>Ga0207718_100365_pt1 | contig 44913 bp, 39 predicted proteins | sample A23M2SouthBayCA_FD_187749 | JGI IMG/M metagenome (GOLD analysis project Ga0207718, IMG submission 187749) | Aerobic enrichment media microbial communities from Eden Landing Ponds, California, USA - A23 M2 (SPAdes) | ecosystem: Environmental > Aquatic > Marine > Unclassified | place: Emeryville... | reverse complement strand
CAGGCCCCGGCGAGCGAATCGACCAGTACTACGCCGACAACTACATCGTCTCCTGTCCCTGGCACGGCTGGTCGTTCGATTTAGAGACGGGCAAGCACATCGGCGACGACCGCTACCGGGTGCCGACCTACGACGTCGAGGTCGACGACGGCATGGTCTACGTCAGAACCGACTGATCCGACGGGAGCAGACCCCCCGGACGACCCATTCGGGTGTGTCCGCGCCGGAACGGGCCGATAGTAGCGGATTGACGATCGCGACCGTCGGCCGGCATTTTACACGCATATCGGTGTAAATCGAACGCGCCGGCTGGCGGTCGAAGAGACCGGAAAACGAACCGAGCGGTCGACGGCTAGATCTCGGCGACGCGCTGGTACTCGTTGGAGAGAGCGCTGGCGTCCTCGGGGAGGAGCGCGACGACGAGCGAGTCCGCGTACTCGCCGAAGTACTCGACGAGCGTGGCGATGCGCTCGGAGTCGATGGCCTCCAGGGAGTCGAGCAGCATGAACGGGACCGTCTCGTACACCTCGTGGACCAGATAGCCCGCCAGCCCGAAGATCAGGCCGGTCACCTCGCGCTCGGACTCGCTGAGGTGGTCGATCGTGTCCTCGTAGGTCGTCCCCGAGTCGGTCGAGCGGACCACGTGCAGCTCGAACGTGCGCTTTTGCACCTTGCGGCGCCCCTCGCGGATCTCGCGCTCGGTGCGCTCGATCCAGATGCGGTCGAGGTTCGCGTAGCCGAGCAGGTCGAGGATCTCCTCCATGTGTTCGTTGAACTCCTCGACGGCCTCGGCCTCGATCCGGTCGATCCGGGTGCGCCGCTCCTCCAGTTCGTCCTGGATCTCGGTGCGGCGGTCCTTCAGATCGTTGCGCTCGTCGAGGTCGCCGTCGATGCTCTCGATTTCGTCCTCGACGTCGGCGAGCTGGCTCTCCAGGCGGCTGATCTCGAACTCGAGCTGGTTGGCCTCCTTGTGCTTGTCGAGGACGTCGCTGTACTCCTCGCTCTCCAGGGCCTCGACGGTCTCCTCCAGATCGGTGACGTCTGCCTCCAGGGACTCGCGCCGTTCCTTCAGTTCCGCGATGCGGGACTCGCGCTGTTCGATCTCGCGGTCGATCTGGTTCAGTTCGCGCTCGACCTGATCGCGCTGGCGCTGTTTCTCCTCGTAGACGATCTTCTCGTCCTCGATCTCGTTGATCTCGCTCTGGAGGTCCTTTCGGCGGCTGACCTTGTCCTGACGGAGTTCCCGAAGGCGGTCCAGGGTGGCCTCGATCTGGTCGCGCTCGACCTCCGAGCCGCAGGTCCAGCACACCACCTGCGAGTCCGCAAGGAGCTGGTCGGTGACGGCCCCGTCGCCCGAGACATCGGTGTCGGCGCCCCGTAGGGCGGCCGCGACGTCGCCGCTCGTCCCCTCGAGCATCTCCTCGTTGAACTGGACGACCGTCTGGAGTTCGTTGATCGTGGCGTTGACGTCCTGGAGCTTCGAGCGGAGGCGGTCGATCTCCTCGTCGAGTTCGGCCACCTGGCCCATCGGGGAGTCGGGCATCTCCTCGCGCTCGCCCTCGAGTTCGTCCCGCCGGTCTTCGAGGGCTTCGAGACTCTCGGATTTGGTGTCGATGGTAAAGCGGACGTCCTCCAGGTCCGAGCGGGTGTCCCGGAGCTCCTGGAACTTCTCCTCGAGTTCGGCCTTGTCCTCGCGGGTCTCGTCGACGTCGGCGTCGAGTTCGTCGATCTCGACCTCGACCTCGGCGAGTTCCTCCCGCTTCGCCTCGATGCGGTCCTCCAGGTCCGCCCGGTCCTGTTCGAGGTCGGGGAGGCGCCGCTGGAGGCGGTCGAGCTCGTCCAGGCGCTCGTCGATCGAGCGCTTCTCGGCCTCCAGGCGCTCGATGTCGGCCTGGATGGCGTCGGTGTCGATCGGCCGCATGATGAGCTCGCGCAGGTCGTCGCTGCGGGCGACGGCCCGGCGCGCCTCGTTCGACTCCAGCAGGAAGGCGAACAGGTCGGCGAGTTCGGGATCGTCCAGGTATGGGTCGCCGCCGGTCACGATGCGGTCGCCCTCGCGCCGGAGGGTGCGCGTGTACACCTCGTCGCCGAGTTCGAGGCGAACCTCGCCCTCCTCGGCGTCGCCCTTGAGGGAGACGTTCTCGCTGCCGAGTCCGGCCATGATCGCCTGCAACAGCGAGGTCCGGTTCGTGGCGTTTCGGCCGGCGAGAATTGTTATCCCGGGGGAGAACTCGACGGTGGAGCGATCGATCCCACCGACGTTGGAGACGGAGATCCGTACGGGTTCCGCTAACGACTGTACTTGGCTCATGGTAGGGAGCACTGCCCGCCACCTCATAAACATTGTGAAGCAAACACGGTGCCAGCGGGGCCACGTCCGATATCTCCGGACGCGACGGGGAGCGCCCGGGTGAGCCGAGCGACGTCGGCCGAACCGACCGGTCGACGATTACAGGCGTATGGTTGTAACGAGCCGAACCACGGGCCCGCTTCCGAGCCGAACGACGGACCCGCTTCCGAGCCGAACGACGGACCCGCGACCGGTCCCGCCGCCACTCGATCTGACCGGGGGGATGACCGACGATCGTTCACATAGTTCGTTGGACGACAGCCACGACTGGCGATCCACCTCTGCTCGAACGCGTGCGGGACGGCGAACAGACGACGAGCGTGCGACGGCGCCGAGACGGGAGTGCATCGTCGGGTCGAACGACTTCGAGGCGGTAACCGGAGCGGATTCGAACCAGTGGAGTCCGAACACCCCCGGTACGACCGTTCGTCGACGGGCGCGGCCGACCGGTGACCGTCCGCGATCGGTCGGTTGTGGTGGGCGCCCGGACCATTCAAGTAGTAATGTCGAGGATTCGCGGCCGCTGGGTCGCCGTGGGGGCTTGGCGGTGGTCCGGCCGCTGGGTCGCCGTGGGGGCTTGGCGGTGGTCCGGCCGCTGGGTCGCCGTGGGGGCTTGGCGGTGGTCCGGCCAGTGGGTCGCCGTGGGGACTCGGCGGTGGCCCCGCAGGAGGGTGCGAAGGGTGCCGGTCGGCCGGGGTCCGCGAAGGGCTTTTGCTCCGGGGGCCGCGACGGAGCACGCGATGTATCCGATGCCGGAGACGCCCCCGCTCGACGACGCGCCCGCCGCCCTGCTCGACGGCGGTCACCTCTGGCTGCTGGAACTGCTGGACGGGCTGGCGCTACGGTTCCAGCTCGACGCGGGCGGCGTCGTGCGGTTCGCGGACGAACGGCGGCCGTTCGCGGGCGACGACCCGCCGCTCGGCTACGGGCTCGCCGTCCGTCGCGTGCGCGAGCGACTCGACCGCGAGGCGCTCCGGGCGGCGGTCGACGACGTGCGCGCCGTCACCTTCGTCGGCGTCGCGCCCGTCCGCCGGTCGGTCGCGTACGACTGGGACCGGACGCCGGCCTTCCTCGGCGTCGACGTCTGGAACGGCGAGGCGGAGCGGTGGCTCCCGCCCGACCGCGTCGAACAGGTGTACGACCGGCTCGGACTCGATCCGGTGAACGCCCTCCGGAAGGAGGTCCGCGCGGTCGACTTCGACCCGGATCGATTCTCGATACCGGACTCGGCCTGGCGGGACGACCCCGCGTTCGGCGCGCTCGTCCGGAACAAACGCGGCGGGCGCGCGGTGCTCTCCCGCCCGCCTGACGACGGCGACGACGGCGGGAGCGAGTCGGTCGAACCGCAGGCGCTCGTGGACGCGTTCGTGGCCGACGGTGGACTCGACCGGGCCGACCGGGGAGCCGACGGCCGGCGGACGGGCGGCGCGCTGTTCGACCGGGCGTGGGCGGGGCTGACGCGGGAACGCTACCGCCGGTTCGTCGGACGCGAGGCGGTCGATCCCGACGCCGTCCGGGCGGCGCTGGCGACGGCGACGAACCGGTACGAGGCCGACGGAGGGCGGTGACGACGGAGCCGGCGACGGACGGCGGCAGAACCGGCGACAGGGACGGCGACGGGCGAGCGGCGGTACTGCCGGCGCCGCGGTCAGCGGCCGCCGGCCATGGCGACCAGCCGCGAGACGCGGGCGTCGGTGGCGGGGTGGGTCGCCAGCAGCCGGGCGAGGGGGTCCGTCTCCGCGTCGCGCGTCGAGAACAGCCCGCGGAGCCCGAGTTCGGCCCGCGCGGTCGCCTCGATCTTCCGGAGGGCCCTGGCCAGCGCGAGCGGGTCACCGGTCACCGCGGCGGCGCGGGCGTCGGCGGCGAACTCGCGGCGCCGGGAGCGCGCCAGCAGGACGAACGTCAGCGCGGCGGGCACCGAGAGCACGAACGCGAGCACGACCGACCGGACCCGCCAGGCGGCGCTCCTCGTCCACGTCGACGGTCGACCGCGGAGCCAGGCGGTCGCCTTGGCCAGCCCGGTAAAGAGGAGCAGGATGGGGACGAGGGCGAGCAGGGCGACCTGCACGACCGTCCCGAGGGCGGTGGCGGCGAACAGCAGGACGAGCCCGTCGTGGCGCTCCAGGTGGGCGAGTTCGTGGGCGAGCACCGCCTCCAGTTCGTCGTCGCTCAGGACCCGCCCCAGCGAGCGGTCGATCACGACGACCCCGCCGCCCGGACTGCTCACGGCGAAGGCGTTGGGCTCGCCGCCGTCGACGACGAGCAACCGGGGGCGGTCGACGGACATCCGCCGGCAGAGGTCCCCCACCCGGGCGACGAGGGCCGGCGCCCGGTCGGCAGTCACCTCGACCGCGTCCAGTTGCGCGAGGAGCCGATCGCTCCCGAACCGGTAGTTCCGGTAGCCGAGGACGAGCGTGAGCCCGGCGAGGACCGCCACGATCACCGCCGCCGAGGGGCGGTCGGCCCAGACGACCCTGAGGAGCCGGTAGGTGACCCACGCGCCCGCCGCGTACACCGCGAACGAGGCGACGCCGACGAGCGCCATGGCGATCCGGACGAGTCCTCGACGCACGACCGAAGGGAACGCCGGCGACCGCCTAAACGCTCCGGTGTCGGCGGTCGCCGGGGGACCCGTTGCCAGGACAGACCCGGATCGGGAACGGACCGCGGCCCTACAGCTGCTCCCGGAGGAACTCGTCGACGGCGACGACCCGCTCCGGGTCGTAGGTCCACACGCCCCGCCAGCGCCGCGCGTCGGTGCGCGTCGCCACGAGCGCGGCGTGGCCGGCCGATCCGACGGCGTCGGCGGCGGTGCCGTCGTCGACTTCGACGCTCGCGTCGTCGCCCGGACGGAACACCACGAACCAGGAGTCGCGGTAGTCGGCGGCGTCGCCGCCGTGCCCGACCACGCCGTCCGGGACCGCGTCGGGCCGGTCGGGCACGCCGTAGACGTGGGTCTCCACCGTCGAGTCGCCGAGCCGGCGGTAGACCTCGGCCGTCCCACGCTCGTCGTCGAGCCGCGAGAGGTACTGGAACCCGCTCCGCAGGCGACCGCCGCCCGTGCGCCAGGCGAGCTGTTCGACGTGCCGCGACAGCAGGATCAGGAGGAGTTTCTCCTTGTCCGCCTCGGGGTAGCCGCGCACGGTGAACACCGTCTCGTCGAGTTCGGTCAGCACGGCGGGCAGCCGCAGCGAGCCGAGCTGGTCGCGGGCGGTCTTGTAGGTGTCCGAGTTGACCAGCAGGAACGAGTCGAGCAGGTCGTCGAGGGGGGTCTCGGCGACGACCTCCTCGCCGTCGACCAGGACGAGCCGGTTCCGGCCGCGCTCCTCGTCGTCGAGCGCGGCGACGTCGAGCGGCAGGGAAGCGAAGGCGCCGTCGATCATCCGACGAACGGCGCTCGGCTGCTCCAGATTCACGACGAGCAGGGAGAGCCTCCGGTCGCGGTCGGCCTCGATGAAGTCGGTCAGCTCGGCGTCGTTCGAAAATCGGGCGACCATGTCGTTCGGTTTGCGCTGGCGTGAGAGTAACTTAAAATTAGGCGGGAGGGTATCACTGCCGATAATGTCGGGTGATTTTTGTAGGGTGGGCGGAACCTGACGGGCGAATGAGCACGGACGGTGGGGCGGTAAGGGGACGTTTCGAGGGAGAAACGCACGCTTGTGAAACGGAGGGGCGCGCGGGCGAGATCGAGACGCACGCCGGGCTGTGTGAGCGCGCCCGGGCCCACGCCGAGACGGTGTCGCTGCCGGTCGACCTGGCGGCGGTCGACTGGGAGGTGTCGACGCGGGCGAAGCGTCGGGCGGGGGCCTGCGTGTTCGACCACGACCGGGGCGAGGCCACGATCCGGTTGACGTGGGGGGCCTTCGAGGCGTACGGCTGGGAGCGGTTCGCGGGCGTCGTGCGCCACGAGCTGGTCCACGCCTGGGAGTTCCAGCGCTTCGGCGCCTCGGACCACGGCGACCGGTTCGAGCGGGTCGCGCGTCGGCTCGACGCCCCCGTCACCTGTCCGCGATTCGCGACGCCGCGAGTCCGCCTGTGCTGTGTCGACGGCGACTGCGACTGGACGGCCGGCCGCTACCGCGCGTCGGCGGCGGTGACCGACCCGGGTCGCTACCGGTGTGGCGCGTGCGGGGCGCGCTACGACGCCACGCACGTCGAGAGCGGTCGCACCTGGCGGTCGGCCGACGGCTACGAGCGCGTCCGCGAGGCGCTCGGCGACGACTGGTAACGGGACGTGACGTCGAGTAACGGGGCGTGAACCGGGCGACGGAACGTGGGCCGGAAGACGGGGGGGTGACGGACCGGGGGGGACCGCGAGGGCCCCGAGCGGCGGGCCGCGGCCGAACCACCCACGACTAAATAGTCGCTCGGCCCACCACGGGGCGACGCGTGTGATGACCGAGTCCCACCCGCTTCGCCGGATCGAGACCTACGCCCTGGTGGCCATCGGCGGGTTCGCCGGGGCGAACCTCCGCTACCTGGCGGCGCTGCTCGCCCCGGGGCTGGCCGGGACCCTCGCCGCCAACGTCCTCGGCAGTCTCGCGCTCGGCTTCGTCCTCTACGAGGCCATCTACGCCGGCGTGCTCGCGCCGGAGACGCGGTCGGTCGTCTCCACCGGCTTCCTCTCCTCGTTTACCACCTACAGCACGTTCGCGCTCCAGTCGGCCCAGTCGCCGCCCGGCCTGCTCGTCGCCAACGTCGTCGGCACGTACGCGTTCGGCTTCGCCGGCGTGCTGACCGGCCGGGCGCTGGCCCGGCGGGCCGTCGACCGCTGGGGCGGCCCTGGCGACGCGGACGCCGACGAGAGCGGGGGTGAGCCGGCGCCTTGAGCCTCCTTCCCGCCCCTGACCCGACGACGCTGGACCCGGCCCACCTCGTCGGCGCCGGCGGCGCGCTGGGGGCCCTCGCCCGCCACGAGGTCGCCCGCCGGATCGGGAGCCGCCCGTTCCCCTTCTCGACGCTCGTCGTCAACGTCCTGGGAACGTTTGCGCTCGGGCTCGCGACGTTCGTCGGCCTCGACGGCTCCGCGCTGCTGTTCGTCGGCACCGGCGCCTGCGGGGCGTTCACCACGTTCTCCTCGTTCGCCTTCGAGACGGTCAGGCTGTGGGAGACCGGCGAGCGGGCGCGCGCGGCGGCGAACGCGCTGGGCAACCTCGTCGGCGCGGGCGCGGCGCTCGGGGCGGCCTGGCTGCTGGCGGCGGCGCTCGGCTGAGACGACGGAGCGACGAGCGCGCGCTACGCCCAGAGGTCGTACATCTCGTCGCGGACGGGCTCGTCGACCACCGTCTCGCCCAGGCGCACGCCCGGGTCGTCGGCCGCGACGACCTCGCCGACGTCGGCGACGGTCACGCCGAGGTCGTCGAGGGCGGCCCGCGCCTCGTCGACCGCGTCGGCGGGGACCGTCGCCAGGAGCGCCCCCGAGCCGAACACCCGTAGCGGGTCGACCCCGGCCGCGGCACAGCAGCGCGCGGTGGCCTCGCGGATCGGGATCGCGTCCGGATCGAGGTCGAGCGCGATGCCCGAGGCCACGGCCAGTTCGAGCATCCCCGCCAGCAGACCGCCCTCGGTCGGGTCGTGCATCGCCGAGGCGAGCGGCGTGAGCGCCGCCGCCTCGGCCCGCACCGACACCTCGTCGTAGTACGTCGCGGCCTCGTCGAGCACGTCGCCGGGGACGGTCGGGGCGAGGTCGTCCCGGAAGTCCGTCGCCAGGATGGCCGTGGCCTCGATGCCCGCGCCCTTCGTGACGAGGACGCGGTCGCCCGGACGCGCCCCGCCGGTCGTCACGTACCGGTCGGCCAGCCCCATGCAGGTGAACACGAGCGTCGGCCGGTCGAGCGCGGGAGCGTACTCGGTGTGCCCGCCGACGACCGCCACGTCCGCACGACGCGCCGCCTCGTCGATCCCGCGGGTGATCGCGTCGAGGGCGTCGCTCCCGCTCGGGAGGAAGACGCAAACCGTCAGCCATCGGGGGGTCGCCCCGGCGACGGCGACGTCGTTGCAGGCGACGTCCACGCCCAGACTTCCCACCCGCCCGACCGCCAGCGAGATGGGGTCGGTGCTGACCACGAGGTACCGCTCGCCCAGGTCGAGGACGGCCGCGTCCTCCCCGTAGGAGGGCCCCCCGACGACCGCGGGATCGGCCGCGCCCGTGCGACCGAAGACGGTCGCCGCGAGCGTCTCCGGGGCGACCTTGCCGATGGTCTCCGAGTCGTCTCTCATGTCCGCCCGCTCGGCCCCCGGCCCCAAGGGTGTTGCGCGAGCCAGGGGAGGAGGGATCGCTGAACCGGTTATACGCTCTTAGATACCGGCGACGCGGCGATCATAGAGGTATTTGACGTCTTAGATTAGGGCGATGACGCCCGACGACGGGCCCGGGAGCGGGCGAGGTGGCGGGAGGTCACTCGGCGTCGAGCGCGGCCACCGCGACGGCCGCGTGCTCGCGGGCCGCGCGCACGTGCTCGTCCGCCTCCGCGTTGTCGGTCCCGTCGACCGCGTCGAGGAGGTCGACGACGTGCGAGAGGCGCTCGCGGACCACCGCAGGCGGGAGGTCGGCACCGACGAGGTCCGCGGCCACGGCGTCGGCCTCGCCGAGCCAGGCGCTCGCGCGGGGATCGACCGCGAGTTCCTCGGTCGCCCGGAGGTGCTCGTGGACGGCCCGCACGCGCTCGTCGACGTCGTCGGGGAGGTCGTCAGTCACGGTGTCGCTCGGGGCGCGAGGGTGACAAGGGTGTCGGCGCCCGGGACGCGGTCGGGCGCCCGCCCAGGCGCGAGGGGCCGCCGGGCCGAGCGTCCGTCGACGGGCGAGAGGCTTTAGCGTCCGGCGCCCTACCTCCCGCCATGAGTGAGTCCACGGCGCAGGCGACCTTCGGCGGCGGGTGCTTCTGGTGCATCGAGGCGGCGTTCGAGGAACTGGCGGGCGTCGAGCGCGCGGTGTCCGGCTACGCCGGCGGCGACGTCGCCGACCCGACCTACCAGGAGGTGTGCTCGGGCACGACCGGCCACGCAGAGGTGGTGCAGGTCACCTACGACCCCGGGCAACTCGACTACGCCGACCTGCTGGAGGTGTTCTTCGCCGTCCACGACCCGACGACGGAGGACCGCCAGGGGCCCGACGTCGGCTCGCAGTACCGCTCGGCGGTGTTCTACCACGACGAGGACCAGCACGAGACCGTCGAGGCGTTCGTCGACGAACTCGAACGCGAGGGGGTGTACGAGGGGATCGTCACCGAGATCGCCCCGCTTGAGACGTTCTACCCCGCCGAGGAGTACCACCAGGACTACTTCGAGAAGAACCCCGACCAGCCGTACTGCACCGTCAACGTGGCGCCGAAGGTGCGGAAGGTCCGCGAGAAGTTCGGCGACAGGGTGACCGCCGACTGAGCGGCGTCCGTCGCGAACGACTCGAGCAGTCGCCGTCCAGCTTCCCGATGAGTCGTCGTCGACCTACCCGAGCAGGAGCCTGAGCGCAGGCGTGTTGCGGACGAGGCCGGTGTCCTCGAGGTAGGCGTCGAGGCCGAGGATGCGGCCCGCCCCGAAGGCCCCGAGGCCGAACAGCAGGGCGGCGTAGACCAGGTGGTCGTCGACCACCCAGCCGTGGGCCACCGGCAGACCGGCGAGCAGGCCGCCCTGCAGCGCGGCCAGCCAGTAGAACAGCATCATGACGGCGCCCCAGAAGGCGTTCCAGCGGACGAACGCCCCGAGAATCAACCCGAGCCCCGTCAGCGTCAGCCCCCACATGTTGAGGATGTCGATCAGGGGACTGCCCGCCATGGCCGCGAAGAAGCCGGTAAAGGGGTTCCCCGGCGGGACCGCGTTGGCGAGGTAGCCCGCCGCTGTCCAGTTGTTCGACGGGTCGGCGTCCAGGTACGTCACCAGTTTGGTGACGCCGCCCTGGAACAGGGTCCACCCCATCACCACTCGCATCAGAAACAGCGAGTAGCCGACCCAGCGCTCCGAGTAGTCGAACCGGACGTGACGACCGAAGATGTCGGTGTCGAGTGTGTTCCGTATGGACATACAGTACGTTCGTCACCACTGATGGTAATAAATCACTGCCCCGATCGAGCGGCGTTGGCCGACTCAGAACACGCGTCGAGACCCTGGATTAGATCGAGTGGTGGCGATCGCCCCCAGTCCGGGCGGTCGAGAGCCCCGACGGCGGGGAACGTCGTACGCCGGAACGCCGGCACTTGGGAACGCCGCGAGCCGACTACGGCCGACGGGTCGACGCCCACGGCCCGGCGTCCTCAGGCCGGCCCGACGGACATTTCACGGACGAGCCACTCCCTCAGAGGGATGAGAGACGAGCGCGCGCCGGGTCGGGGTGGCCCGCGGGTCGTCCTCCGGGCCGCGTGGCGAACCGCGGTGGTGGTCGTCGCCTTCCTGCCCCTGCTGATCGCGCTGGCGCGCGACCGGCGGCGGTTCCTGCTGTTCGGGGGGCGGCGGCGGGTTACGACCGCCGACCGGCGACGCCGCGCGGCGTGGCTGACCGACCGACTGGTCTCGCTGGGCCCGGCGTTCGTCAAACTCGGGCAGGTGCTCTCGACGCGGCCGGACGCGCTCCCCCGCGAGTACGTCGAGGCGCTCTCGACCCTCCAGGACGAGGTGCCGCCAGCCGAGTGGCCGGCGGTCCGGGACGTGATCGAGGCGGAACTCGGGCCGGTCGCGGAGACCTTCGACGAGTTCGACCCGGAGGCCATCTCGGGGGCGAGCCTCGGGCAGGTCCACACGGGCGTCGTCGACGGCGAGCGGGTCGCGGTGAAGGTGCTCAGGCCCGGCATCCGGCAGGTCGTCGAGGCCGACCTCCGGGTGGTCGGGACGCTGCTGCCGCCGCTCGCGCGACTCGCCCCGCCCGGGCAGGCGTACACGCTCGCGAACCTCGCCGACGAGTTCGCGGCCACGATCCGCCGGGAGATGGACTACGGTCAGGAGGCGGCGATGCTCGAAGCGATCGGCGACAACCTGGCGAGCGACCCGAAGATCCGGGTCCCCGTCCACGACCCGTCGCGGTCGACCGATCGCGTGCTGACGATGGAGTACGTCGAGGGGGTGAAGATCACGGACGTCGACGCGCTCGACGACATGGGCGTCGACCGGACGGCGCTCGTCCGGCGACTGGAGCAGGCCTACATGGAGATGATAATCGAGGACGGCCTGTTCCACGCCGACCCACACCCCGGCAACCTCGCGGTCCAGCCCGACGGGACCCTCGTCTTCTACGACTTCGGCATGACGGGCGTGCTCGACCGCGAGACGCGCGAGCACCTGCGGGAGTTCTACGTCGCCGTCGCGCGCGACGACGTGGACGCGGTGCTCGACGCCTTCGCGGCCATGGGCGCGCTGGACCCCGCCGCGAACCGCGCGCTGGTCCGCGAGATGTTCCAGCTCACGCTGGATCGACTGCGGGGCGAGGACGTCGAGACGGGCCAGTTCCGGGACGTGATCGAGTCGTTCCAGACCGAACTCTACGAGTTCCCGCTCCGCCTGCCGGCGAACCTCGCGCTCGTCGTCCGGGTGTCGACGGTGCTGGAGGGGGTCGCCCGCACGCTGGACCCCGACTTCGACTTCGTCGCGGTCGTCACCGAGTACGTCACGCGGGAGGGCCTCGGCGAGGAGGCGAGCGCCCGCGAGGCGGTGGAGTCGCGCGTGGTCGCGGACGCGAGCGAGACGCTGCGGGCGTTCGCGCGGAGCAGCGTACGGGTCCCGCCGGCCCTCGACCGCGTGCTCACGCGGGCCGAGCGCGACGATCTCGCGGCGTCCGTCAGACTCGACGAGCGCCGGGGCCGGGGGCCGGTCGGAGGTCTCGCCCGCAGAGTGGCGCTGGGCGTGCTCACGGCGGGGACGACGTTGGTCGTGGTGCTCCTGTTCGCCGTGGAGGGACCGTCGGCGGCCGCCCCCGCGGCGCTCGCGCTGCTCCCCCTGGCGGGGTTGCTCTGGCGGGCGCTCCGTCGGTCGCGCAGCGTCGACGCGCCGGCGGCGGCCGAGGCGGGGTTCACCCGCCAGCGCCTCCGGCGAGACCGCTCCCGGTGAGCCCCGGGGGCGTGGCGACTCAGAACACCGCGACGACGCTGGCGACGCTGCTCAGCACCATCAACGTGACCAGCGTGATGCTGGTCCACCGGATCGCTCTGTCACTCATGCGCTGACGAGCGCCCGGACGCCACTTCAACGTTGGCGTCCGAGTATCACCCCCGAGAACGGGCGGACGGGGTGACGACGAGCGGCCGAAACGGGAGGGCTAGCGGCCGCTGGCGACGCCAGCGGCTGACGACGCCGACGGCGAGCGTGGCGACGACGCCCGTCGCCACCGACCGGTGGGTCGGTTCGGCTGCCGTCAGGCTGCGCCGGCGCGCGGATGGCCGGCGGGCGGATGCCCGCGGCCGCGGACACAGCGGCGTCGAACCCCCCGACGACTACTCGTCGAGGTGTTCGATTCCCTGCTTCGAGACGTTGGCCTTCGTGACCTCGTCGCCGAGCCACTCCGGGGCGTCGTCGTCGGACGACTCCTTCCAGGCCCACCCTTGGTAGATGTGGACCTTGTCGGTGCCGCGCTCGCGCAGGCGGAGCATGGTCTTTTCACTTGCGTCCTCGCTGGGCGCCGGGTCGATCCGCCGGGCGGCCTTGAGCGCCGCCTGCCGCGGCGTCGAGCCGCTGAACACGCTTGTCTCGGTCCCGTTCTCTTCTCGGAGCACGAAATTACGTTTGCCGTCTTCTCGGGGCATGGTATGTCTCCGCATGGCCCTTGAACGGCACACTTTATATAGTTATGCGTCGCTGTGGGGCGGTTTTGGTCGTTCGCGGCCGTGAAACCCGACAGAAACCGGATGATGTTGCTCCTACTCTACGATCGCCAGCCGTCGGCACCCTCGGGCGGCACGCGGGCGGGCCGGGCGGCCGCGATCCGTTCGTCAGGTGATGGGTTGCCCCGGTGACAGGTCGCACCCGGTGTCAGTCCGCGTCCGGAGTCAGTCGACGCGCTCGAACCGAACCGCCGCGGTCCCCTCGCGGTCGGTGTCGACGAGCGCGACGGTTCGGTGATCGTCGGGGACCGTCGGGAAGTGCGCCCCGGGGTTGAGGACGGTCGTCCCCCCGACCGCGCGGCACGCGCGCTCGTGATGGTGCCCATAACAGACGTAGTCGTAGTCGCCCTCGACCGCCAGTTCCTCGACGCGGTCCAGGTCCTCCCCGTGGAGCACCGCCAGTCGGACACCGCCGAGCGCGAGTTCGGCGAAGCGGCCGTGGAGCCGACTGTCGTTCCCGAGCGCCCGGAAGCCGGCCTCCAGCCCGTCGAGCTCCCCGTCGTTGTTCCCGAGGACGCCGTGGACCTCGAACCCCTCGAAGAAGGGGAGGACCGGCGGGGCGATCACGTCGCCGCAGTGGACGACGCGCTCGACGCCCTCGCGGTCGAACAGGTCGACCGCCGCGCGGACGGCGTCCACGTTGTCGTGCGTGTCGGAGATCACGCCGAGTGGCATGCGCGACCGTACGGGCGTCCGCGGACTAACATCCTTCGGCCGGCCGCTCCCTCGGTCGATCCCCGTCGGCCGGACTGCTCCTCGGCCCCCGACTGGCGCCGGCCGAGCGACCGGATCGGCGGCGGTGCGAGGGAGGGCAACCTTTTACCCACCCCGGGAAGATCGACCGGACGACGCGGTGTCGGGCTCGACGGACGCTCACCGACGCCGGAGGCACCCACATGGCGGAGACACACACCACGACGCGCGGTCGACGGCGGATCGGGAGGACGCAGGACCGACGGCGGCTCGGGAGGGACGCATGACCGACGGCGACCTCCGGAGCAACTTCGAGCGGGGGAGCGTCGCGGAGTCGACCCGGCGGGCCCAGTGGAAGGGGATGGGGATGACCGACGAGGATCTGGAGAAACCGAAGATCGCGGTCGTCAACAGCTCCTCCGATCTGGCCGTCTGCTTCGACCACCTCGACGACGTCGCCGAGGAGGTCAAGAAGGGCGTCCGGGAGGCCGGCGGGCTGCCTCTGGAGATCCGGACCACGGCGCCGAGCGACTTCATCGTCTCGGCGGGCGACTCGGGGTACATCCTCGCCAGCCGGGACCTGGTCGTCAACGACATGGAGGTGCCGGTCGAGGGCGCCCAGCTCGACGGGATGGTCTGCCTGTCCTCCTGCGACAAGACGCCGCCGGCGCACCTGATGGCGGCGGGCCGCTTCGACGTCCCGACGGTCGTCGTCCCCTGTGGCTACCAGGGAACGGGGGAGTGCAACGGCACCCACGTCGACATCGAGGACGTGTTCGTCGGATCGGTGGAGTTCTCCTTCGGCGAACTCGACGAGTCCCAGCTCCTCCGGATGAGCGACAACGCCATCACCGGCCCGGGCGTGTGCGCGGGGATCGCCACCGCGAACTCGATGCACACCGTCTGCGAGGCGCTGGGTATGAGCCTGCCCGGCGGCGCGCCGATCCGCGCGGACAGCCCCGACCTCTCACGGTACGCCCGCCGGGCGGGGAGCCGGATCGTCGACATGGTCTACGAGGACCTCCGCCCGAGCGACGTCATGACCGAGGGCGCCTTCCGCAACGCGGTCGCGGCGGTGCTCGCGGTCAGCGGGTCGATCAACTGCATCAAGCACCTCCAGGCGACCGCGACCGAGGCCGGCGTCGACGTCGACGTCTTCGAACTGTTCGAGGAGGTGGGCCGGGAGACGCCGGTGCTGAGCCGGGTCCGGCCGAACGGCCCCGACCGGATCACCGACTTCGACGACGCCGGCGGGGCGCGCGGCCTCCTCAAGCAACTGTCGCCGATCCTCGACCTGGACGCGCTGACGGTGACCGGCGAGACGATGGGCGAGGTGCTGGCCGACGCCGCGGTCGACGAGGAGGTGATCCGCCCGCTCGACCGCCCGTTCGCCGACGAGCCGTCGATCGTCATCCTGGAGGGGTCGCTCGCGCCCGAGAGCGCCGTGTGCAAGCTCGGCCTGCGCGACCCCGACCGGCAGACCAGCTTCACCGGTGAGGCCGTCGTCTACGACGACGGGCAGTCCGCCATCGAGGGGATCCAGCGGGGCGAGGTCGAGCCCGGTCAGGTCCTCACGGTCCGGGGCATGGGCCCGAAGGGCGGGCCGGCCATGTCGGGCGGCGCGTCGGGGGTCGTGTTCGCCCTGTACTCGGCTGGTCTGGAGAACGAGGTCGCCTTCGTCTCCGACGGCCAGCTCTCGGGGCTCTGCAACAAGGGGCTGACCGTCGCGGAGGTGTCCCCCGAGGGCGCCGTCGGCGGCCCGCTCGGCCTCGTCGAGGACGGCGACGAGATCACCGTCGACGTCGACGAGCGCCGCCTCGACCTGCACGTCGACCCCGAGACGCTGGCGGCCCGGCGCGAGGCCGCCCCCGGAGAGGACCTCCCCGAGGCCTCGGGGTGGCTGGGCATCTACCAGCGCACCGTCCAGCCGATGTCGACCGGCGCGGTGCTGATCGACACCGAGGAGGGAGACGGCGGCGACGTCGACGGCGCGGGTGGCAACGTCGACGGCGCGGGCGACGACGCTGCGGGCGGCGCCGAACCGGGGATCGTCGACGAACCCACCGACGCGGACGACTGAGGTCGATCTGTCGGTCGGACGACCGGAGACCTCGCCGCCCGCTGGCCGCCTCGCGCCGCGTGCAGGGGGTGCGCACAGCGTGATCGGGCGGGGGCGGGAGACAGCCAACTGTCATTAAGTTTTCCGATAATTATTTACGTCGCTGCCGGGGATTCCGGGGCAGCGAAATGACTACAGATGATACACGAGACGGAGCGGTGAAGCGTCGCCACCTGTTGGCGACCATGGGCGCCGTTGGCGCGGCCGGGCTGGCCGGCTGTGGCGGCGGCGGTGACGGTGGAGACGGCGGCAGCGACGGCGGCAGCGGCGGCGACGGTGGCAGCGACGGCGGCAGCGACGGCGGTAGCGGCGACGGCGGGCAGCAGGAGCTCGGCGAGCGGGTGCCGAACGTCGTCGTCGAGTACTGGGCGAACGTCGCCGACCGCGTGATGTCCGAGTCCATCGAGTCCATCAAGAACGACCTGGAGGAGATCGGCGTCACGCTCGAGATCAAGCCGGTGCAGTTCCTGACCCAGATCGGGAACTCGGTCAACGACAAGCGCACCCACCACATCTCGTACTGGACGCACTCCTCGCCGCCGAGCCGACTCGACCCGAACGAACTCACGGCGAAGTTCACGGCCGACGCGGCCGGCCCCGAGGGCTCCAGCCCGACGAACTACGTCAGCTGCGAGTACACCCACCCGGCGCTGGCGCAGGCGAGCGCCGCGAGCGAGGAGGAGCGTCGCCAGCTCGTCAACGAGGCGTGGTCGATCGGCACCGAGGACTCGATGGCGATCGTCACCCACCCGCGGGTGTCGACGGGCGCGTACAACCCCGACCTGGTCGAGATCGGCGGGATCGGCAGCGCCGGCATGAAGCCGGCGACGAACCCGTACGTCTACTTCCGGACGACGCCGGTCGGCGACCGCGAGATGATCCGCACGGCGGTCGACCCGCAGCTGGTCACGACGAAGAACTTCCCGACGATCTCCTCGCCGACGATCCTCAACACGTGGAACCACCTGGTCCACAGCTCGCTCGTCGAGTGGGACCACAACCTCGAACTCCAGAACATGCTCGCCGAGAGCTTCGAGGAGGCCAACGACGGCAAGGAGATCACGGTCACGCTCCGGGACGCCCAGTTCCACAACGGCGACCCGATCACGGCCGAGGACGTCAAGTTCACCTTCGAGTTGCTGACCGAGCACAGCGGGTCGGTGTACCCCTCGGCGAACGCCCCGCCGTACGAGTCGATCGAGGTCGTCGACGACAAGACGGTGAAGTTCACGTTCACGCAGACCCATCGGCCGATCTACGGGCTGACGTTCGCTCGCTGGGGCATCTTCCACAAGGAGACCTGGCAGAGCGCGATGGACGCGCCGGCGGAGTTCACCTTCGACTCGCTGGTCGGCTCCGGGCCGTTCGAGGTCGAGACGTTCCAGCAGGGTTCGTTCATGACCCTGACGCCGGCCGACGGGCACCCCGTCCACGACATCGACCACAAGGTCCAGCTTCAGGGCTTCGCCGACCAGCAGTCCGCGCTGCAGGCGTTCCAGAACGGGGAACTCGACTTCCTCTCCCAGCTGTCGCCGAGCGCGACCGACACGCTGGAGGGGAACATGAACAACGTCGAGTTCGTCGAGGCGCCGGAGTTCACCTCCTACCACCTCTACCCGCAGCACCCGGTGGCGCCGAGCAAGTTCGGCGCGTTCCGGAAGGCGATCGGGATGGCGTTCAACCGCCAGCAGATCCACGACGTCACGTTCCGCGGCGGCGGCGAGATGGACTTCACGGGCTGCGTCATGTCGCCGACGCACCCGTGGCGGCCGCCCGAGGACCAGCTCACGAAGTTCACCGACAAGCCCCAGGGCGACCCGGAAGGGGCGAAGCAGGTCCTGGAGGAGGCCGGCTGGGGCTGGGACAGCCAGGGCCGCCTCCACTACCCGCCGGACGCCGACCTCGCGCCGGTGTACCCGAAGGGCGAGGAGCCCACCAGCGAGCAGGGCTTCGAGTGCCTCGACGAGGAAGGCAAGTACGTCCCGCCGAGCTAACCGGCGACGAACCGTTCCTCGCGGACGACCGCGGCCACCGTTTTTTGCGCCGACACCCGGACGGCGGTGCGACCAGCGGGCCGAAGAGTGACGCGACTGGGTGAACCACAGGAACACCGGGCCCGAGAGGGGCGCTTCGTGTCAACGAGCGATAGTTCCACCCGTTCCGACGGTGCAGTTAACTCGGTGCGGGGACGTGTAGGCGCATGAGCGAACCGATCGCGCCGCCCGAACTGTTCCGGCGGGTCGCAATCCCGCGCGCGTACACGACGACCGAGACCGTCGAGGGCGAACGGTTGCGCTACGGCGGCGACGTACGCGTCGGCGACCTGGACGGCGACGGCCGGGCGGAGCTGCTGGTGTACCGGGCCGTCGACGGCGTCAAGCCGTCCTACCTCGCGGCGTTCACGCTCGACGGCGACCCGCTCTGGGAGCAAGGGGAGGGCGGCGACCAGCCGGCCCGTCCCGGCCCGGTGGTGGCGTACGACGTCGACGGCGACGGCGCCGACGAGGTCGTCTGCCTGTTCCACGACGGCTCGACCGACGACGTCGAGGGGGATTCGACCGACGACGCCGGAGGGGGCTCGACCGACCACGACGCCACCGACGAGACGGGCCTCGCGGACGTCGTGATGCAGATCCGCGACGGCGCCACCGGGCAGGTCGTCCGCGAGCGCCACCCGCCGATATTCGACGAGATCACGGGGTCGGGCGGCAACTGGGTCCACCAGCGCCTGCTCGTCGCCAACTTCCGCGGGACCGACCGTCCCCGGGACTTCCTGATCGAACTCGGGGGCGCCGTGCTCGCCTTCGACGACGACCTGGCGGTGCAGTGGGAGTACGCGGTGCCCGACCGCTGGTCCGAGTACCCCGAACACACCGCCTACTTTCCCGCGGTCGGCGACGTCGACGACGACGGGCGCGACGAGGTGACCGCGGGGAAGTACCTGCTCGACCACGACGGGAGCGTCCGCTGGGAGCGCGACCTCGCCAGGCACACGGACTCCGTCGCGATCGACACCTGGAACGGCGAGCCGCGGGTGTTCGTCTCGGGGTTCGGCCACGTCGTCGACGCCGACGGCGAGGTGGACCTGGCCCTCGGCGAGGACGTCGCGCCCCACGGCCAGGAGATCCGGGTGGCGAACTTCCTGGCCGACCGCGAGGGGAACGAGTTCCTGCTTCGCCACCGCGGCCACGAGCCCGCCGTCCTGCTCGTCGGCGGCGACGGCGAGGTACTGGCCGACTTCGAACTGAACGACACGCCGAACGAGACCGGGATGACGCCCGTCTACTGGCACGGGCCCGACGAACCCGCCATCGTCTGCAACGGCGGGGCGCTGTGGACCGCCGACGGCCGCCACCGCGTCGACCTGCCCGACCTGCCCGAGCCGGTCGGGCCGGCGATCCAGGACTGGTCGGGCTACCGGATGGGCTGGTACCACTGTATCCCGGCGAACGTCTGCGGCGACGACCGCGAGGAGGTCGTGGTGTACGATCCGTGGGACGAGTACGTGTACGTCTACACGCCGGCGCCGCTCGACGAGGACGCGTTCGCGGGGTACGAGTCGACGCCGCGGCAGTACAACGCCCGGATCATGGACTGACGCAGCGTCTCTGGCGAGGAACCGACCGACGCGGGCAGAGTGGAGTCGACGCGGGCCGAGGGGAATCGACGCGGGCCGCGAGTTACGTCTCGCGGAGGTTCTCGACCTCGGTGTCGAGCAGGTCGCGGTACTGGGCGCCCTGGAGTCGGATGTCGACCGAGCCGTTCGAGACGAACAGCGTGGTGGGCGCGCCGACCACGTCGAACTCGGCCATCGCGTCCATCGCCTCGGGGCCGCACACGGCGAGGAGCGCGATGTCCTCGGGCGGTTCGGGGAACATGTCGTCGAACTCCTCGCGCATCACGTCGCAGGGGTCGCAGTCGTCCTTCCAGACGTAGACGATGGCGCGTCGACTCGACCGGAGCATCGTGACCAGTTGCGGCCCCGTGACCGGGGTGAACGAGTCGGGCACGCCGTCGTCGCGCGGCGGGTCGGACTCGAACCGCTCCAGCACCGGGAGCAACTGGACCCGCGTCTCGGCGGCGAGGTCGGGGTCGCAGTCGGCGAGGGCCCGGAGCGTCGCGAGCGTGCGCGCCCGTTCGTCCCGATCCGCCGGGTCCGTGACGTGCTCGGCGCCGAGGTCGGCGAGGGCCGACGCTATCTCGTCGTCGTCGGCCGTCGAGAGTCCCCCGAGGTGGTCGGCCCGGGCCGCCCGAAACGGCTCGGCGAGGCGGAGTTCGTCGCTCCCGTCCGCTGCGAGCACGTCCGCGGCGAGCAACCGGTCGAGCGTGCGATCTGGATCCATGCCCGGGGAGTTGGGTACCGGGGGGAAAACCCCTTCGACCCGCGCTCGCCGGGCGGCGGGCGTCCGCCGACCGACGGGGCCGTCCGGTCGACCGACGGCGGAACCGTCTCGGCCGCCGTACCCGGACCACAACCCTCTTGACTGACCGGCCAGTCAGTTAGGGTACGTGGCGATCATGGCGACGGAATCTGCGACCGACGACATCATGGGTGCGACCTACAGGGCGCTCTGCAAACACGGGTACGCGGCGGTGACGATGCAGGACATCGCGGCCGAGTCGGACGTGAGCAAGTCGGCGCTCCACTACCACTACGAGCGCAAGCACGACCTGCTGTGTGCCTTCCTGGACGACCTGCTCGACTCCTTTACGGCGCGCCTCGACGACGTGGAGGGCGAGACGGCCCACGAGCGACTGCTCGGCACAATCGACGCGGTGTTCAAGCCGAGCGAGGAGGGTCCGAACCGGGAGTTCAAGACGGCGATCCTGGAGATGAAAGCCCAGGGGCCCTACGACGAGGCGTTCCGCGAGCGGCTCACGGAGTTCGACCACACCTTCCGGGCGCACGTCGAGGAGATCCTGGCGGCGGGCGTCGCGGCCGGCGAGTTCCGCGCGGACCTCGACGTCGAGTCGACCGCCGACTTCTTCCTGACCGTGTTCAACGGGGCCCAGACCCGTAGCGTCGCGGTCGGGCGCCCGGTCGAACGGACCAGACGGACGCTCGTGGACTACGTCGAGACGTCGGTTCTCGCGGGCGAGGGGGCCGCGGAGTGAGCCGCTCGACCCCCCTGACACGGGCGAGGCGGCTGCTCCGGAAGGCCTTCAGCCAGGAGGGACTGGACCTGACCTCGGGCTCCATCGGCAAGCCCCTCTTCCTCCTGTCGATCCCGATCGTGATGACGAACCTGTTCCAGGTCGCGTACAACCTGGCGGACACCTTCTGGGTGGGCCAGTACAGCACCGAGGCGCTGGCCGCCATCTCCTTTGCCTTCCCGATGGTGTTCCTCCTGATCTCGCTGGGGATGGGGCTGGCGGTCGCGGGGAGCGTGATGGTCGCCCAGAACGTCGGCGCGGGCAACGAGCGCGAGGCCCAGTACGCCGCCTCCCAGACCATCGCGTTCGCGGTCGTCAGCTCGCTCGTCCTCGGCGGGGTCGGCTACTTCGTCGTCGACGACCTCCTGCGCATCTTCGGGGCGGCGCCGGACGTCTTCCCGCTGGCCGTGGGGTACATGCGGATCATCTCGCTCGGCCTCGTGTTCATGTTCGGCTTCCTGATGTTCGTCTCGCTCATGCGGGGGTACGGCGACACGGTGACGCCGATGATCGTGATGTTCTTCTCGGTGGTGCTCAACATCGTCCTCGACCCGTTCCTCATCTTCGGCTGGTGGGTGTTCCCCCGGCTGGGCCTGGAGGGGGCGGCCATCGCCACCATCTTCGCGAGGGCGCTGGCGTTCGTGGCCGGCCTCGCCATCATGTTCGGCGGCGTTCGCGGCGTCGAGATCAACCTCCCCGACATGCGCCCGGACGCCGCCTTCGCCCGCCGCATCCTCCGGATCGGGGCGCCGGCCTCGGTCGAGATGACGGGGCGGGCGCTCTCGATCAACCTCATGCTGCTGGTCGTGGGGCTGTTCCCGACGCCGGTGGTGGCCGCCTTCGGCATCGGCACGCGGATGCTGTCGGTCGTGTTCATGCCGGCCATCGCCGTCGCCCGCGGCGTCGAGACCATGAGCGGCCAGAACATCGGCGCCGACCAGCAGGACCGCGCGGCAGAGACCGCGCGCTTCGCCGCCAAGGCGATGTTCGTCGTCCTGTCGGTGATCGGCCTCGTCGGCTGGATCTGGGCGCCGACGTTCGTCAGCGTGTTCACCACCGATCCCGCGGTCGTCGACATCGGCGTGACGTTCATGCGCTTCGTGGCACCCAGCTTCGGCTTCATGGGCATCATGCGCGCCTACAACGGGAGCTTCCGGGGCGCCGGGAAGACGCTCACCGCCGCCGCCATCGCCATCGGGACGAACGGGTTCGTCAGACTCCCCTTTGCCTACGTCGCGGCCGAGTTCCTCGGATCGAACGGGATCTGGCTCGCCTTCGCCGTGTCGAACGTCGTCGGCTCGGTCGCCGCCTACGCCTGGTACCAGCGCGGCACCTGGCGCAAGGTGGACCTGACCGAGGAACCGGGACCGTCGCCCGCGGACGACTGATCCCGGTCGGCGTCTCGGCCGACCGCGGATCGTTGCTCCAACTGTCACCTCATCCCGGCTCGCTCGACGGGCGGTACGCCCGGCTGACGGCCTTCCAGCGGTTGGTGGAGAACCGCCAGGACGTGATCGCCGCGGGCACGAGCGTCTCGACGACGAGCGCCAGATAGAGCCCGCCGACCCCGAGGGCGGTGACCGTCCCGAGGGCCGCGAGCGGGAGGCCGAAGGCGTAGCGGCCGAGCAGGGAGGCCAGCAGGGGCCAGCGCGTGTCCCCGGCGCCCCGGAGCGCGCCGGTCGCCGAGGCGTCGATCCCGAGGGTGACGGCGCTCACCGCCCCGACGGCGACGAAGGTGGCGGCCCGGGCGACCGTGGCCGGGTCGCGAACGAACAGCCCCGCGATCGGCGTCGCGAAACCGACGACGACGGCGGCGACGACGAGGTAGACGACGGCCGACAACCGGAGGATCGCCGCGCCGTAGGCCTCCGCCTCCGTCTCCTCCCCCCGGCCGAGGTGCTGGCCGACGAGCGTGCTCGCCGCGATGGAGAACCCCCAGCTGAAGCTCGCGACGAGCGCGCGCACGCGCCGGCCGACCTCCAGGCCGGCCACGACGAGCGGCCCGAACGTGGCGGCGATCCGGAGGATCGGGAAGATCACGATCCCCTCGGTGACCCGGCGGAGCATCAGCGGCGCCGACACCGTGAGCAACTGCCGCGCGAGGCCGCGGTCGAACTGCGGGCCCCCCACGCGGATCGGCACCGGACTCGGCCGAAGCAGGCGGGTGCCGTACGACCGGCCGAGCATCCCCCACGCGATGACGAGGAGGCCGGCGCCCGTCGAGAGCGTGGTGCCGAGGGCCGCGCCGGCGACGCCGAGCCCCGCGCCGAAGATGAAGGCGGCGCTGAGGACGACGTTGAGCGCCGCGGCGCCCCCGCGGACGACCATGGGGGTCCGGGTGTCGCCGACGCCGGCGTACGTCCGGCTAGCGATCAGGTTCAGGAACTCGAACAGGAGTCCTGGGGCGACAAAGGCGAGGTAGGTCGCCCCGTGGGCGACGGCCGCGGGATCCGATCCCACGAGCGCGACGAGCGGGCGGGCGAACAGCGCGTAGGCGACGGCGATCGGCACCCCGAAGGCGAGCGCCACCCAGGTAGCCTGCTTGACGATGAGCGACGCGCGGGCGTCGGCGCCGCCGCCGTAGTTCTGCGAGACGAGGCCGACCGCCCCGCCGGCGAGGCCGATGCCGACGCGCTTGGCGACGAGCCAGTAGGCGTTGGCGAAGGCGAGGCCGGCGACCGCGGTCGGCCCGACGGCCAGGCCGACGAGGGCGAGGTCGACCGCCTGCTTCGACATGATGGCGAAACCCGTGATCGTCCGCGGCCACGCGAGGGCGACCGTCGCGTCGAGGCGCTCCGGGTCGATGACGCCGGCGCGGTCGAGGAGGGTCACGAGCGGGGCGACCGCGCGGTCGAGTCGTCGCATCTATCGGCGGCTTGTCGGGGCGGCGGCTTTGGCCTGTCGCTTTCGGCCGCCGTGAGCGGGGACGTCGAGGGGTGTCCGGGCCGGCGACGGTGTTCGGAGCGGCAACGATGTCCGGGCCGACGACGGTGTCCGGTGTGACGCCGGTCGTCACCCGAGCGAGACGTCGAGGTACAGCATCACGATCACGCCCAGCATCGTCCCGAGGGTGGCGATCCGCTCGTGACCCTTGGTGTGGGTCTCCGGGACGATCTCGTCGCTGATGACGAACAGCATGGCGCCGGCGGCGAAGCCCATCGCGTAGGGGAGCAGCGCCGACACCGTCTGGACGGCGTAGGCGCCGAAGACGGCCAGCGGGATCTCAACGACGCCCGAGCGGACGCCCGCGAAGACGGCGTAGGTGCGCCGGTCGAGGCCGGCGTTGATCGCGGCGACCGACACCGCCAGCCCCTCGGGGATGTTCTGGATGCCGATGGCGAGCATCAGCGGGATCGCCGTGGAGACGTCGCCGCTCCCGAAGCCGACGCCGACGGCGAGCCCCTCCGGCATGTTGTGGAGCGTGATCGCCAGGATGAACAGGACGACCCCGGCGAGTCGCTCGTCGTCGATCCCCACGTCGTCGCTGGGGTTCGCCGCGTCGCGCCGGCGCCGACCGGAGAGGAGGTAGTGGGCGTGGGGGACGAGCACGTCCGAGCGGTCGAGGAACAGCACCCCGAGGGCGACGCCCGCGAGCACCGGCAGGGGGTTGCCGTTCGAGTAGGTCTCGATGCCGGGGATGATGAGGCTCGTGAACGCCGCCGCGAGCATCACCCCCGCCGCGAACCCGAGCGCGCCGTCCATCGCGCGTTCCGAGGGGTCGCGCCAGACGAACACGAGCGAGGCGCCGAGCAGGTTGAGCGTGGCGATGACGAGGCCGCCGATCAGGCCGTGGACGATCGGGTCCGATCCGAACAGTTGCGTGAACGGTTCGGCGACCCCCCCGATCACCCCGGCACCCGTCATGGCTGTTACCACCGCCATCACGGCCGGGGGCCTTGAACGTTGAGTTATCATTTTGGCGGGGCGACCCCGGACGCCGCGTCCCGGCCGTCCGCCGCATCGGGCCGGGGGCTCCCGCCTCGCGGGCGGACGAATCCAGCGTCGGTCCCGACCGGCTCCCGTCTCGGGTCGGTCGTCCCCCCACCGTGGCCGAGATTTATGCCGTCGCGTCCCGGTGTTCGAGTCGCATGCTACTCACGGGGACCGTCGTCGCGGACGCGGCGACGACCGTCGAGGACGGGGCGGTCGTCGTCAGCGGCGCCGAGATCGAGGCCGTCGGCGACCGCGCCGACCTCGTCGAGCGCTACCCGGACCACGAGCGGCGGGCCTTCGACGTGCTGTTGCCGGGGCTCGTCGGCGGACACGTCCACTCGGTCCAGAGCCTCGGCCGGGGCATCGCCGACGACGTCGAACTGCTCGACTGGCTGTTCGACTACGTGCTCCCGATGGAGGCGACCCTGAGCGCCGAGCAGATGGAGATCGCCGCGAGACTCGGCTACCTGGAGCTGATAGAGAGCGGCACCACGACCGCCGTCGACCACCTCTCGGTGGCCCACGCCGACCGGGCGTTCGAGGCCGCCGGCGACCTGGGGATCCGGGGCGTCCTCGGCAAGGTGCTGATGGACCGCCGGTCGCCCGAGGGGCTGTGCGAGGACGCCGACCGCGCGCTCGCCGAGAGCGAGCGCCTCATCCGCGAGTACCACGGCGCGTTCGACGACCGGATCCGCTACGCGGTGACGCCGCGCTTCGCCGTCTCCTGCAGCGAGGCGTGCCTGCGGGGGGCCCGCGACCTCGCCGACCGGTACGACGGCGTGCGGATCCACACCCACGCCAGCGAGAACCGGAGGGAGATAGGGACCGTCGAGGCCGACACCGGGATGCGCAACGTCCACTGGCTCGACGAGGTGGGGCTGACCGGCGAGGACGTCGTGCTCGCCCACTGCATCTGGACCGACGAGTCCGAGCGCGAGGTGCTCGCCGAGACGGGGACCCACGTCACCCACTGCCCCTCCGCGAACATGAAACTCGCCTCCGGGGTGGCCCCGGTTGGGGACTACGTAGACCGCGGGATCAACGTCGCGCTCGGCAACGACGGACCGCCCTGCAACAACACGCTCGACGAGTTCACCGAGATGCGCCAGGCGAGCCTCCTCCAGAAGGTCGACCGGCTGGACCCGACCGCCGCGCCCGCGGCGCGGATCTTCGAGATGGCGACGATCAACGGCGCCCGCGCGGCGGGGTTCGAGCGGGTGGGGAAGCTCCGGCCGGGCTGGAAGGCGGACGTGATCGCCCTCGACACCGACGTCACCCGGGCGACGCCCGTCCACGACGTGCTCTCCCACCTCGTCTTCTCGGCCCACGGCGACGACGTCGTCTTCACGATGGTCGACGGCGAGGTGCTCGTCGAGGACGGCGAGGCGACGGTCGTCGACGCCGGCGAGATCCGACGCCGGGCCCGCGAGGTGGACCTCGACCTGGGGCCGGCCCGCGAGCGAGCGCAGCGCGTCAAACCGGACTGACCGCCCCTGGTGCCCCGGGTCGACGGCGAGCGCGAGACGGGAGCGCGGCGGCGAGGGTTTATTGCCGTCGGGGCGGTCGCCACCGTATGTCACCGACCATCACGCGCATCGAGAGCGTGGAGTTCAGCTATCCCCTGGAGGACGTGGGCACCGACGGCCACGGCTTCAACCTCGTCTACGAGCCCGGGACGACCACGGATCGAAAGCTGTTCGCCGTCCGGATCGAGACGGACGCGGGCGTGACCGGCGAGTACGTCGGCGGGAACTCGCCGGGCATGGCGCAGGTCAACACCGTCGCGCGCTACCTGCTCGGGAAGGACGCACTGGCCCGCGAGCGCCACTGGAGCGAACTCAAGCGCGCGCTCCGCAAGTACGACCGGATGGGGATCGGTCCGCTCGACATCGCGCTGTGGGACCTCGCCGGCAAGCACCACGGCGCGCCGATCCATCGGTTGCTGGGTACCTACCGGGAGCGCCTGCCGGCGTACGCCTCGACGTACCACGCCGACGACAGCGGGGGGCTCGACTCCCCGGAGGCGTACGCCGACTTCGCCGAACAGTGCCGGGGGATGGGGTATCCGGGGTTCAAGATCCACGGGTGGGGCGGCGGCGACGAGGCGCGCGACGTCGACCGCGAGATCGAGACCGTCCGCGCCGTCGGCGACCGCGTCGGCGACGACATGGATCTGATGCTCGACCCGGCCTGCGAGTACGAGACGTTCGGGGACGCGCTGAAAGTGGGTCGGGCCTGCGACGAGCAGGACTTCTTCTGGTACGAGGACCCCTACCGCGACGGGGGAATCTCCCAGCACGGGCACCGGAAGCTCCGCCAGTTGCTCGACACGCCGCTCCTCCAGACCGAGCACGTCCGCGGGCTGGAGCCCCACGCCGACTTCGTGGCGCGCGAGGCGACCGACTTCGTCCGCGCCGACCCCGAGTACGACGGCGGCATCACGGGCGCGATGAAGGTCGCCAGGATGGCGGAGGCGTTCGGCCTCGACGTGGAGTTCCACGCCCCGGGGCCGGCCCAGCGTCACTGCATCGCGGCGATCAGGAACGCCAACTACTACGAACTGGCGCTGGTCCACCCGGACTGTGGGAACACCCAGCCGCCGGTGTATCGCGGCGACTACTCGGACCAACTGGACGCCGTCGACGACGCGGGCACGGTGCCCGTCCCCGACGGCCCGGGGCTGGGCGTCGACTACGACTGGGAGTACATCGAAGAGAACCAGACCGGTAGCACCCACGTCTACGAGTAGCGTCGATGCGGCGGCGGGCCGACGACCGCACCGCCCGCGGCTGCCGTCACTCGATGGCGACGTCGACGACCGCGGGGGTGCCGCCGTCGACGGCGTCGGCGGCGGCGGCGAGTGCGTCGGCCAGTTCCTCGGCCCGTTCGACGCGGGCGGTGTGGGCGCCGACGGCGCGGGCCGGTGCAGACAGGTCGAGGGGCGTCCCGAAGCGGCTCTCGGGGACGTCCGCGGCGACCGACCGGCCCTCGGGGTGCTGGGCGGCCGTCGCCGCGCGCACGGCGTTCCACCCGCGGTTGTTGTACACGACCGAGAGCGTCGGCGCGTCGTACTGGGCGGCCATCCAGGCGGTCGCCACCGGGTTCGAGAACAGGTACGACCCGTCGCCGAGCAGGCAGATCACGCGGCTGTCGGGGCGGGCGAGTTTGATTCCGACCCCGGCGCCGCCGGCCCAGCCCAGGCCGGAGCCGCCCCGGGCGACGTAACTGCCGGGGCGCGAGAGCGCCAGGTGGTCCAGCACGGCGCCGCGGCTCGTCACCGCCCCCTCGACGATCACGGTCGAGTCGTCGACCAGGTCGTCGACGGCCGCCGACACCTCGGTCGCCGTGAGGCCGTCGCGCTCGCGGGCGGCCCCGAGGTCGGCCCGCCGTTCCGCTGCCAGCGCCTCGGCGTGGGCCCGCCACGGGGAGCCCTCGACGGCGTCGTCGTCGCTCCCCCCGAGGCGGTTCGCGGCCGCCTCCAGCGTCGACACGGGATCGGCCTGCACGGTGTCGTCGACGCGGAACCGCCAGTGCGGGTACGTCGGTTTGGTGGGGTTCGGATCGATCTGGACGACCGGCGCGTCGGCGGGCGGGCCGCCCTTCGCCGGGAGCCAGGGCACGTCGGTGGCGGTAAACAGCACGAGGTCGGCGTCGGCCATCGCCGCCGACGGGTCGAAGCCGACGTGCAGCGGGTGCCGGCGCGGGAACGACAGCGTCGACGGGCCGTGTTCGACGACGCCCGCGCCCGTCGCCTCGGCGAAGTCGACGAGCGCCTCGACCGACCGGTCGGCGGGTGGCGCCCCCAGGTCGCTCGTGACGACGAGCGGGGCGTCCGCGGCGTCGAGGCGGTCGACGAGGCGGTCGACCGACGCGGGGTCGGGGCCCGACGGTCGGGTGCGCCGGGGCATCGAGTCGGGGAGGTCGACGGGCCGGATCGGTGTCTCCAGCGCCTCGCGGCCGGCCGCGAGGTACACCGGCCCCTGCGGCGAGGCGGTCGCCCGTTCGAGCCCCCGGACGACCTGCTCGGCCGGATCGGCCGGCGGCTGATACTCGCCGGTCCACCGGCAGTACTCTCTCACGATCCCGGGCTGGTCGAAGACGTCCTGGTAGTAGTGGACCGGGTTGTCCCTCGATCCTTTGAAGCCCTCGGCGGTCACGGGCGCGAGGCCCGCGATCACGAAGACGGGGGCTTCCGCGCGGTGGGCGTTGTGCATCGCCGCCCCCAGGTTCTGCGTGCCGACGTCGACGTGGACCAGCACCGCCTGCGGGTCGCCCGTTACCGCCGCGTACCCGTGGGCCGCACTCATCGCCGCGAACTCGTGGGGACAGATCACCACCTCCGGGTAGGCGTCGGGGTCCTCGGTCCGCAGGTGGGCGGTCGCCTCCAGTAGCGGCGTGTGGTCGGTCCCCAGGTTCGAGAACAGGTGGGTCACCCCCCGCTCGGCCAGCGACGTCAGCAGCCGCTCGGCCGCCCCGATTCGGTCGTCGTCAGCCCGCTCGCCGGCGGCGGTCCCGTCCCGGTCGTCGTCCGCGCCGGCCCGCGGCGGGCGCGCGGTCGGCGGCGGGGCGTCCCCGGCGTCGGCCGCGTCGGGATCGGCGATTCGGGTCCGTCCGTCTGCGTCTGCGTCGTCGGCCATGTGTGATCGTTGGCGTCCAGACGGGAGCGGGGCAGTTGTAGATTGTGGCCGCGGTGTCAGGCGATCCCCGGACGACGGTCGGACGCTCCCCGGGCGACGGTCGGACGCTCCCCGGGCGACGGTCGGGGGCGGCCGCCCCTATCCGGAGTCGAGGCCGAGTTTCGCCATCGTCTCGCGCCGGTCGAGCTTCCCGCTGGAGGTCTTCTCGATCCCGTCGACGAAGTGGTACTCGCGGGGGCGCTGGAAGTCGGCGACCAGGTCGCTGTCGAGGCACCACTCGTCCAGATCGTCGGCCGCGAGGTCGGGGTCGCTCGCGACGACGATGGCGGTGACCATCTGGCCGTAGTCCTCGTGGTCGACGCCGACGACGACCGCCTGCTCGACGCCGGGGTGGTTCTTGAGCGCCCGCTCGATGGGGGCGGGCATGATCTTCACCCCCCGCGATTTGATCTGGAAGTCGGCGCGCCCCTCGAAGTAGAGGTAGCCGTCCTCGTCGCGGTAGGCCAGATCGCCCGAGAGCCACCAGCCGTCCTCGAAGGACTCGCGGGTCTTGGCGGAGTTGCGCCAGGCCCAGGCGGGGCAGTCGGGGCCGCGGACGGCGATCTCGCCCACCTCGCCGGCGGGGAGGACGTCCTCGGGGGAGCCGCCCTCCTCGATCACCCTGACCTCGGTGCCGGTCTGGGCCTTGCCGATGGACTCGATGCGGTCGCCCTCCATCTCCTCGTCGTAGAGGACGGTGCCGTACATCTCGGTCGAGCCGTAGGACTGGTGGACGTTGTCGCAGACGTGCGCCCGCAGCCCCGCCAGCGTGTCCCCGTCGAGTTTCTCGCCGGTGGAGTAGATGGAGGTGAGCGTGCTCGTGTCGCGTTCCTCGATCCCCCGGTCGAGCACCTCGCGCCACATCGAGGCGACCATGCCGGCGTGGGTGATCCCCTGCTCCTCGACCAGGTCCATCCAGCGGTCGGGGTCCCAGTCGGGCATGAAGTACACCGACTCGCCGCCCCAGATCGGCTGCAGGATCGTGTTGTACCACGCGCCGAAGGAGGGCGAGAGGGCGCACAGCGTCTTGCCGAAGCGGTCGATGCCGTATCTGGCCGCGCCTTTCATCGCCTTGATGTAGATGCCGCGGTTGGTGTGACACCACCCCTTCGGGCGCCCGGTGCTACCCGAGGTCCACCAGATGGTGAGCACGTCGTCCTCCTCGCGGAGGACGTCCGGCCGGGTCGTCGGCTGGCCCTCCACGAACGAATCCATCGACTCCTCGAAGTCGTGGGTGGGGTCGCCGATGGTGACCACGGCGGCCACCGAGTCGGTGACCTCGCCCCAGAGGTCGTCGGCGACGCGGTCGGCGAACGCCTCGTCGACGACCAGCACCTTGGGGCTCGTCTGCTCGACGCAGTACCGGAGGGTGTCGGTCGAGGCCTTGAGGTGGACGTTGGTGACGATACAGCCGGCCTTCATGGCGCCGACGAGCAGCACCGTCTGGTCGACGGAGGACTCGGCGAGGAAGGCGACGCGGTCGCCCTGGACCGCGTACTCCAGGTAGGCGTTGGCGGCGCGCTCGGTGCGGCGGTCGAACTCGCCCCAGGTCACCGACTGCTCGGCGTCCGCGAAGGCCGGCGCGTCCGGGCTTCGCTCGGCGTTCTGTCGGGTGAGGTCCATGACGGTCGGCAGGTCGACGTGTAAGCGTGACATCGTGTGTGGTGGAGACGTCGTGTGGGAGTCGCCCGGCGGCGATCAGGAGACGTCGCGCTCGGGGGTCGAGCGCCCGCGCGCGTCGACGCCGGATCGACCGAGGCGCATACGATTCGATTCCGATGGCGGTTATTAAAACGTATGCATTGCGGGAACTCGGGGCGTCAGCGGCGAGAACCGGGAGGCCGGTCGGCGGCGTGAAGCACGGGCGGGGCAGCGGCGTGAAGCACGGGCGGGGCAGCAGCGTGAAGCGCGGGCCGGTCGACGGCGAGAAGCAGGAGGCCGGGCGGCGGCGAGTCGGATCCCGCCGCTCAGTCTTCGACGGTCACCCGCGGGTCGACGACGCCGTAGAGGATGTCGACGCCGAAGTTGGCGATGATGATGAACGCCGCCACCAGGAAGAACACGAACTGGACGACCGGGAAGTCGCGGGCGAGCACCGCGTTCACCAGGGCGTAGCCGATGCCGGGCCAGTTGAACACGGTCTCGACGAGGACGAGGCCGCCGATGGCCCGCGTCATCGTCACCGGGTACAGCGTGACCACGGGGAGGATGGAGTGCTTGCCGATGTGCCGGAGCCGGTTCCACTTCGGCAGGCCGGACATCCGGTGGTAGAAGGTGAACTCCTGGCCCATGGTCTCGACGACGCTCGTCCGCATGATGAGCATCGGCGTGTTCGCGTACCGGATCACGATCACCGAGAACGGCAGGATGTAGTGATTGAAGAAGGACGAGGTGAGGTAGGGGCGCCACCACGCCTCGTTCTGGTACTGGGTGTACACCTGGGGGTCGATCATCCCGAACGTCGGGAACCAGCCGAGGACGCCGGCGAAGAGGATGATCGCCAGGATGGCGAGGAAGAAGGAGGGCACCGACGAGAAGAGGATGAGGGGGATCATCCCGTGTTTCTCCAGTTTGGAGCCGCGCTTGGTCCCCAGGAGCGTCCCGTACAGCGTGCCCACGATGTAGGCGGCGGTGATGGCGGGACCGATCAGGATGAAGGTGTTGAAGATCCGCATCCTGACGTACTCGACGACAGGCACGCCGTACTGGATCGAGCGGCCGGCGTTGAGCTGGAGCAGGTTGCCCATGTACCGCAGGTACTGGACGTACAGCGGATCGTCGAGCCCCCAGCGCTGCCTGAACGCCTCGACCTGCGCCTCGGAGGCGCCCTGCTGGAGCATGATGTTCTCGAACCCGCCCGGCATCAGCCGGAAGAAGTAAAACAGGAACGTCACGACGAGCACCAGCATGAACACCGTCTGGACGGTGCGGAACGCGTAGTAGCGCTTCTTGCTCATCGGCGACCCTCCGTCGCGGCGGGTTGCCCCGCGGTCTCGCCGGGTCCGCGGCGCGTCGCCGCCGCCCGCCCGGGCGTGGGTCCGGCCGTCGCAGGTCTCTCGGTGCGTCCGGCCGGCACTGGCCGCTCGCTGTTGGTTTGTCGTGTCATGATCGAGTCACCCTCGCTTCCGAGGCCGCCAGCTCCTCGTGGTCGTAGTAGAGGTGGCAGGCGACCTGGCGGTCGTCGCCCAGTTCGTAGTCGATCGGCGTCTTCTCGCAGATCTCCATCCGGTCGGGGCAGCGGTCCTGGAACCGACAGCCCTCGCCCATCCCGATCGGGTTGCCTGGCGTCCCGTCGACCGTCGTCCGCCCCCGGTCGTAGTGGGGGTCCGGGATGGGGATGGCGTCGACGAGCGCCTGCGTGTAGGGGTGTTTCGGGTCGTCCAGCAGCGGCGCGGTGGGCGCCGACTCGACGACGCGGCCGAGGTACATCACGTTGATCCGGTCGCAGACGTACGACACCGTCGACAGGTCGTGGGAGATGTAGAACATCGAGACGCCGAGGTCGTCGATCAGCTCGGAGAGCAGGTTGAGCACCGACGCCTGCGTCGAGACGTCGAGCATGCTCACCGGCTCGTCGGCGAGGATGATGTCGGGTTCGAGGATCAGCGCCCGGGCGATGGAGACGCGCTGGAGTTCGCCGCCGCTCAGCTGGCCGGGGCGGCGGTGCATGTAGTTCTCCGCCGGGTTCAACTCGGCGTTCTCCAGGGCCTCCTTGACGCGGCGCTCGCGGTCGCCCATGCCGTGGATCTTCAGCGGTTCGAGCAGCGCCTCACGAACCGTCAGCTTGGGGTCGAGCGAGTTGAACGGATCCTGGAAGATGATCTGGACGTTCTTGCGGAACGCCTTCCAGTCGGCCTTCGAGAAGTTGGCCACGTCCTCGCCCTTGTACCGGATCTCGCCTTCAGTCGGCTCGTACAGCCCCATCAGCGTCATCAGGAGGGTGGACTTGCCACAGCCACTCTCCCCGATGACGCCCAGCGACTCGTTGCGGTGGAGCGCCAGGTCGACGTCGTCGACCGCCTTGACCGGCTCCTTCTCCTTGCGCAGGAGGAACTCGATCGGCGAGGTGTCCTGGTCGAAGTACTTGCGGAGACCGCGCGTCTCCAGCAGCGGTTCGTCCGTCGATCCGCGGTCGTCGGCCGGCCGGCGTTCGTCGGTCATTCTGCGGTAGTCCCCGTGTTGGCGCCCTTCGAGTGGTCGGTCTCGGCCCGGTAGAGGTCGAGCACCTCGTCGGCGCGGAAGCAGGCGACGTCGTGTCCGTCGCCGGGATCGCCGACGGGTTCGAGCGGCGGAGCGTGGGCGCTGCACTCCTCGACGGCCCACGGACACCGGTCGACGAACGTGCAGTAGTCGACCTCGCCCATGGACTCGGGCGGACGTCCCTCGATGACGCCGAGGTCCCGGTTCGGGTAGCGGACGTCCGGGAACGCCTCCTGGAGCAGGATCGAGTAGGGGTGGCGGGGCTCGTCGAACAGGTCCGTCACGGGACCGGTCTCGGCGACCTGGCCGCCGTGCATGATCGCTATCTTGTCGCAGGACTCGAACACCACGCTGATGTCGTGGGTGATGAGCAGGACGCTCGTGTCGGTGGTCTCCTTGATCCGGTCGAGGTACTTGAACACCTGGTCCTGCATGATGACGTCGAGGGCCGTCGTCGGCTCGTCGGCGATGATGAGGTCGGGATCGAGGAACAGCGCCAGCGCGATGACGGCGCGCTGTTGCATCCCGCCGGAGAACTGGTGTGGGTAGTCGGTCACCCGGTCGCGGGGGAGGCCGACGATCTCGAACAGTTCCCGGAACTGGTCCATCGCCTCCTGGCGGGTCAGGTCGGTGTGGACGGCGGCCAGTTCGAGCGCCTGTTCGCTCACGCGCTGGAGCGGGTCCAGGCTGTTCATCGAACTCTGGGGGATCCAGGAGACCTCTTTCCACCGGATCCGCTCGTTGATCGCCTCCTCGCTCAACGCCGCGAGGTCCTCGCCCTTGTAGCGGACGGACCCGGACGTGATCCGTCCGTTGCTGTCGAGTCCCTTCAGCAGCGACTTCGTGAGGGTGCTCTTTCCGCAGCCGGACTCGCCGACGAGGCCGAAGTACTCGCCGGACTCGATCGTGAACGAGGCGTCGGAGACGGCGGTGAGCATCCCGTCCTCGGTGCGGTACTTGACGGTGAGGTCTTCGACCTCGAGCAGGGGGTCAGTCATGGATATCGTCGGGTTTCGTGACCGCGACACGGCCCGGTCGAGGGGCCGTCCCGCGGGGGACTGGCGCGCGGTGCGGTCGCGAGGGGGGAGTTGCGTCCGTCATCTCACACCGAGGCCATGGCCTCCTCGTCGGTGCCGAGGGCGATCTCCTCGTACCGGCGGCCGAACATGATCGTCGAGAGCACGGTCAGCGAGATGAGCATCCCCGGCGGGATCGACCACCACCAGGCCGTGGTCATCTGTCCCGAGCTGTAGGCGTTCCGGATCATGATCCCCCAGGAGGGGACCAGCGGGTTCGAGACGCCGATGAACGCCAGTCCCGCCTGGAGCAGGATCGAGTATCCGATGCCCAGCGCGAAGAACATGATCGCCATCGGCGCGACGTTCGGGAGCACGTGCTTGAGGATGATGCGCGGGGTGCTGGCCCCGGTCGCCTTGGCCGAGAGGATGAAGGGCCGTTCCCGGATCTGGAGCACCTGGGCGCGTATCACGCGGGCCGACCCCCGCCAGAGCAGCAGGCCGATCACGACGATCGAGGTGAGGAAGCCGACGCCGAGCAGCGCCAGCAGGACGATGGCGAACGGCAGCAGCGGGACGCCGTAGGCGACGTCGGTGACCCGCATCAGGACGTTGTCGACCCAGCCGCCGACGTAGCCCGCGGTGACGCCGATGGCGAGCCCGATCCCGATGATGAGCGAGCCGCCGAGCAGCCCGGTGATGACGGTCGGGCGGGCCCCAACGAGCACCCGCGAGAGCACGTCCTGCCCGCTCGTCGTGGTACCGAGCGGGTGTGCGAGCGACGGCGACGCCGAGAGGAGCGGCTCCCCGTCGGCGTACACCGTCTCGTCGTACGGATAGGGAGCCACCATCGGCCCGATCGCTCCGGCGACGAGGATCACCAGCAGGACGCCGAGGTAGAACAGCGTCGTCTTGTCCTTGACGACCAGGCGAAACGCGTCCTCGAGTCGCCGCAGAAGCTCGTTCTCCGTGGACAGTTCCATGCCGACTAAGCCACGACAGGGCCATATAACGTTTTCGTCAGCGAACGGGGCGGTCGCGCCGTCACACCTCCACGGCGTCGCCGGATGCGAGCGGGAGCACCCCCGTCGCGTCGTCGACCGCGCGGCCGACGTCCCCCGCGACGGGGGCGCCGCCGGAGACCCGGGGTCCGCGGTAGCTTTATCGCTTCCGGCCGAGCACTCGTGCCGTGCCGATTCATCCCACGCGCGACAGGCGCATCGAGGCCGTCGACGAGGCGCGTCGCTGGCTCACCGAGTGGTTCGACGGGTACAACGACGTCGACGCCGCGTCCCTCCGCGAACTGTGTCACTACCCGCTGGTGAGCTTCGGCGGCGGTCGCCTGACGTGGCACAACCTGGCCTACGCCGTGCGCGAGGGGCCCGCCGAGTTCGACCCGACCCACCGCGACCCCGGCTGGGGGTTCAGCCTCGTCGACCGCTGGGCGGTCCACCACCACACCGCCCGGAAGGCCCACCTGCTCACCGACTTTACCCGCCTCCGGGCCGACGGGACCCCCTACGCCGTCGGGCTGTCCCGGCTGGCGATCGTGACGAAGGAGGGCAGCGAGTGGGCCGTCCGGTTCCTCTCCAGTTGCGGGATGCGCAACCCCGCGAGCGTCGAGCGCGACGTCGACCCCGAGATCACGGCCGCGGTGACCGATTTCGTCGAGGACCACGTCGCGGCGTTCGCCCGCGGCGACGACGAGGCCGTCGAGGCCGCCTACCACTACCCGTTCGTGAACGTCGACGGCCCCGATCTGACCGTCGCGGAGTCGCCGGCGGCCCTCGACGTGACCCGGCCGCCGGCCGACGACCGCGGCGACCTCCTGTCGATGGAGGTGCTGCCGCCCCAGGCCGGCGACAAGGTCGTCGTGGACCTGACCGTCGAGCGCCCCACCGCCGGCGGCGACCGGGAGCGCGAGGGGGCGATCCTCCTGGTCACGAAGCAGGCCGGGGAGTGGGGCGTGCAGGTGCGCTCCGTTACAGAGGGGGCGACCGGGATCTCCTGAGCCCGCGGCTGGGCGCCCCTCGGGGTGGAGGAGGTCGACGGCGGGCCGACCGCGTGGGAACCTGTAACGCCTCGAACACGCGTTACAGGAATACAAGTGTAAAAGTCTGAACAGACCGACGGACGGGCCGTCGGCGAGCGAGACGGAGCGGTGACACGGGGGGAGAGACGGAGGGCGACCGCGGGGGAGGAGACGGAGGGCGAACGAGACGGAGCGGCGACGGAACGCGGCGCCCGCGGCCGACCCGGACACGTTTATTACCGTCGGACGGCCTGTATGGGACATGTTCGACATCCCAGACCAGGGGACGCTGGACGCGGTGAACGACGCGACGGCCGCGGACTTCCCCCGATTCGCGCGCGTCCGCCGCTCGCGCGATCCGCCACGGGTCGACCCCGCCGAGGCCACGCGCGAGGCGGTCGAGGACGTCCCGGGGCTCGACGCGCTCCCCGAGGGGGCGAGCGTCGGGATCACCGCCGGCAGCCGCGGGATCCACGACATGCCCGAGGTGCTGGCGACGATCGTCGAGGAACTCCGGTCGCGGGGGCTGGAGCCCTTCGTCTTCCCGGCGATGGGGAGCCACGGGGGGGCGACCGCCGAGGGCCAGGCCGAGATGCTGGCGGAACTGGGCGTCACCGAGGAGTCGATGGGCTGCGAGATCCGCTCGTCGATGGACGTCGAGGTCGTCGGCGAGGACGCGAAGGGGCGCCCGGTGTTCGCCGCCGTCGACGCCCTGGAGGCCGACGCCGTCCTGCTGGCGAACCGGGTGAAGCTTCACACCGACTTCCACGGCGACATCGAGAGCGGGCTGGCCAAGATGGCCGTCATCGGCGTCGGCAAGCAGCGGGGCGCCAACGCCGCCCACATCGCCGCGCTCGATTCGAGCTTCCGCGAGGTGATCCCAGAACGCACCGAGATCCTCCTGGAGGCGGTCCCCATCGTCGGCGGGGTCGCCGTCATCGAGAACGCCGAGGAGCGCACCGCCGAGGTCCACGGCGTCGGCGCCGACGAACTCCTGGAGCGCGAACCCGAACTCCTGGAGCGGTCGGCCGAACTGTTCCCCGAACTCCCGGTCGACCAGCTCGACCTCCTCGTGCTCGACGAGGTGGGCAAGAACGTTTCGGGGACCGGGATGGACACCAACGTCGTCGGTCGGATGTTGCTCCAGAACGAACCCGAGTTCGACTCGCCCGACATCACCCGCATCTACGTGCGCGACCTGACGCCCGAGACCCACGGCAACGCCAACGGGATCGGCCTCGCGGACTTCGCCCACAGGCGGGTCGCCGAGAAGATCGACACCACCACCACCTACGTCAACTCCATCACCGGCGGCCAGCCCGAGCGCGGCCGCCTGCCCGTGATCGCGCCGAGCGACTACACCGCCCTCCTGCTCACGTACTCGACGGCGGGGGTCAGCCGTCCGGAGGACCTCCGGATCGCGCGCATCCGCAACACCCTCGAACCCGACGACCTGCTGGTCTCGGAGCCGGTCGCCGAGGAACTCAGGGATCGGGAGGGGGTCGAGGTCGGCGAGCTGGAGGAGCTGGCGCTCCACGACGACGAGTTCGACCCGGTCGACTGGGAGTGACCTCGCCGGGCGAGGGGGGCGGTTCGGGGGGCGCCTACCGGTCGCCCCGGGCGGCCGCGTGCTGGCGCCCGAGTTCGACGTACGTCTCGTGGGTCCAGCCGATCGACTCGCGCTGGCCCTCCGAGAGGGGGCGGGTCTCGGCCGGGATGCCGTAGGCGAGGTGGCCCTCGGGGATCGTCTCGCCGCGGGGGACGACGGCGTTGGCGGCGACGATGCAGTTCGACTCGACGACCGCGTCGTTCATCACCGCGCTCCCCATCCCGATCAGCGAGTGGTCCTCGACGGTGCAGTCGTCGACGATGGCGCCGTGGCCGACGGTCACCTCGTCGCCGAGGGTCGCACAGTGGATCGTCGAGAACTCCTGGACGTTCGTCTCCCTGCCCACCTCGGCGGCGCTCACGTCCCCGCGCACGCAGACGAACGGGAAGACGCTCGCCCGCTCTCTGATCGTGACGTCGCCCATCAGGGCGGTCAGGTCGGCCACGTACGCGCTGTCGGCGACGGTCGGGGTCGCACCCTCGAAGGCGGTGTGCATGCCGGCCCAGTCGGCCGCGGACGCCAAAGGTGCTTCCGTGGCGGCGACCCCTGCGGGGAGCGAGGTGGCGGGTCGTCGTCGGGCGAATCGACCCCGCGAGTCAGTCCTCGGCGTCCTCGGGCGGCGCCTCGGGGCTCTCGCCCCCGTCGATCGGCAGGTCGCCGTAGTCGTCGGTGAACTGGTCGACGAGCACCTTCTTGTTGAACTTTCCAGTCGTGGTCTTCGGGATCTCGTCGACGAACACGAACTTGTCGGGGAGCCACCACTTGGGATACCGCTCCAGGAGGTGCTCGCGGAGTTCGTCGGCGGTGACGTCGCCGACGACGTAGGCGACGGGCCGCTCGCGCCACTTGTCGTGGGAGACGCCGATGACGGTGGCCTCCTCGACGGCGTCGTGGCCCATCAGTTCGTTCTCCAGTTCGAGCGAGGAGATCCACTCCCCGCCGCTCTTGATGATGTCGTCGAGGCGGTCGACGACGTCCAGGTAGCCGTACTCGTCGACGACGCCGACGTCGCCGGTCTTGAACCAGCCGTCCTCGGTGAACGACGCCTCGGTCTCCTCGGGGCGGGCGTGGTACCCGTCGAACAGCCACGGCGCCTTGGCGTGGATCTCGCCCTCGCTCTCGCCGTCGTGGGGGACCGGCTCGCCGTCCTCGGTGCGCAGGCGGAGGCGGACGCCCGGGGCCGGGATGCCCGCCTTCATCCGGAGGTCGTACTGCTGGTCCTCGGGGAGCGACTGGACCTCCGTGGTCGCGAAGGTGTTCACCAGGTGGGGGGCGGCCTCGGTCATGCCGTAGCCCTGCGAGATCGGCGCGTCGTAGACGTCGTCGAACCGGCGGATGAGCCACTCGGGGGGCGAGCCGCCGCCGATGATCACGCGGTCCAGCGAGTCGACCGAGAGGTCGGAGTGTTCGCGGAGGTACTGGTCGATCTCGATCCAGACGGTCGGGACCGCGGTGGCGAGGGTGACGTCCTCGGCGTCGATGAGTTCGAGCACCGAGTGGGAGTCGGTGTGCTGGCCCGGCAGGACCAGCTTCGACCCCATCAGCGTCACCGTGTAGGGGAAGCCCCAGCCGTTGACGTGGAACATCGGGACGACCGGGAGGACGGCGTCGCCCTCGCCGACGCCGAAGGTGTCGACGCTGGAGTGCATCAGGCTGTGGAGGAACAGCCGCCGGTGGGTGTAGGGCACGCCCTTCGGCAGCCCCGTCGTGCCCGAGGTGTAACAGAGGCCGGCCTCGGTGTCCTCATCCAGGTCGGGCCAGTCGTAGTCGGTCGGGTACCCCTCGATGAACGACTCGTAGTCGGTGACCGGGTCCAGGGAGGTGTCGGGCACGTCCGCGGCGTCGCCCATGACGACGTACTGCTCGACGGTCTCCAGGCGGTCGGCGACGGCCTCGGCGGTCCCGACGAACTGCGGGTCGAGGAACATGATGCGGTCCTCGGCCTCGCCGACGATCTCGACGATGTGGTCCTCCGGGAGCCGGTGGTTCGTCATGTGGATGCTCCGGCCGCTACAGCTCGGCCCGAAGTACAGCTCGTAGTGGCGGTAGTTGTTCACCGCCATCACCGCCACCCGGTCGCCCCGGTCGAGGCCGAAGTCGTCGAGCGCGTGAGCGAGCCGGCTGATCCGCTCGTAGGCGTCGCCGTAGGTGTATCGGTGGTGACTGCCGTCCGGCAGTTTGGTGACGATCTCCTTGTGCTCGAACAGGTCGGTCGCCCGGTGGAGGCACTTCGTCAGCGTGAGTTCGTAGCCGTTGTCCGTCGGGATGCTCACGGTCGGCTCACCCCTCCGTCGCCGCGTCGGCGCCGTCGGCGCCCGCGACCGGCGTGAACCGGAAGAACACGCGGTCCTGGTCGGTCGCGTCGTCGAGGTCCACGATCACGAGTTCGACCTCGTCGCCGATCGAGAGGTCCTCGTAGCCCGCGTCGACGACGCGCGCCGACAGGCGGACCGGCCCGAGGTCGACGACGGCGACGACGAAGGGCACGTCGTCGTTCATGCCGATGGGGGCCGCGCCGCGCACCTCGGTGAACGCGAACAGCTCCCCGCGGTGGGGCAGGGAGGTGTACGCGAGGTCGTCGCTGTGACACTCGGGGCAGACGATCCGCGGCGGGAAGTGGATCGCGCCGCAGTCGCCGCACTCCGTGGTCGTCAGGTCGCCCTCGTGGAGGTTGTCGTAGAACTGGTGGATCTCCGTGTGTTCGGCGTCCTGTAGCTCGTAGAAGTCGAGCATCCGCGGGAAGTCGATGCGCTCGGGCACCGACACCGTGCGGCGTTCGGGGGCGCCGCCGTCGGTCGCCGGCTGGTCGCCGGTGTCGTCGGTCACTGATGGGTCGTCGGTCATTCGAGATCACGCTCCAGGATCATGACGCTGTGAACCGAACCGCTACCGCTCAGATTGTGGATCAGGCCGGTCGAGGGATCGTCCGGCACCTGCCGGGCCGACTCGACCTGGCCGTGTAACTGCTGGTGGACTTCGATCGCCTGGGAGACGCCGGTCGCGCCGAGCGGGTGGCCGCAGCCGAGCAGCCCGCCGCGGGGGTTGACGGCGATGTCGCCGTCGAGTTCGCTCCGGCCCTCCTCGATGAACGAGCCGCCCTCGCCCTTCTCGACCCAGCCGAGGTCCTCGTACTCGATGATCTCGCTGATCGAGAAGCAGTCGTGGATCTCGGCGACGTCCAGGTCCTCCACCGGGTCCTCGATACCGGCCTGCTCGTAGGCCGTCCGGGACGCCTGGGTGGCCTGGGGCCACCCCGTGAAGGAGGGGAGGTTGTTGACGGAGTTGCTGGCCATGCACGACTGGCCGCTGCCGGCGACGTACGTGGCGGGACCGCCGAGCTCCTCGGCTTTCTCCTCGCTGACGAGGAGCAGACCCGAGGCGCCGTCGGTGATGCCCGAACAGTCGAACAGGTGCAGCGGCGGGGCGATGGGGTACGACTCCAGGACGTCGTCGACCGAACAGGACTGCTGGAACTGCGCGAAGTCCGTGTTGGCCGCGTGGGACTTGTTCTTCGAGGCCACCTGCGCCAGTTGCTCCTGGGTGGTCCCGAACTCGTGCATGTGGCGCTGGGCGAGCAGCGTGAAGAAGGAGGGGCCGTTCAGCCCGTTGACGCCGTCGAACTCGCGGTCGACGACGTTCGTCATCGTCGACTGCATCTCGGGCATGTACTCCTTGCCGAGGTTCATCTTCTCGACGCCGACGACGAGCGCCACGTCGAGTTGCCCGGCGGCGATGGCGAGCCAGGCGTAGCGCAGGGCGGCCTGCCCGCTGGCGCAGGCGAGTTCGGTGCGCGCGATCATCTCCGTGACGTTCACGCCGAGCAGTTCGGCGGCCAGCGGTGCGACGTGGCTCTGGTTGGCGAAGCGCTCGGGCTGGACGGCGCCGACGAACAGGCCCTCGACGTCCGACACGTCGAGGCCGTCGACGTCCTCGAACGTCGCCTTCCCGGCCTCCTGGACGAGGTCCTTCCAGGTCGCCTCGCGCTTGCCCCAGCGCGTGTTCGCGCCGCCGACGATGGCCGCGGTTCGGCTCACGTCGGCCTCCCGCCCGCGCGGCGGGCGTCTCCGATGGTCGATGCTCTCGTCCGTCGTCCGTCTGCGTTGTCGGTGGTCATTGTCGGTCGAAGTCGGGTCGCGGTCGGGACAGAACGCCCCGACGCCGGTGACGTTGTCCGCGTCGGCAGGGCCGGTCGTCCCCGCGGCCGCCCGTCCCCCGGTCGGTCGTTCCCGTGGTCGCCCGGAGGTCGGTGCCGCCGTGGATCGGACGTCCCGTCATCGGTGCACCGGTTGTCCCGCGTCCGTTGTCATGGTTGGTGTCTGGTGACGGCCGTCACCGTACGTGCGGAGGTTCAAAATCCGCGTTTATAATTATTGTGAATCCGCCGACAGTCGAGATACAACGTTCGGCGAGCGGGAGAGATCCTTCACAATGTTTCTCCTTTCGCGGATTTCGTACCCGATGGCCGACCGATCCGAGCGTCGAGTTAACGGGGGTGTGTCACCGAGGGGGCGTGGAAGGCGAAGACGGCTGCCCCGGGTCAGAGCGCCGATATAGACGAAAGTAATGGGACGAGAGAAGGAGCGCGCGGCGAGCCAGCGATGCGGATACGACCGACGCGAAGCCGACCTGCCAGATCACGCAGGAGCTCCGGGCCGCCGAGATTGCGGCTCATCGACGGCTGGTGGACCAACTGGCCTTGTTGAAACCGTCAATCGATGAGAGATTTCGAGCGTCGTGCCGAATACAGACCGCGGACCTAGTGTAGACGCCTCTGAACGGACGAATCGGAGCCATTTCGTCCAACCAGAACGTGGCCGTGAGCACCTCACGGTCCGTTTTACACGTCGATTACGAAGCGTGAAAGCCGATTCTTGCCGCGCTTAACCAAGGCTCAGAGCGCGGGGTTGGCACACTCAGTGACGGTCAGAGAAGGCTAAGAATCGTGTTGTACGGGTGAGCTACTCACCGTGGGGTGCTGATGTTCTCCCTGAATTCTGTCAGAAATCGGCTGCCGTATGTAGCGGATCGATACACCCTCGAATTCGCCTCGCAGTTCCACCTCGTCCTACAGGATAAGACCCGGTGATTTATAGGATAGTGACATGATGCCGTGAGATAGTGACACCTCACGGGTGGAGGCTGCTATTGTGATGCGTTCGCAGCAACGCGGTCCGCCCCGGAATGGGAAACATTAGCAGACAATGACAACCCTTGAAATTACCCGAATTGACGAACCCGAGTTCCAAACCGTCTATGCGACGAACGGCGGGACCGACAAAGAGCCAGACGCATTTCACTTCCAGTTCAATCCCCACAGGGATTCCGTTTATCGTGCTATCGTCGAAGCTATCGCCCTCATCCATCATTGTGACCCGGACGATCTTGACCCGTTGGGGAGCTCGATCGAACCGGATGCACTGGCGAAACTGATGCGAACACGCGAGCAATCCGTAAAGGTGACTTTTCACTATGAGGACATGGAGGTCACCGTGGAGAGTGAAGGAGACATCTGGCTTCGCTGGGAATAACTTTCAGTGTAGTGAGTCGACCTAATACGGGGATCCGAGACCGCTCTGATTTCTCCCCAAAATGCCGTGCTGAACACAGAGAGTGTAGTGGTCAAAAGCGTCCTTCATGCTCCGGAACGTCTTTTCCGTCGGATAAGGAAAGACCCGTATGGAAATCCAGCGGTTGTTACCGGTCGCGGGCGTTACAGTGTTACTCCTTCTCGGTGGTTGCCTCTCGGGGGGGAACGCCGGACAACCGCAGTCACCGACGCCGACGTTGACCCCAACCCCGACCGCCGTAACGGACACCCCGACACGGGCGTCGCCAACCGCAACGGCGACGCCGGACGGACACGAGCGCGCGATGAATCAACCGGATCCGGACAAGGCAGTCCTCTTGAAAAACGAGTGGAATCGGAGTGTCACTGTGCGCGTCCGCGTCATCCGGGAGGCGACCAATACCACGGTTCACAACGAGACATACCACCTCGAGTCCGGAATTGAACGAGACGTGTACCACACCACTGCGGCCGATCCCAACGGCATCGAAGAATTTACCGTGGTAGTGACTGCCCGGAACACGACCGAGCGCGTCACCATCAAAACGAACAACTGCTACGGCCCCGCCTACGCCGAAATCCGGGAAGACGGGACACTCTACCTCTACTATGTTATCTGTTAAACCGCTGCTGTGCGAGACACGCGCTCTGTATTCACCTATGGAAACGCTGCTGGCCGAACAATCCACCCCTGGCGACAAAATGATTGTGCCGTCCCGGTGTCTGCTGTCCTCACGGTCAGCGGGCGGGCGGTCACGTGTCGCGG
>Ga0207718_100363_pt1 | contig 45117 bp, 41 predicted proteins | sample A23M2SouthBayCA_FD_187749 | JGI IMG/M metagenome (GOLD analysis project Ga0207718, IMG submission 187749) | Aerobic enrichment media microbial communities from Eden Landing Ponds, California, USA - A23 M2 (SPAdes) | ecosystem: Environmental > Aquatic > Marine > Unclassified | place: Emeryville... | reverse complement strand
TTGCGTCGATACTGCCGGATCTGCCGCTACGGGCTGTTGCACTATTCGGTCATGGATAACCATCCCCACCTCATCCTGAAAGTGCAGTCGGAAGCCGACCCGCTCGACAAGATGATTGGCACCTTGAAGGCCCAGTTTACCAAACAATACAAGTCGGCGATGTCTCGAGAGGAGCCGTCCTACGGCCTCGGGGGGCTGACCGAAAACGGCACCCTCTGGATGCGTTCGTTTGTCTCCCGGGAAGTCCGCTCGGAGCTGTATCTGCTCAACTGCGTCTTCTACGTCGAAGCCAACCAGCTCAAGGCGATGCACCCCGACGTCGTCGCCGAACTGCTCGAGCCGCCGGCGGTGCCGCCGGACTTCGAGGACCTGACGGCGGACTGTCCGCTGGTCCTGCAGCCCGGCTACACCGAGTTGGTCGAGCGGGCCCGCAACTGGACCTGGCATTCGGCACGCTACTACCTGGATGAATCCCGGGGCCATGACCCGTATCTGACCGACGGGACCGACGCCGTCTGGGCCAGCCCCGAAGAGGTCGAGGCCTACTGGGAGACCTCCCTGGCCGACCTGCCAGATGGCTGGCGGAAGGTCTACTTCGACGGGGGCCGTCGCATCCTCAAGCCGACCCCGGACCATCGACGCAAACTGCCAAGCTGCCCGGTCTTCTCGAATCTCGGGGGGACCCACGCTCAACGGGCTCGCCGATTTGCGGTGGGACTGGTCGACTCGGTCTGGCGCGGATGGCAGCGGCTCGCCGAGGATACCCGCGCCGAGCTGGAGGAACTGCCGATCCTGGGCCGGCTGGAGGCCTTTGAGATCCCGCTGCTCGTCTGATCTGACTGCCCCCCGAGATTCCGCACAATTTGCCCGTCTTTCCTCCATCGACGCACGGGTATGTCATGATAGGCATCTCGGACGCCGAGTATGCCCCAGTCTGCCGCCGGTATTCCGACACGCCCGCGTCGATGGCCTTCAAATGCCCTAGAAATGCCCTAGTGGCGCCAGAAAACCGGGCAAATATCCGCCCAATCAACTGCCGGCTTCGGGTCACTCGGTTGCGGGCATCGGGTACCCGGTGGCGGGCATCGGAGGTGGGGTGACAGAGGGTGGGCGGGAATTTAAGGTGGGCAACGGGTCGAGGTTTCCAGCAAGGGTTTGTGATGAGCGATACCAATATGCGACCGAAGACAGTCGATTTCGACGTCGAATATCTCGTCGACCTCCTCGTCAGCGAGGATCTGTTGACGGAGGGGCAAGCCGAGCAGGTCAAGACCCAGGAGTCGACGGTCCGGTCTCAAATATTGAGGGAGCAGGCCTCCAAGCGGGGCAGACGACGCGCTCAGCGGTACAAAGTGAGTCCGGCGGAGGTTGTCGAGCATTTTCAGTTCGAGCGTCCCGACGGGCGACCGCTGACCGAAGACGCGATCATGAAGACGATCGCGGAGGATGCCGGCAAGCGGTTTGTCCGGCCGGACCCGCTGGATATCGACATGGACCTGATCGCTGGAAAGATCAGCCAGCCGTTTGCGCACCACCACTCGTGTGTGCCGCTGAAACGGGAGGACGGGAAGCTTCTCATCGGGGTAGATGATCCTTACGACCGGGAGCTACTCAGGCAGCTTCACGACGTGACCGACGAGCCCATCGAGATCGTCGTCAGCCCGAAGAGTGTCATCCACAAGTTCATCACCGAGATCTACGGGCTTCGCTCCTCGCTGTCGGCCGCTGAGCAGGAGGCGACGACGGGGGTGGACATCGGGAATCTCGAGCAACTGGTGGAGTTGAAGGACGTCGGGGAGCTCGATGCCAACGATCGACCCGTGGTCAAGGCGGTCGAGTATCTGCTCCACTATGCCTTCGATCAGAGGGCGAGCGACATCCACATCGAGCCCAAGCGCGAGCACACGGTCGTGCGCCTTCGGATCGACGGGGTCCTCCACAACATCTACACCTTCCCGAAGGCAGTGCACCGTCCCTTCGTCAGCCGTCTGAAGATGATGGCACGCATCGACATCTCTGAGAAGCGCAGGCCTCAGGATGGTCGCATCAAGACCGAGCGGAACAATCGAGAAATCGAACTTCGTGTGGCGACGCTCCCGGTGGCGTTCGGGGAGAAGGTGGTCATCCGTGTATTCGATCCTCAGGCGTTGATTCAGGATCTCGATGACATCGGCCTGTCTGGGGAGGGATTACAGACATGGCGGCGATTTATCGACCAGCCCGAGGGGATGGTCTTGGTCACGGGGCCGACCGGGAGCGGGAAGACGACCACACTGTATTCGACGTTAAAGGCGCTATCAGGTCCGGAGGTCAATGTCACCAGTGTGGAGGACCCGATCGAGATGGTGGTCGAGGATTTCAACCAGGTGCTGGTGCAGCGGAAGATCGATCTGACCTTTCCGGCCGCATTGCGCACCATTCTTCGCCAGGATCCCGACATCATCATGGTCGGCGAAATCAGGGATGCAGAAACCGCAAAGATGGCCATCCAGGCCGCACTGACCGGGCATCTGGTCTTCAGCACCGTCCACACCAATGATGCGGCGTCCACGGTCACTCGGATGCTGGATCTGGGTGTCGAGCCCTTCCTGTTGAGTTCAGTGCTCGTCGGTGTGGTCGCACAGCGGCTGGTTCGCACGATTTGCACCCAGTGTCAGGCCGAAGAGACGCTGACACGAGAACAGGCTGAACTGTTGGGTCTCAAGATCCCGCCGGGCTCGTCCCGAAGCTTACCTGTCAGATTCGGAGAGGGGTGTCCCCGATGTCGAAATACGGGGTATTATGGGCGGACCGGCGTCTTTGAACTAATGCCGGTAGACGACACGATTCGCTCGTTGATTTCTCGACAGGCCGATGCATCTGAGATACGAAGAGCCGCGAGGGCCGAGGGTGTACGGTCGCTACGCGACGCCGCCATCCGAAAGCTCGCTGAAGGCACGACGACCTACGAAGAAGTCATGAAGATCGCTTCAGAGTCCTGAGTTGTACCCTACATGGGACGCCGTCTCCTCACCATACTTGGAACGCTGGTCGGGCTCGGAGTCATCGCACTGGCGATCGCCGCGAGCATCTGGCCGGCCGTCAACGAGGTGGAGACGGGTGCGACGCCGCAGTATCCAAATCTTCGGCCCCAGTACTATACAGCCTCGCCGGGCAAGGTCCTGACGAAGGCCGAGGCGAGTATCGACGCTATGCCCCGATGGACCCTGGTTTCATCGGAGGCCGGCGGCCGCTCCATCGAAGCGACGCACGAGACCCAGGTATTCGGCTTCATTGACGATGTCACGGTCTGGGCCGAACCGGTGACACAGGGTGTCACTCGGGTCAGAGTCCGGAGTGCCTCCAGGATCGGAAAACTCGATTTCGGGCAGAATGCCCGCAATATCCGAGAGTTTTTCTCAGCTCTCGACCGGCGTCTGAAGGACGCCAAATTCGATCCGGATCAGGTGGACGAAAAGCCTCCCGATCCGGACAAGGATTCATCCAACTGATTCCAGCCATGACATCGATGTCAGGCCAAGGCACAGAAACGAAGGTCGACCGAGTCCTTTGAGCAACCGCCTCTCCGGAGCACCACGACCGATAAGCGTTAATCGCGCCGGGCATATAAATTGCATATCCTCTGATGTGCACACGGTTCTCGCCCGGAGGTCGAGATGTCTGAGAAAAGCCCCAAGACCGATTCCTCGCCCGTCAGTCGACCTCTATGTATCGTGGGCGTCTTCAGCTTCACGGAGACGACTCTGCCCTCACTTGTCCCCGGCTGGGTATTCGACACCGCAGTGACGTTCCCCGAGCCGACGTGGTTGTGGGAGACCATCGCCTGGCTGTCGGGACTGACGCTACTGTGGATCGTGACCGAAGCGGCTCTGCGTGGGCTCCGCCGCATACGATGGTTGAGCCACGCGTCCTCGGCAAAGCTCGCACGGGTCGCCAGGGTCGCGTTCGGGGGCAGCCTGGTCGCCGCCCTCTTTTTGCCGTATTTGGCCGACGTGGCCCCGACGTCCGCATTGGTCGTCATTCTGGCCATCGCCGCCCTGACCCTGCCGTTTATCGGCGGCGCAGCCGGAGTGCATAGCGCGAGGGTCCCGTAGCTGGCTCACCGTGCCGCGCGGATCCATTCGGCGAGCTTATCAGCAGGGTGAACGCCCGCTGACATTCGGTCGACGACGCCATCGGGGCCGACTACGACCAGCGTGGGATACGTAGATATGCCGTACGTATTCTGAACCTTCCCGTCGTCCAGCACTGCAGTGCCCTCGTAGGCGTAGGTCCTCAACCTCTGTCTGACCTTCTCTTCTCGATTCGGGCCCGGTTGATCGCCATTGACGGCGATGATCCGGAATTCGTCGCGAAGCTTCGGATAGTTCTCCTGCAGCGACGCGAAGTTTCTGGCCTGTTCGTGACAGGGTTTGCACCAGGATGCCCAGAAATCGAGAAGGATGACTTCGCCGCGATAATCCGAAAGAGAGATCGCGTTGTCGCTTTCGCTGGCGGCCGTCGAGATTTCAGGCAGAGTAAACCCCGGGGCCTGCTGGCCGACGAGTTCGCCGCCTCCTCGCGGGCGAAGCGCGTTGACGACGTTGATGACGACGAGACCGATGATCAGGCCTCCGATGACCCAGTTGACGACCCGACTCGAAGCGAGCCCATCGGAGGCTTCGTTGCCCGGTTCGGGCTGCGGTCCCACCGTCGACGGTTCGTGTGATGAATCATCGGTCTGCGTCATGGGAGAATCCCGGAGGCTTGGTCTGTTTGAGGGCCTCGAATCTGGCGTTGGGCGTCATGTAGTAGTCCTCGACGCCCTGGCGCAGAATAGCGATGTTGTGCTCATGCCACAACGACACATAGGGCAGGTCGCGGGCCAGAATCTTCTGAACGTCGCTGTAGATCTCTTTGCGTTGCTGTCGGTCGGTCTCGCGCTCACCGGCCTCCAGAAGCCGGTCGATCTCCGGATTTCTGTAGGCGCCACGGTTGGCCCCGGCCGATCGATTTTCCGCACTCGGGATGTTTTTTGAGTGGAAAATCCAGGTGTAGAGGCTCGGGTCCATCACCGAGGGCCACTGAAGCGTCGTGATCTCGAAATTGCCGCTCTTGATGTCGCTGAAAAACGTCCCCCATTCGTAGGATCGAACCTCGACATCGATGCCGACACGGCGGAGGTGATGGGCTATCAACTCGGCGACCGATCGGCGAAATTTGCTGGCCGAAACCTTGAATTCCAGCTTGAACCTCGGAGCTTCACCACGCTTTCTGTAGCCGGCTTCGTCGAGCAGCCGCCTGGCCTTTTTCGGGTTGTATCCGTACTGCTCAACATCCGACTCGTATGCCCAGTGACCGGGTGCGAGCATCCCGCTGGCCAGGGTCGCCTGGCCCCGGAATTTGTGTTCTATAATTGCTTTCCGATCGATCCCGTAGGCGATCGCGGCCCGCACCTTGCGGTTCTTCAGGACCTCGTGTTCCAGATTGAACCCGAGATACGTGTATTTGAAGGATTGCGCCGTTCGCACCTCAAGCCCCTTCGTATCACGTACGACCGGGAGCATCAGTGGAGAGACGGCATTTTGGACGAGTTCGGCGGACTTGCCCAACAAGGCGAGCAGGCGTGTGTTGTCGTCCTGTACAACCTTGAAGATCAGCCGGTCGATGTACGGTTTACCGCCGTGGTATGCTTCGAACGGACGGAAGACGTATCGATGGTTCCCGTCCTTGGACTCGAACCGGAACGGGCCGGCACCGATCGGGGGGCTCGGACACTCGCTGTTGCCGGCGCACCGATGTTTGGGGACGATTCCCATCGCCAACTTGCCCATAAATGGCGCATGGGGTTCGGCCAGCTCGATCGTAAAGTGTCGAGAATCCTCGATCTCGAATGAATCGATGAGCCGGTCAGTCTGCGCATAAGGACTCTGTACGATGTCGGAATCGAGTCGCGTCAGCGTGTACTCGACATCGTCGGCTTCGACCGGCTCCCCATCGTGGAAATAGATGTCGTCGCGCAGGGTGACTTCGTAGCGTGTCGGCGTCGGTTGCTCGATCGATTTGGCGAGGTCGAGTTCCGGTTCACCATCGGGGGTATCGATCGAGACGAGGCCCGAATGAAGCAGGCCGATGAGCTTCGCGCTGGCATCGCTGGTGGCAAATCGTGGGTCGAGCCCTTTGGGCTTCGCATCGATCAGGACGGTAAAGCCCTGTTGGTTGGAGGCCTGACAGCCGGCGCAGTCGATCTGACTCGCTCCGACGACGAGAGCGACCACCGCCACTGCGGCCCCCACCCATCGGTTGGGCATGCGAAGCGTCATAAAAGTCGAAAACCCCCGCCGACGCAGCCGGCGGGGGCTCTCATCGGTAGCTGAACGAAATCACGCGATCGTGACGTCGTCACACAGGTAGACATTCTGGATGGCGTTGAGGACCTCGACGCCCTCATCCAGCGGCTTCTGAAACGCCTTCCGGCCGCTGATCAGTCCGGTGCCACCGGCGCGCTTGTTGATCAGCGCCGTCCGTGTGGCCTGCTGGATGTCATTGTCGCCGCTGGCGCCGCCGCTGTTTATCAGCCCGACGCGGCCCATGTAGTTGTTGAGCACCTGATACCGCGTCAGATCGATCTCGTGGTCGGTCGCCAACTCGTCGTACATGCGGTCGTCGCGTCGACAGAACCGCTCGCCGTTGGGGTTGTCGGCCGACGGATTCTTGATGGCCTGAAACCCTCCGTTCAGGGTCGGCTGTTTCTGCTTGATGATATCGGCCTGAATGGTCGCACCCAGGTGGTTGGCCTGGCCGGTCAAATCGGCGGCAGCGTGGTAGTCGGTGCCGTCGACGATAAAGGCCTGTTTGTTCCGGGCATAGCACCAGAGGATCGTGGCCATACCCAGCTCGTGAGCCTTGGCGAACGCCTTCGAGATCTCTTCGATCTGGCGGCGCGATTCCGGCGACCCGAAGTAGATGGTCGCCCCGATGGCCGCAGCGCCCATGTCGTGGGCCCGTTCGACGGTACCGAACAGACGCTGATCGTAGCTGTTCGGATAGCTGAGCAGCTCGTTGTGGTTGATCTTGACGACGAACGGAATCTTGTGGGCGTATTTCCGGGCCACGGATCCGAGCACACCGAAGGTCGAGGCGACGGCGTTGCATCCGCCCTCGATGGCGAGTCGGCATACGTGATCGGGATCGAACATCTTGTAATTCGCGGCGAAGTCGGCGCCGCCGGAATGCTCGATCCCCTGGTCGACGGGCAAAATCGAAAGATAGCCGGTTCCGCCGAGGCGTCCGTGGTCGAAGATGCGGGCCAGATTGTTCAGGACCCGCTGGTTCCGGTCCGATTCAGCGTAGACATCGTCCAGGAAGTTCGGGCCCGGTAGGTAGAGATCCTCCTTGGGCACCGTCTCCGATTCGTAATTCAGAAGTTCATCGGCTTCGTCGCCGAGAATGTCTACGATTCGGTCGATCTTCGCCATCGGTCCGCTCCCGGGGTTCAATAGAGTCGTGGGGCAACAACGAGCACACACATCTGCGCGCAGCTACTAATGTACCGGACCCTCGAGCGTCAACAAAGCGACCCGAGAGGCCCGGCCGGGCGCCGCTCAATCTTCGGCCTGCAACTGATAGATCTCATCAAACTCACGTTGGTAGAGACTCAGGTTTTCCAGCACGATGCTCAGGTTTTCTCGGCCGTCCTCGCCGGCGCCCGAGTCGACGGCTTCCTCCATGGCCCGCGCCAGGTGATACAGTTCGTCGCACATCCAGGAGAGCTGCCCGATATCGCGGGTTTGGCGATCCCCGCCTGCAAACTCCTCGCGATAGGTCTCGAAGACCTCATTGGCCGCCCGTCCCAGGTGTCCGACAAGCTCATCGGGCTCGATCCCCTGTTTGGCACGCCCGATGGCATCCAACTCGTCGCGGTACGTCTCAAGCGTATTCTCGACGATCTCGATATTGCCTTCATTTTCCTCGGATTCGAGACCGCGCTCGCGGAGTTTCTCCATCTGTCGTTTGGTGGACTCCAGCGTGCGGATCATTCGCCTCAGCAGCTTGGGGCGCCGGGTCACTCGACTCTTCCCGCCGAACAGCGTCCGATAGATCTGGAACTGAGAGTTCGCGACTTCGGCCAGATAACTGGCCCGGTCGTCGAGGTCTCCTGCGTGCTGCGCCTCGACGATTCGCTCCCGTTCGTTGCGGTACTCCTCGAGGTTCGTCTCGACGGTCTGGATGTCCTGGTCGAGTCCCTCGATGTTCTCGGAGTCACGCAGCGCATGCATGCGGTCCCGGATCACCTTGAGTTCGGTGATCATTTCATTGAGTAGTTCGACATCGCGGGTCGGGCGGGGACTCCCGGCAAAGTGCCGGTTGTAGCGATGGAACTCGGCATTCGCCCAGGTCGCCAGCTCACCGGCCTCGACGACTTCGGGGCCCTGATCCTGGACCCGTTGGATCGCCTCGCGCTCGCTTCGGTAAATTCGGAGGTTTTCCTCGCCCTGTTCGACCGAGTCCGCGAGCCGGCCCTGGGAGCCATTGAGGGCATCGCGCGCCTGGTCGAGCGCAGACTCCAGACGTTCGATCAGCTCGTCCAGGAGGTCGAGGTCCCGGGTCGACCGGGGTTTCCCGGCGAAGTGGGCCTGATATTCATCGAAAATCGCGTCGAATTCATCGGACAAGGTGTCGTTGTTCATCGGCAGGTTCGGCTCCATCGAGTCGGCGGAACAATTACGTCTTGGATAGTAAAACGGGGATTTACGTCACGACAAGATCGGTTACCCTCTCATCGGTCATAGTCACAAGCCTCGACCCAGGAAATGTATCATGTCTGACCGCACAATCGGATTGCTGACTGATTTTGGACTGCAGGACACCTACGTCGGCATCATGAAATGCATCATCGACGACCTCGCTCCTGAGGCGACGGTCATCGACCTGTGCCATGAAGTAGCCGCCCAGAACATCTTGTCGGGCGCCTATCTCGCCTCGACGGTCATCCCGCATCTTCCAGATGGTGGCGTGTTGGTCGGCGTGGTCGATCCCGGAGTCGGGAGCAATCGACGCGCCATCGCCGTCGATGTCGGCGGTCGTTATCTCGTCGGCCCGGATAACGGGCTCTTCGGGATGGTGTTGGAACACCACGACGCCGACACGGTCGTCGCCCTGGAGAATTCGAGGTTCTTCCGAAGTGACGTCAGCGCCACGTTTCACGGCCGAGACATCTTCGCTCCGGTCGCCGCCCACATCGCGCGGGGTGTTTCTCTGGAGGACCTGGGCCCGACGGTAGATACCGGGGATCTGACGCAGCTTCCCTTCAACGACCCTTACCTGGGTGACAATCGGGTCGAGTGCCATGTGATCCATCGCGATCGATTCGGAAATCTCATCACCAACCTGTCTCGAGCGGACCTCGAAGGTTGGCTCGAGGGGTCGGACCCCCGCGTGGAGCTGGACGGACGAAAGGTGTCGCTGGAGAAGACGTTCTCGAATTCGTCCTCCGGCGAACCGGTGGCGTATTACGGCAGCACGAACCAGCTTGAGATCGCGGTCAACGGGGGCGATGCCGCGCGATACTTCGGTGCCGATCAGGGTACGTCGGTGTTGATTCAGCGGGCCTAACCGGCTTTCCATACTCAGGTTCGATCCTGCGGTAGACTCCAATCCAGAGACGGGCCGCGCGCCTCGATCCGGTGCGGGTTCACGCTCGGGTGGCTTCGGAAGTAGTGATGCTTGATGTGGTCGAGCCGGCACGTCTCGGCGACGTCCGGTAGCTGATAGATCGACCGAGCGTACGGCCACAGGTTTTCGTAGTCCGAGATTTGCCGCACATTGCACATAAAGTGCGTGTGGTAGACGGCATCGAACCGAAAGAGCGTGGTGAACATGCAGATGTCGGCTTCGGTCGGCCGGTCGCCGCACAGAAACCGCCGCTCCCCGAGCACACGGTCCCAGTGGTCCAGCGCCTCGAAGAGCTCATCGATCGCCTCGTCGTATGCCTGCTGGGTGGTGGAGAATCCGGCGCGGTACACCCCGTTGTTGATCGGCTGGTAGATCGACTCGATCACTTCGTCGATCTCCTCGCGGCGATCCTCCGGATACAGGTCGATGTCACGGCTCGCGAGGTCGTCGAATGCCACGTCGAACATCCGCATGATCTCGAGGGATTCGTTATTGACGATCGTCTCCTTTTGGCGATCCCAGAGTACGGGAACGGTGACGCGGCCGGTGTAGTTCGAGTCGGCCGCCGTGTAGACCTCCCTGAGTAGATCGGCCCCGTGGATCGGGTCGGGGACCGTGCCGTCGCCGTCTTCAAAGGACCAGCCGTCGTCGCCCATGAACGGATGAACGACCGAGACGGATACATCGTCCTCGAGTCCTTTCAGAGCCCTGGTAATCAGAGTGCGATGGGCCCAGGGACAGGCGTAGCTGACGTACAGGTGGTATCGCCCAGAGTCGGGCGCAAAATCCGACGAGCCGTCGGTAGTGATCCAGTCCCGGAAATCGGTCTCAGACCTCTGAAAGTGGCCCTCTTCGTCGGTTTCCCAGCCCTTCTCGTGCCATGTGCCGTCGATGAGCATTCCCATGATATTGCCTCTCGTGTAGGGGGTGATGTGAGCACAGCGAGTCGCACCTGGAAGGTTAGGACGGTCGGCACCGAGGCCAAGCGAGTCGAGCGCCGACACGCCCCTGAACAGACGCCCGGATTACTTATCTTACGTGGACGCCCTAGGGTATTTGGGTCGGATTGTTTCCTTCGGGAAACAGAGAGTCACCGGAGGTAAACACGGTGCACTCGTTCTCTGCTCGGCGGTCTCACGGGAGGGTCTTGTACAGGTTGGTCACTCGGGCCTCGCACAGGTCGTTTCCGGTCTCCACGTGGTGGACGCGAACCCGATGCCGAATCAAGGTTCGGCCCCGTTTGAGCACCTCCGCTCGGCAACGAACGGTGCCCTGGGTGGCGGAATTCAGGTGAGAGCCGTTGATGTCGATACCCACCGGCACACGTTCGCTGAGATCGATGCCCCAGCAGGCGTGCATACTCGCGGCGGACTCGGCCAGCAACAGGCTAATTCCACCGTGCAACATGCCGAATGGCTGGCGAGCATGGTCCTCGATGGGCATCTCGAGGACGATGCTCTCATCGTCTACCGCGACCAGAGAGACGTCGTGGGGTCCCAGGGCCGTCTGTTCGATGACGCGATTGAATCCTTCTTTCCAGTCCGCCGCAGAGGCATCCGGCGACAGAAAATCCGCAAACGTCGGCTCGGTCACGTCATCCTCTCGTTGCAGGGTCGGAAGCTCAATCCGTGGCGGGCTTCGGGTCGTTTTGAAGGGAGTCGACGATCCGCTCGACCTGCTCTCCGGCCTGTTCGTGGGCCGACCGCGCACTCTCGCGGATATCTTCGACCCGTCGGGTGGCCGCCTGGCTGAAGTCCGCGTAGTGCTGCGAGGCCTTTTCACTCAGGTCGTCGTAGCGCTCGGTAGCCGCCAACTTGATCTCGCTGACACGCCGAGACGCCTGCTCGGAGGCCTGAGTCGCGGAGAGGCCGATCTCCTGGACCGTCTCGCTGACCGCGCCCGCCGACCACCCCGCGGCGTCGCCGGAGCTGGCCTCGTCGGATGCCGAATCGGTGCCGGAATCTGTGTCTTCCTGAGCAGCGGGGTGACGTTGGTCGGCGATCACGTGCTCGGGTGGGTTTCGCAGATCCTTGACCAGCCCGACCCAGCTCATCGCCTTCAGCACGTAGTAGGAGATGTCGTATTCCCACCAGTAGAAGCCCTGATTGGCGGAGGCCTGATAGTGGTGGTGGTTGTTGTGCCACCCTTCTCCAAACGTGATCAGCGCCAGCAGCCAGTTGTTTCGACTCTCGTCTCCGGTCTCGTAGCGTTTGGACCCGATGACGTGTGACAGGGAATTGATCGTGAATGTCCCATGCCAGCAGAGCACCGTCGACCAGAAGAAGCCGACGATGAGACCCGCCCAGCCAAAGAACCACCAGATCCCTACGCCCAGGATCGTCGGCGGCAGGATGTGCCAGCGATCCAGCCAGACGAGCTCGGGATATCGAGCCAGGTCCTTGACGCGCTTGTCATCGGTATCGGCCCAGTCCGGGTCGAAGAGCCAACCGACGTGCGAGTACCAAAACCCCTTCTGGACCGGGGAGTGGACGTCTTCGGGGTCGTCGGAGTGCTTGTGGTGATGTCGATGATGTGACGCCCACCACAACACACCCTTCTGGGCCGACGTCTCGGCAAGCGCGGCCATCAGAAACTGCATGACGCGGTTCATCTTGTAGGTGCGATGCGAGAAATACCGGTGGTAGCCGGCCGTGACCGCAAACATCCGAACCGCATAGAGGATCCCGCAGATGGCGAGCGCTTCCAGGGTCACCCCCGTCCAGATCGCCGCCAGGCAGATCAGGTGAAATACCAGAAACCGGGCCATGTACAGGTTCCGGTTCCAGACCCACTGTGAATCTCGTTCAGCTGCTTTTCCCGTCGACATCAACGCTTCCTGCTTCGGGTGTATCGGTTTACTGAGCCTCGTTCGGCTCAGTGCGCACTTAAGTTGCGCGACACGCGTGCGTCAACCTTCGTATGTCGCGCTCAGGATCACGTACTCGAACCGTTGTCGGATCGTGGACGCGACCACCGGAAAGCTAACCAGCAGCCCGCCGAAGTCGATCCCAAATCGCTCGCCACGCCTCGCCGTCTGGCGGCGCCTCCACACCGATCCATTGGCACCCGGCGTCGTCGAGCCGGTGAAGGGCATCGTATAGCCCGGCCGCGTAGGCCTCGGGATCCGGTCCCAAACGACACGTCGGATCCTCGGCGCCCGACTCCCACGACGCCCCCTCCGATCCAGTCCCGCCGTCCAGCAGAATCCATCCAGTCTCGCACGATTGCGGAACACGTTTGCGCAGTTCAGCCAGCGGGCCGACGACGACCTCGGCCCGGGGCGCGTAGTGTTTGTCCGCCATTCCGGGAGACGGCCGCTGGCGGGTGTCGTCGCTGACGGGAACCTCGTCGCCGTATCGGACGGTTCCCAGAATCTGCTCGAGTTCCGATTTCGCGACGCCGCCAGGCCGAAGGATCGTCGGTACCGCTTCGGTTAACGAAAGGACGGTCGACTCGAGCCCCACATCAGTCGGGCCGGCGTCGATGATGACATCGACCTTCGAGCCGAGACCGGCGGCGACGTGTTCGGCACGGGTCGGAGAGACGCCCTGATGCGGATTCGCGCTGGGAGCCGCGATGGGCACTTTCGACAGTCGGATCAACATCTCCGCAACGGGATGGGCCGGCGCACGGAGGCCGACCGTCGCGAGTCCGCCGGTCACCACATCGGGGATCGCGGGGCCACGCTCGACGATCAGGGTGAGCGGTCCCGGCCAGAAGGCCTCGGCCAACGCCTCCTCGCGATCGGACCAGTTCGCGGCGAGCGAGCGTGCGTGCTGGGCCGAGGCGACATGCACGATGAGGGGGTGACCCGGCGGCCGCTCCTTGGCCTCGAAGATCCGGGCCACTGATTCGGGGCGAGTCGCATCGGCCCCCAGCCCGTAGACGGTTTCTGTAGGAAAGGCGACGAGACCGCCCTCTTTGAGTGCATCCAGCGCCGCACGTAGCGTCGTGCGCCACCAGTCGAGGTCTTCGTCGCCGGTCAGATCCCCCACGGAGATCACGGTCGGTGTGCTGTCGGTTTCCATCGCCGTACGGGTCGTCGGACGGTGGGAAAAATGATGGTGAATGACATGCAAGCACGCCCCTTGCAATTTCGCAACACGCTCGCTAATGAGGCGTCCTTAGTCGTGGCAACCGTTCCTCAAGAGAAGAGAAGGATAAAACTATGAAAAACGACGTACATCCGGATTACCACCCCGTCATCTTCAAGGACGGAGACGACGAGATTCGCACGCGTTCGACGGTCACATCGGATCAGACCCGCGAAGTCGACGGTGTAGAGCATTATGTCGTCAACGTCGACATCAGCGCGTTCTCCCATCCGTTTTACACGGGCCAGAAAAAGCTCGTCGACACGGAAGGCCGCGTCGACCGATTTATGAAGCGCTACAATATGAACGACGACGAGGACGCCGACGACGAAGAGGCAACCTCAGAAGAGACGTCGGACGACGAAGACACGGACGACGAAGACACAGACGAAGAATAAGCAGATGACGCTGGAGCATCCGGGACGTGTCCCCTCCGCGCTGACATCCAATCACCCGTCGCCGCCGGCCCACTTCGGTCGCCGTCGGCGTGTCGAGATGGTTACGCGGGAAGGGGAAGCGAATCCTGGATATTCATGCCGCGTGCAGCTCCCTTCCTCCAACGAGACCGCATCTCGAACCGAACGTCATACCCCGGGACATCGTCCCGCCGACGTCCGGCTCGACCCTCGACCGACCGACGCCACCCCGACATTCAAACTCGGCATGGCGCAAGACGGTTGGCCGTGACGGACCCGGTCTCAACACAATCAGGAAGCGGCTGCTGCTCGCTGCACCTCAGACCAGGAGCATGACATGACGTTTTTCGAAGCAGCCGTAGAAGTTCTTCGCCGCAGTGGTAGACCTCTTCACTACAAAAAGATCACCGAAGTCGCGATCAACGAGGACCTGCTGTCTCACGTCGGCAAGTCGCCCCAGGCGACCATGAGCGACCGACTCGAACGGGAGGTTCGCAAAAACAACGGGTCTCCCATCGACCAGACCCGTCCGGGTGTGTACAAGCTCGACGAAGAGTACGCCAAAGAACTGACCGCGAAGGTTCGCAAACAACAAGAGCGCGAAGAGAAAGAACGCAAAGAACGCGAGCAGCAGCAGAACAAACAGACACAGGAGAGCGCCGACGGCGCCCAGACGTCTGATCGCGACTCTTCTTCGGGCCAAGCGCCCCAATCGGCCGACGACTCCTCCGACGATTCAGGTGGGGAGAGCGGTCGCCAGCGTGCTCGGGGCGCCGGGTCGGGCCATTCCAAGCACAAACGCGAGAAGTCCTCGGCCGGAGAGACGAGTGCAAAGCGTCGCCGTCGGCCGTCGAAGTCCGACGGCTCGACGTCCGAAGACACCCCGGCCGAGACGCAGTCCGAGCGAGACACCTCGGCAGCCCCCTCGCCGTCGCGCCAGCGCCCCACCGGGGCCTCCGGCGGCGAAGCACCCGACCTCGAGGTCACACAGACCGCTCACCTCGAAGACGGGCCGGTAAAGCTGCGCGGCATCGCCCGCGCCGCCCGAACGGTCCTCAGCGACGGCTCTCAGGAGCCGATGCACATCGAAGACCTCGCCGACGAGATCTTCGACCGCAAGCTCGTCAAATTCCACACCCACGACCCCATCACGACGGTCAAGTCGGCGCTGGCTAACGACAACCAGATCCGCGAGCAGCGCGGCCATCGCCCCCTGTTCGCCCAGGACGACGAAGGATACTGGTGGCTGACCGAGTGGAGCCTCTCGCCCGAAATTTTCCAGAAGGAGCAGGCGGCACTGAGCCTCAGCGAAGAGATCCGCCAGGACTCGGTCCAGCAACTCGGCTCGGCCCTGATGGACGTCAAAACCGAGGCCCTCGAACACCTCGCGCTGACGCTCCTGGAGCGACTCGGCTACCACAACATCAAGGTCTCGAAGCGCTCGTCGGATGGCGACGTCTTCTTTACGGCCGACTGGCGTCAGGGATTGGCCGATGTTCGCGTCTGTGTGCGCGTGGTGTCGGACCATGATTGGTCACTCGGAGAAAGCGCCGTCAATGACCTTCGCGACACCCTCAATCACTACTCGGCCAGCGAAGGTGTCATCATCCACCTCGGCGAAGTGACCGACGACGCCGTCGGAGCGAGCCGTCGAGAGGGCAAATCTCCGATCACGCTGCTCGACAAGCAGACCTTCGTGGAACTGCTGATCAAGCACGGAATCGGGGTGAAGGTCTATCAAAACCCCATCGTGACCGTCGACATGGACTTCATCGATGCCCTCAAGACCTGAGATAGGGCTGCTCGAGCTGGGGACTGTCCCCTACGCCCAGGCCCTGGCACTCCAGCATCGGCTCCGCGCCCGTCTGATCGACGGCGACGTATCGCCTGGATTCGCCGGATGGTTGCTCGTCCTCGAACATCCACCCGTCGTCACCCTTGGAAAGCGCGGCGAACCCGGCGACCTCGTCCAGCCCGAACAGCTTCGGGCCCAGGGCGTCGAGTGTTTCGAGATCGACCGGGGCGGCGAGGCAACCGCCCACGAGCCGGGTCAACTCGTCATCTATCCGGTCGTCGATCTCGAAGCGCTGGACCTCGGTGTGGTCGACGTGGTTCGCGGGCTGGCAGCCGAACTCTCCGACGCGCTCGGGACCTTCGGCGTCGAAGCCGCCTACGATCCGGACCATCCCGGCATCTGGACCCAGGGCGAGCCGAGCCATAAGCTCGCCAGCGTGGGCATGCGAGTACGCCGGGGCACGACCACCCATGGTGCCGCGCTGAATCTCGTCAACGACCTTTCGACATTCTCGATGATCGTGCCCTGCGGGATGCCCCAGGCACCGATGGCGCGCCTGGCCGATCTGGTCGACGCGGAGGAGGACTCCATCCAGCCCCTCTCCTTCGCCCGCCGGGTTTACCCGGGACTCGAATCGCTGTTGGGTGCTGAACTTCGCGACGCCGACGTCGAGTTGCCGACCGCCGACGACTGGGCTGAGCCGATCAACTACTGAAGGAGTCCGACCATGGAAAAATTCGTCATCCAAGGTGGCCAACCCCTCAGCGGCTCGATCCGGCCGAACGGGAGCAAAAACGAGGCGCTGCCCTGCCTGGCAGCGACCCTGCTGACCGATGAGCCGGTCACCCTGCGCAACGTCCCCCGCATCAACGACATCGAGGTGATGCTGGAGGTCATTGCCGACCTCGGCGGCACCTACGAATGGGAGGACGACCACGTATTGACCGTCCAGACGGCCGACGTGGAGACGACTGACCTGGATGACGCGTTGTGCAAAAAGATCCGCGCATCGATTCTGTTTGCCGGGAGCATGCTGGCGCGCAAAGGGGGCTGCAAACTTCCACCGCCCGGCGGCGACGTCATCGGCCGTCGACGCGTCGACACCCATTTTCTGGCACTGCGCGAACTCGGCGCATCGATCGACGTCTCTGAGGAGGGGTACCACTTTCAGTCCGACGAGTTGGTCGGCACGTCGATCTTCATGGACGAAGCCTCGGTGACGGCGACCGAGAACGCCGTCATGGCCGCCGCCGTAGCCAAGGGCGAGACGACGATTCAGAACGCCGCCTGTGAGCCTCACGTACAGGGCCTCTGCCGGATGCTGACCAAGATGGGCGCGCGGATCGAAGGGATCGGCACGAATATTCTGGAGCTGGAGGGCACCAAGGGTTTGTGGGGATGCGATCACACGATCGGGCCCGATTACCTGGAGATCGGTAGCTTCGCCGGCCTGTCGGCCATCACGCCGGGTGATCTTACGATCCGGGACGTCGTACCGAAGGACCTGCGCATGATCCGGCTCGTCTTCGAGCGGATCGGAGTGACGACCGAGCTTCGAAACGAAAGCGGCGGCCGAGCCGACCTCTTTGTGCCGGGCGACCAGGACCTGGCGATCCAGGACGACCTGCACGGCAACATCCCGACCATCGACGACGCCCCCTGGCCTCAGTTTCCCAGCGACATGATGTCGATCGCCATCACCGTGGCGACCCAGGCCGAGGGGACAGTGCTGTTTTTCGAGAAGATGTTCGAAGGGCGGATGTTCTTCGTCGATTCCCTGATTTCGATGGGTGCGCGAATCGTCTTCTGCGATCCCCACCGGGTTGTGGTCGTGGGTCCATCGGAGCTGTACGGCTCGACGTTGGAGTCACCGGACATCCGCGCCGGAATGGCGTTGTTGATCGCCTCGCTGGCTGCCAAAGGCGAGAGCACGATCTACAATGTCGGACAGATCGACCGTGGATACGAAGACATCGACGAGAAACTCCGTTCGATCGGCGCAGATATCGAGCGACGGCCGGCCGGAGAGTAATCGGGCAATCGCATGGCTATCAAAGGACGTGAAGGGGCCGAGCCGCCGGATCTGACCGAGGTGCGCCCCTACGGCGACACCCTCGACGACGGGCAAGTTCAACTCTCCTTTACCCTTCCCGTTCCGTACGGCCCGGAGGCCAAAGAAGCTGGCCGGCGGATGGCCCGCGAGATGGGGTTCGAGGACCCTCAGCTCTACCACATCGAGGATCTCGGCGAGGGATACACCTACTTCATCGTCTACGGCCGGACGGCCGCCAGCATCGACTTCACCGACATCGATGTCGCGACCGTCGACTCCGAGAGGATGGGGTTCAAGGAGCTCAACGCCTTCATCGAGGAGACATTCGGACGCGAGCTGGTCGTCCTGGGAGCCTGTACCGGCACCGACGCTCACTCGGTCGGGATCGACGCCATCATGAACATGAAGGGCTACGACGGCGACTACGGGCTGGAGCGATACCCGATGGTCGAGGCCCATAATCTGGGCATGCAGGTTCCGAACGAGAAACTGGTCACCAAGGCTCTGGAACTCGACGCGGACGTGCTTCTGGTCAGTCAGGTCGTCACCCAGAAGGACGTCCATATCGAGAATCTGTCGGCCCTGATCGACATGCTCGAGGCCGAGGGATTGCGCGACCAGATGCTCGTCATCTGCGGCGGCCCGCGCATCGACCACGAGCTGGCCCTGGAGCTGGGATTCGACGCCGGGTTCGGTCCCGAGACGACCGCACGAGACGTGGCCAGTTACTTCGTCAAGGAGTTGCGCGAACGCGGGCTCACCTGACCGACCCCGTGGGCGACACGGGTGTTACTGTTCCGGAGTCGAATCACGCAGGTACTTCATGAAGTCTCCACCGGTCGACATCAACAGCCACGACTTGCCCTTCAGAGCCTCGGGATAGGATTCGGTCGTGCGCAGAAACTCGAAGAACTCCGGATCTCGATTGTAGGCCTCCGCGTAGATATCGGTCGCTTTGGCGTCGGCCTTTCCTCGAATCTCCTCAGCCTTGCGCTCGGCTTCAGAGAGGACCCGGTCGAGCTCGCGCTCCTTGGTTCCCTCGATTTCGGCGGCTTCTCCGCGTCCCTCCGAGCGGTACCGCTCGGCGATGCGCTCACGCTCGGCAATCATCCGGTCGTAGACCTTCTTGCGGACCTGATCGTTGTAGTTGATCCGCTTGAACCGGACGTCCAGGACCTGAATGCCGAGATCCTCGGTCTGACGCCGAGCTTCATCTTCGATGCTCGACATGATCGAGGGGCGCCCAGTCTCGATCTTCTCCAGATCGGGGGATGAATCCTCCTCGGGAATGTCCGTTTCTACAACGGGCTCGCGGTTCGACGCGCGCACCAGCTCGAGCAGTTCATGGCTGGCGACGGCGTCACGCGTGGCCCCGTCGATGATATCGTCGAGCCGCGACTGAGCCCCGGACTCGTTGCGCAGACGCTGGTAGAAGACCAGCGGATCGGTGATCCGCCAACGTGCGTAGGTATCGACCTCGATGAAGCGCTTGTCCTTGGTGGGGACCTCGTTGGCGTCGCCGTTCCACTCCAGAAACCGCTGGTCAAAGCGATGCACTGTCTGAATGAAGGGGATCTTGAATTTCAGACCGGGCTCCGAGATCGGCTCACCGACCGGATCGCCAAACTGGGTGATGACAACCTGTTCAGTTTCGTCGACCACGTAGGTGGCACCGGCCCCGACGGCGACGAGCAAGGCAATGACGAAGAGAGTAATAATTCCGACAGTTCGTTTCACTTCGAACCTCCGTTGGAATTGGGGCTGGGCATACCTCGCATGTCGCCGAGTGGCAGCAGCGGAACGACGTCGCTGGCGCCCTCGTCGATGACAATCTTGCGATCGACCTTCGGAAGGACCTCCGAGAGGGTCTCGATGTAGATGCGGCGCCGGGTGACTTCAGGCGCCTTTCGGTATGCCTCGTAGAGGCTGTTGAATCGGGCGGCTTCACCCTGGGCCCGGTTGACTCTCTGGACCGCGTATCCTTCGGCCTGTTCGACCTTTCGCTTGCCCTCGCCTTTGGCGGCGGGAATCGCCTTGTTGTAGGCGGCCTTCGCCTGGTTGATGAGCTCGGACTTTTCCTGCTGCGCCTCGTTGACTTCGTTGAAGCTCGGCTTGACGGGGTCCGGCGGCGTGATGTCCTGGAGGTTTACCTGTTCGACCCGTAGCCCGATGTCGTAGTCATCACACAGCTCGGAGAGGCTCTTTTTGACCGTATCTGCGACCTCAGCACGGCCGACGGTCAGCACTTCGCTGACGGTGCGGTCGCCGACCACCTCGCGCATGACCGCCTGGCTCATGTACCGAAATGTCTCGCGCACGTCGCGTACCTCGAAGAGATATCTCTGTGCATCTTCGATCCGGTACTGCACGGCCCACTGTACATCGACGACATTCAGGTCGCCGGTCAGCATCAGAGATTCGTGCTCGTATCCCTCCCGCTTGTAGCTGGAGTCGACGGCCGCCGACTGTGTTCGGTAGCCGAATTCGACCTTGCGTTGTCTCTGGGTGGGTACGATCCGCACCTCTTCGACGCCGACCGGCGCCTTGACGTGCAGGCCGGGCCCGACCTCGCGGACCGGTTCACCGAAGCGCATGACCACTCCGATGCTGTCCGCGGGGATCTGAAAGACCATGGTAAACAGGGTCACGACAACCACACCCCCGATGGCGATCAGTGCGATCGTTCGGCGGGAGAGGTTGATGTCCGGGGGGCTCCACCCGGAGGTGTTGAAATCAGGCATGATGGGTCCCGTGTGGGTAACTCATTCCAGCGTTCGACGCCGCGTCTCGGAGCGCACCCGAAACCCGTCTGGCAATTCGATGCCGTGGGCCTCGTCACTTCCCGTGACGTAACAGCTACGAGCGTCGTTTTCGCTCAAGTCGCAGTCTTCGAAGACGACGGATCTGAACTTCACCATCGAGAGCTCGGAGTCAATGACCTCGACGTCGGTCCAGTTGCCCTCCGTGACGGTGATCCGTTCGAAGAGACCGTCTTCTGCGCGCAATCCGTGGAAGTCACATTCGGTAAACTGCGTGTCGGTCCATTCGACGTCCGCGTACTCGCCGCCTCGGAAGAGACACTGAGACAGCGTGCAATTCTCGATGGCCAGCCCGCCACCCTGGGCGTCGTCGAAGTAGCAGTCGACCAGCGTGCAGCCGTGTAGGTACGCTCCGTCGAGATTGGCCCCGTCGAACCGAACATCGGTCAGCGTGCAGTCGGCGAACTCGGCGTACGAAAAGTCGATGCGCGAGAAATCGAAGCCGGAGAGCTCGAGGTCCTCGAATCCCTCCATCTGGAGCGACGGCAATTCGTCGTTCTCCTCTTCGTACTCGCGGACGCGCCGGTTGAAATCGTCGACCTCGCCATCACGGACGAGGCGGGCGAACGAAGTGGGCATGGTGCAATTCCTTCGGGCAAGTCAGAACTCAGCATCCTGGAACGTGGGCCGCTTTCCATCTAATCTGGGAGTGCACAGACACCCGCCGGCGGGCGCTGCACCGCAGCCTCCAATCATGGACGTGCATACGTGGCTGGGCGGGGATCCTCAAGCGGAAACTCGTCGTTTTGGCCCCGGTCTCAACGACCTTGCGCTGCCCGAATCGCTGCGTTATAGACACAGCTTGTCTCGTTGCCCCGGTAACCCGCCCTTTTGTCGGGCCGCTCCCGAACACATCCATGAGCATGCTTTCGACCGTCGTTACAATCGTCCACGTCATCGTCAGCTTTGTGCTGTTGGCCATCGTCCTGCTTCAGTCGGGAAAGGGCCAAGGCATCGGAGCAGGCCTCGGCGGTGCCAACGCCGCGGCACAGAAGATGTTCGGTGGCGGGAACACGCAGAGTGCCCTGGGCAAGACGACGGTTGTCGTCGCCGCCATCTTTATGGGGACCAGCCTCAGCCTCGCCTATCTCTCCAGCCAGCCCCAGTCGGCGATGGATCTGAACGAAGGGGACGCCAACTTCGGACGTAGTTCCGGGGAAGTCGTCCAGCCGCAGGGTTCGCCGAGTGGTTCGCAGGGTAGCCAGGGCTCGGACTCCGCCGCTCCCGCCGAAGGAACGTCCGGCGGATCGACCTCCACTGGCGATCAGTCCGGCGAATAAGTTAGCGTCGGGGCCGCACCGATAACACTCACAGCCGGTGGCCTTCCGGCTCTGACCCCTGGTCCTTACCATGACATCAACCGATCTATTCGAGACGATCGACCGACTGTATAAGTCGGACCCCGAGTCTTCTTCGGAAGAGGAGACCCGGGAAGTTGTGGCGATGCTCCTGGAGCAACTGGAGGCCGGCGAGGTCCGTTCAGCTCGGCCGGTCGACGGAGGCTGGGAAGCCGTCCCCTCGGTCAAACGCGGCATCCTGTTGGGCTTCCGCGTCGGCGAGTTGCAGGCGTTCAAGGCAGCCGGACCGCTGACCTACAGTGACAAGGATACGTTTCCTCCCCAAAACCTACCGGTTCATCAACGCAACATCCGGGTCGTCCCCGGCGGAAGCGCCGTGCGACGCGGCGCCTATGTAGGGAACAACGTCACCGTGATGCCCCCCGCCTACGTCAACGTGGGCGCCTACGTCGGCGACGGCACGATGGTCGACTCCCACGCACTGGTCGGGAGCTGCGCGCAGATCGGCGAGGGCGTCCACCTGTCGGCGGGCGCCCAGATAGGCGGCGTCCTCGAGCCGGTCGGCCAGCAGCCAGTCGTCATCGAAGACGGTGCACTCATCGGCGGAAACACCGGCGTCTACGAGGGTGTTCGCGTCGGCGCGGGCGCGGTCCTGGCCGCCGGGTGCGTCGTGACCGGTTCGACGCCGATCTTTGACCTCGTCAACGAGACGAAACACACCGCCGACGACGGCCCCCTTGAGATCCCCCCGTCCGCCGTGGTCGTTCCCGGAACCCGTCCGGCCTCCGGCGAATGGGCGGACGAGCACGGTCTGCAGATGAACGCCCTCATTATTGCGAAGTATCGCGACGAGCAGACCGACACGCAGACGGCCCTCGAAGAGGCCCTCCGGTGAGTGGCGACGAGGAGAGGCTCTCGGAAGCGGCGCAGGCGATCGAGCCGACGCTGATCCGAGAGTTTCGCGCTAGGGCGAACGCCGACTCTCTGGACCTTGGGATCGGCCAGACCGACCTGGAGGTGCCCGCTCCGCTCCGCGCAGCCCTTATCGATCACGCCGAGTCCGCCTCGGCGCCCTACTCTGACAACCTCGGGCTTCCCGCCCTGCGTGAGTCGGTGGGTGCTCACCTTGGCTGCTCCGCTGCCGAAGTGATGATCACCTGCGGCGTACAAGAGGGGCTGGCGGTGGCCATTCAGGGCCTCGTCGACCCGGGCGAGCGCGTCCTCGTGCCCGACCCCGGATTTCCCGCCTATCCCAATCTGGTGCGCTCGGTCGGCGCCGAACCCGTCCCATACCGACTCGATCCAGACGATGGGTTTCGTCTCGATCCGGCTTCTCTCGAGCAAGCCGTCGACGCGGGGTTTTCGGCAGTTGTCTTCAACAATCCGTCGAATCCGACGGGACGCCATCACTCGGCCGACGAGATCGATCTTCTTTTGGAGGCGACCGAGGCCGCCGATGCCCACTGGATCGCGGACGAAATCTACGGACCCTACGTCTACGACTCCCCGTTCGTGTCGGTTGCCGATCGTGCGGCACGGCGGAACATCCCGGGCATCCGAATCGGAGGATTGTCGAAATCGATGCACATCATGGGCTGGCGGCTCGGATGGCTGACGGCGCCGCAGGCCTGGATTCAAGGGCTCAAACCGCTCCACCAACACCTGGTCACCTGCGCCCCGACATCGACCCAGCATGTCGCCATGGCCGCACTCGACCGATTCGATGAGTTGTTTACGCCGACGCTCGAAGAGTTCCGCCGGCGAAGAGACTACGCGACGGGACGGATCGAGGAGATACCGGGACTGAGCGCCTCGACTGGCGGCGGAGCATTCTATTTATTCATCGATGTTCGCGCTTATAGTCAGATCGACGGAGGGTCACTGCAACTGGCGACCGACCTGCTGGAGGATCAAGATCTCGTGCTGATTCCCGGCCGCGGGTTCGGGCCCGGGGGGGAAGGCTTCCTTCGACTCGCTTACACCCGGCCGACTCCCGTGCTAGAGGAAGCCTTCGACCGTCTCGAGGCCTTCTTCGACACCAGGGCCGCCGCGGGACGCACGACTTGAGAAGAGAGGACCCGAACATGAATGACCTGGCCGTTGACACCACAGAAGAGGATGATCCGAGCGCCTGGGAGGAGCGGTTCGAAAACCAGATCAACGCCTTCTTCGACGAGGCGATTGCTCGGGTCCCCGGCTTCGTGGACCGCCATCTCAAGAGCTTCCGCAACATCATGAAGCGGAGCGTCTCGCCGAAGACCGGCCTCGGTGACGTCATGGTCAGCATGGGGAACATGCTCTCGGGGCTGTCGGGCGCCGTGGGCGGACCGGATTTCTCGCGGGACACCTACACCGACAAGGAGTTGACCCGGGCCTTCGAACGGGAGGTCGTCAGCTCCGATGAACTCGAATCGCTGATCAATCGACTCTTTCGCGAGTTCGAACAGGCCCAGTGGGAGCGTCTCGCGTCGGTCCACTCGGACCTGGGCGACCACGACAACGAAGTCGATACCCAGGACATCCGAAGTCGAATCGAAGCGATGATGCAGCAGGAGATCGCACACGACCCGCTTCTGGGACAGGTCATCCGGTCCGGGGTCAAAATCGGACTCCCCGCCACACTCGGATATGTCCTCTTCGGCAAGGTCAACCTCGCCGGCCTCGATGGCGTCGACGCCGGCGAAGCCCTGGGCAAGATGCACCGCGAAAAACTCGACCTCTACAACCGAACGCTGTTGAAGATCGGAAAGTACCAGGTGCCCGGCTGGGTGGGTGCAGTCGGACTGGCCGGCGGCCTTGTAGGCTCCCTGGCGGTCGGAGGTCTGGTAGAATTCGCGGTCAATTCCCTACGGGACGTCAAGGGGTCGTACATCCGTCAGCTCAACAGCGCGCGCTACGTCCTCCTGTACGGCGAAGACCCCGACGACCCCGAGGGACGCGGAATCATTCACCTCGTGCGCGGAATCGAACGTCAGTTCGACCGACTCGCCGCCCTGAGCAGTGACGAGCTCCGGGACGCGGTCGACACGTTCGAAGCCGACGAAGGTTAGAGACTATGAAAATCTGGAGACGTCACACGATCCTCGTCTGCATCATCTCCCTGGGGCTGGCCGGCTGCGGACAGACTGACCGCCCGGCAGACCTCCGCCGTGACGACCCCGCCGCCAGTGCCAAACAGCATATCAAAGGCGGCACCCGTGACTCGGACACCAAGGCCGTCGTCGGTATCTATGCCGACACGCCCTCCGGCGGCACGGGTATCTGTACCGGCACGCTGATCGCGCCGAATCTGGTATTGACGGCCCGGCACTGCGTCTCGGTCGAGAACACGACGACCCAGACGACCTGTGCGAATGCCGAGTTTGGGGCGGATTTCACCAACGTCCGTGTGTCCACGGCGACGGAGCTGTCCGGCGCCCAGTTCATCTCGGCCGCGGAGGTCCATCGGCCCCAGGGCACCGCCTACTGTGGTCGAGACATCGCGCTGATTCGGTTGAACACCATCATCCCGGCGTCGACTGCCACGCCGATCCCACCCCGGGTCAACGGGTCCGTCGCAGTCGGGGAAGCCTACGCCGCTGTCGGCTATGGCCTCGACGGCTCCGATCCCAGCTCCGCCGGAATCCGACGCCGTGCGGAGAACCTGCAGGTCCTGTGTGTGGGAACCAACTGCAACGGCAACCTCGTGACGGCCGAGACCTTTGTGGGCGACACTCCAGCTTGCCCGGGCGACTCCGGCGGCGGCGCCATCGCCTCCGACGGAACGGTCATCGGCGTCAACAGCCGTGCGGGGTCCGGGTGCACCTCGACTCTGCTGACCGATGTGACCAAGTGGACGGACTTTCTCCGTACCCACGCCGAGACCGCCGCCCGGCTGGGAGGATACCCGCCACAGGACTGGGTCGATGCAGGCCCGGATGCCGACGGCGACGGATACCCGGACGGGTGGGACAACTGCCCCCAAAAGCCGAATCCGGATCAGCTCGATTCCGACGGTGACGGACTCGGCGACGTATGCGACGACACCCCGATGGGCCAGATGGATGTCGGAGTACCAATGGATGCCGGGGCCGACGGCGGCGACGTGGGCATGGACGCTGACACGATGCCCCAGGATGCAGGCGCCGACGCAGGCGACGTCGAACCAAGCCCCGACTCCGGGCAGGAGATGGACACCGATCCGATGCCGCGAGACATTCAAGAAGACTCCGACGGGCCAGGGGGAACGCCCGACGGAGGGCCACCCGCAGAAGCCGGAGGTTGTTCACAATCCGGCGGTTCACCGGCAGCCCCGATTTGGTGCGCCGTCGCAGCACTGGCAGGCCTTGGCCTCCGTCGAAAATGTTGAAATATTCCTCACGAGTTGCAATTGATTCCAACTCTTAGGATGATGGCTCGTCGAACCGACCTTCGATTCTCTGACAACTTGAGCTGTATGAACCGGTTTTCCACTGAAGAGCCCTCGGGGCGCGCCCGGAGTATCGCAACCCTGACGGCCCTCTCTTCTGCGATCCTCATCGTGGCGACCGCAGGGTGCGCGGACACCGACACCGCTCCGAATGCAGATGACGAGGGGCGCGTCGGAGAGACCTCGCAGGCCATCAAGGACGGAACTCGAGATTCGTCCACCAAGGCGATCGTCGGCATCCGAAGTAAACATCCGGACGGCGGCTCGGGACTCTGCTCGGGCACTCTCATCGCGCCGAACCTCGTGCTGACGGCACGCCACTGCGTATCGGTGGTCAGCGCCGACCCGGGCACGAGCTGCTCGGACGCCAACTTCGGCGCCGATTACTCAAACGTTCGAGTGACGACGGAGACGGAGACCAGCGGCGCCAGCTACATCCAGGCCGCCGAGGTCCACCGACCCTCCGGAGATTCGTTCTGTGGTCGAGACATCGCCCTGATTCGTCTCAAAGAAACGATTCCCGCCTCGACGGCCCAACCGATTCCGCCGCGCCTCAAATTTCCCGTCGTCAGAGATGAATCCTACGACGCGGTCGGCTACGGGCGCGACGGCGACGATGCCAGCTCGAGCGGCATCCGAAGACGGGCCGACGACCGCAAGGTGCTCTGCATTGGAACGAATTGCCGGGTGACGCGGATCACCGAGAAAGAATTCGTCGGTGATGGACCCGCCTGCTCTGGCGATTCCGGGAGCGGCGCCCTGGCCGACGACGGCACGGTCATCGGCGTGACGAGCCGCGCCGGTAGCGGGTGTTCATGGACGCTTCTGACGGACGTCACCGACTGGGAGACGTTCATTCAGACCCACGCAGTTACCGCCGCCACCAAGGGGGGCTATCCGGCGCCTGTGTGGGCGAACACCGGCCCCGATAGCGACAGCGACGGCTACGCCGACGACTGGGACAACTGTCCGCAGACGGCAAACTCCGAACAGGGAGACGTCGACCGAGACGGAACCGGCGATGCCTGCGATGACGACATCGATGGAGATGGTCTCGCCAACGACGCCGACAACTGCCCCTCGGCTGCAAATCCGCAGCAGAAGGACATGGACATGGACGGCAAGGGCAACGCCTGCGACGGGGACATCGATGGGGACGGTGTGGCCAACGAAGCCGACAACTGCCCCCGCACGGTCAATCCTGACCAAGCAAACTTCGACGACGACTCCAAGGGCGATGCCTGCGAAGACTCCGACAACGACGGCCTTCTCGACGCCGAAGACAACTGCCCCGGCGAGTACAACTCCAACCAGACCGATTCCGACGAAGACGGGATCGGCAACCGGTGCGACGAAACCCCCTACCCACCCGACTCGGATGACGACGGTATCCCGGACTCCGAAGACAACTGTCCGGAGACGCCCAACCGCGGGCAACTCGACCAGGACGACGACGGCAAGGGCGACGCCTGTGACCCAACGCCGCTGCCGGACAAGGACCAAGACGGGGTTACCGACTCCAATGACAACTGCCCGGAAACGGCCAACCCGGAGCAGACCGACAGCGACATGGACGGAGAGGGTAACGCCTGCGACCCGACGCCCTACCCGGACGCCGACGGGGACGGAGTTCCGGACCGGGACGACAACTGCCCACAGACGTCCAACCCCGACCAAGTCGACACTGACATGGATGGGACGGGCGACCCCTGCGATGAGTGGCCCGACGGCACCGCCGATGGCGGTCCGCCCTCCGAGCCTGCCTTCGCGTCCGGGGGTTGTTCGCACTCCGGCGACGGGGCGCCCGCCCCGGGCCTGAGCTTCGCGCTCATCTTGATTGGAGCTGCCGTCATCCGGCGGCGCGACTGATCTCGAGACGCCCCCTTGTCGAGCCCCCCTCAGGTGGTGAGATTGCAACTGCAGTCTCACCGAACCTCTGCACAACCAACCCGAGGGAACTATGACTACGATGAAAGCCGTTCAGGTCTCTGACGCAGGCGCTGACTTCGAACTTGTCGACGTCGACGTGCCGGAGCCCGGCCCAAACGAGGTACGCATCGCCGTCGAAGCCTGCGGCGTCTGCCACTCCGACTCCTTCGTCAAAGAGGGCACCTACCCTGGCATCGAATACCCGCGGATCCCCGGACACGAAATTATCGGGCGAGTCGATCGGGTCGGCGACAACGTGACCGCATGGAACGAAGGTCAACGGGTCGGCGTCGGCTGGCACGGCGGCCACTGCTTTAACTGTGAAGCGTGTCGCGAAGGCGACTTCATCGCCTGTGAGAACGCCCAGATTACGGGCATCGCCTTCGACGGCGGCTACGCAGAATATACCGTCGCACCGGCAGAGGCGCTCGCCGATGTACCCGACGGGCTCGATTCCGCCGAGGCCGCACCGCTTCTGTGCGCCGGCATCACGGTCTTTAATGCCCTTCGAAATACCGACGCCGGGCCGGGTGATCTGGTCGCCGTCCAGGGCGTCGGTGGCCTCGGCCACCTGGCCGTCCAATGTGCCGACGAGATGGGCTTCGAGGTCGCCGCGCTATCCCGTGGCACCGACAAAGAATCGATGGCACGTCAGCTCGGTGCCGATCACTACATCGACACGGTCGACGAGGACGCGGCCGAGCGCCTCCAGCAACTCGGCGGCGCCCGGGTCATCCTGGCGACCGCCCCCAACAGCGAGGCGATGACCTCGGTCATCGACGGCGTCGGCCGCAGCGGCAAGCTATTGGTCTTGGCCGCGACCATGGAACCGATCGAAGTCAGCCCGATGCAACTGATCGGCGCGCGACGTTCCGTCGCCGGCTGGCCGTCGGGCGATGCGTCGGATTCCGAAGATACCCTGCAGTTTTGTGACCTCTCGGACATCACCCCGATGATCGAGACCTTCAGCCTCGATCAGGTCGATGAGGCCTACGACAAAATGATGTCCAGCGACGTGCGCTTCCGATCGGTCTTGACCATCGACTGACTCGCCACTTCAACGCAGATCCCACCCGGCGCTAGACCCCGGGTGGGCCTCTCTGCTACTTCTTCTGTTCCAGCCACAACACGGTTGTCGACAGGGCCAAAAGCACGCCCGGCGCCACGAGTGCGCCGAATTCGGCGAACACGAGGTGTGTCCCGATGGCTCCGATCATGGTGAAGAAGAGCCCGAGCCCGCCGACCAGGCGGGTCTTTGGGATGGCCACCAACGCAGCACAGCCCACTTCGATGAGCCCGGTGAGGTACATGAACCAGATCGGGTAGCCCCATCCCTGGAATTGCTCGGGCATCGGCTCCATGCCCATCAGCTTTGTGGCTCCGGACCCCAGAAATGCGAGCATGAGCAGACCGGCAATAACGTGGCTGGCAATGCGCGTTTTCTTGTCCATCAAACCCTCCTATCGAGGTTCAGTTCTAGAATGGGGGAAGATCCGTCCATGTTCTGGGCCGCCCCCCTCCCCCGACTCACCTTCAATGTAGCTCCCTGATCTGGTATGAGGAGGTACAGTTGTTGGACACGCGTCCAGGAAATGGGACATGAAGAGTATCAACGAGTATCGTGCCCTCGTCGCCGTCGTCGAAGCCGGCTCCATCCGCGGCGCGGCCGAGTCCTCGGATCTACCGCGCTCAACGTTGAGTCGCGCGGTCAAGCGGCTGGAAACACGGCTGGGCGTAGACCTCTTCGACCGAAGCGGTCGCGGCCTCGAACCCACCCCCGCCGGGGAGCTGTTGTACAAACGAGCTCGCGAATTTCTGAGCGACATCGCCGCCAGTGAAGCGGCCGTAAAGCGCGTCGAAGAATCGTCCGACGAGACACTCGTGATATCGATACCGCGGACAGCCGGCCAAGCCACACTCGTCGATGCCGTGACGTCCTTTGGCGAAGCCCACCCGGACCTCGACCTTCGCGTGCTGGCGACGGATCGATACGTCGATCTCAAAGCCGACGGCATCGACGTAGCCCTCAGGGCAGGCCGGATCGGAAAACCCGACGAGATCGCCCGACGCGTCGGCGAAGTCGAGTGGGGGCTCTTCGCCCAACGCTCACTCGACCCAGATGAGCCGGCCGAAGTCTGGTCCCATCCGTTCGTCGTGGTCACGACCCAAAATGACGAGATCATCTGGCCCTTCGGTGTCAGTCTGGAAGAGTCGGCCCGAATCCGCCTCAGGACCACCGACTTCGCCGTGGCCGCTTCAGCCGTCTCCAGGGGACTCGGTATCGGCGCGCTTCCCACCCTTCATGCAGCCGATGATGCTCGTCGTCTCTTCAAGGGCGCATTTGCCGCACACGTGGAATTGTGTGTCTTCTTCCAGGAGGAAAGCCGAAACCGAGAGCCGGTTCGTGCCTTCGCCGATCACATCTCAGACCAGTTGAGCCAGCGACTGTAGAGAAGACACCTCCAACAAAAAAGGCCGCCCCTCTCAGGGCGGCCTTTACTTCTCGGTCGGACATTACGTCAGACGCGTTCAGTCGAGGTCGTAGCGGTCAAGCTGCATGACCTTCGACCAGGCGTCGACGAAGTCTTCGACGAACTTCTCTTCGGCATCGTCCGAGGCGTACGTCTCGGAGATAGCGCGAAGTTCGGAGTTCGAACCGAAGATGAGATCGACGCGGCTTCCCGTGTATTTCAGGTCGCCGCTGTCACGGTCTCGGCCTTCGAAGACGTTGTCGGACGTCTGGGATTTCTCCCATTTGATGTCCATATCCAGCAGATTGACGAAGAAGTCGTTGTTCAACGTCTCCGTCTGGTCGGTCAGGACACCCAGGTCGGAATCCTGGTAGTTGGCGCCCAACGTGCGCATGCCGCCGACGAGGACGGCCATCTCCGGGCCGGTCAGCGTCAGCAGATTGGCCTTGTCGACCAGAAGCTCCTCGGGACGTCGTTCGACGTCGTCGGCGAGGTAATTTCGGAAGCCGTCGGCATCCGGCTCCAACCAGTCGATGGACTCGACTTCGGTCTGCTCTTCGGTGGCGTCGGTACGACCCGGTTCGAAGGGGACCTCGACGTGGTGGCCAGCCTCCTTGGCCGCCTGTTCGATGGCGGTGGCTCCGCCGAGCACGATGAGGTCGGCCAGCGAGATGCGAACATCGTCGGAGCGCGAACTGTTGAAGTCATCTTTGATGCCTTCGAGCGTCTCGAGCACACTCGAGAGCTTCTCCGGCTCGTTGACTTCCCAGTTCTTCTGCGGCTCCAGCCGAATTCGAGCGCCGTTGGCACCGCCGCGCTTGTCGCTGTGACGGTACGTCGACGCCGAAGCCCACGCGGTCTGGACGAGCTCCGAGACCGTCAGGTCCGAATCGAGGATCGTCTGCTTGAGCTCGGCGATCTCCTCGTAGCCGACCAGCTCGTGGTCGACGTCGGGGACCGGGTCCTGCCAGATCAGGTCCTCGTCGGGGACGTCAGGGCCCAGGTAGCGGTCCTTCGGCCCCATGTCGCGGTGGAGCAGCTTGAACCACGCCTTGGCGTAGGCTTCCCGAAATTCCTCCGGGTTTTCGTAGAAGTGCTTCGAGATTTCCCGGTAGTCGGGATCCTCGATGAGCGCCAGGTCGGTGGTCAGCATCATCGGGTCGTGGGACTCGTTCGGGTCGTGGGCGTCCGGGATCGTCCCTTTGGCTTCTTCGTTGACCGCCGTCCACTGCCAGGCTCCGGCGGGGCTTTTTTCCAGCTCCCACTCGTTTTCGAAGAGGTTCTCGAAGTAACCCATGTCCCATTCGGTCGGCTCCTGGGTCCAGACCCCTTCGAGCCCACTGGTGATCGTGTCACTGCCCTTGCCGGACCCGTAGTCGCTGGTCCAGCCGAGGCCCTGCTCTTCGATGCCGGCCCCTTCCGGCTCCGGTCCCTTGTGATCCTCCGGCGCCGCACCGTGGACCTTGCCGAAGGTGTGGCCCCCGGCGATCAGAGCCACCGTCTCGTAGTCGTTCATCGCCATCCGAGCGAAGGTCTGGCGAATGTACTTGGCCGATTTCTCCGGGTCGGGCTCGGCGTTCGGGCCCTCGGGGTTGACGTAAATCAGCCCCATGTGATCCGCGGCGAGCGGTCCCTCCAGGTCACCCTCGCCGTCGTGGCGAGTGTCACCCATCATCTCTTCTTCAGGGCCCCAGTACGTCGACTCGTCGGCCTCCCAGTCGTCGTCGCGGCCGAAGGCAAAGCCGTAGGTCTCAAAGCCCATGTCCTCCATGGCCACGTTTCCGGCCAGGACGATCAGGTCGGCCCACGACAACTTCTTGCCGTACTTGCGCTTGACCGGCCACAACAGTCGCCGCGCCTTATCCAGGTTGGCGTTGTCGGGCCAACTGTTCAGCGGCGCAAACCGCTGGGTGCCGCCAGAGGCGCCGCCGCGACCGTCGCTGACACGATACGTACCGGCCGCGTGCCAGGACATGCGGATGAAGAACGGACCGTAGTGGCCATAGTCGGCGGGCCACCAGTCCTTCGAATCCTTCATGACATCGATCAAATCTTCCTTGAGGGCCTGGTAGTCCAGGTCCTCGATCTCTTCGGCGTAATCGTAGTCCTCATCCATCGGATTCAGATGAGGAGAATTCTGCTCCAGAATACTTAGGTTGAGCTTGTCGGGCCACCAGTGCTGATTCGAAAAACGTGCACCGGCTCGCTCGCGATCTTCCGGCGTATGCATCACCGGACATTTACTTTCGTTATCGGCCATAATTTCTCCTGACGTTTGTAGACATTGCCAACCGGACGGGCGTGAGAACCCGGCCCGGTATACGCCCCAAATACTTCGACTCCATTATGGATCTAATCAGCGCCACGTCTATTGGCAAATTCGTAAATTTACATTGATGACTTAGGCGTGGCCTATGGGTCAACGATCGCCCTTGGCTCACGACCCCATCGCCGATGGCCCGACGCCAATCTGCGCGTAAATTTAAGGGAATCCCCCCTGAATATGGAGGATACGATGGGGAACAAGCCAAACGACCTCGACCTCAGCACGATCGAGATCTGGAAACGATGGCTCGAGGGTGCTGAACACAATGATGGTGGATTCTATGTACCAACCCTGCGGGATGATCCGACGCGCGTGACGATGCCGGACTGGAGGCTCATCCGAACGACGGACAACCCAAATGGCTTGGCCATCTACAAAAACGACGCAGGCGACCTGTTCGCCGTGGGAAATAAGAATGGCGCCTACGCCGTGCGGGTGCAGACTGGTTGAGATCGGTCCCGGTCTCAAAATCCCACAGAAACTGTCTCATGTCGCGAGTGCGACGGTCGAGGAGTTTTCTGTGGATCAGTTGCGTAAAATGACTAAATACATTATTTTTTGTAAACAGTACACAGAAACCCTCAGCTTCCTACCCCGCAATGAATGGAATCGAGTTCATTCAGGATCTTCGCTCACGGGGCCGCTGCACGTTCACGACCGACGAAGTTGTTCAAAAGTTGGCGAAGACGCGAGCAGCTGCGAACGCCCTCGTGCGACGGCTTCGCGAGAAGGGGCGAGTGGCGACGCCCGTCCGAGGATTTCATGTCGTGGTTCCGCCGGAATACCGAAGCCTCCGGTGTTTGCCACCCAGGGAGTTCGTGCCGTTTCTCATGGAGTATCTACAGCGTGAATTCTACGTCGGACTGCTGTCTGCCGCTGCGTATCACGGTGCAGCCCATCAGCAGCCACAGACGTTTCAAACCATGGTCGATGACATTCGTCGGGAGGTAGAGTGCGGCCGAGTCCGTATCGAATTTCACGAACGAAGTGGACTCTCGGAAGTACCGATTCAACGCGTGAATACAGACTACAGCCAAATCCCTATCTCGACGCCGGAGGCTACTGCCTGCGATCTAGCGGGATTTGAAGGGCAGATCGGGGGTCTCGATCGGGTAGCGACGGTGCTCGTAGAACTCGGCGATGACATCGACGCAGCCCGTCTCTGTGAGATCGGTCCCCAAATTGCCCCGGACGCATGGCTGCAGCGGCTCGGGTACCTGTTGGATACGTTGGGATTTGAGGAGAAAACCGGACCGCTGGCAGATTTCGTCGCCAAACACGTCAGCGAAGTCACTCCCCTTCGACCGGAGAGAAATGGGCGTACTGGAAAACCAAGAGATAGGAAGTGGCTTGTCGCGATCAACCATCGAGTGGACCCCGACATATGATCCCGAAAGGACAGATAATCCACTGGCGTCAGTACGCGCCTTGGCTGGAAGACAACCAGGTCGAGCAAGATCTCATCATTTCGCGCGCCGAATTCGAGCAAAACCTCCACCAAAAGCGCCGAAACAAGGGGTTCCGGACCGACGTCGATTCACTGTTGTCACCTGAAATCGATTGGTCATTCGACGACGCAATGGACGCCGTCCTCTCAGAATACATCCCCGAATTTCCCGGCGATCCTTGGGAGGGCGGCGACTAGACAGCGGCACGCCACGGCGGAATGAGCAGGGCGTGGAAATCGCGGGCCGGCTTTCACGTTCGGTACCCATGTCCGAAGCTGACGGTCAATTTCCTCGCCCGAAGAAACAAGAAACAGAGAACCCCGGGATGGGGGGATTTGGCATGGAGCTCGCGCCGCTGAGGGGATGCAGATTTCGGAATCGTGAAACGGAGGCGATGCCGGAGGCATCGTCGAGGCTTCACGAACCGAAAGGTGCGCGCCTCAGCAAGCGAGATGTTGCCACATCCCCCATCCCGGGGTTCAAAAAAATGGAGCCGAGGGGATTCGAACCCCTGACCTCTAGAGTGCGATTCTAGCGCTCTCCCGGCTGAGCTACGGCCCCGACGACCTGTGGTCTAGCGATTGGACATTGTGGTGTCAAGCGATATGAAGGCGGCGTCCGGTGGCTTCAACGGGTGAGATTCGATGACGACGATACTGATCTGGACGGCGGTCGCGGTGGTGGCGACGGCCATCGTGTGGCGGGGGAGCACGATGCTGGAGACGGCCAGCGAGCGGCTGTCGGTCTACTACGAACTGCCGGACATCGTGCAGGGGGCGGTCGTGGTAGCGGTCGGCTCGTCCTTTCCGGAACTGTCGACGACAGTGCTTTCGACGCTGATCCACGGGGAGTTCGAATTGGGGGTCTCGGCGATCGTGGGGTCTGCATTGTTCAATATTCTGGTGATTCCCGCCATCGCCGGGCTGGTGGCCGAAGACGCCCTCGAGTCAAACCGCGACCTCGTCTACAAGGAGGCGCAGTTCTACATGATTTCGGTGGCGGTCCTGATGCTGACCTTCTCGTTCGCCGCCATCTACAACCCCGTCTCGCCGGAACTGGCGGTCATCAAAGGCGAGATCACCCGTCCGCTGGCGATCATCCCGGTGGCGCTCTACGTGCTGTACGTCTTCGTGCAGTACCAAGATACGATGGACTACGAGCCGGAGGTCGATGAGCACTCCGTCCAGGTGGGCCGAGAGTGGCTGCGGCTGATCGGCTCGCTGGTCATCATCGTCGTCGGTGTGGAGGGATTGGTGCGCGCGGCGGTCAATTTTGGCGACTATTTCAACACCGAGCCCTTCCTCTGGGGGATTACCGTCGTGGCAGCGGGCACGTCGATTCCCGATGCCATCGTGAGCATCAACGCCGCCAGAGCCGGCAACGCGATCACCAGCGTTGCGAACGTCCTGGGCAGCAACATCTTCGACCTTTTGGTCTGCATTCCCGCGGGTGTGTTGGTAGCGGGCGCGGCGACGATCAACTACTCGGTGGCCTCACCGATGATGGGGGCCCTGACCTTCGCGACGATTGTGTTGTTTTTGATGCTTCGCACCCACATGCTCGTGTCGCGGCTAGAGGCCTGGGGATTGCTGGTGGTCTATCTGGTGTTTGTGGCGTGGATGGGTGTCGAGACGTTCGGGGTCATCGACCTGCTGCCGCACCTGCCGCCGGAGACAGTGGTCGGTCATTGACGCGCTCCAGGTGAAACCCGGCGAAGCGGTTGACCTCGCCGCCGGCTATGATAGGAACGGCGGTCCAGAGGGGTCGTAGCTCAATTGGGAGAGCACCTGCTTTGCACGCAGGAGGTTACGGGTTCGAGTCCCGTCGACTCCACTTCAAAGAATTCAGTGGTTTAGAGAGGATGGGGAGTGTCACAAAGAGACAAACAGTGACCAAAGAGTGACCAACTCGTACAAAGACGAGTCTCTCGTACTCCAACAAGCGGATGTCTCATGAGGTGGCTGAAACTCGACGAAGTTTGCGCCGAGGACGTAGTTCAACTCGTCCATGACGATCGGCAGGAGAACACGTTTCTCGATTACAAATTGAAGCGGCCGGACAAATGGAAGAGCCACATCGGAGAGGAAGACGCTGTTCCTTGGGAAGAAAGACTTGAGTTCCTAAAAGATGTCACTTCGATGGCAAATGGCCGAGGCGGCGACATCCTCTATGGTGTGGCAGAAAGCGACGGCCAAGCCGGGAAAATTTTTGGAATTGATTGTGAACGCCCTGATCAACTCATCACGGAACTCAAGGAGCTTTGCAGATCACGTGTTGAACCGTCTCTGCGGATTCGCGCTCGGACCGTGGAGAACGATTGGGATAAGGGCCCGGTGTTGATTGTGCGTGTGCCCGACAGCTGGAAGAAGCCGCACTGTGTCTATTTCGAAGCGCAACGACACTCCAGATACTTCTTCATGCGAGAAGGCCGGAGCAAGCACCCCATGAGCAATCGGGAAATCAAACAACAGTACCTTGGGTGGCAAAACCTACAGGATCGTCTTGAGTCGTTTCGGACGGAACGTCTTGATCGACTTGAGAAAGAGAAAGGGGCATACCCGCTGGACGTTGACACGATGGCTGTATTTCACCTCGTCCCAATTCGCGAATTTGCAGGTGACGCCGAATTAGCGATATCAGAGACGCAATCGGAGCCAAAATTTTGGCTCCGACCTCTGAAAGGGTCCGGTGGGGACGATATCTTTAACGAACATGGAAGAGTGATGCTGAATTTCTACGGCCCGAACGATGTAGACGCTTATGCACAAATCTTTCGGAATGGGAGCATTGAATCAGTCGGCAATCGTTTTGCCGACGACTCATTTCGACCCGGAACGATTCAACGCCAAATTTCGGGACGAATTGACGAAGGTTACTTAAAAGGTATTCAGCATCTTGAAATCGAAGGGCCATTTTGGGCTACAATCTCCCTTCTAGGATGGGCTGGAGTTGAATCTGAAGCTGACCACCTCGGCCAGTTTGACATCCATTTGCAGCGTAATCGCATCGAATTGCCAGGAGTAGTTGTCGACGAAGTCGACGGTGATGCGGACTCCGAGTTCGCTGAACTGTGGGACTACCTCTGGCAAGCCTTTGGCGTGCCCAGGTCACCATACGGGTAACCAACTCGGTTTATCAGCGCGGGAGATTCTAACTCAGGTGCAGCGACTCGCCGTTTCGCGACCCCGTGATGTGACAGCCTTCGGCCACGGCCATCTCCGCACGTCCGGCGGCACGACGTGACTCTTCCCACTGCGCGGCTTCATGACCCGATAGTCCCCGGGCTCGGACTGGCAAAGCCCGCCTCGTTCCTCCAGGACCTCGTCTCGGCCACACTGGGCATCAAAGAGATGAGCCGACTTGACGACCAGGCCATCTCACCGAGTACCTTCACCCGATGGTCGCGAGAATCATCGATGGAGGTTTCATGTTGGACGGAGACCAACGGCCCGACCGGGGGGTTGACATCGTGCGCCGCAATCTACGCGAGCTGACGGCACAGAACGGGATATCTCAAACGGAGCTGGCGATACAGGCGGGGCTCGCCTGCGCCCCGCTCAACACGTCGACAAATTCGAAATCCACGACCTGTCACTCGTTCAGCTCGAGTGTCCGCTCTGCGATTCTCTCAGGATCGGAGGCCTTCTTCCATTCATCCTTCCGAACGACCGGCTGCCAGTTCGTGTCGCTGTCCCGCACGATTCGACTGACGTGATTGTTGTCCGCACGTCCGTGCCTCGGTCGGTTCACATCCAGCGTCTCGGGAGGGAGCCCGAGTTGTTCCACGGCAAATTTGGAGCGGTCCTTTTGAGCGATGTTACGCTTGAGCGACACGACCGGAACGCATTCGAAGAAGACCATTCTCACCGTAACCAGGCCGGCAAACTTCAGGGCCTGGAATCGAAACACCTCCGGATTCTCTCCGTAAGTCGGTGGCTCGACACGTTCGAAGGCCTCGAATAACGGCTCTCCGGCAGAATCACGTTGACTACTCGTCGCATCGAATAGCAGCGGTGTATGGGACGTCACCTCACCCTCTCCCCACGGCTCCCGAAAAATGTGGTAGTACAGCCCCCGCCCGATCTTTCCGAGTCCGTCGAGAAAAACATCCCTGTGGATGTGGCCGGCCGGCAGGTCATCGAAAATGGTGTGGATGACATTCGATGCATCGGAATCCGGCCGGTTCAGTCCGCGGCTGGTCTTTTCCGCAGCCTTCTCGGCCGCCTCCGAACTTTCGAGGGCCTCGGGAGTTGTCATCAGGGCGACGATGCCACGCGTGATCTCGTCGGTCTCGGATTCGCCGTGATTGTGTCGCTCGCAGGCCGGAACCGTGATCAGCTCGCCGTCCCGGAATCCCTTCGGAAAGAAGCACCTCGGTGGAACGTGGTCGCGAGTCAGGTCATCCGACTGTTTGCCGCAGTGAAAGCAGAATTTCTCGTGGTAGCGAGTATCCGCTCGTAGCAGGTCGAAGTCATCCGATTCCAACTTGTCGTCCTCCGTTGTCTCCAGAATTTGATCGGCACCACCCTGCCACCCTTCGGCCAACGCAATACAGGACTCCATTGTAGAGTCGCCAGAGGACAGATTGCCAAGGGCCAGTCTGGACAGAGTGCACTTGCTGGTGCCGGTAGTGGACTGGATAGGCAACGAGATCGACCAGGGGGTACTGGTGCGGTATTTGGCCGAGATGGTCTGGTACCGTGGGCGCCCACACAGGACTACATCGACTGGGAGGAGGTCGACGACCACCATGCCGAGGCGACGATGCGCTACAAAGGTGTGGAGGCCAAGGGCGTCTTCACTTTTACAGACGGCCGACCAGTCCGCGTTGAACCCGACCGTTTCTACGACCGACCCGACGGCGCCACCAAGGAGCGCTGGGTCGTAGAGATGTCCGAGCACCGGGAACTCAGCGGGCTAGCAGGGTTCAACCACCCGGCGGCCACTCACCCTCAGTCACGCGGCGGGAGCAGTAGGACGTCCCATAAACTCGATCCGGATCCTTTACGACCTCCTCTGGATCCGGTTGCCACTCGTAGCCTTTGGGGCACGGATCCGAACCGCGGTAGAGCCCCGTGGCGTCGAAGCTGAGCCTGCAGTACGGATCATCTTCGGATATTCGAAACTCGTATTCCTTGCAGCGGGATGCTCCTGTCGAGCACCTTCCCAATTTGTCCTCGGCGCCATATTGCCCAGGATAAAGAAGACAGTCCCCTTCCTGACAGTCAGACGTTCGCCGGCAGGCATGCGGCAGACATTCGTCGTAATCGCAGAGTTGGTCCTGAGGACACGAAATTTTGCAGTCTGTGGAGCCGTCCCGGGGCGTATAGCAATCCAAAAACTCCATGTTTTCGTAAAAACTATCGCAAGCTCGCTCACTCTGCGGGCAGTCCTCCTCAGATAGGCAGGTAGCTATGCACGTTCCCTCATGACAATAACCGGATTCGCACTGCCAAGTCTCTTCACAGGTGGCCTCGACGGGCTTTCCTCCGCTGCGTTTGCAGATACGGTCCTCACTGTCACACCAGTGGCCGGGCGGACAGAGCGCATGGTTTCGACCTGCACACTTTCGGCGGGGGAAACATCGACCGTTGACATTGCAGTACTGCTTCTGGCCGCAATCGGCGTGTTCGGTGCATTCCGGTCGGCACTCGGCGCCGTGGACGTCAAAGTCGCACTCGGCACCGTCGACCACACATACGGCCCTCTGGTCGATCCGTTTGCAGGTCGCCCCCTCGACGGGACAGGTGTGTAGCGAGTCACGGTATTTGATGGACGACGATGCACGTTATCTGATGGAGAGTTGAGCGTCTGCGGCCATGCATGGGTGTGATGGTTTGTCGGGCCTGATCCGTCAGGCACGGGCGTGATGGAAAAAGCCGGACATCTGTCTGGCAGATGCCCGGCTGAGATGCGGTTGAAATCGATGTCGAGCCCATCAGCCTCCGTCGGCTGAGTGCATCGGCTCGACGTCCAGCGCCTGGGTGACGGTCTCCCGCTCGACAAGCGTGCGCCCCTGCCCGGCGGCGACCTCCAGGGCGCTCTGGCAGATCCGGTCGACCTCACGCAGCGTCCCCAGGCTGGCCTCGTGGATCAGCGCGGCGGCATCCCGGGTAAAGACGTCGCCTTTCAGTCCGGCTGCCTCGATCCGAAAGCCGATGTAGTCGCGGGTATCGTCCGGGGCGTTTGGCTCCAGCCGAAGCCGGTGGCGGATGCGGCTGTACAGCGACCGATTCCGCCTCAGCTCCAGCCGGTCGCGAAGCTCCGGCAGTCCGATCAGCACCAGACTGAGGAGCGGCTGGCGGTCCCAGTCGTAGTTCAGAAGGATGTGCAGATGCTCCAGGGTCTCCTGGCGCAAGAGGTGCGCCTCGTCGATGAGCAGCACCGGATGCGTCTGGTCGCGCCCAAGCTCTTCGACGTGGGTCGACACGGCGTGAAAGAGCGAAGCGACCGTCGCGGCCGCCTCCAGATCCAGGGCCACACACAGCTGACGGTAAAAGTCCCGCCGCGACAGCGTGGAGTTGTGCAGATACGTCAGCCGGAGGTCGGTCTCTGACAGCTCCTGGCGGACGGCCCGGAGCACACAGGTCTTGCCGACCCCGGGTTCGCCGGTCAGCAGGATGTTCTCGCGGTGGCGAAGCCCGCGGGTGATGGTGCCGACGAGTTGCTTTTTGGACGGGGGACGCCACAGAGCTTCATCGTCGATGTCCTTGCGAAAGGGATGTTCGTCGAAATCGAAATGGTCCACGACAGGGGTGTCCATCGTTCAGTCTCCGTTGGATGTTGAGTTCGAAGTGGTGCGGCCGGCGGCGCGGTTGAGCGCCGTGGTGGTGGGGTCGAAGTCGACCGACGAGCCCGATTCGCCTGGCTCGTCTTCCTGGGGTTCGGCCGTACGCTTGCGGGAGGCGTTGGCCGTCCGGTCGACCGGGTGCATCTGGAAGCGTCGTCCCTCGCACTCGATCCAGGGGTCGGTGTCGGCCGACAGCAGGGCCCTACAGACCTGCACCGTTCGAGAGCACAGAAAGCGTTGGTCGACCTCGAAGGTCTCTCCCTCGAAGGCAAGCGTCGAGTCGCTTCGGACCTCTCGGTACTGGCGTTCGACAAACGCCGACTGAAGCTCGGCTTCGTCGATGGGCTCGCGCTCTTCGACGCGTTCGTCGAAGACCTTTTTGGGAGCCTTGCCCATCAGGCCGCCATGAGCGGCGTGGTGGTAGTGCTGGTCCAGAAAGGCCCGCAGCCGGACGTTCAGCTCATGGAGGCTCTCCAGCCGGCCCAGATGGTTGAGGCATCCCTGGCGCAGGGTCCGCCAGAAGCGCTCCATCTTCCCGCGGGCCTGCGGATCGTAGGGACGTGCATGGATCAGCCCGATCTCCAGGCGCGTGCAGACCTCCTGGAGCCCGGTGCCCCGGTAGGTCGGCCCGTTGTCGAAGTACATCGCATCGGGCTTGCCCCAGCGGCGAAGCGCATCGGCCAGTGGCACCAGCATATCGATCTCACGCTCGGTCCGGCGGGCTTCCAGCGAGACGACCGCCCGGGAGGCGTCGTCGAGCATCCCGTGGATGCGCGTCTCAAACGCCTCTCCGTCTTCCGGGTGAATCGTTGGACCGTACAGCACATCGCCATGCCACAGACTCATCGGCGCCTCGGCCTCCCAGCTGAGACGCTGGCGGCCATCCTCCGGCTCGTGGCCGGCCCGACGAGTCAGTCCCTTGGCCCGATAAAAGCGTCGGATCGTCGAGGCGCTGACCGCGCCCTTCGACAGTCGGCCCTCGGCGACCAGGGTCCGCAGGATCAGCGGCACCGACGCCGAGGGATGCTCCCGGCGGATCGTCAGCAGAAGCTTACGCATCTGTTTGGACAGATTCTGGGCGTAGCCGCGATCGGCGCGCGCCTTGGGCTTGAGTCCCTCCAGCCCGTCGTTTTTGTACGCGTAGTACCACCGCTCCAGTGTCGAGGGCGCAAAGCTTCGCGTCGTCTCGGATCCGGGCGGACGGAAGCGCTGCTCGGCCAGCTCCTCGAAGGCACGGCTCAGCGCTCCCCGGGGGACATCCCGGCGGCAAAGGCCGCCGATGATGTCTGCCCGGAATTGCGCGACGGCCTCTCGGCGATCGTCATCATCCAGTGTCGTCATATCAGACTCTCATGTGGGGGTTTGGGCCGCCGAATTGCGGCCACGGACCCCAGCATGTCCCCCTCGCTGGCGGATTTCATCAGCAGGGATGGTGGGCGCGTTTCTGGGTCGTGCGATGGCCCAAAACCCATCGTCTACCCTGCGTGATGGCCCGCTGAGAGCTGCCAGACCGCGCGCTTCCAGACCGGCCATTCACGACGCTCCGGACCGAGCGCCGCGATCTGGCCGACCAGATCGGCGGCCACCTCGTCGGGTGGGCCCCGTGGAGTCGGCTGGGCCACCTCACAGAGGCGATGGGCGCCCCTGGCCCAGCGGCGCATCTGACGCCAGCCAGACGAATCGGTGACCTGCGGAGAGATCCACGCCCGGATGCTGTCGACGCGGAAGCCGAAGGGCTGATGGACCCACAGCGCCAGAGCCCCGACGACCGCCAGGTCCAGATACAGACAGTGGGGCCGGACCTGTCGGGGGAGGACCGTCATGGTCGTCTCACAGACCTGGCATTGGTAGCGGCGGATCTGGACGGTCACGCGCTCAGGAGAGGCTGCCAGAAATGCCTGGAAGCTAATCGGACCCAGCACGAGCCGCTCGCGTGTGCCGTGGCCGTGGAGGTTTAGGTTCTGGCCGGGCGGAGCAGCCGCGACCTCACAGTTCGGACACCGAGACGGCCGGACGTCCTCGGTGGACGGAATTTCTTTCATCCATTCCTTGACGCAGACGTCTGCGCGTAGGACAAAGTTTGTGCTCGCATCTGGCATACAGATTTCGAGCACGACGGGAAGCCGCTTGATTGGATCCTTGGGGCTTCCCGTCACCTGTTTCTTGAGGCCGACAACACGCCGATGCTCGCCTCCTTGGGGCCTCAGCTACCATCGCATACCCTGCCTGCCGAGTTTTCAGATCGGGATGGACAAACTCGACGGATTCGGATGAATCCATCGCGTAGCCTGCGTGGATTTGGCTACCTGGGCCTCAAACAGCGTGAGTCGTTACAACGTTGAGCGCTGGTGCCCAAAATCCCCTGGCTAGTAGCAGTATCTACATCGCCTAGTCAGTGGTCGACCGCTCGGGGCGGTGCTTATCTGTGCGCAGCCCGTCGACAACCTCGCCCAAAAACCAATCGCGCCAGCGGGTCACCGATGACTGCTCGGCGCAAACGGTTCGATCAGTCTCGGCGACCTCTCCGGTTCCATTCAGATTCAGGATCACCAAAACCTGGCGGACCAAGCCCCCGAAATTCGATCGCTAAACCAGACCTTCCATCTCATCACGATGGACGTCGGACAATTGAATGGTACTATTACTCATCGCCAATCTCTGGGAACTCTGGAGTTAAGGGTCGGAGTCAAATGACACCGTGTCACGGAGGTTGAGGTCGCTTTTCTGTCGGTCCCGGTCGTTCGAAGTGATCGACTAACGCTAACAGTCATTGAGGCGCCACTGAACCGACTCAATGGGAAAAGGCAGGGGCCGGTGCGTCGAGCGCGGATTCCATCCGTTCCGACATGGATATTATCTGCACCCACGGACCATCACGGGGGAGATGGACGTCGAGACCCGATGCACTCAGCCTGCGGAGGGACGAAGGCTGACGGGGACCAACATCGAAAATCCGCCGCATCTGAGCCGGGCACCTGTCAGACAGATGTCCGACTTTTTCCATTACATCTCTGCAAGAGACATCCAATCAAGTCCGTGCATGACCGCTAATACCTAACTTTTCGCTCAGATAATGTGTATGCCCGTCCATCGGATACGATGTATCGGTCGGTCTACGCGCAGCCCTGCCTGTCAAAGACCGGGTAAACTGACCGCGTCCAGTTCGGCCAAAGTGATCGGCGTTTTGGGTCGGATGTCATGGGTGATTTCCGTTGGTTCGCCTCGGGGTTCCAGTTCGGCCAAAGTGATCGGGTCTACGCCGTCTTCGGTTGCCGTGAAGATGGAGGATTTCGGTACGAGTCCCCCTCCAGCGTGACGATGTGGCTGTGGTGCAGAAGCCGGTCCATCGCCGAGCTTGCCAGAAGCGCATCGCCAAACATGCCGTACCATTCGTCAATGGCGCGGTTCGACGTGATGATCAGCGAGCCGCGTTCGTAGCGGCGCCGGATGAGTTCGTAGAGGTCGACGGGTTCGTCGTCGGCCAGCGGCCGCAGTCCCAGGTCGTCGATGATCAGCAGGTCGATGGAGCTGAGTGCGGTGATCTTTTTGTCCCAGCTTCGGTCGGCGCGGGCCGCTCTCAGGTCGGTCAGCAGCCGGTGGGCGGCCACGTATTGAG
>Ga0207718_100361_pt1 | contig 45639 bp, 40 predicted proteins | sample A23M2SouthBayCA_FD_187749 | JGI IMG/M metagenome (GOLD analysis project Ga0207718, IMG submission 187749) | Aerobic enrichment media microbial communities from Eden Landing Ponds, California, USA - A23 M2 (SPAdes) | ecosystem: Environmental > Aquatic > Marine > Unclassified | place: Emeryville... | reverse complement strand
AGGGGGTCGATATTGCGCCAGAACACCTCGAGCAGCTTCCCGTAAGAGACCTCATCCGGGTTATATCGAACCCGAACGACTTCCAGGTGTTCAGTCCGCCCGGAGCTGACCTGCTGGTAGCTGGGGTTCTCAAGCTCACCGCCCGCATAACCACTAGTGGTCTCCGTCACTCCCTCCAGTTTGTCGTAAGGCGGCTCCATGCACCAGAAGCAACCGCCGGCGAATACCGCGGTCTGGGTATTCTCCTGGGCATGGCCAGTCAATGCGGTCATCAATAGCAGCATCGGAATCAGGACGCGCATGCTTACCCCCTCAACGCCGGAAGTGTTTCATCTTCCGGTACAAATGTCAGCGCCAGGCCGTTGTTGCACCAGCGTTTTCCAGTCGGCTCAGGTCCATCATCGAAGATATGACCCTGGTGCCCGCCGCAACGGATGCAGTGATATTCGGTCCGTGGCCAGAAAGCCTTGTAATCCGTCTTCGTGCCCATGTGCTTCTCATGAGCTGCCCAGAAACTCGGCCAGCCGGTGCCGGATTCGTACTTGGTCTCAGAGCTGAACAGCGGCAGGTAGCAGGCCGCGCAGACGAAGGTGCCGTTGCGGTTCTCCCCGTTCAGTGGGCTTGAGCCAGCCGGCTCCGTTGCCTCCCTGAAAAGGATCTGCCAGGCGTCGCTCGATACCTTGCCACGCCACCATTCTCCCTTGTGCTCCAGAGGCTGAAGCGCCGCATCCGCAACGGAAACATCGTGGTAGTACCTGATGTCACGGGCAACGGCGAAGCCGGTCGGAACCATCAGGAGGAATCCCCCCGCCATCATGGAGGATACAAAATCTCTGCGTTTCATCACGCCCTCCGGGCTGACTGGGTATTAACCTCTTTTACGATGATCCGACACGCCCGGATTGTAGTTGTTACACCTGAAACGGCGTTGAGTTCCGTTCCCTTGGGAGTCTGATCACCTGCCTTTCGAGCTGTTAAACGCGTCTACGGCCTCCTGCAGGCGGGGTCGAACGGTAGCAGCAAGCTCGCGAACCATCGCCTGGCCATCACAGTCCCCGCAGTGCAGCGCAACAACCATCAGGGAGCCATCCGAGCGGGCGTTGAAAACGCCGAGCAACTGGGCCAGCTTGGCCCGCACTTCGTCCGTCTCCCAGAAGCTCTCAACGTAGTAACTGTAGGCCAGGTAAAGATGCTTGTCTGAAGCCCTCTGGCGCAGGGTCAGTCCCTGCCAGCTGATGCCATCCCCCGTATTTACATTGAAGGTCATCTCCGGAAGCCAGGCGCTGCGGTCATAGAGGCGGTTGCCGTACATGACCGCCTCGTGCCCGCCGCGCTGGGGGTTGTAGGTATAGAGTCCTACAAAGCTGGTCTGGCGGGGACTGCCCGGCTCCAGGCCTTCGTCCTTCAGGAAATAGGTCTTCTGGAGAGAGCGGTCGGTGCCCTTGAACCGGGGCTGCCAGCCTTCGAGCTCGCGCTGGAACAGCGGAGCCCACGTTTCTGACGGCATCGGGTCAAACGCATAGGTCTGCATCCGCGTCTCGACCTGCGCATGCCCGCCTGAGAACGCCAACACCATGGCAATAGGCAGCAGCGCTGTAATCGCAGTCGCCCAGCGGTCGTTGCCTTTGGGTTCCGGCCTGCTGGCCGGTTCGGCAGGCTCTTGTTCTGCCGCCCTGCCCTCAATCGCCCGGGCAATGAAGAACAGCGGTACCAGGGTTCCCGCGAAGACCCACCAACCAAAGGCATCATGATCCTCGATCAGGCTGGTCTCCATGTCCGTCAGGTAGCCCGCCAGGATGATGATGAAGACGCGGATCCAGTTCGCCATCAACGAAAAGGCAACGCCAACAACCAGGAGCAGAATGCGGCTGGACCAGCGCTGGAGGTTCAGGTGGCCGTAAAGCGAGCTCAGTGTCATCCCAACCAGCAGGTACCGCAGCCCGGAGCAGCCATTGGCAATCTCGAAGGCACCAATACCGATGAGATAGACGAAAACGCCTTCCACCTCGAAATCGACCCCGTAGGCGCCCAGAAGAAGCTGGTTCACGGAGGTTGTCATGAGCTGCAGCGGCCAGCTGATGAAATCCCAGACTGGCATCGCAAAGAACAGAATGCCTATGGGAATCAGGAAAGGCACAAGTTGGCGCCAGCCCCAGAGAACCGCCAGGCCCACGAGAATCAGCGGGACCAGAGCAAGTTGACGCAATGCCTGAACCCCAAGCAGGTCCCCCACTGCGTACCCCGCCAGCCCCAGGAGGAAGGGAACCAACCAGAGTGGGTAAAAGCCGACTACAGGGCGCTCCCGGTGCCACGCCTGCCACGTAAGGAACAGAGAAACCACCAGAAGAAGGAACCCATGGGAATAGGATTCATCGAGCTTCATCCAGCGATCCAGGGTCAGCCACCAGGTGCCGGCCGTGCTGCCAAGCAATGCCAGAAGCATCAGCGCCGGGGCCAAGCGGTTCAAGCGGCCGGTGCTACTCGGGGTACCTTCCATGTGCGTCATTCCATGCGGGTAATGGTTAACCGGATTCTGCGCTCAGTGGCCTCTCACGACAATAGACAGAAGCTGTTTCCATGCTCGGGGCCACAGAGGGCGATACATTAATGCTCGTAACGCACAGCCCAGGGCATCTCCAGTACTTCCATTCACCACAATGGAAACCGAGCGCCCCCGGTAAAAGCCTGCCAGACAGCGGCGCGCAAAGCGTGAGGGGACCACCCCGGGGAGGTTTTCCAGGGCATATTCCAGAGCCTCTCCCCGAGCTTCAGAAACAAGGTCAAGACAGGCCGGATATTGACCTTCGATGGGCCGGATATTGACCAGAGATGTCCCGCCACACGGCTGAATGGCTGTTTTGCACGTCAGCCAGATCAATAACGCATGGTCGTTAGCAAGCCAGAACCGCATCCCGGTTTTTTCCAGAGGCTTTAAAACCTTACGGCGGATCAGTAACGCTGAAAGCACAAGCTGTGGCTTCTCGAACAGATCCTGAACCATGGTTTGGTGTCGGGGATCCCCGGGAAGCGTCCAACATACCTCGTCCCCGCTTCCAAGTATATCCGATGGCGCACAGGTTATTCCCGTCTTTTCAGGGCTCTGGTCGAGCTTCTTGCAAAGTTGGGTCAGAAAACCAGGAGACCAGAGACTGTTGGGGTCCGGAAATGCCAGGTACCGCCCCCTGGCCTTACTGAGCGCCTGGCGCCGCCCAATGGCCTTATCCGTCTCCTCAATGGACTGTACCCGGACACGGAAATCGCCAGCAGCGCGCGCCTCAAGCACCTCAAGGGTAGCGTCCTGGGATCCGCAGTCCACCGCTATCAGTTCCCAACGGTCTTCCTGTTGGGCCTGAATGGCATCCAGTACATCGCCCAGCCATTCAGCCCTGTTCGCCGTGACCAAGATAAGGCTGACAAGAGGTTTTTCACCACCCTGGCGATCACCGCTCATCGGTCAACTCCACTAGGCATTCTACTGCCCTGACTATTTCATGAACCACACTATCCCGCAATGAGCTTGCCGGCCCCCTCGCAAGAAGAGGTTTCGCGGCGCACTGCAGGGCCAGCCGGGGCGCTGGTTACCTTTGAGGGGCCGTGTTAGGATCCCAGCTTCGAATGAGCTGGGACGAAGGCCGATCACAGGCATCGTTGGAAATCATTAACTCCTTCAGATCAAAGCGACAACATGAGTTCAAGCGCCCAACCGACATTCCTGTGCATCGGCATACAGAAGGCCGGAACATCGTGGCTCTACCGCATGGTAGAACAGCACCCTGAAGTCTGCTGCGCGGACCCCAAAGAGCCGCATTTTTTCAATCGCCACTACCACAAGGGCCTTGACTGGTACTTGGCCCATTTCCAATGCGAGGAACAAACCAGGGCGGTCGGCGAGTTCACACCGGACTATCTATGGGTGCGGGACGCGCACAGCGAGGCACGCGGGTTCGAGGCAACACCGGACGTCCCCGCCCGCGTGGCCGAGCATTTTCCGGACGTACAGCTCATTGCCATCCTGCGGGATCCAGTGAGCCGTGCTGTCTCTTCGTACTTTCACCACATCGGTGCCAACCGAGTCAGCCCCAACCGACGTATCAGCGAGGTGGGTGACCAGTGGGGCATCCGCTCCATGGGCCACTACGCCGAAAACCTGGAACGCTGGTTCAGGTATTTCCCGCGGGAGCGTTTCCAGATCCTGATCTACGAGGACGATCTCACCGGCGACGCACGCCTGGACACGCTCTCCAGCGTTTTCCGCCATATCGGTGTTGACGACAGCTTCCAGCCGGAACATATGGACGCGCGCTACAACAAGCGCCGATCCCACTTCGATTACCGTCTCTCACGGCTTCCGGGACGGCTGCAGCATATGGCCCGCAAATACGTTCCCGAGGTGGTCAAGCAAAGCCGATTCTGGGACATCCCGGTCTCCGAGAACGAAATGGAAGAACTACGTCGCTACTACGCGCCCCACAACGAACGTTTAGCCCATCTTCTCGACCGGGAACTGCCCTGGTAACCCGCTAACGAGACGCTACACTCTCTACGGATTGCTCACCAGCACCCTGGCGAAGTCGATAATTCTCCGCCGCCAGACGATCCACCGTCTCGTTGAGCTCATCAACAGAATCCCTGAGGTCATGAATAGAGGAAGTTGAGAGGTTGTAGGACTGCGCCCGCGCCACGGCGAGCAGGCGTCGGCGCACCGGGCTCGGCAGCAGAACCCGGCGCAACGCCTGGGCGGACGCCTTGCGCCAGCCATAAAGCGTCCCGAACCAGAAGGCGTTACCAGGAGACTCCAGGGCGCGGTAGAAATAACGCACATCACGGGGAACACTCCCCGGCTGCCGCAGTATCGCCCGCCCCTCCCCGCCGAGGCGCTGCAGGAACTTCCTCAGTTCCTCCTCCATCGCAGGACGGTGCTCGGGGGCGAGCTGGAAGTAAGCGCCACGGATGAACCCCAGTGCAAACGGATACCATGCCCGCAGGAGCCCCTTGGGATCCCCCAACTCTTGGAGATCCTCCCTTATCGCCTCCATAACATGAATCACCTGGATAAACCGTGGCCCGATGGTGCCGGTCACTGAGTTCGCGTGGACGCGGTAGTGATACAGCGGCTCCGGCACCACGCTCACCTGTTCTGCCAGGGACATTGTCTTCCAGTGGAAGATCACGTCCGCCTTGCTGTAGAACTCTTCACGGAACCGCAGGCCATGCCGCCACAAAAAGTCCACGCGGTACAGTTTCATCCAGACATAACCGAAAGCCAGGGGGAAGCCGTCAGTGTAATCCCCACGCTGCCACTTCCGAAGATTCCAACGCCGGACATCCGGTGATCGATAAGGCCCACTCAGGTAGTCCCAGCCGACCAGGGTAATATCGGCGCTATCCGTCTCGGCACGGTGAACAAGCCGCTCGACGAATGCGGGTGAGACCACATCGTCACAATCGACGGAGAGCATATACTTGCCGCGCACCAGCTCCAGGCCCACATTACGAGTCGGATACTGCCCCCGATTGTCCTGATGCACCACACGCATCCGCTGGTCCGAGGCCGCGTAGGCATCAAGGATCTCGCCGGAGGCATCCTGGGAGCCATCATCAATGCAGATGAGTTCGAAATCGGTAAAGGTTTGCGCGAGTACGGAGTCCAGACACTCGCGCAGAATACCCTCTACGTTGAATACCGGCATGACGATGGAAACAAGAGGTCTCATTAGCGCATTTCCCTGTTTGCATGCGGAGGACGAACCGCGCGGGGGCATTGTTCAGGCCTGATTCCCTTGGCACGGACCGCACAGACAAAGTATGTTAGTGGCGATTAACGCCTAATCTATGCCCGGATCGGCATGGTAGCGGCTGCCCATTACAAGGTCCATGCAACGGATACTATGAGCCAAGGAATAGAGCTGAGGATGACTGAGAATCCATGGCGGGAGCAGCTCGTATACTTTGTGCATCGAGGCCTGTCGGACTGGCAGGACCTGGACCAACAGATTGAGCGCCACGGGCTCGATCAAGTGCTTCTTGGCTGCCGCAACGGTCGGGATGCCTGGGTTATCAGTACCTACACGCGATTGCGTCGCCGGGGCTATCCGGTGAAACTTGTTGATCATTTTGTTCCCGGCGCACTCTGTATCGCTCACCGAGACGATATTGCCAGCGCCCCAGGGTTATGGCGATCATTTAACGTCGCCATTCGCGCCGATCGGGAGCGGACCTTCATCTCAGACCTGGAAGTCGTCCAGAGCCCTGCCGTCGTCGACGCGCCGGGTGTTTACTATCTCCCGCACTGGCCACAGCCGGCACTGATCCCGCGAGATCCTGAACGCGGTGACAGGTTTGAGCGCCTTGGCTTCTTTGGACCGAGAAAGAATCTGGCGGCCTGCTTCCGCACCCCAGAGTTTGCCGAACAACTCCAGGCTCTGGGCGTCGAGCTCGTCATCCAGGAGGAACGAGAGCAATGGCACGATTACTCGGACATCGACGCTGTTATCGCCGTCCGGGACGGCCTTCCCTATTTCCTGGCCGGCAAGCCGCCTGCGAAGCTGTTCAACGCCTGGCGCGCTGGGTGTCTAGCCTTCGTCGGTTCTGAACCCGCTTTCCATCACTACCGACAATCAGAAGACGATTTCATTCACGTCATCAATGCCGAAGAATTACTGGATCGCATAAGAGTTATCAAGGAAACACCCGGCTTGTACGACCGTTTACGTCTGCGTGCCGAACAACTCGGCGCAACCGTTGATGTTCAGCACATTGAGGACACCTGGATCGCCTTCCTTGAAAGCACTGCTCTTTCCGGATACAACGACTGGTGCGCCCGTTCTTTGTGGCACCGTTATATCCGGTCCCTACTTTCACACGGCTATAGGCTCTTTCGCAGATTCCTCCGAGGTAACCTTTATACGCGGGGCTACGATGTGGAGGGTAATCCGCTAGGAAACCGGCGCACGTTCAAGCGGCGCCTCGCACTCATCGCGGATGGTTTTTTATCTGCCTGGGATCGTCGTCAAAGGGCGCGTAACCCCTGATCTTTTGGGTTAAGAGCTACGGTGTCTAACGCACTCACTTGGGTAGATAAATGCAATCAAACTCGATAGCGTGCGGAAACCTTGATTCACTTAACGAATATAACCCGCTTACTTCAAAGCCTTTTGACTTGAATGCTTGGAGAGAATCCTCAAAAGCTGGCATATTTTTGTATATCGGCATGACCGATACTTCAGTTTGAACCCCATGAATCAGATTAAGGCACCCAGATGCTCCATCGAACACTTCCAGATCAAACCCCTGCGTATCGAGTTTCAAAAATACATTGTTAAACGTGTGTGTTTTTTTTATATCTTTGATTACCTCATCGAGCCTTTTTGTTTCAAGTCTTATTATCTTTATTACTGAGTTATTCTTAAATTCTTCTGTCTCCGAACTATCAGGCTCAAGAAATGAATTGAAAACACTTTTTTTCATTATATGAAAGTCAAGCGGTTTTCTATCCTTGCCAAGGGCGTAGCCATAAACGAACCATTTTTCGTCTTTTTTCTGCGCCTCATGAAGTGTTTCAAGATTTTGAGGATCTGGTTCAAAGGAAATAATTAAACCTTCATAGCCTACATTTGTTCTCAAAAAATCGCGATATTGACCAATATTTGCGCCAACATCGAAAATGCAATCAATTTTATACTCAGAGATTATTTTTCTGATCCTCATTGCAAGAAAATATGAGTCTAACCGCCATTCGGGAATAGCTACAACTCCTAACTTTCTTGCCATTAAAAAGAAAGAATTACGAAGTACCTTTCGTAGTGCCATGATTTAATTACCTTTTTGAGTTAAGGTGATAACTTCAGTACTTTGGTGTGGCTGGGTAGAGGTAGGAGAGCCGCCGCCGGTACCCTCATCGGCTTTAGCAAGCAGCAGACCCTATTACTGGCTTTTCAACGGCCATTGCGCCGCGAAGCGCAACCGAGCGTTGTTCGAAAGAAACCTACCGCTCGTCGCCCACCTAAGTGCAGCCCCTGCGGAACACTGACGAGAGACAAGACGGTCACTAATAGTTTGGCGTACGCTATTTGGGATTGTGTAATCGACGACTTCCGCAAACTGTAATACATCGACCTTACCCATTGGCTCGCCACACTTTCGAGCGACTTTTCTTTAATAAGACGCCGCAGCGCCCGAACCGTTGACCTGTCACGTGCAAGTGCCGCAGCCCCATGGGGGCGAACCCATGGGTGTGCCAAACAAAAGCGCAGCGCCGGATTGTTACGTACCCTTGGGCCAATGTCGCTGGGCAGGGACTCAAGGTCGGAATACACATATTGCCATAGGCCTCGACGCGCCATGATATTCGCGCGTATCAGCCGGGCCAGACTGTCACACTCTTCCTGTTTGAGATCGCTTTTCGCCGAGGCAGGAACATACTCCTCCAGATCCATGGCTTCATAGAAATAAGGATATATCAGCTGGTCCGCCATAAACCAATGACGTTCTTTATCACGCACATCAAAGCGCTGATTTGCTGTCCCCCGAGCGCCCTCATGTTTACGTAGATAGAAGGTTGGATCTTCAATTCTCGCTCCCCGGTACCACCTCGCTACTCGAATGGCGTAATCGACATCCATATTACGGATCAGGTCCTCCCTGAACTCACCAATATCCGAAATCACGCTCGCACGAAAAAGCGAGCCTTGTAGCAGACAAAAGATGCGAAACATGACCTGAAGCAGATGGTAATCCCTTTCAAAGTCCGGGAGCCTTGACGCATGACGTGGTTTTATCCGGCCTTGCTCGTCCGTGTCGGAAATATAAGGGGGGCTGTACGTAAAACCGGCGCCGGGGTCTGATGAAAGCGTTTCCAAATGCCGCTCAAGCGCATCTTTGAATGGCAGATCATCATCGTCAAAGAACCAAAGGTAATCCCCCGTCGCGTATTGCAACGCGTTATTCATTGCTCTGGGCCTACCGGAGTTTTCCTGATACAGAGCAACGACGCTCGATGACCACTTATCCAGTACGTCACGCGTCCCGTCCGTAGAACCGTCATCTACAACGATAATCTCATCCGGCACCACGGATTGCTGAAGAAAACGGTGCAGCGCTTGTTCCAGGTAGCCGGCGCGATTAAATGTGGGGATAATCACACTTATTGATGGATTGGACATGCTGTTCCGGGTTCTACCCGTTTCCACGGACGACATCAAACAGAATGCGCAGGAATGACCGCCACGCCCCCGTTAGCTCAGGACCATAGCGTACAGCGCGCATCCCCGAGACAAGAGCCACCCAGCGCCGGCCATCGCTAGCCTCATGACGCCCCTTGCGCCCGTAGAAGCGCGATAGCGCGTCGCGCACCTGCCGGGCATCCAGTTGATCGGCGTGTTCGTGAATAAATGAGTGAATCAGGAACTCGTTGGCATCCAGGCGAGTCAGCTTGTCGCTGGAGATCTGGTTTTCCATGATCCGGTAATAGGCCCAGCACTCGGGGACGTAAACGAAGGGGGCATGGAGCGAGACATGCAGCCAGAGACCGTAGTCTTCCGCATGACGGTCTGCGGGGTCGAACCCGCCCACCCGATGCAACAGCTCCGCGCGCGCCATGGTGGTGTTCATGCTCACGAAGTTATCACCCAACAGTTGCTCCGTGATCCAGCCGCTGCGCCGCCGCATGTTGCTCAGCGGGAGCTGATTGTCCAACGCATCGACGAAGATGTAGTCGCCATAGACGACCCCAGCTTCGGGGTGACGCTCGAACACTTCAACCTGCTGCCGCAGTTTCTCCGGTAGCCAGGCATCGTCAGAGTCCAGGAAGCAAATGAACTCGCCGCGACTGTGCTCGATGCCAAGGTTCCGCGCAGCGCTCTGCCCCTGGTTCTCCTGGCGGAAGTACTGGATGCGCTCATCTTCATAGGAGCTGACCACACCCGGCGTATCATCCGTGGAACCATCGTCCACGATCAGGTGCTCGAAATTGGCGTAGGTCTGCGCCAGCACGCTGTCGATGGCCACCGGCAGATAATCGGCCCGGTTATAGGCCGGAGTCACGATACTGATGAGTGGGCGGGCTGCCATCACGATCAAAGAGCCTTTCTGACCTTCCGGATGGCCCCGCTCAGGTTGCGTCGGTCATCGGAATCGAGCACACCAAAGACGAAAAGCGGAACATAGACAACGACACCGAGAGCAACGATTCCCAGAAGCCGGTACCAGCCATCCATTGGGAAGAGCTGCAGCGCGACAACGACACAGGTCATCATCACCATTGTTGACCCAAGGATCGGCAACAGAGTGGAGCGGACGTAGGTTGTCGGAGACATGGCCAAATGCCTGAAAACCGCAGCCCATACGAACGGAGCCGTCACCAGTTGCCCGATAAGCGTCGCGGATGCTACCCCGACAAGGCCAAAGGGCCGGACCAGGAGCAGCGTCAGAACCACGTTGATCACCGCGCGGGCTGAGTAAATGATTGCCAGTATTCCATGGCTGTTAAGCGCCATGAGAAAGCGATTGTGCAGCGGCAACGCACCACCGACCAGAGCAGTCGCCGCCAGGATCCAGATAATCGGTCGCACCTCAGCACCGTACTCCGGACCAATCCAGAGACTGATGAATACGTCCCCGATTGCGGCGAGCCCCGCACAGGAAGCCGCCGCGAGGCCATAGATGTACTTCGTACCGGTCTGGAAATACTGATCCATCGTTTTCTGGTCGCTTGCGGAATGCAATGTCGAAAACGCCGGCATGAATGCATGGCCCATGATCTGCGTTGAATCCTTGACTCTCTCCAGCAGCATGGAACCGAGGTTGAAAAAAACGATCTTTTGCGGACCAAGAAAGGCCCCGATGATGAGCGGGTCTGCACGTTTTGAAACTTGCCCGGCGATTCCCTGTGCCAGGGCCTTGCCCCCGAAGCGGAGCATACGGAACATCATCGACGGACTGAAGTGCCCGGGATGGAATCGATACGCGCCATAGGAAGGCGCGTGCAGAATGGCAAAGAGAAGCACCAGCTTCGACGCGGTCATCACGACATTGACTGTAATCAGCAACAGCAGTGGATCGAACTGCGGGAGATAGTGGTAGAGAAAGGTTGCACTGATAATCGAGTGGCCAATGGAGACATTGTTCTTGGTTGTATAAAAGAGCCGCCCCTCGTACGTGCTCTCGAGCGAGAAATAGGGAAAGGACAGAACAACGTGAACCGCGAAAATCTGGATCAGCGTCGCGTAACGCCCTACGGAATCGCTATCGGGAGCGAGAACCCCCGGGAACGTCATCGACCAGGTCAGTAGCGTCATGCTGATCAGCAGGCCCACCGCTGCCATCATGCAAAGAGATGTGGCAAAGAGCGCGCTCTGTTCCGCAGGATCGTCACTCCTGCTCAAGTAGGCGGTGAAGCGAGAGATGGTCGGCCGCAGCCCCATATCCAGAAGGCCGAGGTAGCCAACCACAGACATCATGATTTCCCAGATGCCGTAGTCGTAGTTCCCCAGTTCACGGATATACACCGGCGTCATCACCAGGGTGATGATCGTCGTTACGGCGAAACGGGAGCCGTTGGACGCAGTGCTCGCGAGGAGGCTTCGAAGCATCAGTGCACCGCAGCCGCGGTTACAAGGCACAGAATTCGGCAGGGAACTCCAAACATGCCCATCCTACTAACGGACCACATCAAACAGAATGCGCAGGAATGACCGCCACGCCCCCGCTCGGCCGGGCGCATAGCGCACAGTGTGCACCCCTGACGCGAGGGCTACCCAGCGCCGGCCACCGCTGGCCTCATGACGCCCCTTGCGCTCGTGGAAGCGGGATAGTGCTTCACGCACCTGCCGGAAATCCAGTTTATCGGCGTGCTCCTGAATAAACGACTGAATCAGGGACTCGTTTGCATCCAGGCGAGTCAACTTGTCGCTCGAGATCTGGTTTTCCATGATCCGGTAATAGGCCCAGCACTCGGGGACGTAGGCGAAGGGCGCCTGGAGTGAGACGCGCAGCCACAGGCCATAGTCCTCCGCATAGCGGTCGGCGGGGTCGAACCCGCCCACCCGGCGCAACAGCTCCGTGCGCGTCATTGTGGTGTTCATGCTCACGAAGTTATCACCGAGCAGGGCCTCGGTGATCCAGCCGCTGCGCCGCCGCATGTTGCGCCGGGAGAACTCATTGCCTTCCGCATCAATGGAGATGATGTCACCGTAGACGACACCGGCCTCCGGATGGCTTTCAAAGGCCTCGAGCTGCTGACGCAGCTTGTCAGGCACCCAGGCGTTGTCAGAGTCCAGAAAACAGATGAACTCACCGCAGCTGTTCTCGATGCCAACGTTCCTCGCAACGCTCTGCCCCTGGTTCTCCTGACGGAAATACCGAAGGCGCTCATCACCATAGGAAGCGACGACGCCCGCCGTGTCGTCCGTGGAACCATCGTCCACGATCAGGTGCTCGAAATTGGCGTAAGTCTGCGCTAACACGCTGTCGATGGCCACCCGCAGATAGTCGGCCCTGTTGAAGGTGGGAGTCACAATACTGACGAGTGGACCGTTGGTCATGAACCGCTTCCTTTATGGCAAAACCGAGATGCAGCGTACCAATGGACCGTTTCGGAACACGCTGCTACCGGCCTGAAGGTTATAGATCGTTCCTTGCGCGCGGGGCCGCAGGCCATCGTGACCGAAAATCCCGTGTATCACGAACTCGCAGCCCATCACCCACCTGAGAGAAATCGCGGGCAAGGGATCGAGCAAAGGCAACACAAATCCCGCCATAGAGGTACCAGTATTCCTGAGACAGGCCGTAATAGTTGATGCTGTAGACGGCATAGATCCAGAAAACAGCCAGAAGCGCCTTGTTAAGCCGGTACTTGAAGCTGTCGATCTCCGCACCGGACTCCATGGCTTCCCGTGACCACGCCAGATTGCGGCGCACCAGTCTGTACAGCCTGACGATGTAGGTCATGAATATGATAAACCCGATGACCCCCACTTCGATCAGGAGCTCCGCGTAGAAGTTGTGCGCCGCCTGACTTCGTGCACCCAACTTGTTCACCTTGGCTTCCGCGGTGGTTCCCACGCCGTGACCAACGATTGGTCGCTGAAGCCCGAGCAGGAGCTCCGTCTTCATGCCTTCGAAACGTCCCTCGACCGTGCCGCTGTTTTGCGTATCCTCGCTGATCAGCGACAGGTAGCGGTCTTGTTGGAAATCGGACATCTGGCCCCAGGCCACAACCGCACCCAGTAGCACCACGGCTGCAAAAAGCACCTTCCGCCTCGCGTCCCGGAACATGAAGAACAGCAGCACGAGAAAGGTAATGAAGGCGCCGCGCGAACTCGTCAGGACAAGCGCGTAAAGAAACGTTGGCAGGAGCACGTAGTAGGCCCACCGAACAAGGCGGCTGGGGCTGCGGAGCATCAGGAAGTGCATGAACCCGAGCGTCGTCACGATCACGAAACCAAGCCCGTTGGCATTGATCACGTCCGCCGGAGCACCATTCAAGCGACCCGCAAACTCGCCCCCGACATAGGTGCTACCGCCGAGAACGCCTGTCGTCCAATAAAGGAATAACGGCTCCAGAATGCGGAAAGCCTGAAGGCCAACAAAAAGATAAACGACCGTCTTCAGACGCCGGTCCGTGTCCGCAATGATGGCGACAAAGAAAAGGAAAACGACCGCCTTAACGAAGTCCTGGATGTTTTCCCGGATCACGCTGCCCGGCCACTCCACCAGTGGCAAGGACAACAGCACGTAAAGAAGAAGAACGACGATAATCCTGAGAACCGGCTCACTGAAGCGGTCCTTGACCTTATCCGCCTGGGAAAAGAGCGACAGGGTGATGGCGGCGACAAGCAATAACGTCGGCCGAAAATTAGGATATACAGGCAGGCGGGCGGGCAGGCGCCCAAAGTAGTCGATCATGAAGTAACAGAGCAGGACAAAAATCACCGCCGGCACGGCGCGCTCGTGAACACTCGACGCACCGCGGTAAGCGGTCGCACTAAGCGGCTGACTGTTCACGACAGGCCTCCCCGCCGCCAACGCCGTCCGAGCCACTCGACCCCCGAACTGGCCTTATAGAACTGGAAAGGATTGGAGGAGCTGCTGTGCCGCCGCAACTGGTAGACGTCCTCGTGTCGGGCGCCATCAGCATACGCCATTACGGCCCCTGTGAATCCGGCATCCCTGACAGCCGCGCGAACGGCCGGGGTCACATCACCTGGCTGTCCATTGGGATAGCAGAACGGTCGCGGACGCATACCCAGTTCGCTGTCCAGGCGCTCCCGGCACCGATGGATTTCCTCCGGTAGCCGGTTCTCCGGCACCCGCGCCAGGTTGGGGTGGGTATGCGTATGGCCACCGATCTCGATACCGCTGGCCTCCAGAACACGCAGTTCATCCCAGCTAACCGGCGCATACCCCTCGGGCGCCTCGGATGGCAGATCACAGCCCAACTGTTCCCCCAAAACCTGCGGCGCACGCAGCCGGTTATCGTCGGACACCGCCAGAATACGGTCCACAATCGCCTGCCAGGGGTTGTCTCCAAGCTCCAACGGCTCCCCGGCCATCTGCACACGTTCAGGAAGGTGCCGACACTGCCCCAAAAGCCAGGACACCTGATCGGGCCAGAGCCACAGTTCCCGGTCAATGAACCCCGTTGCTGCGAAGAGAGTGGCTGGCACATTGTGCCGTCTCAGGATCGGCCAGGCGAACTCGAAGAAATCCCGATGGCCATCGTCCACGGTCATTACAACCGTGTGAGGTGGTGGGCGCTCTCCGGCGTGGAAATAGGCTAAAAGCTGGCCGAGGGTCATTGCATTGAAATGCTTGGCCAGGTGACGAACCTGTTCCTCGAAGACATCAGCCATAGCCGTGCCCGCGGACGTGTCGCCGGTAAAGCGATGATACATGAGAATGCGCGGGTGGTTTCGCGTGTACTGGCGCGCGAGCGCATACCCGCCCCAGCGGCCGACAAAGTCAACCCAGGCGGAGGGAATCATCAGCGCGATCTCCCCTCGAGCAATTCGCTGTATAAGGCCATGTGCGCGTCAACCATCGTCTCCATGGCGAAGCGCTCCTGGGCAATCCTCCGGCCCTTCTCGCCCAGCTTCTGTCGATACTCAACGTCGCCGGCCAGGCCTTGCAGATGGGTTGCCAATGTCTCAACGTCGCCGACGCCATACAGGAGCCCCGTCTCACCATGCTCCACGGCCTCAGGATTCCCGCCCGCTTCAGTACAAACCACGGGCAACCCGGCGAGCATGTATTCAACCAGGGCATTCGAGAAGCCCTCGGACTCGCTGCAGAGAACGCCGATATCCAGCGCATTCAGGCAGGCCGGGACATCGTTGCGGCTTCCCAGACAATGCAGTCGGTCGCCAACACCCAAGTCACGGCCCAGATCACGCAGTGGTTCCTGGTCACCGTCCCCGATAAGCACCACGTTCAGCGCTGGGACATCGTCCTTCAGCCGGCCCAGCGCACGGACCAGATCCTGAATACGCTTGATCGGTCTCACATTGGCAACCAACCCGACGAGAACCCGACCATTCGACCGCAGCGCATCCAGATCCGGCGCACCCTGAGAGGCGGGGCCACGCTCTATCGGAAAGCCGTTATAGATCACCTGTGTCCGCTCAGGCTTCGCCCATTCCTGAACAATGGTCCTATCCGCAACGGCACGGCTGTTCGCAATCCAGGCCGCCACCTGGCTGCGCACCGCCCGAAGCAACCAGAGTTTGCCCGGTGTATGCCAGAACCCCATATCGCGGCGCGAAATGACAGTCTGGAGCCCTGCCAGGCCCAACATGGGAGGCGCCACAACGGACACGTCATTGAAGAACGTATGCGCGATCGTGAACCCTTGCGCCCTGAATCTCCGACCTAAGCTATACATGGCACCCCAAGTCCGGAGACGCCCCAGTGACGTATAGCCCAAGACGGTGTACGCACAAGGAAATTCCTCACGTATGAGGTAATCGGACGCCGTAAGCACAACCAGATGACACTCAGTCCCTCGCGCCACCAACGCCTCAACCAAAAGGTACAGTTGCCGCTCACTACCGGCATAAGGATCCTTGAACGAGTCGATCAGGAAAAGAACACGCGGAACCTGCAATCCCTGCTCAGGATTGCCCACGCCAACTCCTTCATGCGGCATTACTCTATTCCTAATTCAGAGCCTGACGAATCGGTTGATTGACTGGCGCAGGCGCCCCGGAAGCCAGGACTGTAACCGGTAAATGTACCGCATTACCGGATGGCGCGCATACTGGACGGTCAGAAAATGCACGTGCTCGCCCTGGAAATGGCTCTTATAGAAGGTGTTTTTTCCTTGCCCAGCCAGCAGGTCGTAATAAAGCACTTGCGGATCCCTGAAGCTCTGCTCGATCGCAAATCCAAGGTGCAGGGTTCCCAGAGCCACCTTGGCATCGAACGATTCCAGGAAACCGGTCTGAAGGTTGTACTGGCTGTCCCCCACCCGAAGATCATACAGCATGGAAACCGGTTCCCCATTGAATTCCAGCACGGAAAGCGCCCTGTTATCCGGCGTCAGGCGTGCAAGGAGACGCTGATGAAACCGTAAGGCGTCCGGTTCAAAACAGGGTTTGCCCCATCGCCTTTCATGAAAACGGTTCAGAGAGCGGAAAAAATCATCCGTTTCCTCCTCCGACACATACCGGAACCTCAACTCACCCCGCTGGTTGAGATAATTCCGCCGGTTATAGATCTTGAGGCGCGTATTGCGTCCGAGTTGCCCGAGCCAGTCCTCAAAACTCCCATCCGTGACCACGCGTACTCCGGAATCGATCACCCTTGGAACGGTACTCACGGTCTGTCCGAGACGATCGAAAGTTTCCTGGCACTGGAGAAGATCCTGGACACCCTGGTCACACACCACCATCTCCTGCCAGTCGAGACGACAGACCTCCGACATAACCTGTTCCACGACCGGATCTTCCCATCCCCGGCGAATGACCAGTCCGCAGTATTCAGTACGCACTGTCGAGCTTATCCGCCAGGCATTCCCAAGGAAATGCAGCCGCCGTAACTCATACCCCAGTGGCAACCGAAAATGGTGGCAGTAGAACGGTGCCAGTCCCACGAGCATGCCTTCCTCTGTGAAGACGCCAAAAAGCGCCAGTTCCAGTCCCAGCGACTCTGCCCAGGTCTCCCACCAGGTGTACAGCCAGGGCCAGCCCATAAACAGTGGATCCGAGTCGGAATCAAATACAAGCTCCTGCCAGGATGACGCCATATCCGCAAAATACTGCTCGGAAAGGCGCACCACCTGGAGGGGCTCAACGCCCTTCCCGGAACGCGGAGTCTCCGACATCAACGCCCTTGCCTTTTCAGCAGTATCTCGCTCATACCTTCACTCCACCTTTAAACTCTTCCCGCGCCGCCGAAAGCAGCTCTCCATCGGAATCACCACCCATAATGAACCAGCCCTTTTCAGGGTTCGTGTCGCCCGGCAGTGTGGAGCGCACATAAAACGAGGGCTGCGTCCGACTCCTGAAAAAACCGCACTTCTCCAGCGATAGCCCCATGCGGTCATGGCTGGTCGTTACAGAGAATACGCGGGCATCTTGGTAGCTGCGGCGGCATTCAATCACCATGGAAGCGACGAGGTCCTCACGGGCCGGATCGCCAATCCAGTCCACGATCCGCACCGACTCGCCCTTCCGGCGCACCACCATCACTGCTTCCAGCGTGCCCTGCTTATCCCGCCCCAGCAGAAACGCATAACGCGCCATAGGGTGGCGCTCGTACTTCCATTCCATGTATGCGTGAGTGCGATAGACCGACTTGTGCAGGGATGGCGCAGTGCGTTCCCAGAGAGCATCAACCTCCCCTGGCCCGGGCAAAGAGTCTGCCCAAAAAAGATTTCCCGTGTAGCCTGGTGCACGGATACCGCGCAACCTATTGAGCCCCTGCAGGCACCGCAACGCAAAATCCCGTAATGACAGGCTGCGCCGGTAATGGCGATAGTTCCAGACTTCGTCGCTGCACTGCCATCCCATATGTTCGAGAACAGCCGCCGCCTTGGGACTTACCCCGAAGGACATCACCACAGGGGCCTTCTCCATCAGCGCTTCCTTGATCACGCGTCCCAGCCCCTGACCCCGATGACTCGCGGTAATGTAGAAATCGCAGCTCCATAGCCCTTCCACATACTGATTGCCGTATTTGAGCGGTGCCGCCATCACTCCGTTAAAGCCCACAACGGCATCACCATCGACCAGCACGACGGGATCAAAGTGGTCGCACACGGCCCGGTCCTTGAACTGCCAGTCCCAGACCCGCTCCTTGAAGGGCGTGTCATCCAGCAGCTCCAGGATACCCTGGTAATGTTCCGGCCCGTATGACACCACCTCCACCATCAGTGTGTTCTCCGTTGTTCGTCATACCAGGCCTGGAACATCAGTATCCCCCAGAGTTCAAAGCTGTAATCCTCGCGCCCGCTGAGATGCTCGTTCCAGAGCCAGCGTATCGGCTGGGGGCGCCACCACCCCTGTTCCCTCAGCCGCTGCTCACCGAGCAGTGTTTCCGCCCAGTCACGCAACGGGCCACGCAGCCACTGCCCCACCGGAACCGCAAAACCCTGTTTGGGCCGGTCGATCAGTTCCCTGGGCACATGCCGGTACAACACATCCCTGAGCACCTGCTTACCGGTGCCACCGCTGTAATTCAAATGGGCCGGCAATCCCATCGCGAATTCCACGATACGCCGGTCGAGTAAGGGGATGCGCGTTTCAAGGCTGCACGCCATGCCGGCCCGGTCCACTTTGGTGAGGATATCGTCCGGGAGATACCAGTTAAGGTCCCGCCACATCAGGGTCTTAAGCGGATCGTCCCCCAGTTCGCCCGGCGTGGCGGCGGTCAGTGCATAGTCCGGTTCCCGCGCGTCATGCAGCGCTTCGCCAGGTGCCGGCCAGAACGAGACACGCTGGCGGTAGAACCCGGACAGATCCCCCGCCCCGGCAATACAGTCTTCGGCCACCAGACGGCGCCGGATCGCACCGGCTGAACGCCCCCACTGGGACGGCGCGAGCGCGCGGATAAGCTCAGCCGTAAGGGAGCGCGGAAGTCGCGCCAGCAGACGCCTCAAACGCGACGAAATCCCCCACTGCGCCTGCCAGGCCCGCTCCGTCGCCCAGTAGCGGGGATAGCCGCAGAACAGCTCGTCGCCGCCGTCACCGGACAGGGAAACGGTGACGTGCTCACGGGTGAGCCGGCTGATCAGATAGGTGGGGATCTGTGATGAATCCGCGAAGGGTTCGTCATAAATACGCGGTATCTCTGGAATCAGCGATAGCGCATCATCCGGCGTGACATAGAGTTCCGTGTGATCGGTGCCCAGATAGCGCGCCACCGCTGCCGCGTGTTCCGCCTCATTGAAGCCCGATTCGTCAAAGCCGATGCTGAAGGTGCGTACGGGTCGCGAGGCCTGCTTCTGCATCAGGGCTACCACCGTGGACGAATCCACCCCCCCTGAAAGGAATGCACCCAGGGGCACATCCGAAATCATCTGGTCGCCAATGACTCCTTCCAGAAGCGACTCAAGCTGATGGGAAGCCTCCTGGGCCGTACCAGGCCAGTGATTACCGATGAAGGATTCCAGTACCCAGTACCGTTTGGGCTCCGGCCAAACATGAGCCCTGGTGTTTTTAAGGTCCAGCGCAATATAGGACGCCGGCGGCAGCTTGCGGATATTCCGGTGAATGGAATAAGGCGCCGGGAGCAGATTATGACGAAGCAACAGTGGCAGCGCACTCCCGTCGATCTCACCCTGCCAGTCCGGATGCTGCCTGAGTGCCTTAAGCTCCGAGCCAAACAGAAAGGTATTGCCCTGCCACCCGTAATAGAGCGGTTTCTCGCCCATCCGGTCGCGCGCCAGGTAAAGGCGCTGCTCGCGCCGGTCCATGAGCGCGAAGGCAAACATGCCATTGAAACGGTCCAGCGCGCCCTCAATGCCCCAGTGTTCAAACCCGGCCAGCATCACCTCCGTGTCCGAATGGCCACGAAAAACTTCACCCGAAGCTTCAAGATCCTTGCGCAGCGCTTTGAAATTATAGATCTCGCCATTGAAGACAATGACGTAACGCCCGGATGGGGACGTCATGGGCTGGGCGCCGGTCGGAGACAGATCCTGGATGGACAGGCGCCTATGGACAAGCGCCAGGCCGGTGGTTTCATCGGTCCAGGCGCCCTGGGCATCGGGGCCGCGATGGTGGAGTTCCTGGCCCATCGCAGCCAACACAGCATCGCGCCCTTCGACCCTGGCGCCGTTCAGTGGCCAGAAGCCAGCCAGTCCACACATTCTCAGTTCCCCGTTCCATCAGTCGTCGGCTGCCAACGCAAGTGCGAGATAAACCGTTGGTTCGCGTCCCTACTCATTCCGACCCACCAAGCCGCTACCACGTAATCCGTAGTCATGGCGGCCCTCAATCTTTCGCGACTTGCTTATAAAGTTGATGTAATGCCCCGGCGGTTCTTCCTACATCGAACCGCTCAGCCGCCTCCATCCTGAAGGAATCTGCTTGCGCCTTAAGGTCGCTGCTTTCATCCCTGAACCTCCTGAGACAGTCGAGCAGTCCCTCAACCGACTCGACCGCAAATGTAAGAGCGGGGGTCCTATCGACAACCTCGTTAAGGCCAATACAGCGGGACGCGATCACTGGCACTCCGGCAATCAGGGCTTCCATAGGCAGCAGCGGGCATGCCTCCCAGCGAGAGGGAATCACTACAGCGTCCACACCGCGCAAGGCAGGCGGCATATCATCTGTTCCAGGAAAAAAATGGAAATAATCAATCAGGCCCCTGCGCTGCAATTCGCTTTGCTCCTCGCGAATGAATCCCCCCCAGCCGAAGCAGGCCACATGCAGGCGCGGTTCTTCGCTGCTGTTCCAGTGCTCAACCGCCTCCACCAGCGTAGCGAATCCCTTTTGCGCCATGAACCGCCCGAAAAAGCCGACCAGCATATCCTGCTGTTCAACCCCGGCCTCACCTCTCACATCCCGGCACCGGTCAGTTAGAAACCAGCCAACATCGATCCCGTTTCTGATGCTCACCAATCGAGGACTACCTCGCAGGTAGGGATAATTATCTTCGAGGTTTTCGGCAGCATCTTTTCCAACCGGATTAATGATGGTTGCCAATGAGAGAAGTCTTCCAATAGCTCGCCTTTTAAGCTGCCCTATCTTCCCCGGGAACTGCCCCTCCCTCAGAACATCGTGAGTCGTCACAATGTGGGGAATACGCAGCAAAAGCGCGGGAATCGTCGCCAATAAGCCAGCCGTAAAACCGTGTGAATGCAAAAGCTGGGGTTTCGTTCTGAACAGGGTCCGACAAAGCGACACCAGAAGGTTCAGCATTCCCTCCTTGCATTTCACGTGTGAACGAACGTTTTTCATCCCGACCAAAAGCGAATCCATCGCATCGGTTTCCGGCGTAATCAGGGAGATACTGGTATCACTGAATACCTCATCGCTATAGACGTAGTAAATATAGGTTCGGATCCCGCCCCCTGGATGGCGCGCAAAAACCAGAACATCCATGAAACCTCCTCAACCCAAACAATTCAGAATACGCAAATATCGATAGCCCTTCACTCAAAAGCCGTGAGAAGGGGAAAAAAGCATCCACCCGGCTGGAGATGAAGCGAGCTTCCTGGCCCCTAATAATCTGTGAGGCGACGTGAGCCCGCACGAGGTCCATTAAAACAATCGAGCACGAAAAGAACGGGGATGGGTGTCGCCATTAAAGAGGAGCGTCGATATACTGCATTCAAACTGCAAGCACTTAGCTTACTCGTTCCCTTCCGGAAATGACACGAAAAGCACGCGCCGGATCCAGAACTCCGGATTTAACAAAGTATGAAACCGCAGTCATAACCTTGCCCTCATCCAGACATACCTGCCCCATACGAAAATGAAGAACAGCGCTTCGACGGCGGATTGTGCTCCGGCGGTACGGGTAACGTCGCCGGGCTCGGCGCAGTATTTCAAATCCTGTTTTCCACCGCCGCTCTGCACCGCGGGAACTGATCGAATCACCATGTCGCCTATACTGGAACAACTTCTGCGGGATAAAAGCGAAGCGAGTCACTTCGGCCATACGAATAAGCATGTCGTGATCCTGGGAAGCACGAAACGTCTCTTCAAAAAAACCTACCTGCTCGTAGACTGACGCCCTGACCAATGAATTCTGAGGGAGGAGCATGTAGCAGTCCAGAAGAACGGCGTTAGGATCATTAGGCTCTACATGGTCCGTCCCGTGAATGTCATAAAGCCACTTGCCGTCCTCATCTATGGCTTCGCCCATCCCATAAACCAGCCCAATATCCGGATGGGCCTCAAGGTAATCCACTTGCTTGCGAAGCTTCCCAGGTAGAAAACAATCATCACTGTCCAGGACGCCAATATAGTCGCCACGCGCCGCTTCAAGCGCCAGATTCAACGATGCCGATTGCCCCCGATTCATGCGTTCCGGGTGATTCAGCAGAGTGAGCATGCCCTGCTCTGCATAGTGACGAAGCCGCTCATAGGTCCCATCCGTTGACCCATCATCAACCACAATAAGCTGAATATTGGGGTAATCCTGCTCAAGGACCGAATTCAGGGTCTCTTCGATAAAGTGCACGCGGTTAAACGCTGGGATAAGAACAGACACCAAGGGGGATCCGTTAGGGCTCGTCACGACTCCAGCCCTGCCTGCGCCCTGGCTTCACGATAGATATCCAGATCCTCCGAATAGCGCTCTGCCACCATAGCGTGAAGCCGATCATTGTAGAAGCACTCAGCGGTAGGCAATTGCTTCAGCGCAACAAGCTCCCTAACCGGCATGTCACCCAAGTAACCAAACTCAGCGCTCTCATCTTTAGCATACTGCGTACGTTTCGGTGAACGCACCTTTTCAGCTACCTCGGCTTCAATATCGATCGCAAAACGTTCACGGAACAGCCGAAAGGTCACCTCCAGTTCATCAAATACACCAATGTGGTCAAGCGATACATTACGTATGAACGCGACCTGTGGCCGAAAATGTTTTTCAATCGCGGCGTCTGACATCCGACACAGGGATTCTACCAACATTTCAAAAGACAGGTCCGTGACCGCACTACCTACCCCATCACTTCTTGTTCCCGCGCCAAGGGGCTTCACCATCTTGTCCAGAAAGGCACTCACCAGCCGACTGTGGGGATCACGGACAACCGTAAAGCGGAAATAATCAGGATCAGTCAGGACCCGAAAGTCTCTGAGCTGCAAAGCCGGATTACGGAGGCGATAACCATGAACCCCCTGCCGAACCGGGTCAAAATCCTCACACCCTTCGGTATTCAAAGCCAAAAAAGTGGAAAACAACGTACACGCGCTTTTGGGCAACGGGAAATAGACCATCTTCATGGAGTCGCTGACGACAGCATCACGTAACCGTGAGTACAAACGGTTGAAGAGTTTGTTTCTCGATAAGAACACCTCAACCCAAAAAGGAAAATACCTCTGAACCAACCTACCGCCATAGCCAGCGAGCATCTTAATTGTTGGTTGGCAAAACTGTTCTCTGCCTAAACTCACAATGTCAAAAACCCTTTCTTATTTAAAACCATCAAGTTACGCCTAATCTTTCGAATATCCCACAAACTATTCGCAAATCAAACAACTAACCCACTCCCACTAATATTCTAAACTCCTAAGCTAATGCTTCATTGTGGAGTAGGAGTACTAACAAATAGAGTTCAGGTTCCACTTGGATGTAACGGCTTACGGCTCCCAGAGACAAGGTGATTACTTCCCCCATTACATAGCTTCCCTTGTGACCCCGCGAGAAAAGGGAAATGGAGGGAGCCCCGGGTTCAAGAAAGCGCATGGAAGGTGTTTCCCGAGGGCCGCCACCGCTAGATTCACAAGACGGCCCATATACCGGACAACCTTCCCAAGTCAGACCACAAAGGTCAAATCAGTGCTCCATGAGATCTACGATTGAAACGCGGGGCAGTACTCACCTCAGCCCCCCCCGCTCAAGCAGTTTAAGTCGATTAAGCGACAACTATCCTAAAGCGATTGAAAGCCCTGGCAAGGGCCGCGGCGAAATGCTGGCTGGCGATGATCTTCCAGCCGCGCGCTCGGTCCACTACCGAACAAAAAATCCGATTAATCCACCCGTCTCAGTAATTACCTTAAGAACCACTCGCATTCTAAACTCAGGCTTTCGAGACACCACGCTATTATGCCGTGCGAATTACTTCAGCCCGCTCAGAATCGCGGGACACACTAAAGGGTTCGGTAAGGGTAGCTGTTCGTCTACAACCTGCCAGTCTAGAGAAGGAAAACGGATCAATAAGTCCAACAAGGACGCCGCCTACTGGTCATACATGAAATTAACCAATAACCGCAGTTATATCATTCCGCTATTAACGCCTATCTCTTATTACTCTGCGCAATTTCGAGGCAAGCAGACCTTGGGCGCCGTTTTACATTACTTTGCATTTAAACCCAATTTTCATACACACTTTACCCCAGTTCACCCCTAACATACGGACATGTTTTAGCAATTGCACTTGGCGTGCCATGCTAAGTTAAGGTCAGATAAGTAACTACTGGAGATACTCAATGCGTACCTTGCTCGACAAGACAGCCCTCTTCCAGCTCACTGCCACTGCCTTAATTGCAGCCTCAACCCCGCTAATGGCGGCGCCATCGATTTCCGAAGTAGCCCTCCAGTCCGACACTGACCTCAAGATCACGGGCAGCGGGTTTGGGGAGGGCCCCAAGGTTGCCCTCTATGACAACTTTGAAAATGCGGAGCGACGCGACGGTAAAACCACTTTTAACCCCCAAATTGGCAACTATTATCGAAAGGACGCGAACAGTCCCGTAGTTACTACAAGCAGAGGCGGTGTTAACTCAAACTCAGTTTTTGCGCGTCACGCAGAAAAAACCTATGAAACTCGGCTATTTTTCGGGGTTGAAGATAACAACGGAGTACACGGTTTAAAGCATTTCCAAGAAGTTTATTTCGCGTATACGATTAAAGATGCAGGTGATTTTCCAGGACCAAACGGTGGCCCCAAAAATTTTTCTGATGTTTCAGCCACCAAGGATGCATGGATGATGTTTGGATCCCGCGGCGACAATACAGCACTGGTTGCGCCGTCTCCCCAAGGTCACGACCTTTACATCCCGGGGTGGACGGGCAAGAGCTTCACCATCTCTGGCAATGAGACTCGGACGAGTCCTGGTTATTGGCAACACTCCCTCAAGGATAACTGGGTATTCGGTGGATGGGTCACCAAAATGTTCCATGCCGAGCTTAATCCAGACGATCCTTACGGCGACGCGACCGGGTTCTTCTCTTTTTTGAACAAAGAAAAGTACGAGCTCAATGAACGCAATGGCAATTTTATGTCGGATCAAAGCGATGAAGGAGTACCATACCCTTACTGGGACAGGGTTAAGTTTTTTGCTTGGATGAACCCCGGCGATGCCGATGTCCAGCGCGTAGTAGATGAAATATATGTGGCTATAGGTGAAAATGCTAACGCCCGTGTGGTTTTGACGGACGCGAAACGTTTGAGCGACTCGACGGTGATCTTTCACTTGCCGCCTGAATCTTGGGAAAACGATACAATAACCGCCCCTCTCCCGGACATTGATATGGACAGGGAGTATTACCTCCATGTTTCTGATGCGCAGAACAATTTTTCAACGAGTAAGTTACTGTGCATGGAGTGTCCAAACCCACCTAAACCTGTCACTGTCCAATAAAAGTCGAACTGAAACGATTGCGGTAATCAAGAGGGGTTCAGCTTTTAGAATCCCTCGCACAAAACCTTTAAAGGGGTAGCATAATAAACACCAATAAAATGGAAGCGATAACGACTATTAATCACCATTCACAGTTCGTTTTTTATCACTTCTTCCAGGTAGCGATTTCGATCGCGCTCTTCTGCTAAAATCTGCTTTTTCTTTCGAAGTAAATATTCCCGTAATTCGTTCAGTCGTTCTGAAAATTCTTTGATTGCACTGTAAATTGAAGAAGCGTTATTCTGAGTGTATATAAATGCATCACCAAAATATTCTTTCAAAACCGACGTATTCGATAAGATTCCACTGACCTCCAGTGCAACCGCTTCATACGCTCCACAGTTCATACAATTATCGCGTTTCGTAAGGATGATCGCACCATCAGATTTCCGGAATGTGTCTACATATTCAGGTTCTGAAATAAATCCAGTTAACCTCACACTCTCAGGGATCTCAGCGAACTCAATCTTTCCTTGGTATTTACCTGTGATCAAAATTTGGAAATGCTTAGGATCCAAAGATCTTGCAGCCTCAATGACCTCGTTATAGGGCTCATCCTCAGCCCAAGTACAGACAAAAATTAGAGTAAGAGGCCGATCTTCAAGACTCTGGCTGTCTTGCTCATCTAAAGGCTCCAGACGAGGTAAGGGATCCGGATAAATTACCGCTTTCCCACCCAGCCTTTGACAGTAATCCGCAAGCGCCTGATTCGTAACGATGACAAGGTCGGCTTTTCGGACAATGAAACGGGCAACAATATTAAGAAAACCACTTTTACCTTCAAATGGAAAAATACCTGAGTTATGTTCATCGATCACAACTCTGTGTGAGCCGAGTCGACAGGTAAGCAATACCAACAAAGAAAGTACAATGGAGGGATTCTGAGCGAAGACTATGTTCGGTCGCTCGTTCTTGATAACCTGTATGGTGCGGATTGCCAGAGCAATATACCGGACCATTCGCGAACGATAACTAGTCAGTTCAAATAATTTTGCCCCCACTACCCTGCTCATACTCCAATTACGCCTTTGTACCTCCCACGTCAACCAGATCCTTTTTTGTCCGATTTTTTCTATATTACCAGTCATCAATGAAGATCCATTCGTCCATATACCTTGGCGTAGCGAGCCGCCATCTGTACGGCAGTATAATTCTTGTTGAAAACCTCTTTCGCTGCGTTCGCTTTATGCCTTGCGACCAGTTCATTGGCCAATAAGTTCGAGATCGCATCCCTGATGTCGTTGACTGTGTTACCAGAGGCCAAATAACCGAGCTTTCCGTATTCTAGTACCTTTGGAATCTCACCAACCGGTGTGCTAACAACAGGTGTCAACGCCCTCATTGCCTCAAGAACAACTAGCGGCATTCCCTCGGTTAATGACGAAATCACAATAGCTTCCGCGTTTTTTATTAGGGCGGTAGTATTTTGTAAATATCCCGTGAAATGAATCCTATCACCGAAGCCCTTCTGCGCAACCAGCTCTTCCAGGCGCCCCTTTTCCGGTCCATCACCTACGAGAACAAGCTCAACCTTTGGCCCTTCAAGTTCACAAAACGCCTTGATAAGCAGGTCATAGGCTTTTTCGCGAGAAAGGCGGCCGACGGCTATTAAGTACCTGCTTTTGGGCTGATAAGGGGAATTGACTTCACATAAAGGAATTTCCTGGGTTATCCCGTTCGGGATAAGTTCAACGGACGATCTGGTGAGAAACCGCGGACATATTCGTTCGCTAACTACAACCACCGCGTCCGCGTACCGAAGCATCCACTGGTCCAGCATTTGGTATAGCCAGAGTTTGGAAAACGGATGGACGGTAGTGTACCCGTGTAGTGTAGAGACGATTCGAACACTAGAGGAACTTCGAACTACTAACCCGAACAGGATGTTGAATTTATAGCCATGAGAGTGTAGCACCTTATATCCCGAATTCTGCGCCCATTCAGCGATTTGTCGGGTCCCCCCTAAATTCAGCCCCTCCTTCATACGCCAGGGTTTAATTGGTAAACCCAAACTCCGTGCCTCGGCTTCTAGGGCCTTCTCTTTAACACTGAGGTCTCCCACGCTAAGAATCATGGGTTCATACCCCTGCTTTACCTGCTCAGCGACGAGAGTAAGTATCATCTTTTCGGCACCATATAGGCCGCCGCTGTCAATTACGTGAAGAATCTTCAAATAAGACCTTTTACAAGCGTGGTTAACAGGTAATCCTACTGATCAACCTGTAAACTCGTTGCACCTATTTCGTGTAGTAATCCAGACTTGATCTGACAGTTACCGGTTTCTCAAGGTGTCTGTCAGGTCAAATTCAGCTTACGAATTTTTCCTTCCAGATCGTTTTCCCATTTTGGAGTGTTTCGATCGGGGTTCGCCCGCAACACTGCTTGCCCTGATGGGTTCGTTGATTATTGTAGTATTCCAGCCATTCGTCCAGATCCGCCTGCAGCTGCTCCAGTGACTCATAAATCTTACGCCGGAGACTCGGCTGGTAGAATCCTGCAGGATGGTCTTGTGGAACCGCTCGCAGATGCCGTTGGTCTGCGGTGGCGCGCCTTGGTCTTGGTGTGCTCCACGTCGTTGAGCGCCAGATACAGCTGATAATCGTGCTGCTCAACCTTGCCGCAATATTCCGTGCCACGGTCTGTCAGGATTCCCAGCACTGGCAGTTCGTGTGAGGCATAGAATGGCAACACCCGATCATTGAGCAGATCCGCCGCTGTGATCGGCGTCTTGGTAGTGTAGAGCTTGCAGTGGGCCACTTTCGCGTAGGTGTCAATGTAGGTCTGCTCCACGCCTTTGAAGGTGCCGACGTAAGAAGGTGGCCTGAGAACCGAGATAGCCCGGGTGGGCCGTGTCGATTTCGCCGCAGGCCTCATCGTCATCCTTTTTGCGCTCCAGAGCCTTCACCTGGGACTCGGTAAGGATGATCCCTTGCTCGGCCACCTTGGCCTCAAGCGCCTTTAGACGATGCTTAAAATTGGCCAGATCATTACGCAGCCAGATGCTGCGCACGCCGCTAGGCGGGGGGGCGAACACACCACGCTTGCGCAGTTCGTTGGAAACTCGCACCTGCCCGTGAGCTGGCTCCTCCGTCGCGTACTCAATGACAGCGGTCTCAATATGCGGTTCAACTCGATTCTTTCTGCTGGGGACTCGACGGTTCTTGTCGAATAGTGCCTCTACACCGCCTTCGTCCACCGCCTCGCGATAGCGGTAGGACACCCCCATCATCTTGCACGCTTTGGCAACGTTGCCCAGCTCGTCTGCCAGGTTCAGCAGCCCCACCTTGTGATTAATGATGCGATCGTTACTATGAAGCATGAGGGTTACCTCTTGTCGTTTTGATTCCGGTTTAGGCACCTTCACCAGAACCGGTACCCCTCTCTTTTTCAAGAAGCAGTGTCAGATTTGGTCTGGACTAGTACATATTTCGGCCATCCTGCTCGCCTGATCTGCCCCGCTGAAAACGGACACTCGGTTAAGCACTGGTATTGAGCTCATAGTTCATCGGACTGACGTAGCCCAAAGCACTGTGCCGTCGCCGGCGGTTATAATCAACTTCAATGTATTCGAACACGTGCTGGCGTAGCCACTTCCGATTCATCATTGGCTCGTACTGAATCGCCTCTACTTTTAATGAATGGAAGAGGCTTTCCACGAAGGCGTTATCCCAGCAGTTGCCCTTACGGCTCATGCTCTGGCGCAACTGGTGCGTTCGCAGCCGATCGCGGTAGGCGTGGGAGCAGTACTGGCTTCCCCGGTCGCTGTGAAAGATCACCCCTTTGGGAAAACATCGTCGCCACAACGCCATCTCCAGAGCATCGCATACCAGGTCCGCGGTCATCCTGGTGTTCATGGACCAGCCGATGACAGAGCGAGAGTACAGGTCAATGATGACCGCCAGATACAGCCAGCCCTCGGAACTCATCAGGTAAGTGATGTCGCCAGCCCACTTCTGGTTCGGAGCTGTCGCTTCAAAGTTCTGCTCCGGTAAGTTGGGCGCCACAGGCAAGTTATGGTCGCTGTCCGTGGTGACCACGAACTTACGGGCGTCCTTGGGCACCAACGCCTGGCGTCGCATACTGGCACCGATGGTTTTACATCGTAATGGTGCCCTTCCGCTGCCAGAGTGGCCTTGATGCGGCGAGCGCCATCACGCTGCTTGCTCTGGCCGAACGCGTCTTTTACGCGCCGATCAAGCCTTTGCCGCGCCTGTTCCAGTTCGCTGGTGCGAAAGCGTTGCTGCCGCCATGTGTAATACCCACTTCGCGAAACCCCTAGCACAGACGCCATCCCGGTAATGGCGAATCGATCCCTGTGCTCAAGCATGAAGCCATAACGCTTCAATTTTGGTTTTTGGCGAAGTAGCTCGCCGCCTTTTTTAGTATGGCCAGCTCCTCTTCGCGTTCGGCCATATTGCGCCGCAGGCCCGCGTTCTCGGCGGCCAGTTCGGAGTCGCGTTCGGAGATGTTGGCTTTCTTCTTCGCTTCCGATCGCCAACCATAAATCTATGATTCATGGACACCCAGTTCGCGGGCGGCACTGGCAACACTGGTTCTTTCGGCCAACTTCAACGCTTCGGCTTTGAACTCATCGGAATAGCCGTTGCGCTTTTGTTTGCTCATAATGGATCACCTCGTAAGCAGATTGTACTTCCTTAACACGGCGTCCAGAATCAGCGGGGCGCATCATTCAAGGCCGACGTTCCAGCTCGGTCAATTCAAGACGCGACAGAAAATTGGACTCTTGTTCCATGGGCACAAGGAACCCATTGTGTGATTCCCTTAGCGAATAGGCCGTATATTGGTCCAGCAAGGATCTCGCGTGCATCAGATCTTCTAGTCCAAGCTCAACCATAATCACTGGCCTGTGCCTATTCATGTATTCAACTGAACTTGTTATGATCGCCATGTCCATGCCTTCGGCGTCTATCTTCATAAAATCAGGGCCCCACTGTGGCTGATCAAATAAATTCAGCGGGATCGCCATACGCCGTAGCTCACCTTCTTCGGAAATATGAGCCTGAAAATAGTTGCCCTTTGGTACCGTAAAGCCAACCGTTCCGGCCTCTTTAGAAATGACGGTATTGATTAGGGTCACGTTTTCGCAGTTGGCGCAGAATACATTGGAAGACAAAAGGTCAAACGTCCGGGTAATGGGCTCAAAGGAAATTACCATTCCTTTTTGGCCAACCAAGCGTGAAAACTGGAGCGTGTAGTAACCAACATTGGCTCCAATATCGACGACCACATCGCCCGAACCAATCAACTTTTCGACAAGATCGTATTCCCTTTCATCAGAGCGAAACTGACCTTTTCGAATAAGATACCGGTACCTGATGCGCTGAAGTTCGTGCTTCAATGCAGGCGGAAAACTACGAAAAATGCGAGCAGCCATTCCCATTCTATATTTGTTCCTTACTCGGATTACAAATTACCTTTATTCCCGCCCGCCAGAATGCTGTCTATACCTTGAGGCAGTCGAAGTTACGCAATGCGCAAGTAGCGCGCGATATAGACTTGAATAAACTATTCGCCCTATCCAATCTGCCATGGTCCAGAAAAGTAGAAGGCTACCAGATCCCGCTATCCATCAAGTACATTAGGTTTTTTTAGTCGCCTTTCATAAATGCTGTTCAGCAGCCCCTTACTCACCCTTCGAGTGATCGCTGTTACCGGAAAGGAAATAATTAGAGAACCAAACATAACAAACGCAATTTTTGCGAATGCAATCCCTGGCCGCGCCATAACATCTTCCCAGCCAAATAAAGCCTCTGAAAGATAGATAAGAATCGAGTGAATAATAAATACACTGTACGCGTGCTTGCTATACAATAAAACAAAATAATCAATTAATCGAAAGTACGTGAGAAATTTCTGTATAAGGGGTTTAGCGAGCAGGACTATAAATATAATAGCCGCACTAAGTCCAACATAGTATAAATTTGGTGCATAGCTATGGTTTGCCATATTAATGGTCAACCCACCATCCATATAAGAAAAAAATGCAGCAGCGATCGACCCCATCAATAGCAATGTGAGAGTTTTCGTTCCCATTAAACCCTTCTTGATGAACAGGTATGATCCTAGGAAGAAAAAACCAGCGTTAACTATCGGCTGGTATAGGTTAAAGAAGTCGACGTAGAAATATTTTTGCACATCAGAATAGGTTTGAAAGTATGCCAAAATAATGGACACAGCTGTCGGCACCAAAAGGTAATCCGCGTTTCTTTCGGCAATCAAATACACTGGGATTGATAAGATACTAATAACCAACAAAGCCCTTAGGAACCAAAGTTGGCCGAGCGAAAAGGGTATCATCTCAGAGGTAGGACTTATCAGCAACCACCGAACGGCTCTTTCCACAGTCATAGAATATTCAGAGGAGAGAAAGAAAGGTAGGATGAGTGCTATCGTAGCTGCGATCACATAGTAAGGAACCATAACAGACGATAATCGCTTAACAGCGTAATGTAGCCAATTATGGGCCCTTAAAAATACAGGAAACGATACTGCTCCACTAACAAAAAATAATATTGGGAGGAAGACAAGCACAAATTGTGAATAGGGCGGATAGAACCAGGATAGCCCAAGGTGCACCAAGACAACGCGTATGATTGAAAGGCCTCGTAACCGGTCTATAAAGATCCGATCTTCCTGGTCCAATATAAAAGAACCATCTGTATTACTGGGCCGACTCATAATAAAGCTACCCCTTCCGTGGATTCCAGGTCACCTTTTTCTGCCCCCTCCAGAACGCTACTGCAGCTTTGTAGCAAGCAAAATTGAGCACCGCGAAATAGTACGGTATCGCAAACAGGCTCGAGAGCTCTTCCCCTTTGCCCTCCTTCCGGTGCCCGGCAAAGGCTACGCCGTAAATGCCCAGCTGAGCCCAGAAGGCCAGCGTGTACCATCCGCCGTCGTTGGACAGCACGGTGGAAACCAGCGCAAGTAGTGCTAACGGAACGAATGCGTAATACCGCAGCACCTTGTGGGACAGCAGCTGGAACGCGTATAGGCCGTGGCTGAACGGGTTGAGTAGCTGCCTCATGTCGTACAGTGCCCAAATTGCCCGAAGGGAGACGCGTACGCGCATGGCGAACTCGCTTTCCGAGTCCTTAAGGGCCTTTTCCTTGAGCAGTGCGTCAGGTTCGTAGATGGCCCGCCACCCCTTCTCTACAACCTTCAGGGGCTGGACGAAGTCCGGGAGCTGGTCCGGACTCAACGGCTCATACAGGTTCCGACGCATGGCATCGATGCCGCCATCTACGCCCACGATGGAGCCTGCAGCGGTTTCCTGTTCCCGCAGCCAGTTTTCGTACTTCATGTAGCTGCTGCAGCCGTCGCCCATAAGGGAGCCGTCGTCGTGGGTGTAGACCATCTTGCCCGTCACATAGCCCACTTCCGGGTCTGCGAAGTTGCGGACCAGCTTGGCTACGGAGTCCGGAGCCCATTGGGAGTTGGCGTCCGAGAAGATGATGATCTCGCCCTTGGCCTCAGGAGCAATGAGGTTGAGGCCGGCGGTCTTGCCCTGACGGGCGGTCTGGCGGAAGAGGCGGATGGTGATGTCCGACGTGCGGGCGTAACGCTTGACGATGTTGTCGGTGTCGTCGTCGGATTCGTCGGAGACAACGAGGACTTCCAGGCGGTCCCTGGGGTATTCCTGGGCGATCTTGTTCTCCAGCGTCTCGGCGATGTCCTTCTCCTCATTGTAGGCGGCGATGAGGATGGAGACGTTGGGCTGGTAGCTGTCGTCATAGGCCACCGGGCGTTTGTTCAGGGCCAGCAGGCCCATCAGGGCGGGGTAGCCGATGTAGATGTAGACAACCAGGACGGCAGAAAGCCAGAAGAGGAATTCGAGCATGTTAGGGGTTATCGCGTGCGGGGCACGCTCCTGCAAAGGGTTGCATTTCCAGGACGTTGGCGACGGTGGTGAAGTTGAAGTCGTTTACGAGCCTCTTCAGGCGGGCTTCGCACTTGTCCAGGTTGTTGTAGTGGCGGAACTTTGAGAACCGGCTGACGTTGAAACGGGGCTGGTCTGGGTCAATCTCCCAGGGGTGCAGGTAGAAGATGAAAGGGCGCCGTTCCCGATTAGCGCGGGCCAGGCCCCAGCGACTGAAGCCGTAGGGGTAGAGCCGGAAATAGCCGCCCCCAGCAATGGGCAGGGTGTAACCGGCCAGCTTCAGGGTGGTCAGCGGGAACTCGGTCAGCTCGTACCCCTTGTCCGTGGTCAGGCGATGGGGCCAGCGAGGGGTGCCCGGCATGCCGTAGCGGTCGTGGCGGACCGGGAATATAGAGGAATCCCAGGTGAACCCAGCCTCAGCGAGAATGTCCAGGGCCCAGCGGGACTCGTTGGTGATGGAATAACTGGCAGCGCGGTAACCGTTCACGGGCTGCTGCACCTGGTCTTCCAGCAGCGCCTTGGACTTGATGGTCTCCTCGCGGAAGACCTCTGGCGTCTGGTTGTAGACCAGCTGGTGGCTGTAGCCGTGGCTGGCGATCTCGTGGCCGGCTTCGGCGATGCGCCGCACCAGAGCGGGGGATTTCTCCGCCACCCAGCCCAGTACGAAAAAGGTGCCCTTGACGCCCGCATTGTCGAAGATCTCCAGCAGGCGGTCGGTGTTGGCCTCGCAGCGATATTCCATGGAGGACCAGTCCTCGGGGCTGATCACCTCGGAAAGGGCCGCCACGTGGAAGTAGTCTTCCACATCGATGGTCAGTGCATTGGGTATGCTGTTCATGGGTTACCTGAGGTTGTAGCGAACACCGACCTGGATCCAGTTCTCGTCGTAGTCACGAGCACCCTGGCTGTCGGCGGATTGGGTCTCGTGGCCAATGCTGGCGTTCAGGGTGAGATCCCGCGTCCGGCGGTAATCCAGGCCCAGTTGCCCGCGCACCGTGTCCCGCTGGTCATCGCCGCTCTCGCCAAACTCCTCCCGCGCGTATCCCACACTGCCCCGCCCTGTGAGATTCGGGGTGAGCTTGTGGCTCAGGGCCAACTCACTGCTGAGCCGGTCCTCGGTCGTGCCTGAGGCTTCATAGTCGGATCGGGTGGCGGAAATGCTGAGGTCCGTCCGGGTTCGCCCTGTCCACTGCTGACCGGCGCCTACGTTTAACGCTGTAACCACAACGGCCGAGGTCTCGGTCAGATTCAGGTCCAGTCCGGGTATTCTGAGATCCACTTCTGAAGAGACATCTGTGATCGAGCGGCGGAACTGCGCGAATGCGCTCGTCCCCTGCCCCCACTGGTGGCTGTAGCCCAGCTCGCCCGTCATGCCTTCCGAGTCGTTCACCAGTGGGCCCTGCTCACTCTCGAGCCAGGAGTAGCCCAGCTCCCCATTCCAGGCGCCATTGCCCCGCTGCCAGCTGAAGAACCCGTTGGCGCTCCGGCGCGTCAGTTCTTCCTCGGTGCGCCGGTACTCGATATTGCTCTGGCTGAGCGCCAGCCCCCCGTTCAGGTTGCGGGTGAACAGGCGCTGCCAGCGACCGGTAGTCACGAGCCGGTCACTGTCGTCATCCGAGGACTCCTGAAAGCGGGTCATCTGGTATTCCACATCCAGCGTCAAGGTATCCAGGCGGCTCGGGTAGGCAATAAAGCTGGGGCCGGTTGCCAGGAAACTGCGCCGTTCACGGTTAGCCGGGGAATCCGGCGCCTGGGTGGTGGTTCGCACGTCGCGTACGCTGCCCCGTGCGCTCCATCGGACATTACGATTGGGCTGGCACTTGCCGGAAGCATCCAGGTCGGCGCTGACCTCGTCGCTGTTGGTGCCGCGCTGGTAGGTCACGAAGGCGACGTCGCCACCGATGGCCGTTTCACAGGTGCCCGGGTCCGAGGTCTTGTTGATGCCCAGGCCGACCCGGTGCTGGAAGTCGCCTTCCTCGTTGCCAGAGGCGCGCTTGTCGATGTTGTCCGAGTAACGGGTGTTCGCGAACACATCCACGGTGGCGGGATTCGCCCACGCTACCGCCATGGGCCACAGTGTCAGGACTGCACCGAAAATCGCTTGTTTTGTTCCGTTCGTCCTTGAACCGGGACCTTGAAGGGTCCGTTCAGGCATTCAGTATGGCTCCGACGAATTTGTTGGGGTCGATGCCCCCAACGGCGTTTTCCACCTGGGTGGTGGTGACCTTCCCGTGGGGGACCACGAGCATGGTGTAATCACAGAGTTCGGTCAGGATCCGGGCATCCGGCGAATCCGCGATGCTGGAGGTATCCAGGATGATGAACCGGTCCGGGTAACGCTCGCGGATAGCGCTTATGAATTCCTCCATCCGCCAGCTGGTAAAGAATTCCGAGGGCGACTCCCGCCGGCTGCCCGCAGGGATCAGGCGAAGGCGCGGAATCCCTGTCGGATAGATGATCCGGCCAATGTCGTACTCAGGATCTTCAATGAAATCGGTCAGTCCCGCGTCCGGCATGATGTCCAACAGCGAATGCAGGCTCGGATAGCGAAGATTACAGTCCACCAACAGGGCCGTCTTGGACTGGTCGAACGCGAATGCAGCCGCAAGATTCACTGACATGAAAGACGCGCCAGCGCCTTCCACGGCACCTGTTACCACCAGTGAGAAATTGGTGTTGTTACTGACTTCCAGCAACTGGGTCCGCAACTGGCGGAAACGGTTGACCAGGTTCCGGTCCGGCGATTCCGGGTAGATGATGCGTCGCTCATCCAGATCATCCCGATTCAGACGCCGGGGCTCCTGCATGTTGGCGATCTGCTTGCTGGCCTGGATTTTCTCGCTCAGATCCCCCCGCTTACTGACCAACTCGTGGCCGTCACTGCTCGCCCCCTGGGTCTGGCGCTTCGCGTGGGGCCCGCCATCGCCTTTTTCGGTTGCGTCCGGCGGTACCCGATCAAAACTGGCATCACCACCCCACTCGTTCCCGGTGGTCGGCGATACTTCCCGATCCTGGTCGTCACGCCCCCGCCCTGAATCACTCATCCAAGTACTCCCGTCATTCTCAGGAACACCACGGCACCGTAAGCACCGCCTACCGCGGCAACGCAGACCACCATAAGCACGTAGCCCCGCTTTTCCCGCCGTCGCTCGTAGGGTGTACGCACCCTTGGAATACTTCCCAGCAAGGGGATATCCAGCGCGTCACGCATCTGTTCCGTGGTCCTCACCCTGGGATCGATCTGCAATATGCCGACCAGCAGGCCAAACGGCGCCATCAGCCCCAGGAGCCACCCCACTGAGGCGAAGGTCTCGAACTGGAGACCTGACGGATTAAGGGGATACCGTGCCTGCTCATGGACCTGGAAGGACATGCCCTGCCCTTCAACATCCAGGTGCATTGAGACTCTGGCCCGCTCGCGACGCTTGAGCAGATCATTGAAGATCTCCCGATTCACCTCGAGATCCCGGGTCAGTTCCGACCTTTCCGCTTTGTTCTCCTGGATCGTTTCCATCCGGTTTTTCTGCTCGGCAAGGCGCCTTTGGAGGGCACTGATGCGGGTTCGGAGGGACTCCTCGCGAGCGGTAACACGTGACAGCTCTGTCTTGAGTTCCTGATAAAACGGGTTGAACATCAGGTTGCTGCTGTCATTCTCGGGCCCGGCAGGCTGGCCACTGGACTGGCGCTCCTTCAGTTCCCGGATCTGCCGCTCAAGGCTTGCCACATCCGGGTAGGAGTCTTCGTAACGGAGCCTTAGTTCATCCAGGCGTTCTTCCATACGACTGATGCGTTCGGCCAGTGGGCCCGCAGCGGCATTGCTTGAGCTGCTCACCCCTTCACCGCTGGAAACCTGTTCCAGCTGTTCTTCCAGCGAGCGCTTCTGGGCCTGAACCTCTTCCAGCTCCAGTTCAGCGGCATCGATGTCGCTGCGGATGCGCGCCATCCTGGAATTGGCTTCCTGCTCCGTGCCCTCAACGTTGCGCGACAAGAACTCCTTCAGTTTCTGTTCGGTGTTTCTGATCTGCTGCTCGTAGGACTTCACCTGCTTGTCGATGAACTCGTAAGCACTGCGGCTTTCTTCACGCTTGCGCCGATTGGTTTCGGCAAGAAACAGCTGCCCCAGCCGCTGGGCAATCAGGTAGACCTGCCTGGGGTCCGTATCCTGGTAGCGGATCGTGAAGTAGCTCTCGCCCTGGGCGCTGACACTGATATTACTCCGCAGTCGTGAATAGAGCCCTTCCAGACGCTCCGTGGACATCTGGGAAATGTTCTCGTTGAAAATCCGTTCGGACTCCAGAAGCCGTTCCAGAACCCTGCGGGAGTACAGCAGTTCGCGCGCCGATGAAGTCTGGTCCGAGATCCCTGTCATCTCCGCGGATCCCTCCATAAGGGGCCGGATGATATTGCTGTCATCCACGAATATGACCACTTCCGAGCGGTACTGATAGGGGTAGATGAACCCCACCGCAAGCACCGCAAAGCTGACCAGGGCGAACAGCCCGACAGCCGCCCATCGGTAGTGGCGGAGCTCACGCAACAGCTCAAAGGGAAGGCGTGACAGTGGCAATGCCATCGGTATTTACCTCCAGGGGCCCGTCAGAAGCGACGTTCCGGAATTGTTATGATATCGCCGGGAACCAGGCGATGGTTCGTACTGATGTCCCCGTCATTCAGGATGGCCTCCAGATCCAGGGGAATCGCCACCACCTCACCATCCATCTGGCGATACAGTGTTGCCGCATCCCCGTTCGCAAACTCATTCAATCCTCCGGCACCCAGGACCACATCCATGACGGTCATGCCCTGACGGTAGGGCTGGGAAGCTGGCTGGCGCACGGCGCCGGTGACCCGGACCCGGTGACTGAATTCATGGCTGCCCATCTGGGTCACGATAACGCTGACTTCAGGCTGGCGAATGTAGGGGTCCAACCCCTTCTCGATCTCCCCGGCCAGGTCTTCAGGGGTCTCGCCGCTTGCGGGAACGTCCCCGACGAGCGGTACCGAGATCCGGCCATCCGGTCGTACCGGCACCTGGACGCTGAGGTCCTCGTTGCGCCAGACGACAACGCGGAGGACATCCGATGGGCCAATCCGGTATTCCTCAACCGGCTCAGACTCACGCTCCAGGGCCTTCTGGATACGGTTCTCAGAAGAATAGGGGCTCCCTGAACAACCCGCTATAAGCATGAATACCAGCAGGAGCAGGCTTACGCCCTGAATCCGCCTCATTGTCAATCTCCATGGCCGCTTCGGATCCCTTTGACCCTTGTATGATTCTGTCAGACCTTGCCGGGATCTTTCGGTGAAATGCATTACAGATTGCGCACCCATCATTGCGCTCCTTTCTTGAACAGCACCACTTCCACTGTCTGTACCATGGTCAGAATATCGAGAAGCAGGCTCTGGTTCTTGATGTAATAGAGGTCATACCGGAGTTTCTCCCGGGTGTCCTCCTCGCTGTCCGCATAGGCGAAGCACAGCTGCGCCCAGCCTGTGAGCCCCGGCTTGACCCGGTGGCGTTCACTGTAGAACGGAATACTTTCGGAAAGCTGATCAACAAATACAGGGCGTTCCGGACGCGGCCCAACGAAGGCCATCTCGCCCTTGAGCACATTGAAGATCTGCGGCAGTTCGTCGATACGGACCTTGCGGATGATATGCCCAACCCGTGTGATCCGATCATCGTCCTTCTGGGCCCAGACAGCACCGCCCTTCTCCGCGTCAGTGCGCATGGAGCGGAATTTGTGGACCCGGAAGATCCGGCCGTTCAGCCCAACGCGCTCCTGGCTGTAGAGCACCGGTGCTTTCAGGCCATCCTCAAACTTGATCGCAATCACGGTCAGAAGCATGAGCGGCCAGGTAACGGCCAGCAGAACCAGAGAGGCAGAGAGATCAATCAGCCGTTTACTCAATCGCGAAATGGCGGATAGTGAGAACCCTTCCGAGAACACCAGCCAGCCGGAGGTGATCATCTCCAGCGCCACCTTGCGGGTCTCCCGCTCATAGAAGCTGGCGCCCTCAATGATCCTCACACCGCGCATGCGGCACTCCAGCAGCCCCTCCATCGGGAGCCCGCCGTGACGCCGGTCATCCACCGCAATCACGATCTCATCAATCCGCAGCCGGTCAATCAGGCCAGGCAGATCCTCGTCTTTCTTTTGATGGCACAGGCGCTGCTCATCCACCTGCACTGAGTCCTCATTCGCGGGCAGGAATCCAACCAGCACGAACCCCTTGCGGTTCATGGGGGACTGCAGCTCCTGCTCCATCTGGTAAGCCCGACGCCCCGCCCCCAGCATCAGAACCCGGCGGCGGAAACGGTTCGCACCGATCAGTCGGAAGAACAGACTGCGGACGATACCGAGCATCAGGAAGCCGAAAACAGAGGCGGACGTTACGACGCCTTCGCCCCCCAGATACCAGAAGTAGTCAGGCAGCAGGAACGCCAGAACGTAGGAAAGTGGCAGGCTGAGGATCAGGGTCATGATGGTCCGGAGCATCATGCCGGTGAGGCCCTCCTCGAGCTTTGCCTGGTGAACCGCCAGCGCGACCATGACAACCAGGTTTACAAGCCCGAAGGCAACGGCCGAAGGCAGGACATAGGTCCAGTACTCGGCCAGCATGGCGGGATCACCGAAATAGCGGAAAAACACCGCCAGATACAGCGCGAGCACCAGGGCCAGAAAATCAAGCAGCCCCAGAATCAGAAATGGGACATGAAGATAATGTCGAAACAGACGGACGTGCGCCACAGCATCTCCTTCCTTGCGCCGTCACAGAGCGGGACAGCTGGCAGCACACCCTGTGCCACCGGGCCTGAAGCCCTGCTCAACTGACTCCAGTCTACACTGGATTAAATCAATTTCAATTTGTAACGCTGCTGGTTTTGAGGTTTTTCTCACTGTCTCGTCAACCCAGTCACCATGAGGCACAATATCCGCTCTTCATCAACGAGGGACAGCAGCAACATGGCAACCGTTCAGGACGTTCGGATCGGAATCATCGGGCTTGGTTACGTAGGGCTGCCTCTGGCAGTGGAATTCGGCAGGCTGTATCACACCACCGGTTTTGACATCGACAGCCAGAGAATTGGCCAGCTCCAGGATGGGTTCGATGACACACGTGAGGTGGAACCCGATGAGCTGGCGGCCTCAGAGCGGCTCCGGTTCTCCTCTGAACTGGAAAGCATCCGTGACTGCAACGTCTACATCGTAACCGTCCCCACACCAATCGACGCCTTCAAAACGCCGGATTTCGGACCTCTTAGGGCTGCTTCCCGATCTGTCGCCCAGGTGCTCAGTAACGGGGACACCGTGATCTACGAGTCCACGGTCTACCCCGGGGCTACCGAGGAAATCTGCATTCCTATCCTGGAAGCCGAATCCGGCCTGACCTTCAACCAGGATTTCTTCGCCGGCTACAGCCCGGAACGGATCAACCCGGGCGACAAGGAACACAGGGTCACCAGCATTCTCAAGGTGACGTCCGGCTCCACGCCGGAAACAGCGCGCTTTGTCGATGACCTGTACGCCTCTGTTATTACGGCGGGCACCCATCTGGCCAGCTCAATCCGGGTCGCGGAAGCCGCCAAGGTCATTGAGAACACCCAGCGGGACGTGAATATTGCTCTGGTCAACGAACTGTCCCTGATTTTTGAACGCCTGGGGATCGATACCGAGGAGGTGCTGCAGGCCGCCGGGACCAAGTGGAACTTCCTGCCCTTCCGCCCCGGGCTGGTGGGTGGCCACTGCATTGGCGTGGATCCCTACTACCTGACCCACAAGGCCCAGGCTGTCGGCTACCACCCGGAGATGATCCTCTCCGGGCGACGTCTCAATGACCGTATGGGCGCTGAGGTGGCTGAACGCGTCATCAAGATGATGACCCGCAGCCGCATCCAGGTCGTGGACTCCAACGTCCTCATCATGGGCCTGACGTTCAAGGAGAACTGCCCGGACATCCGCAACACCCGCGCCATCGACCTGGTCCACGAATTCCAGGACTACCATGCCAACGTTGACGTGTGGGACCCCTGGGCGGACGCGGATGAAGTCCGGGAGGAATACGGTATCGAGCTGGTTAAGAGCCCTGCCGAGGGGCATTACGACGCGATGATCCTCGCGGTGGGTCATCGGGACTTTGTGGCGCTCGGTGCGGAGAAGCTGCGGGCCCTGGGTAAGCCCGCCGGCTCCATACTGTTTGATGTGAAGTACGCACTGCCCAAGCAGGCTGTCGACGGACGACTGTGAGGCCTCGGTGATCGCTCTCGCGAGTGTCAGTTTACTTTACAGGCAAAGGACAAGTGGTCCTCCGAACCACTTATAACTAACTGTATTTTAAGGCTATAAATTTATGGCCTGCTCCTTGCATAAGCTTTCATGCGTTCCACATCATATGCAAGGAGCATAGTGCGATGAAAACCTATACAAAATTGTTTAGCGTCGGTCTGCTGGCGGTAGGGGTAGCTACAGCGAATGCAGCGCCTGTATTGAAAATCAGCGGTGAGGGCGCAGCCAACGCCAATGCGGCCCAGGCCTCGTTCCTCAGCACGCTGCAACCCGGCTATGCGCCGCCCGAGGATTTTGAAAGCTACGACGTAGCCACCGACTTTAACGGTCAGATGACGTCCTTTGCCACCAGTGTCGGGACCTTTGACGTGACTCAGCCGGCTTTTAATTCACCGACTGATAGCTGTAATGATGAAGGTTTCCAGTGTGGGGCTGGCATTGCGGTCCTTAACGCTGATGAGACACCGTTCAACGGCCGGTTTGCCACGTCCCCCAGCCAGTGGCTGGACAGCATGGATGCGCAGAGCGTGAAGTTCACACCGGATGCTGATAACAACGCGGTCGGTTTTTTCATGACTGACCCGAATGACGCGGGCGGCCGCTTCAGCATCGATGGGTTCGATTTCGCGTTCAGCGACGTTTTCGGGAAATCCCTGGGTAGTGGCGGCCTGTTCTACATCTCACTGTATGATGGCGAGGGGCTCGACAACTTCGAGATCCACTCCAACGATCCGAACGATGGTTATGGCATCGACGACGTCACCGTCGGCCGTGTGCCGGAGCCGGGCACCCTTGCGCTGCTTGGCCTGGGTCTGGCGGGTCTTGGCTTCAGCTACCGCCGCCGTGCCTGATTGCCCTGTAGGGCTTAGAACTGGAACGGCACCCTTATGGGTGCCGTTTTTCTTTCTGGATACTTAACAGAAAATAAACGTCAGTTCATTTAACACCCTTCAAACAGGTCCATGAACTCGTTGACCGGGGTATTCTCGAGCGTCTTCTGATCCTTGCACAGGCTGAAGATCTGCTCGGAGCGCTTCTGGGTGAAGCGGGTCGCCAGGTTGTTGCGGAACTTCTGCTCCAGCAGCGGAATACCGTCTTTCCGGCGGCGGCGATGCCCGATCGGGTACTCAACGGCCACATTCTCGGTGCTGGAACCGTCCTTGAAGAACACCTGGATCGCATTGGCGATGGAGCGCTTGTCCTCTTCCAGGTACTCGCGGGTATAACGCTCGTCTTCCTGCACTTCCATCTTGCCCCGGATCTCGTCGATGATCGGGTTGTTGGCGTGGAAGTCGTCCTCGTAGTGCTCGGCGGTGAGGTTGCCGAAGATCAGCGGCACGGCGGTCATGTACTGCAGGCAGTGGTCACGGTCGGCGGCGTTGGCGAGGCTGCCTTCCTTGGAGATGATGCGGATCGCGGATTCGTGGGTCGTAATAACGATTTTATCGATCTCGTCCAGCCGGTCTTTCACCTGGGGATGCAGGGTCACGGCGGCCTCGGCGGCGGTCTGGGCGTGGAATTCGGCCGGGAAGGAGATCTTGAACAGGACGTTCTCCATCACGTAGCTGCCGAAATCCTGGGGCAGCTTGAACTGGCGCTCCCCTTCCGGTTTGACCTGCTGGTCGCGGTTGGTCTTGCTGAACAGCACGTCATAGAAGCCCCACTGCGGCGCACTCAGCGCGCCCGGGATGCCCATCTCGCCGCGCTTGGCGATGTCGGCCAGACGCACGGCGCGGGAGGTGGCATCACCGGCCGCCCAGGACTTGCGGGAGCCCGCGTTGGGCGCGTGCCGATAGGTGCGCAGGGACTGGCCGTCGACCCAGGCGTGGGAGAGCGCGGCCATGATCTCTTCGCGGTCACAGCCCATGAGCTTGGCGGTAACGGCTGTGGAGGCGACCTTCACGAGCACCACGTGGTCCAGGCCGACGCGGTTGAAGGAGTTCTCAAGCGCCAGCACACCCTGAATCTCGTGGGCCATGATCATGCCCTCGATCACGTCGCGCATGGTCAGCGGGTCCTTGCCTTCAGAAACACGCTTCTGTGAGAGGTGATCGGCAATGGCGAGGATGCCGCCAAGGTTGTCTGACGGGTGACCCCATTCAGCGGCCAGCCAGGTGTCGTTATAGTCGAGCCAGCGGATGATGCAGCCGATGTCCCAGGCGGCCTTGACCGGATCCAGGCGGAAGGGGGTTCCGGGCACGCGCGCGCCGTTGGGAACCTGGGTGCCTTCAACGATGGGGCCGAGGTGCTTGGCGCACTCGGGGAAACGCAGGGCCAGCAGACCACAGCCGAGGGTGTCCATCAGGCAGTTACGGGCGGTGTCCAGGGCTTCCTTGCTTTTGATGTTGTAGTCGAGGACGTAGTCCGCGATTTTCTGGATGATGTCGTCGTAGTCCGGGCGGACATTGGATTCTACGTTGGCGCTCATGATGTTTCCTTAATGGATTTTCCTGATAAAACCAGCTTGTTGATACTCCAGCCTACTCGCTACCGCTTCACTTGTAGGAGCGGGCATGCCCGCGACAAGGGCGGCTTGGCGCTGACATGGCGGCATCGCGCGCATGCGCGCTCCTACAGGGGGCTTCAGCGCTCGTCGATCGGCAGCCAGTCCTGGTGCTCCGGGCCGGTATAGTCGGCGCTCGGGCGGATGATGCGGTTGTTGGCACGCTGCTCCTTCACGTGGGCCGTCCAACCGGAAACACGCGACATCAGGAAGATGGGCGTGAACAGCTTGGTCGGGATGTTCATGAAGAAGTACGCGGAGGCGTGGAAGAAGTCCGCATTCGGGAACAGTTTCTTCTCGCGCCACATGACCTCCTCGCACCGCTCGGAGATGTCGTAGAGGCTGGTGTCGCCGTAATCCTCGGCCAGTGCGTGGGACCATTTCTTGATGATGGCGTTACGCGGGTCGGCGTCGCGGTACACGGCGTGGCCGAAGCCCATGATCTTGTCCTTGCGCTCCAGCATCCCGAGGAGTTTCTCCTCGGCGTCGTCCGGATCGTTAAAGCCTTCGATCATTTCCATTGCGGCTTCGTTGGCGCCGCCGTGGAGCGGGCCGCGCAGGCTGCCGATGGCGCCGGTGACGCAGGAGTGGATGTCCGAAAGCGTGGAGGCGCACACCCTTGCGGTGAAGGTGGAGGCGTTGAACTCGTGCTCGGCGTAAAGGATGAGCGAGACGTTCATGACATCGGCGTGCAGCTGGCTCGGCTTGCGACCATGCAGCATGTGCAGGAAGTGGGAGCCGATGGTGTCGTCGTCCAGATCGGTGTCGATGCGCACGCCGTCGTGGCTGTAGCGGTACCAGTAACAGATGACGGCCGGGAGTGCCGCGAGCATGCGGTCGATGTGGTCATCCTGCTCGTCAAAGCTCTGTTCGGTCTCGAGGTTGCCCAGCATGGAGCAGCCAGTGCGCATCACGTCCATGGGGTGGGCATCCGCTGGGATCCGCTCCAGCACCTCTTTAAGGGCATCCGGCAGGTGGCGTTTGGCTGCCAGGCGTTTTCTGTAGGCTTCAAGTTCCCGCTGGTTGGGCAGATGGCCGTGGATCAGAAGGTGCGCCACTTCCTCGAACTGGGCATTGTTGGCCAGATCGGTGATGTCGTAGCCGCGGTACGTAAGGCCGGTCCCGGTCTTGCCAACGGTGCAGAGTGCGGTCTCCCCT
>Ga0207718_100359_pt1 | contig 45890 bp, 48 predicted proteins | sample A23M2SouthBayCA_FD_187749 | JGI IMG/M metagenome (GOLD analysis project Ga0207718, IMG submission 187749) | Aerobic enrichment media microbial communities from Eden Landing Ponds, California, USA - A23 M2 (SPAdes) | ecosystem: Environmental > Aquatic > Marine > Unclassified | place: Emeryville... | reverse complement strand
GAGTGCGCTCGTTCTCCCAAACGTCTTGATCGTCCGTTTCTAACGTTTCTCTGAGCAGGTCTGCGAGTTCCATGATCAGTTCTCGCTACGGCCTGCTCGTTCCTCAATCCCTCAACTAGACAGTGCCGTGGAGTTGCACTGTCTAGTTGAGCCGAATCGGTGGATTTCGACTGTCTGATAGACGGAAGACGTTCAGAGAGAGTTCAATTCTGGAACGTACACGAACGAAGCGTAGAGGGTCTCAGAAGCACACTCGAGAATTTCACTTGTTTCGATTCCAATATATACAGCGTGAGACACTACGTCGCCAGAATCCGCTCATCTAGACAGTGCCGACTTGCGAGATGTAGGGTGCGTCTGTTGCGTCCCAGTGGATGCAGAACACGACAGCACCTCCAAGTACCGGCTACGCCACTGTCACCAGGGCGACCGGAGAACCATGTGGCGTGTTGCTCGACCTGAGACACTCCGAGTCTCGTTATATATTGACGGAAACTATGATGCATTCATGACGTTTCGCAACCACACAAACGGAGTGTCGACAACCCGACGGCAGGTCCTCGCGGTGAGCGGAACAGTCCTTCTGACCTCGGTAGCTGGGTGCAATACTGTATTGAAACCAGTTAGAGATGCCACGAGTGATGTGGCACTCGAAGAGGTAAACGTGTTCAACATGGCAGACCGACAGATCAAGGGCTCGATCGAGGTAGTTGATCCCGCCGGAGACACCACTTTTGAGAAGACGTTCGACTTAGAGCACGAGCAAGACCAGAATAGCGGTGGCGTGTTCGGAGCCACTGGCGAGTATGCGGTCAGCGTCGAACTCACGAATACGGCGATAGAAGAGAATTCGCAGGCAAGTAAGACAGTGGCTATCGACGACACGGACGAAGAGAGGATCGGTGTCGTATTCAATACGAACGAGGAGTACGAACCCATCGTCATCCGTGTTGGCACGACACCGAAAGACTTCCTTGAGGTCGCGAACTGATATTGTCGGTCCTGTCGCTGTGCAGATGTTTGATACTGTAGTGACAAATATCTCACTGACGCGCGGCCAACGGTGTACTTGATACATATTCCGGCTTTTTTTACCGCTTGCACCGGATCGAGTCGGCTGTGAACGGTTCTATGACACGCTGTGATAGAGGCCAGCCTCCTGGTACCTGGGCTGGCCCTCAGGGTAACGTCCTCGATCACGGCTATCCGTCGGCGTCACGAATCATCACGTCGGGAAGGGCCACCACGACCGCCGTGCCGCCGAGGTCGCTGTCCTCGAACGAGAGCGAGCCGCCCATCGCCTGCACAGCCCAGTTCGCCCCCCAGAGGCCGAAGCTGCTGGCGTGTTCGAGCGGGTCCTCTTCTCCCGTCTCGATCACCGACCGTTCGTCGTCGGGGATGCCCGGACCGTCGTCGGCGACGACGATTCGGAGTCCGGATTCGTCCCGTTTACAGCGCACGACGACGCGGGGGGACGGGGTGTCGTTGTGTTCGACGGCGTTCTCGATGAGGTGTCTGAGCGCATACCGGAACAGTTTCGCGTCGAGGTTGACGGTCACGTCCGGGCCAGTGACGCTCGTGTCGGCGTTCGTTCCTGTCGTTGCGTCGGTAACGACATCGTCGAGCAACGTGCCCAATGCCGTCGGTGTCCGGTCGGCAACCGACCGCCCCATCAGTTGCTGGACGCGTCGTGTCTCCTCGCTCAGTCTCCCGAGTCGGTCGATGCCCGCTATCGCCTCGGTGAGGTCGGCGTCCTCGGCGTGTGCGCGGATCACATCCAGTTCGTTCCGGACGTTGTGTCGTAGGATACGATTGAGAACCGCCAGTCGCTGGCGGCGTATCTCCCGCTCGGTCACGTCGATGAGCGTGACGGTGTAGCCGAGCGTCTCGCCGAACTCGTCGACGAGCGGCGAGACGCTCGGCTCGAACTGTCGACGTCCCGATGTGGTCCGGCAGGTGATCGTCTTGCGGTCGGTCAGCGTGGCGACCGAGTGGTCGCTCACGTCGTCCAACTGCTGGGGGTCGTCGAAGCTTTCGACGGCCGAATCGTTCGAGCGGACAACTCGCCCTTCGTCGTCGAGGACCACGATCGCCTCGTCGGTTTCTGTGAGTGCCGCTCGTTCGCCGAGTCGTCGCGTCCCGGGCGGACGTGACAGGAGTTCGTATCGTGTCACGCCCAGCACGAGACTCCCCGCTGTCGAGACGAACGCGCCACCGATCAACACGTCGTTTATCAGCGGCGTCGACGGACGGGTCGTCTGGAACGCGAACACCAGGGCGACGATGGGCAACACGACGGTGATGCCCTGGGCGACCGACAGTCGGTCGTGTCGGTAGGTGGTAACGACGACGGCGATAACGAGTGCGAACACGAAGGTGACGAGTCCGAGCGAGAAGACCGATTGAACGGTCTGTATCGTCTGCACTGTCCCGTCACTCACCGGGCCGTCCTCCAGGACCAGGGCCGCGAGAATCAGGCCCGCGGATGTCGCCACGACGGTTATCGCGGCGAGGATTCGCCGGCGGGTGACCTGCTGTCCCAGTCCGATGTACCGGGTCGCGAACACCGTCCACGGCACGACGATCAGGAAGAAGCTGATCCAACTCGACTGTGAACTGACGGACGTTCCCACCCCGAGGAGGGCGTACGCGACACTGAAGACCGAAAACGTTCCCGCGAGGACGATGTACGGCCGGGCGAGTCCCGTGTAGACCCCCCGCAAGCGGAGGCGTCGGAAGACGACCACCGACACGAGCCCGGCGACGACGCCACTCACGGCTGGGGGACCGACCCTGAGAATCGTCAGGGCGTCGAACTGAAACACAGTACAGAATCGAAGGGGCCAGTGTAAAATAGTTTGACCGTTCACGCCGAGATCCGACGTTCCCGACGGTTTGCCCGCTCGCCGACATCGCCACGTCGAGTCGTCTGCTCGCACGTCTGGGGGTCTCCGGGTAGCGTCCGATCCCGCCGTTCGTTCCTAATCGACAGGACGACGACCGATTCGGTCGACACCTCCTGTCACTCCGCGTCGTCACCCGACGCAGTGAACCAGCCGAACGCTCCCATCGCCAGGAGCACGGGACCGCCGACGAGGAGCGCTGGTCCGGAGGTCGCCGTCCGGTAAACGAAGACGGCAGCACTAGCGACCGGTGCGATAGCCGCTGTACCTGCGGTGAGGAGACCGACGAGTGCGATGTCTACGCCACCGAACACCCCTGGAGCCGGAACGACTGCAGTGACGACGGCGACAGGGATCACCGCCAGCAGGATACCGGGCGGGACCGCTTGACCGACGGCGGCGAATGACAACCACAGTGCGACGACAGTGAGTCCATGTGCCACCGTCAACAGCATCCCGGCGACGACGACCTGTCGCTGTGACCCTTCGCGCAGTCGTGTGACTGCGTCGGCGAGCGCGCTCGCCCGTCGCTCGACCGCCGCGCGATCGAGTGATGGGACGTACGGCACTCGATCTGCTCCCCGGATGATGCGAACGACTCCGGCCACTGTTTTCGAGTAGACACGACCCCGAACGTACCAGAGACCGCCCGCACCGAGCACTCCAAGTCCGAACAGGCCGACGGCGACGGTAGCGACCTGAGTCACGGCCCCGTCTGGAGACGTGACGAACAGGGAGACGACCCCACACAGTCCGAGCGCCCCGACAGCGAGGTTCGAGAGCAGACTGGCAACGACGACGGCTACGACACCGTCCTCGTAGTCCGCATCTGCCACACGGGCGACGACATGCCCATTGACCGGTGCTCCGCCCGTTCGTCCACCCGGAACGACTGTACTGACGACCGTCGTGACCGCATAGGCGCTCACGATACGGTGTGTCGGGACCGCGTAACCGAGAATATCCAGTAACACACCCAGTGCAACGCCGCGAACGACGAGGACGAGCAGTGCGACGCCGACCACAGCCACGACGATCTCCGTGTCGGCCGTCAGTATCGCGCCCTGGAATCGCCGCACACCGATACCGTGGACGAACAGTACGCCGACAACCAGCGTGGCGACGATCCAGATACTACGTCGAACCGTCAGCACGCCGGTCCTCGACGACCGTGTTTCGGCTGTCATCGTTCCAGTCAGTGTGGTCCCGGTAGCTCCCAGTAAGGGGCTATCGAAACTTATAGTCACTCGTGTCGGAGGACAGGTCTCGCTCTATCGGCCCGGTCTCATCAGGGTCCCGAGAAAGAGACCCAGCCGGGGCGGGACTCCCGCTCACATGTGACAATAGGGCTTGCGCTGGCCACGTATCACTCACGACTCGAGAAGTCTGCACGGATCGGGTCGCCGGGGTGAACCGTCGACCCGACGTCCACGGAGATGTCGTTCCGGTCGTGAGTGACCCGGCAATGCCCCGCGATGGTCGCGAGCGCGAGTGTGAGTTCCATCCGTGCGAAGCGCATGCCGATACAGTGGCGGGGGCCACCGCCGAACGGGAAGTACGAGTACTCCGGTCGGTCACCTGGCGGGTCCGTGATGTCGTCCCATCGGGAGGGGTCGAACCGGTCTGGCTCCGTCCACCAGCGGTCGTCGGTGTGGACGTGGAACTGTGGAAGCACGACGAACCTGTCCGCTGGCACGCGATATTCGCCGATGACGACGTCCTCGTCGGCCTCCCGGAAGATGGCGGCGGATGGCGGGTATCGCCGGAGTGTCTCTCTGAGTAGCTGCTTGGTGTAAGTCAACTCGGGGAGATCCGCCAGCGTCGCGGTGGCACCGTCCACGACGTCGTCGACCTCCGTGTAGAGACGGTCGGCAACCGCTGGCTTTCTCCCGAGTTCGTAGAGTGCCCACGTCAACGCGGTGGCGCTGGTCTCGTGGCCGGCGAACAGAAACGTCACGAGTTGGCTCCGTAGCTCCGATTCGGTGGGACCCTCGTCCGGGCGCTCGGCGGCCGTGACGAGCGTCGACAGGAGATCCTGTCCGTTCCCATCCGGATCGGTTTCTGCGACGAGGTCGTCGACGACGGTCTCGAGTTGCTCGACGCCACGGCGGTACCGACGGTTCCCGGGTGTCGGTAGCCAGTCAGGCAGATCCACCGAAACCGGATTCTGACTGCTGCGCTCGCGGATCGCTTCGGCACCTGCCCGGACTGCACGACGGTGCTCGTCCGTGTCGACGCCCAGTAGCGTCTTCCCGAGGACCCGTAGCGTGTACGTCGACGTCGCCTCCGTCAGGTCGACAGCCTCCGGAGTCGCCGCCCATTCCTCGGCCATCGCGGCCGCGTACGTCGCCATCGTCTCCGCGTAGCTCTCGATACGCTCGCGGTAAAACATCGGCTGGAGGCGTGTCCGCTGGGTCTGCCAGCGATCACCGTCGGCCAGTAACAGTCCATCAGAGAGTACGTCGACGCCACCGGCCTGTTCGGGTTTCCGGAAACTGTCGAACTTCTCGACAAGGACCGCCTCGATAGCACTGGGATCCAGGACCCCGACCATGTCGTAGTTCCCCATCGAGAACCGAACGATATCACCGTGACTCGCGACGTCCTCGTAGAACCCATACGGGTCACGACCGAACGAGACCGCACTGCCCAGAACCGGTAGGCCGGTCCGCTTTGGCGGTAGAGGCCGCTCGCTGTTGTGTTCGCTCATACCACTGTCCCGTCGTCACGACTCGGTTGAGAGCGCCGACCGGCGCTGACCGCGCTCCGGACGGCTGCAATACCACTGATGACTGTCCGATGGAACGACATCACAGGTCGATATCGGGGCGGAGGGCACTTCAGTCGGTACTGACAGTCTCAGAGAGAGAAACACGTTGCAGGCGGACGCTCCGTGCGAACTCGTGTTCCACTTCCGAGTGTTTCTGGCTCTGCAACCCGGCTGTACGGTATATGAGCTGGCAGCGTCTGGCTCCTAATATGGGACGTTCACAGACCGTACGTGATTCCAGTGGTACCGACGCGAAACCACCGACCGAAAGCCGTGACCCGGTCCCGGCGGCTGTCGACTGGGGACTGAGCGTCCTTGCCGCCGTCGTCGGACTCGCGCTGACCGCGGTCGGTGCCGGACTGTACACCCGGGTCGACCGGGCCTTGATAACGGAGTTCGTTGCCGCCGACAGTACCGAAATCGACGGACTCACGCCCACCGAGGCTATCAGTGCCGGCGTGCCGTTTGTCGACTGGTTCTCGGTGGGGATCTTCTTGACTGGGCTCGGATTGGTCGCTGCCGCAGCGATGTTCGTTCGTGCACGCCGACGGACCCGTCGTCGGATCGCGAGAGAGGGCGGAACGACCGCCACGTTCTGGGCCAGTGCCGTCTACGGCGCGCTCGTAACTGCGCTGGTGTCGTTCGTCCCTGGATCGGGAGTCGCTGGCGGCGCTGTGGCTGCGTATCTCCACGAGGACGGCTCCGCTCTGCGTATCGGCGCCACGACAGGACTCGTCGGTTGGGCCCTGACAGTTCCCCTGTTGGTCTTTCTCGCTGCCGGGCTGGTCGCCGGTGGCGCCGCGATAGACGCTCTCTCGGGTGGCGTTGTCCTCGCCGGCATCGTGCTCGTCGGCGAACTCCTGGCGCTCGCACTCAATGCCGGGTTCGGTGCACTCGGTGGCTTCCTTGCCGACAGGGTTATCTGATGCCCGGTGGCGGCGTCGGTAACTACTGTGGTGATTGCGTCGCCAGTGCCGCAGCGATATACCGTGAGTCGTACCATCCCAGTTACTGTCGAAACCCGGTCGTTCGATGGCTGGCGTTGGCCAGCAGCAACGGTACTACCGTTCGCGAGAGAGTCCCACCGTCAATCGGAGGGACTCGACTCACGTCGATCGGGCACCGCGATACGGACGGTCGTTCTCGGTTCGGTCTCGAACGATAGGTCCCCGTTGAGGCTATCCACGCACCACCGGAGTTGCCAGAGACCGAGCCCGCTCCCGTATTGCAGACGCGTCTCTGTTTGGGCCTCGATCGGCAAGAGTTCGTCTTCCAGAATACCGGAGCTATCCTCAGCGACTGTGATGACGCATTCGTCGGGTCGGTCCTCGACTGCGACAATCACGGCCGACGCTGCGTGCTCGACCGCGTTCTCTAGCGCGGTTTCGACCGCCATCTGTAGCGTTTCTTCGTCGGTCCGTAACCGCGCTTCTTCGAGCAGTTCGGTCGTCAGTGATACGTCGCTGTTCGGCGGTTCCACCCTCTCGACAGCCTCGCGCAGCGTCCGGGTAATGTCGATATCTGATAGTGTACCTTCTGTTGATAGAACCCGGTCGACCTCGCGTGCGCGCCGACCGGAAACACGGCCAGCTCGGTGCGGTGCTCGACGACGGTCGCCGGCCCGGTAATCTGGGCGTCGACGATTGCTCCGTCACACTCGTCGATCGCACGCACTGCCAGACCAGCATTCGGTTCGACGCGTGTTGCACTGGCTGCGACCTCCGCCTATTCGACCGCGTCGACTCACCGGTTCGAACGATGTACGTTCGACCAGGCTACCGGCGAGGTCTCTCCGGACGAAACGGGCGCCCTGTGAGGGACTGACACCGGTGGAACGCTCGGCTGACGATCGCTACAAATCAGCCGATCCGAATCGACGGAAACCAACCCCGAGCGGCACCGCGAACCAGACGACAAGGACCACGATACCCATCCACCAGTCGACGTAGACCGGAGCACCGTCGGCAGCGTACCGTGTTGCGAGGTCAACGTCGAAACCAGCCCGCAGAAGGCGGTCGTAGGCCTCGTTCGGTCCGACAAGCCGGAACAGTAGCGCCCAGTCGGGCATATTCGAGAGGACCGAGCCGTCGAACCGGTGTAGGATCACTAGGATCATCGAGTGTAACCCACCCCAGAACGTCACGAGGATGAAGTAAGCGCCGAGGGCGCCAAGTGTGACCCATCGGTTGACCGTCGTTGCCATCGAGAAGCCGATGGCGAGGCCGACGAACGCCAGACCGTACAGTGCGGTCGCGAGGAGAAACCAGGGAAAGAGGACGACCCCGTCGGTCCCATACCGGACGGCACCGATGGCGCCTGCGATGGTGAGCGCGACGAGTGTCGGACCGAGGAGGACCGCCGACCGTCCGAGGAGTTTCCCGGCGAGGAAGTCACGGCGCGAGTGGGGAAAGGAGAGCGTGAGAAAGAGGCTCCCGCTGGTACGCTCGTGGATGACAGACTTGTACCCGACCAGCAGTGCGAGCGGGGGCAAGGTCACACCGACCACGCCCGCCAATCCGCCGAGGAAGGCATGAAATGTACTCTCACCCAGATACGTGTGAGCGAACGTGTACCCGACCGACAGGACGGCTAGTAGGACAAAGAGCGCCCAGAGGCCACGAGAGCGGCTGGCGTCGTTAACGTCCTTGTACGCCACGCTGTGCCAGCTCACGAGAGATCACTCCCGTCGAACCGGAGGAAGGCCAGTCCGAGCGGCCCGACGACCCATAACACGAGACAGCCAAGCGCGACCCACTCGCCCATGTACCACGGCCCTGCAACGCTCTCCCCGGGCAAGACGAGCCCGGTCGTGGCGCGTTCGAAGAGCAGACTGGGCTCCAGACCGACGAGGAACTGCGCTGGGTCGGGTAACGTCCCGTCGACGATCCCGGCAGCGTTCAGTCCGAGTCGGAGCGCTGCAACAGCCGTCTCCCAGACGACCACGAACAGAAACAGGAGTGCGAAGGCAAGCACCAGCGCTCGCCGCCTCGTCGCGGCTACCAGGGAGACGGCGAGTCCGAGTCCACACCAGACCGCACCGAACAGGACAGTCAGCCCGACGAAGACGAGGAACCGGTCCAGCACGAGTTCGCCGAAGGGGTAGACGACCAACGCACCGGCACCCAGCAGTGACGCGACGCTCACCGCGGTCACGAGTCCCGTTCGACTCGCGAACGCCCCCAGTACGACATCCCGTCGACTGTGTGGCAGCGACAGTGAGAGGCGTATCGACCCGGACTCCCGGTGGCTCGCGACCGCGCCGTAGGTCAGCAGCACCGCGACGAACGGTATCACGAATCTGATCCCTTCGAGGACGAACGGCGCGAATCCAGCGGTCGTGATTGGTTCGGGTGCAGCAATCGGGTAGATATAGCCCGCGAGCAAGGCGACCGCGGCGAGCAGTCCGAGCAGGATCTTCACGGAACGGGACCCGACGGTCACCGAGCCGTCCTGGCGGGCGATCACTTGCCACGTCATCGCCCCGATCCCGTGTACTCGATGAACATATCCTCTAGCGATGCTTCTTCCGTGCGGAAGTTCACCACGTCGACGCCTGCGCTGTGTAGTTCGACGACGACATCCATCTTCGCGTCGTTCGTACACGTCACCTCAACTGTCGCGTCGCCGTCAGCGGAGTCCTCGCTCGCGACCGCTGTCTCGACTCCCTCGACGCTCCGTATCGATTCCAGCGTTCCGTTCCGGAGGCCGTCGACCGTGATGACCAGCTTCGTCCCACCGCCGATCGAGGCGCGCAGTCCCTCGATCGTGTCGACGGCGACGAGTTCCCCGTCCTGAAGGATACCGACGCGGTCACAGACCGCCTCGACCTGTTCCAGGATGTGCGAAGAAAAGAAGATCGTCGCACCGCGCTCGTTTTCTTCCCGGAGGATCTGGCGCATCTCCGCGGCGCCGTTGGGGTCCAGTCCCGTCGAGGGTTCATCGAGGATGAGCAGGTCGGGTTCCCCGACCAGCGCCATGCCGAGAACGAGTCGCTGTGCCATCCCCTTGGAGTAGTCGCTGGCTTTCCGGTCGGCGTCCTCGCGAATGCCCACCCTGTCGAGTACCTCGATAGGGTCGGCTTCGACGTCTTTCGACCGCATGGCGTACTCGACGTGCTGGCGGCCGGTGAGTCGCTCGAAGACTGAGTACCCCTCCGGGAGGACGCCCACTCGTTTGCGAGCGGCAACACCCTGCTGCTGGCAGTCGTGGCCGAATATCTCGACCGATCCCTCGGTCGGCGTCACGAAGTCTAGCAACGTGTTGATAAACGTCGACTTCCCCGCACCATTCGGGCCGAGAAAGCCGAACGTCTCACCCTCCTCAACGGTCAGATCAACCCTATCGAGAGCGATTTCTGTCCCGTACTGTTTCGATACGGTCGTCGCATCGATCGCTGGCATACCACCACCGACGCCCCACGGGGTAATAACCGACCAGTGAGACTCTCCAAGGGTGAAGCACAGGAACACAGTTATATATCAGCTCTGCCGACATCGCAGACGAGATGTTTTCATTCCAAAACTGAATACCGAAAAGATGGCGGCGAAGGCCTTCAGACTGTCGAATAGGCTGACTGACCGCTGTGGCACTGGTTGCTCCTGCTCGCACTCGCCTCTCCAGGCCGGCCCAATCACCGGGAGTCTCGTGCCCGACCAAGCCCCGGGGCGTCGTTCGTCTACACTGGCGGTCTGCTCGAACAGTCCGTAACGACTATTATCACAGTTTTCGGAACTTCTAGAGTGTCCGGCTATGGGTCCAGGGTGCCATTGTAGTAGATATGACAGCGACGACGAGACGCCGACTCGGTCACGATCGGCGCCAGCGACGGATTACAGGCCAGCCTTCCCGGCTGAGGGCCGGTGATATCGATGGACAGTGACCCGGAAGTGTCCGGTCAGGACGACCCGGCCACGGTCTCGATCGACGCGTTACCGGATCCGGTCTTTGGATACGAACACCGCGAAGAGCGCGTGGTTATCACCCGGTGGAACGACGCGTTCGAGCAGGCGTTCGCCGGCGTCTCGACCGGGACTGCCGTTCGCGACTGGCTTCTGACGGAGACGGATGCCGACGACGGGACGGTCGAGGCGGTGTGCTCGGCACTCGACAGTGAGAGTCAACTCGACTCGGCGGTCACTGTCGGGCGGACCGACGACGAGACGACTGCTGCGCGAGAGTACCACCTCAGAACGCTGGACGGGGCCGGGAGTGAGACCGAAGGTGTCGAGGGGTATCTGGTGGCAACGGCTACCGGGGCTTCCGAATCCCCTGCCGTGGAGGTCGACCGGATCGCGAGCGTCATCAGCCACGATCTCCGGAACCCGCTCGATGTCGCCAACGCTCACCTCCGTGCTGCCCGGAACTCGGGCGACGAGGAGCATTTCGATCAGATCGAACAGGCCCACGACCGGATGGAACGGATCGTCCAAGACGTTCTGACGCTGGCTCGTGGCAAACACGTACTCAACGTCATCCCTGAGGTAGACGTCGAGACAGTGGTACGAGACGCGTGGACGACCGTCGAGACCGGGCCAGCGTCACTCACGGTTGGGGACGACCTCCCGGAGACCGACGCCGACCCGGACCGCCTGCAACGACTGTTCGAGAACCTGTTCCGCAACGCCGTCGAGCACGCTTCCGCCGGCCCTCCATCGGACCCTCGGGAGGAGGGGAAGACGAGCGATACGGGCAGTCGAGACGAGTCGTCCACTTCTCGTGGCGTGCAGGTCACCGTCGGGCGAACCGACGGCGGGTTTTTCGTGGCCGACGACGGTGTGGGGATTCCGGCTGACGAACGCGAGCGTGTGTTCGAACCAGGCTACTCAGCGAGTGGGGCGAAAGATGGGACCGGGCTCGGGCTAACGATCGTCGAGCGTATCGCTAGGGCACACGACTGGTCGGTCTCGCTTGCGACCGGATCACCCGGCGGTGCGCGATTCGAGTTCCACCCGTCCTCGGACGGCGACTGACGGACTGGACAATGACACTGGACGACCCACTGCAAGCGGCCCCAATAGGGGTCATCGAGGCGAGCACTGACGGACGCGTTGTCGACATTAATGAGACCGCGGCGACGACTGCTCGAGGCCGTTGACGAGACGGCTGCGGAGACGGATCTCGTGTCCAAAGCAGCGACACCGCGGACAGCCGATTCCGCCGAGGCGTTCCGAAGTGACCTCGACGATCGCCTCACCGACAGACAACGGACGGTACTGCGGACCGCCTACCTGTCGGGGTACTTCGCCTCACTACGCGGAAGTACGTCCGAAGAGGTTGCGGACACGCTCGACATTGCCGGTTCGACGCTGCTGTATCACCTCCGACAGGTCGAACAGGAACTCGTCGGCACGTACTCCGAGACGAACCGTGAGTCACCCCCCACCGATGGCTGGGACGGAACGTTGTCGTTGCGTGCCGGTGAGCGTCGCCACGGGGTAGACGCTCGCCGGTACATCGCTACAGCCGTCCGGACGAGGTCAGTACTTGTTTCGGCCGATCCCGTCGAACGACGACAGCAGGTCATCGGCCTCGGGCAAGAGCGACCTGATCCGTTCCTCGACGACCGAGAGTCGCTCTTCGATGTCTGCGAGTTCGTCGTTGTCTCCGAGATCCTCCGCTGGCAACTGCGCAGTCACGACCGCTCGGGTCGACTCGAGTTGGAAGTACTCGCCCAGCAGCTGGTACGCGAGCACCTGACACTGTTGATCGACAGCGGCGATAACGTCCGTACGATCGACCGGTTTCGAGAGGTAGTCGTCGAAGGGCATGTCGAGGACATCCAGGTCGGGGTCGATGGCCGTCACCATGATCACCCGGGTTTCGAGTTCACGTTCCCGGATGAGCTCTAACACTTCGTCGCCGGACATCTGTGGCATGTGCCGATCGAGCAGGATTACATCGGGGACGCGCCCGTCACTGACGGTGTCCAGTGCCGCTTCGCCGCCGTACGCGACGGTCACCTCCGCGACATCCTCGAGTCGCAGTGCGTACGCGTCCGCGACCGTCTTCTCGTCGTCGACCATCAGCACACGCGGCTCCGACGCACGCATTCCATCGCTCATGTTGCCTGCTCATTGTGACGCGCACTTACTAATATCCCTGTTGAACGTTGTTCGCCACGCGCTTGCGTTCGACCGGACACGTCCTGGACCGATACTCGTTCTCTACCGACCAGCGCAACGGAGCAGCGGTCCCACCCGGTCAGCGACGAGGGTGACAACGTCACCCCGTTCAGCAGTGACGAACGCACGACGGACAACTGTCTCGCCTGCAGCGACACTGGTGTCGAGTGAGGCCGTGTATTGGTCCGACTCCGTCGCTACCGAGACCGAAACAGGGTCGTTCCCCGTATTTTCGAGTACGACTGTTCCCCCCGGATAGATGGCATTTGGATCCTCACCCACGATCCCCGCGCATCCGGATAGTGCGGCGGTCCCGAGACACTCTCCGGGCGCAGACAAGTATCGTCGCATGGAAAGGACTTATCTGCTACTACCCTCGAATTTCTGAGAGATTGGCAGCAAGAGCATCCAGAACCATTGTTGATTACCTCTTGATTATTTCTGTTTTGTCAGGTGCCAAGATCGATCGTTTGAGGTACTAAAATACGAAGGAAAATCGGCTTCGTCAACGAATGCGGGCATACAGGATTGCGCTCCCGAACTGAACGCCGACCGTTATCAAGAAAGCCGCGATACTCGCGGTCGTATCTCCGACCTGAGACAACCCGACTTCGTAGACGCTCAAGAAGACGACAACCGTGGCTACCCCGAACAAGAGCGTCCACATGACCGCGTACATCGGCCTGTACTCGACCGGCCAGTAGTCGTCATAGGCAAAGGCCATGTCCATGAGACTCAATGACAGCAGGAACTCGGCACCGAAGTCGGCTGACACAGGGAGTGGACTACTATCGAGCGACACCAATGCGAACGCCACCAAAGCCAGTCCAATCGCTGTTACTGTCACCCACTGATTGTCTGTCAGGTCAGCACGCAGTCGATTATGGAGAGACGGGGACTCGGGCATGGAAGACGTGTAAGAAGCGTGCATAAAAAAGCGTGTGGGACAGTCTCAGATTTCACAACTCGCCCCCGGAATTGACATTTTATCGGGATGTTAGACACACGTATGCCCGGCGCAGGTCGTTCAGAGTCAGCGGTAATCAGAACTATCGGTTACAGCGTCGCAGTGGTCGCTGTCGGCGGTTATCTTCTCTTTGGGTGGTCGTTCGACGGTAACAGTGCCACCGTCCCGACAGTCATCGGTGTTGTCGTCGCGGCTTCGGCAATCGGGTGGACACTGTATAGCCGCGTATATTCCAAAGGGTCGTAACGATGGACGGACTTTCCAGAGACGAGACTGCGGGTATCGTAATTATCGGCGTCACTGTCGCAGTGTTCGCTTGGTATCGGGCGGGTATGACTGGGATCCAGCGATGGACTAACGCCACTATCGCATTTCTCGCGAGTATTTCCTTTGCAACGGCTGTAACCGCCATTCTAAAACGTTGGAATCCTGTCTGGTATCGCTCACAGTAGACATATTGAACGGTGAAGGGGAGTCATAGAACTCTTCACAGGGTGGTTATTTTAGAGTAGCCTGTATAAGTCACACAGAAAGAGTGACTGAAAGAATACCGTGTATATCTTCGCGTTTCCCAGCCAGAGAGCGTAGGTAACGCATATATAGTTGCCGGGTGCCGGCTGAAGTATGAGCGAAACCTCGAAAAGTCGGCTGTTGGTATCTGGCGGAAGCCTTCTATTGGTATTTCAACTAATTGTGTTTCAGGGGGCTTTCAACATAGTCGAAAACCCTGGAGTGTCAGGCACGCTGAGGGGTGTCATCAGCGGTGGATTGTTGCTTATCGCCACAATCTGTATCGGTAGCGGAGCGTATCTTCGGTACCAGCGTTCTTCGGCTATGTAGGAATTACACTGAGCGACGAAGGGTGGAAAGACTGATCTGACAACCATTCTGTGGCATCCTGCGCAACCAATAGTCGTATTTCACGGAGTCTCGATCTCTTTCGACGCGACGTGATCCGAGGAACTCGCTACGACAGCGCTTCGAGCGAGACCCGTCCGTCGTCGACATCGACCGTCAGTCGGTCGCTCCCGTCACCGAGGTGTCCACGAAACTCGTTGCCCGTGGACTCGACCTCGTCGAACACGTCGTCGTCGAACTGTACCGTCCCATCGTTGTGCGTACAGACAACCGTGGCGTCGAGCGACGACGACAGCTGCACCGTCACGTCACCGTCGTCCGCGCTGACGATCGAGTCGTCGACGACCTCGTCGACCGAGAGGTCCAGGTCACCGTCGTCTACCCGGACATCACCGATCGTTGCCGGTTCGTTCATCGTGACCGCACCGTCGTCCAGTTCGGCGCTGAACCTGTCTACCTGGTCGACCGTGACATCGCCGTCGTCACCGTCGACACTGAGTCCCCCCTCCAGCGGGCCGATCTCGGCATCACCGTCGTCTATCGAGAGTGCGAGTTCTCCGGGAACGTTCGTCACGGTGGCGTCGCCGTCGTCAACGTCGAGTTCAGTCACTCGGACGCCGGGCGGAAGCTGCACCGTGATCGATTCGAGCCCGCCGCCCCCAACGCCGACGATGGGGCCGGTGGAGCGCTCTTCGCTGATGTCGAGTCGACCGTTCGTCACCTCTCTCACGACCTCGATGTCGCTCAACTCTGTCTGTCCGACAGCGTACTTCGTCGCCTCGATCCGAACGTCTTCGCCGTCCCATGGTTCGACCGTCGTCTCACCGTCGTCGCTGTTTATTGCAACGCTCCCGATATCGTCGCTCACGTCGTACTGGACATCGGTCGTCTCTCGTTCGGTGTCGCCGAACCCCGCACAGCCAGCGAGCGCGACGACGCCACCGACACCGACCGCTGTGAGAACCCGTCGGCGCGACACGTCGGTTGTGGTGTGTGACTCTCCGTCGGCAGTCCAGTTAGACTGGTGCATACCTGCTTGTTCGTGATGCCACAAGAAAGAACGAGGCTCACTGTCTCACCGTCAGAAACTATCAGTCTGAAAATACGCTGTCGACACAGAAGAGCGCGCTTGTTACCGCTGTCTGTCGAGCGAGTGAGGGAGTCCGTCGACGCCGACAGTGGCTCCGAGTGGGGTCACTGAACCGGTTCGATATCTGTCTGGGATCAGGGAGACGGGAAAACGGAGTGTAGTGGAGGGCCGATGGCTCTCACGGGGCGGATGGCCGGAAACTCGGGTGCCTCCGCCCACAGTGGACCATGACAGGTGGAATCGGTGGGCTGGTGGTGGTGGGAGCGTCGGATACTTTTTCAGGGCCGCCTCCGACCGGCGGCTACGTACACCTACTGGCGGATAGATGATTAAGGCCGGCAGCGTGTCTCTGGCTCTGCAACAGTCCAAGAGGGATCAGTCGGTAGTCGGAACAGGGTGACTGGAAGCCGAGGAGTCCTCGCCAGCATCACCCTTGTCGGACCCACTTCGCCAGCGGCGAACGGAAGTGCGACGGCAGCGATACCTGTGCTGTATTTTGTATCGACATCCATCCACACAAGAATGGCTGCGAAAAGCCGCGAGATCACCTGTCTAAACAAGGCCCCGATAGTGCTATTTCACGCATCGATGACACGTAGCGAGCGGAAGCCCACCCCCTCAGGTGTGGGAGGAGGTCAAGCCGACAGTGACTGTGGCTTTCGGACGCACGGTCGTTCGAAGACGAAGAAATGGGCTTTCTGGACGAAGCCGTCGTGCAACGAACAGCAGGCAAGAGTTACCCGATTTGGGCGTCGTGGAAACGGAAATACCCGGCCGTGATGGGGACGAACAGCCAGGCCAGTAAGACGAGAATCGGCAGCCAGGCCGATGCGAACGGATCGGTTCCGAAGAACTGTCCCTGGTTGGTGGCCCGGTAGGCTGCGTTGGCGGCGCGGTTGGGCGGGAACAGTCCGACCAGCTGTAACCACGCCGGCTCGCTGCCGGCTGGTATCAGCCCCAGTTCGACGGCACCGTACTGGATGGCGGTCTGAATGAGGTTCCACAGCGCGACGAGGATCATGTAGGCACCGACGGCGACGGCAGTGGCACGACTGTCGCTCGCACTACCGGCCGAGATGCCGACGCCGAGAGCGACGAACGCCACGCTCATGAGCGCGAGAAAACCGATGAATGATGCCACTGCGCCGACCGTCCCGCCCAGAATCGTGAGGACAACGAGGCCTGTCGCGAGCCCGCCGACAAGCGTGGCGGCGAGCATCAGCGCCGTCCTGCCGATGAGCTTCCCGAGGAGAACGTCCCGGCGCGATGGCGGTAAACTCAGCAACATCCGAAGCGAACCAGACTCGCGCTCGCCGGTGATTGCCCCCTTGGCGAGGATGAGCGCGACGATGGGAAGCATCGTCACAGCGAGTTGGAACGAGAGTGCGAACACTTCACGAGCTGCCATGCCGCTGGTGGCTGCGAGTAATCCCGTGATCCCGGCCGTCGACAGTAGGACGATCCCGGTGACAACCCACAGCATCTTCGACCGGCCGGCGTCAGCCAGGTCCTTCCGGGCGATAGTGCGGACGCTCATCACGCGACACCTCCCGGAACGACCGGTTCGGGCTGACTGTCAGTGGTGTCTTCACCGGTGTAACTGGCGAACAGGTCCTCGAGCGATGATTCCTCGATGCGAACGTCGGTGACTGTCGTTACCTGGCGGACCCGGTCGATGAAGCGGAGTTTCGCCGCCGGTTCGAGACAGGTTCCCCGAACGGATCCGTTGGCCACCTCGATTTCGCGTACGTTCGGGAGGTCACCCAGGTCGCGCTCCGGGGCGGAGTCCACGTTGAGGATCACTTCGGCCCCGGTGTCGAGTTGCCGTCTGAGCCGGTCGATACTGTCGACGGCAACGAGCGACCCCTCATTCATGATACCGACGCGGTCGGCGACGGCTTCGACCTGTTCCAGGATGTGACTCGAAAAGAACACCGTCACACCGCGCTCGTTTTCGGCACGAATGATGTTTCTGAGTTCCCTGGCGCCGTTCGGGTCAAGACCGCTGGTCGGTTCATCGAGTATAAGCAGGTCGGGGTCCCCAACCAGCGACATCGCGAGGGCGAGTCGCTGGCTCATCCCCGTCGAGTACTCTCCCGCGGGCCGGTTCGCGTCGTCGCGGGAGAGTCCCACCCGTTCGAGCAACTCGTCCGGCTCCTCGTCAGCGTCTTTCAGTTCGGCCGCGAGTTCTACGTGTCGCCGACCGCTCAATCTGTCGTACAGTCCGTAGTTCTCGGGAACGACGCCGATCCGGTTGTGGAGGGACTTGCGGTCCTCCGAAACATCCAGTCCGAGCATGGAGGCCGTCCCACTCGTTGGATTCACGAAATCCAACAGCACGTTGATAGTCGTGGACTTTCCGGCCCCGTTCGGGCCCAAAAAGCCGAAGACCTCGCCTGATTCAACGGTCAGATCGACGCTATCGACAGCGGTCACGTCACCGAACCGTTTGCTCAATCCTTTCGTTTTGATCGCTGGGTGGGTCATCGTTACGTTTTCACTGACGGTCGGGCATAGCTTAAACCGACAATTAGTGTCTCCGGGCCTGAAACTCTGCTGTCACACTCGAACTCGCCGGCACTGGTCGCTCCGGCCAACGATGTGGCGTCGAACACGCCACCCCAACTGCCACAGCGCACCGCAGGACGGTTGGCATCTAGCAGCGCAACGCGTTTTCAGTTGGTGACCGGAATCGTTCCTCGTTCGTTTCTTGCCCCGTTCGTCACTGCATGTCGGCCACGTCGACAAGGCGGTTCGCGTCCGCGGTGATCCAGGCGGTCGTCGCTTCATTTTCATTGTGGCGCCACGCGAATGTGACGGTCCCCGAGCCATCGTCGGGTATCACCTCGACACCGGGGCCATCCCGAAGAGCATCCTCAGTCGATGGAGTATCGATCCACGGCACAGTCGCGTCGGGGTCGCTATCATCGGGCATGCCTGCAACGAGGTGTAGTGTGATAATAAAAGGGGTCACAGGATTGCAGGTCCAGCAACCGGGCATAGGCCTCAATCTCGTCGACCTCTTTGGAGTTACTGAATCGATCTGGAGTGGGGTAAACGGAAACACATTGGAGTGCGTCCGAGACGGCGATTTTTGAGCGGGCTCCGAACGGGTATGCGGATATAGATAGGTCCCGTGCCCGGTGACTACACGGGGCTCAAGGAGATAGCCCACGGCTTTAGCCGTGGGAGGATGTCAATCGCCAACTTCGAGACTGACTCCATCGGAGTGGAACATGAGTTGCATCCGGTCGACGACAACGGAGAATTGCTTCCGATGGTGGCCCTGAGGGTCGACCACCATCGAACTCTGGATGACGCCAGCGGATTCGAGTCTGTTTAGCCGGCGATAGACGGTCGCACGGGACATATCTAACCGGTCGGAGAGCGCCCGTGCCGAGACCGAATCTTCGGCGAGCACGTTCAGCATTTCTCGAGCGTAGTCGTCGCTCAGCAACGATAGGATTTCACTCGTGTCGACTGTCCGTTGATCGTTACTCTCGGGGTCGGTGTCGCCGACCTTGGATCGCTGGAACGCGTGGGCCGAATCTGACTGTGACATCGTTATATCGATGATGTAACGGACATTCCCTGTAGCCAGATGCTTCTATTTCGCATAGCTCGGAACGGAGGAGTCTAGCTATCGGCATGAGACCTATCCACAACCAATTTGCGGATCCTGCGCGGGCGTCCGTCGTTGCAACCGAAGTGAATCGGTCGGCCAGGTGGCATCTCGTGGGAGATGTCTCGTCCGTTGAGTCCTGTGGTGGGTACGTTGTCTCCAAAACGTCCGACGCTCTTGCTCAAGCTAGCGAAAAGACTCCGTAGTACGGAACGCATCCCGCCTCTTGCTATCGATTGTGACCAAACAACCAGCATTCGGCGGGATGCTTCAGCAACTTGTATCGCTTGGTACTTTGGAGTTTCCGCCCGAGCCGCTCGACGCCATCGTCGAGCGGCGTCTCAAGACGATCTGGGAACAAGCACCCTGTCCAGAGTGTGGCGCGACAGCCATCCGAACGTGGGATTATACGCGGAACAGGCGCAATACCACGGCCTTCAGGCCGTGGATACGCGCCGTCACTCAGGGCAACAGACCACCGTTCTGCGGCTGCACTGAGTTTCCTACGGAGATGTTTAACTGACAGGCCGCCGTACCGGAGAGTAGGAATCGGTCGGAACAGAGCGGATTCCGAACCGTCCTTCGGAGGCGGCCTGTCCGCCCACGTAACGAGGCAGTATCTGAAAGGGCAGCCGGTGAACGACACATCCTCGAAAGGTGTGCCGACGTGCTGACTGCTTGAAGCGAACTAGAAGGTACCCCCGAGTCCGCTGATGCCTGCTGGCGTCCCCGTGGCAAAAACAACACGTTGGGACGCCATATACGGTCGAGGATAGGGGTAACGGCCACTTGGCATGGCCAGCAGTCCACCAGTCCAAGACCGTGGGACTACCTGCGCCCGAAAGGTCTGGTAGTCCGGTGATTGGACTGCGAACCTGAAACTCCCACCGCTCGGGATTCCTCCGCGTTCACGCGGAGGAGGATGTCAACTCGACCGTATCTGGTGTCGCGGCTGCGGTTTCATGAGCACCTATACGCTCAGAACGCCGTTCTATGACGCGGAACTCGCCCCTGGCGAGTTCCCCGTCGCCTTCATCCTCGCTGATTCATTGCTCAGTACCAACCAAATCGCCGCCCTCCTCGATCGGGCTTACAACACGGTTCACTCCGCGATTCGTAACGTGGAAGCCGCGTTCCAGCGCGGCTTCCCCGTCGTTTGGGATCGTATCGATCACACTCTCGACGCGCCGACACAGGTCGATGAAACTCAGCAGGTCTGCTCGGGTTACAAGGGACGCGACCCACCGCGGGACGGGCTGTTCCGCGGTGGGTCGCCAGAGGGCGGTCGCACACGATGGAGTGGAGAACAGGGTGATGAACTGACGCTCGTCGCGGCGTGCCGTGACGTGCTTCGCGTGGTCTCTGCTGAGGAAGGGACGAAGTTTGAAGACGAACTCAAGCCAGTGATCGTGGAGGCTGAAGACCTCTCCCAGTCGCTGGGAGAGGTCTGGACTGACGAATATCCACCGTATCACCAACTGGAACGTGACTACGGAGCATGGTGGTGGCTTACACAACAAATCGATAGAGGTGAGTGCACAAACTGTATCAACATATCATACCACAAATCAATAGAGGCGACTTCTCGGGTGTAGTCGTCACCGGATTCTTGCGGGACAGTGTCGACGCCGGCGTCCGTCGCTATCTCGTCGAGGATTGGGACAGTCTCGGGCGTCGACCAGAACAAGATGTCCGGATCATGTACTTCGAGCGCTGCCTGCTCGGCCGAATAAGAAGCGGTTCAAGTGTCGGTCGTGTTCTCATCAAGAATACGACGGCCGTGGTGCAAGCGTCAATATCGCCGTGAAAGGCGTGGAGAAACTCGATAGGACTGTCCCTGCTCTCAACAGCCTTCCCGTTGTTCGGAAGCTGTGAAGCAGGCATCGGGGTCGTGGACGCGCCGACCGTAATCCATCCGACCGTTCGCGGCTATCAGGCCGATGATCGAGTGGGAGTATCCGACTAACCCACGGGAAGCCTGGAGGCTTGATCCCGAGGCGGTTCACCTCTTGTCTGTGTTTCCCTACTTCCGGAACGATTTCCTGGATTCGCCTATCTGATTTTTCGGTGGACAATTCACTCATAGTGGGGGAATATACAAACACACCAAAGTACTATATTACTTTGTCCCCTGCGTATCTATATGAACGACCGTAGACCGCCAGAGGAGTTTGCCGACGTCAACGAAGCGGTCGGAGAGGATTGGGAATCGGAAACCACACCCTACGAACGTATTCGACACGTCGTTGCGCATACGTACAGCCCAGTCTCAGCCGATACGGTCGCTGATAATGCACGGACCGCTCCGAAAACCGCGCGAAAGCATTTGAACACACTCGCGGATGAGGGATTCGTCGAGACGACAACCGGCGAGCACGGCGGCACGCTCTATCGACGCTCGCCCGAATCGCTTGTCGTTGAGCAGGCCGCTGATATCCTCAACCATGTCTCGACCGATGAACTGGTCACGCGAATTCAGGAAATGCGTGAGCAGCTCACCGAATATCAGACTGAGTTCGGTGTCGACTCTCCCGAGGAGTTGGCCGTCGATCAGACGAATCAGGTACTCGCTGAGCCCGGTTCCCAACAGCGCGACATTGATCCGGAGACGATTCGTGAGTGGAAGACACTCCGTCGAAACCTCGCGTTCGCGACCGCTGCCCTCTCGATCGGCAACGCTGAGCAGTTTGTTGACGGCGACCGTCGCTTGACTGACGATGGCGTCCTTGCCTGAGCAATGCAGGATTCTCCTGACCAAACAGAAATCCATACGCTTCGTGGGGCTACAGATCGTCCGGCGCTGCTGACGATTCGTGACGTCGTCGAGGAAATGGAACCACTTGCCACAGCCGAACTCGACGACTATCTTCATCCATCGGTTGTTGAAGTCACGCTTGACGATGGGCTGTGTGAGGCCGATGAGGCCCGGATTGACATCCAGTGGACGACACGGTCTGATTACAAGTTCCACTATACAGACACGGACGCAGTGAATTTCCGCTGGGGAAAGCATCCACACGGCGGAGATTATGTTCACGTCCCCGAATTAGAACACTATCATCCACCGCCGGATGCAAGTTCAGATCCAGACGAGGTCGAAGAGTCCTGTATCACACAGTCTCCAGAAGCATTGGTCACTCGTGCCGTCCTCAAACTTTGGCGGGTCGCCTACCACACTGACTCGTATGAACCGCTAAACGCAGGCCGTAATCCGCCGTAGGATGCAAGATTGGGACGCCATGCTTCCTCTTCACGTCGAGTAGGGTAATATCGTCGTCGAGTATCAGTGACAGCATCTCGTGTGTCCCGGTCTACCTGGTCAGCAAGGGTCCATTGCGGACAGCGCCTCGAGTCGGTTGGTCTACTTCCGATCGGTTCGACGTTGAGTGTTCTCCCGTACTCGAGGGTGTCATAGAACGGTTACCACACCAAAGAGCAGGGTGAACGCTGAGGTGGTATGGACTCAGCGACCCTGCAGAATGAGCCTTCGGTAGATTCGTTCTTCAATGTCGCGGAGACCGAGACATTAGCGTTGTTTGAGCATCTCTCTTTTGAATTTCTCGAAGAGTTCGACGTGTTCGCCCCGGCGAAGACGGGGCGAACACGAGAGCATGAGCCACCAGAGATGATGCGATGGTTCCTCCATTGCTACTACCATGATATCTACGGCATCCGTCCCGTTGAACGGGCGCTTCGGAACACGGTTGTTTGGGTGAGCTGTGGGTTCGATCGACCGCCGTCAAGAGACGCGGTCGATCGCTTCCTCACTGACCTCGAACACGTCGTTGACAAAGTCTTTGACCACCTCGTCGAGCAGGCCGCCCGCCGCGGCCTGCTCGACTTGACCTACTGCATCGATTCAACCGACGTGAGAGCGATGCCCGCCGACGAAGATGCGTCGAAGTGCTACGATCCAACCGACGACGAGTACTATTACGGGTACGGCTGTACGATTGTTTCGACCGGACAGAAGATACCGATTGCAGCAGAGTTCACCGAGAGCAAACAAGCGCCAGAAGAGACGGCGATGCGCGTCACACGTGACGCGCTCGCCGTCGCCAAGCCGATTTGGATGGTCGGTGACAGCGCCTACGACACGCTCGACTGGCACGACCACCTGCTGGCCGCAGGGGTCGTGCCAGTCGCCCCGTACAATGCACGAAACGCCGACGATCCGAAAGATATCGAGTACAGAATCGAAAACCGTATTGAGAAACACAGCGAGGACGTTCAGCTGAAGCAATCTATTCTGGACGAGACATACAATCGCCGTACAGGAGTCGAACGAACCAACGAATCAGTGAAGGACTGCGGCCTCGGGCGAACGCACGCCCGAGGCCGCGTCCACGCACGAGCGCAGGTGTTTCTTGCGCTGTGCCTTCGCCTCGTCGTCGCAATCACCAACTACGAACGCGGAGACAATCCGGGAAGCACGATAATCACGGTGTGTGTAAAGAGTTCTATGACACCCCCTCATAATGCAAAAAGAGAGTAGAGAGCTAACGTCGTCGTTCAGCCATAATCTCTATGAGCAACGTCGTGGTTCGATCATAATGCAGAAAGAGGGTAGAGAGCTAACGTCGCCGTTCAGCCATAATCTCTATGAGCAACGTCGTGGTTCGATCATAATGCAGAAAGAGGGTAGAGAGCTAACGTCGCCGTTCAGCCATAATCTCTATCCGAGGGGCTTTGCAACGTCGCGTTTCAATATGGCTGTGTTGACATGGCGAATTGAGACCAGTCCTGGTGGACACTCGACGAGTCTTCCCCTCACCCCATCAAGGATTGTAACATGGGGTGAAGCTGTTCCGAAGCTGCTGCCGATGAATCTCCTGTCACGGCGTGTATTCTCCATCTTCACGGTCAGTTGACTCCGCTCGCTGGTACGTATTGAGCCGACCGCTACGGTCGACGGAGATCTGTCCCTCTTCCTCGAGTTTCCGGAGCTTGTTGTAGATCTGGTGATCGGGGAAATCCAGCTCTTCTCGGAGATCTTCGATCGTCTTCGGGGCCTGCAGCGAGACGAGCAACGCGTTCTCAAGACAATACGAGACGAGTCGGTCCGTGATTGGCGCAACAATATCGTGCCGCTCGTCGAGGACATCGAGCGTATCGAGCACAGCAAACGAGAAGAATTGGCCAGTGCGATCTTCTTGGGTCTGAATCTCTTGGAAGATGCTCTCCCAGTCGAGGTCGGCCTGTCTGGCAATCAGTGCGACATCTTCGAGATCGCCTTCGCGCTCCGTGATCGATTTGAACACGAAGATGTCGGTCAGTGAGAGCAGATGTACGTGAAGATTGCCGTACTCGAATGATTGGTCGCACCGCTCGATCATCGCCGGCGTCAGCTGGAGCTGGCCGGCGACCGCCTCCACGAAAATATCCCACCGTGGAAACCCGTCTTTCTCCAGCACAATACTGGGATCGAGCTGGTTGTACGCCGCTTCCAAGTCACTCCGCTCCTCGTATCCCATGTCCTGTAGCGATTCGGCGATCGTGATAAACGTCTGTCCGTCCGCAACGACGAGGTCGACGTCTTTCGTCGAATCCTTCAACCCACGCAGAATGAGGTTGCCACCCCCGAGGAGATACACGTCGACAGGCGTGTCCAGATGGTCGCCAAGCTCTTCGAGCCCCCGGCGAAGACTATCTTCCGGATGTTGGCCGCGCGGATAGACACCATAGTCGTTCGCGAGATCGATGAATTCCGCCCACGGGAGAAAGAGCTCCTCGTGGTGGACCTCCCGCTGGTCGATGTATGCAAAGAGGTCTGCCCACTTCTCGACGCACTCCCACCTGTTTGCGAAGCGCCACAGGTCGCTGGTGTCGAGGGTTGCGCGGTGCGTCAGATAGAACACGCCAGCCATCGCCATCTGTTTCTTGTTCTCAGCGACAGTCACCGCATGGATCAGCACCGCTTCGAGTCCTAGCGAGCGATCACCTTGATAGACGTAAGTCTTCGCTGGGTGATAGTCAACACCGTAGCGCGTGAACGCTGAGAACGCAGTCGGCGTTCCATCGACTGTGTCCTTGCTCGTTGCGACGAGTCGGTCGCCGTTCGCGCGGTATTCGGTTTCGAAGGGTGTCGTTCGGGTTCTCGCTTCGAGGAACGACCGTAGCGTGTCATCGGTGATAGCATACCCGTCGTCCGTGTGTGAGATCGCGCCGGTCTCCTGGATCTCGTTCAAGTGCTTGTAGAGCGTGGACGTGGCGAAGCCCTGCTGTTGTAACTCCGAAATCGTCTTCGGACCGCCGAGCAGCGCACCCAAAATATCCTCTTTCGTCCCTGTCAGCACGTTCTCGAGTGCGTAGCGGTCGAGGAGCTCGGCAAGCAGTGATGCCTCGTATGTGGTGGCCAATTGGACGCCGTCGGTTCGGTCCACAAGATGGGCGTTTTCGAGGTCGCCAACGACCTCCGATGTCCAGCTCTGACTTTTATCGATCGCATCGGCTAATTCGCCAACCGAGTAGGACTGATCCCGTAAACAGTCGATAACCCGTAGCTCCGCTCCCCTCATAGATTCCAATTCTACCGATGTATTTATAACTATATCGGTGAGGGTGGAATTGAATGCAGAGTACCTGATGAGCTTGTCTATCTCTACAAGGAGATCGCCGACTACGAATCCATCCAGCAACCGGAGAACCTCCATCGCCTTGCATCACTTGCGGCCAGCCACGCAGGCGAAGAGTTGAACTACACCGATATCAGTGAACGGCTCGAAGTCGACCGGCGAACTGTTGATACCTACCTCGATGCGCTTGATGGGGATATTGCAGTCACGGAGTCACACGAATATTCGCTTCGGCGCTTTCGGCGGACTCGATTGTACCTTCGGAACCCTCGCCACGTCGTGTTACTCTCTCGGCGGGCCGAACACTACGGGTACGAGCGCGACGACCATGGCCCCATCAATCACGAATTCGAATACAAGCTTGCGCGGACGGTCGCGTTCGATCATGCTATGCGTCTCGCATTCGCGATCCGCGCAAACGATGTCGAATACTGTGAGACAGATGCTGGGACGGTCGATTATATCCTCCAGCGACAGGATATTGTCTATCCGTTTGTGCTTTCCTATCACCCTCACGGAGCGGACGCCGAGATGATCGCACTTGCCTTCGATCCGAGTATTGGACAACACGCCAAGCCTGATGGGGATGAGATCTATGAGTACGACTACGAGGCCCCGTATCGGTTCATCCTGACCGACAGCGTGCCACGTGAACTGCTCGAGGACGAAACGCTTGTCCGGGAACGCAACGGGGTTCGCATCTGTTACGTTCCGTTCTGGCTCTTCTTGCTCTGTTGAACGATCTCTATTGTTCAACCCCCAAGGAGTCCGTCTGCCCAGTAGTTGAGGCCGGTCATCTCAATGCATATGCCTCAAGCCCTCTCTGCTCAGTGGCTCAGAGTTGGTCGATCGGCTTGTTGATGATTTGGAAGACTTCGCTCGCCCGGTAGAACCGGTTCCGGTCTTTCCCGGTGAGTTCTTCGAGTATTCCGTCATCTTCGAGCTGTCCGATCAGTCGGTTGGCCGTGCTGTATTCGACATCTAACCACTCGGCCGCCGTATTCACGTCAAGGTACGGATCTTCGAAGAGCCGCATCACCAGTTCGAGGATGTTCCCAGACCGCTCGCTCTGATAGCGCTGTTGATAATCTTCTCGTAGGTCGACTAGCAGGTTGGCCCGCTGATGGGCCTCGTCCGCTTGCGACTGTACGCCACGCAGGAAAAACAGAAGCCACTCTTCCCATTCACCGTGCTGACTGACTGCCAAGAGATGATCAACGTAATCTGACCGCCGTGCGTTGAAATAGGAACTCAGGTAGAGATACGGCTCGGGCAAGAGACCGTCACGTTGTAGGAGGAGACTGATCAATAGCCGCCCGAGTCGTCCGTTCCCATCGAGAAACGGGTGAATCGTCTCGAACTGGTAGTGGGTCAGCCCGATTCGGAGAAGTGGATGCAGATTTGTCTCTTGGTTCGCATACTCGAGCAAGTCTTCGAGAAGGTCTGGGATCTCGTTCGGTGGCGGCGGCACGTACCTGGCGTCTTGGATGTATGGCGTACTGCCGATGAAGTTCTGAGTCGTACGGAGTTCCCCTGGGTCAGCCTCATCCCCACGGACACCCGAAAGCAACCGGTCGTGCATCTCGCATAGCAATTCGACGGTGATTGGATCGCCAGCTGTGATCGCATCCAATCCGTGTGTCAGCGCGTACAGATAGTTCACGACTTCTTGGGTACCCTGCTGTCTGTCTTCGTCGATGAGAGCCTCCTGTCCAGCCTCATAGGCGTAGATGTCTGAGAGGGTCGCATGTGTGCCTTCGATTTGCGAGGATTCCAGCGCTTCTTTTCGGATGAACGGCTCGATTAGGATCTCTCTTGAGCCGACACGTGGGCCGATACCGTGGAGTCGACCAAGTGCCTGTGTCGCCTCCGCCAGCGGTGTAATGAGCTGCTCAGTGCTAACTGAAGGGGGGAGCGGGTCAGGGCGGAATGCCGAATATGTCCCCTTCGGTGTCGTCGTGGGGACGATTTCACCGGGGGCCGTCCCGTCGAAATTATCTTGCTCCATTAGTGGCATCCCGAGAAATACGCTGGCTACTATTGGCATTTTTGGTGCTAAATCAAAATAGTAGGATGAGTGATTGCACTGTCACAACTACTCAGAATCTCTGAGGATAGATTTGACCCACATATTAATTCGTGAGATGTACCGTCAGGCCGTGAAACGGCTACTGGATGAAGTCCCGGAGACAGAGCAGTTCTTCCGAGCCGGAATCGTGGCTATCGACATCACTGAAGCTGAGCCCTTCACCGGTGATAGAACAGGTCACGAGGATGAGATCATCGGGACAAAAGAGAAGACTGACGAATACGCCTATCAGTGGGCGACCGTCCAGCTCGTCGGTAATGCGGTCCCAATTGTCTTAGACGCAAGGCCGGTGCGGCGTGGCGAGAGTCGGCTCGAAATCGTTGAGGATCTACTTGACTCGGCTGAGGACCTCGTCCACGTCGACAGCGTGCTGATGGACAGAGAATTCGACAGCCAACACGTCTTGGAGATGATTAGCCAACGCGGGCTCCCGTACGTCGTTCCCAAGCGGATGCAGACCAGCGAGAAAGCCCAGGCCAAGCGGTTGCTCCAGCGCGATCAAGTTCGATACGAGACTGACCGCAAGCTCCACCTCGGGAAGAATGAATGGCACGAGACGACGCTGATCTACCGGCGGAAAGAGAACTCCGAACACCCCGATCATCGGCAGTACTCGGTGTTCATGACGAATTGCGGGAGCGGTCACCTCACAGAGTACGGGTATCGGTGGGAGATCGAGAGCGGCTACCGGTCGATAAAGCGGTTCATGGCTGCGACCATCTCGAAGGATTTCGGGCTTCGATTCTTCTACTTCGCGTTCGCGTGTCTACTGTACTCTATCTGACGGGCTGTCGATCTACTCGTCCAAGCTGAGTTGACTGGCGAGTATGAGCACTCACCGGTGATTACAGCGGACAACACGCTGACGCTGCTGAAAAAGGAAACTGGAATCGGGTAGTGGGGAGCTCTATTCGGGTTAGCGTGCCGGTGAGTGGCTACGCTGCTGGAAGTCTCGAAAAATTGCCCACATGGTTGAGTGTGTGATAGGAATAGCCGCTTGGAAAGCCATCTGGAGGAGTTTCCGCTGGCCGAATCGGTCAAATTCACGCATCACAGCCCTGCTAAACCCACTGTAGTCTCAACTTCCAAGGCCCGACAGTAGTTGAGACTGGCTCTCTCAATGCATAGAGCCCAGGCCAGTTGCTCGACTTGCCGACAAGCCGTATGATACTCAGGACCCCCGCGCACGAACTCGGAAGTCACACGGAGGAAAAGTACGACTGACCGAAACGAAGCAGGTCTCGGTCAAATTTGTCCGGGTCGTCGACTCGAAAGTGAAAGAGCTGATTTCGCATATCCCCGATTTCAAGCACTAATTCGCGGATCACGTCCTGTTGATCATCGAAGAGTGATTCGAATTCTGCCCAGTGAATCGAGATGAATTGGGCATAGTGTGCGTAACTGCAATGCTCGATCGACGCTGGCGTTGGCAGTGGGTGTTCCTCGTCGAACGTTTCGGCTAGCTGCTCCGACAGCGAATCCCCAAACACTCGCGTGAAAATCTCGCGCAACTGCATCTCGATGGACTCGATCAACAGAAACGGTTCAAGCATCTGTTTCAGTCGCGTCAGGAGGTCGTAGTCGGTCAGAATCCGCCACTCGCCGTCTCGATTGATCACGATGTACGTGTATTCTGCGAGCGCATCGAATACGGCGAGGAGGTTCTCGTCTTCGCTGATGGTGTGTGCATCTTCGACGGCCGCTCCGACCGAGATCTTATCGAGCGTTTTGTGCCCGACCTCCAGCCGCTGGAAGGCAAGGAGAGTCCGGACCACGGACCTGTAGGTGACAATCCCGACGAGCTCGCCGTCACGTTCGACACCGATTTGGGTGTAGCTGTTCTCGAACATCCGATGGAGCGCCGATTCGAGCCCGAGATCGTATTTGACGGTCTGGAGGGTGTTTTCGATGGGCAGGTCAGCGATTGTGTACATGGATGCTCAGAACGTTGGCCCGTAGCTAACTATGCGTTTCCGTCCGTATCCAAATGACTACTATGTCTACATAAGAGCATAATCAATTTCCTATTTCACAGTCACATCGGCGAACGTTTGCAGACACGTTACGTCGACAGTCTCTGACAGGGTGTTGAGAGCCTGGGCAGCGTCATCTCGCCGCTGTTCTGCATACTGACGAAATTGTGACTCGTCGAACGTGGGCGGGACAACCATCGCCTCGGTTGGGTCCGTATCGAGCACGTAGTTGATCTGTCGGGCGGTACTGAGCCCGCGACCGAGTCGTTCGCAGCGTCGGCGAACCGGTTCGTCGACACCAGCCAGCGTCGCTCCAAGGGCCGCTGCACCTTCACCGAGACTCCCCGCAGTGTCATCGAGAAACTTTGCTTGGTCGTGGTCTGTGGATCCAGCCGCGGTGTAGGTGCGCGCAAATGCCCCCGTGACGGTTTCGAGGATCGTTGTCAGTATCTCGAAACAATCACTCGACGAAGAGTCGGGTCTTGAACGGAGTGACGAAAATGCCGCTGTATACAGGTAATCCCCGGCCAGCAGTGCTGCTGTCGGATCCAGCGTAAGCGAATGCGCGTGTTTATCAGTGAGAGTGAGGAGTAGCCGATTTCGGAGATGAACGTATCCTCGGAGTAATTCGACTGCGGCGGCGTAAGGAAGGACATCCTCACGGTCCTGGTGATCTGACAGTGAATCGTATACGGTCACCACCAACTGTCCGTACCATCTGTCGGGGCTATCGTCCAGTACATCGTGAACGAGCGGGAGGTTGGCCTCGTCCGCGGTGCTGCGCACCTGTTTAAAGTGGCGCTCGATCTGTGAGGGGTGGACAGGCTCTGTGTCAGTCATCGGTTTCAGTCATCTCCTGCTGCTGTCTCGACACTGGTCTCGTCGAGGTCGACTTTAGATTCGGTCAAGTCACTCTCGCGCCACGTGCCGCGCCGGTACCATGCATAGGCGATGATCGCTCCAACGACGTTCGAAATCGCGAACGACAGCCAGATTCCGCGCTCACCGAGCGGTCCAGAGGCGATCCATGCAATCGGGAACCGGATAATCCCGAGCATCAGCACGGAGATCCCCGCCGCGGTGAGCGTCTTGCCGGCACCGCGGAAGCTGCCCGTATAGGCTCGCATAATCCCGATGAACCCGAAGGTCAACGCGACGTAGCGAAGGAACTGCTCGGCGATGTCGACGACCTCGGGGTCGGTCGTGAACACGTCGGCGATGGGTGCCGCGACGAAGAAGACAACGACCCCCGCGACCGTGAGGACGGTGAAGAGCACTTTCGACGCCAGCCCCGCCGCTTTTTCGACACGGTCCGGCTTGTCCGCACCCATGTTTTGGCCGGTCATTGTCTCTACTCCCCGAGCAACCGCGATGGCGGGGAGAAAGATAACCGAGAAGACCCGCGTGCCGATACCGTAAGCAGCGACGACCGCGTCTGGGAAGAACGCGACAATGAACAGCAGCAGGTTCATCGACAGCGCTCGCCCCATTCCCTCAATCGAAGCAGGTAACCCGATCCGGACGAGGCGTCGAAGATAGGTGAGGTTCGGAACCATATCACGGATGTGGATCTGGACGCCGCGTGTCCCACGGAACATGACTGCAAGGCCGACGACCAGCGCGAGCCCGCGGGAAAAGACAGTTGCAAGTGCCGCACCAGCAATACCGGAACCCGCGTAGCCGGTTACGGCGAATAGCGTGGATTCGAGACTACCAAGTCCGAACATCCCGAAAACGGGGTTGTTCTCGAACCCGAAGATTAGGAATGGGTCGATGACGATATTCAGGACGACCGACCCGAACATCACCAGCATCGGGGTGATGGTATCACCGTACCCTCGCATTAACGCGATGAACACCGCGAAACCGAACATAAACAATAGCCCCAGTGAGATGACTTCCATGTAACTCGTCGCTAGCGGCAGGACGTCCTGTGACGCGCCCATTACTGCGAGGAAGTCTTCGATGGCGAAGTATCCGATGACGCCGAGGATCACTGACGCGATGACTGCGAAGGTCACGGTTTGAGACGCCGCGTACTCGGCTTCCCGCTCCTCGTCAGCGCCCGTGAACTGGGCGACGAGGACGCTTCCTGCGACTGAAATCCCCATTCCCAGTGAGATAAGCAGGAACACCATCGGGAACGCAAAACTGATCGCCGCTAGTGCATCCGTGCTGTACTGGCCCAGCCAAAACGTGTCCGCCAGATTGTACGCGGTCTGGAAGAGGTTCGTGACCACGATGGGCATCGAGAGAAAAAACAGTGGTTTCGCGATTCCACCCGACGTGAGGTCGAACTCCTCTGGGCCCTTGAAGAGCGAACCAATACGACTCAACAGCCCCATTACCGTCCAACCTCCGGTTGCTCGTCGGCGAGTAGATGTTGCTCTATGTATCTGGTCATCGTATCGTAGAGTTGGTCAGAGGGCTGGTTGATTGTGACATGGCGAGTCTGTGCGCCGGTGATTGTCGTTGCGAGGAATTCTGCGTCGCGGGCTGGCTCGATGTCGTCGTCGAACTCACCGTCGTCCATGCCAGCCGCGAGTATTTCTCGCAACTGTTCGATCAGGAACTCATCGAAGTCGGTGAGACGTTCCTGTAGAGTCGAATTGTACGGGGCCTGTGCCTTCAGTTCGAACATTGCGGTTCTGAACTCTCTCAGAGGCGGCTCAGCGTCGGTAGTTAGTAGCACCTGAAGGAGCTCGTCAAGCTGTTCGTAGGGCGTGTCTCCCTCCGGAGAGTCCACTCGGTCGGTAAATCGGTCGTACAGGTCGTCGAGGAAGGCGACGAACAACTGGTCTTTTGAATCGTAGTGGTAGTGGATGGATGACTTGCTCGCGTCTGCTTCGGCAGCGATATCTTGGAGTGTAAGACTTGCGTAGCCATGCTCGCAGAGAGCACGGTACGTGGCGTCCAGGATATCGGTGGCTGGGTCGTCTGCCATGTCGTCGATATCTTACTTACTAACCGATTAGTCAAAAACCTTCGGAAATGATATCCAGCCGAAGGTAATCGCTACTTCCGCCCAAAACAACCGCTACAGGAGGATAATACCGTCACCGGTTCTAACGAGTGTGTCAAAACTGTTATTGGGTATTGGCCAGATATACCACCAATGGCCGACCCGCCGGAATGGACTTCGTCAGATCCTGACGAGGAGATTATGCGTGCGACCTATCGTGCGCTTCGCGACCACGGGTACGCAGATCTCACGATCAAACGTATTGCCGAGGAGTACGGGAAATCGACCGCTGCCGTTCATTACCACTACGACACGAAAGATGACCTCCTTGTCGCGTTTCTGGACTATGTCCTTGACCAATTCGGCGAGACGATACATGAGGTTCAGACAACAGCTCCCGAACAGCGATTAGAACTTCTACTCGACAAGCTGCTCGTTGCTCCGGAGGACCACCACGACTTGTTGATCGCAATGCTGGAGATGCGGAGTCAAGCGCCGTACAAGGAAGCGTTCGCCGACCGATTCCAGCAGAACGATGAGTACGTCCAGTACCTGCTCAGGACCGTGATTGATCACGGCATCAGTGAAGACACATTCACTGACGTCGACTCCGAACACGTAGCACGGGCACTCATGACCATCGTCGACGGGGGGCGCACTCGAGCAGTCGTTCTGGACGAGACTGAAACGCTCGAAACGGCCAGACGAACCGCGGACGAATACGTGAACGCCGTCCTCAGAGCTGATACAGGCGGAAGCGAAGATACATAGAACGGAGAGCCAGTTAGATACAGGACCCGAAGGGTATATTTTGGTCCTTGAATTCAAGCAGAGGATAGCACGAGCATATCGCTCACCACCATTATGCATTACCCAGCAAAAAGTATCGCATTGAGTATGCGGTAAACGGGAATTGGAACGGGAACGTAATCGCCTACCAAACGTACCGCTGAATTCTCTGTCGATGATTCGTTGATTTGTATCGAAATCCCGGTGTGACAGCACACACAGTTAGCTATCAAAATATTTCACAATGATGTACGGACGGTACTGTCCACCCAGATCCACGAATGCTTACACTGGTCCAGGAATATGAACGTCGTTAGTCGAGGGCTTGGTGGTACGGTTTGTGCGCGATAGTTTCGCGGAGTCCAGCAATCGCGTTACGATCAGCGGTACTGGCCGCCTCCATCACGGCAATCACTTCCCGCCGCGATATCTTCACACCAGCCTCGGTGAGTGCGTCCTCAGGACGGGTGTTGAGTTCCCTGAGTGTTCCCACACTCAGTAAATACGGAATGGACCACGCGGCGATCGTATTACCGTGCGTGAGTGGCATCGCCTCGATGTACGCTTGAGCGTCATCGAGGAACGTCCTCGCGTGGGAGGCCGTCCGTTCGACAACCTTCGCAACTGGTTCTCGATTGTCAGCACGGAGGATAGAGTCTTGGTCGACCCCTTCGTCAGCGAGCCACTCAGCCGGGAGATAGACGTTGTTTTCTTCCGTGTAATCGTCGTACACGTCCTTCGAAACGTTCACCATCTGTAGGAGGAGTCCAAACCCGTCCGCATTGTCATACAGCCTTCGAGCGCGTTTCTGAGAGACGTTCCCCCGAGTGAGAAGATTCGTGATAAGCCTGCCGACGGTACCGGCAGCGTAGTAACAGTATTGTTCGAGTTCGGAGCGATCGTTGATACGGAGTCCACCAGTGTGTGCGTAGCGCTCAACGAACATCGTCATTCCGTCAACCATCTCCTGGACCAGCGGAATGACGGCCGTCTGTACGGATTCTGGCTGGTTAGTGAATGTCGCCCAGATCGTCGGTGACTGAGCGACGACGGACCAGTCGGCGCTGCGGTCGGCTGACGATGGCAACCAGCCGTCGACAGCTGCCCGGAACTCCTTCATTGTCTCGTTGCTGGCAGGATTGAGTGCGGCGTCGAACGTTCGTAGGAGGTTCGCCTGCGATTCAGGTGAGATATGACCGGCGTCCTCGATGGTATCGGCGACGCGACATAGCAGATACCCCAAGCAGATCTGCGATGACATCGGTTCTTCCAGTACATCCACGGTCAAGGCGAAGGTACGCGACACATCCTGTACCGCTTCATGACACCAGGTAATATCTGGCTCGGGAGATGGAGTGGCCACCATTTCTGGATTTTAGAGTATAGTGAGGTAATAAATCCACCACAGAAACCCAAATCCGCCGAGCGCTGCCATCAGGATAGGCAGTACTGTTTTTTGTTGTGTCTCGTATAGCTTGTACCCGCAATACACGGCCACGAGGCCAAGCAAGGGAATAAACACGAGCGAGAGTATCGCCGATATCAAGCCGACGACTACATAGAGACTGCCCTCTTCGTTCCACGCCTGTACCGTTTCTCTCAACGAACCTTGTGACTCACTCATGGGATATGAATGCCCAGTCTGGGAATTCCTACTAACTAGTTAGTTAGCACGGTTTTAAATCCTTCGTAATATCTTGCCTAACACCGTGGGAATCAATTATATTACCCCGTTCAGCACCGGAACGACTACAACTGGGAGAAATCGACCGATCCCGAATAGTGTCTGAAATACCTGCTCAAGAAACCCTTCCTTGCACCGGAAAACCTCACGACTTATTGATCTCAGTGCTGGAGAGACAGAGCTAGGTGACGTACAAGGAGTCTTCGGGGACCGGTTCCAGTAGACTGACGAGTACGTCCGGCACATGGTTCTGGCGGCCATCGACCACAGCCTCATGAAAGCCGTGTTCAGCGAGTCGACACGGAGAACGCGGCCCGAGTCTTTCTCATCATCGTCGACGGCACCCGGACCTGCGCGGTGGTTCTGAACGACACGGAAGCCTTCGAGACAGCACGTCGGGCCGCGGACGAGTACGTGACTGCAGCCCTCCTTGACGCGGTGTCTGGCTCCGGAGAGAGAAGCCTCCACGGATTTCGGGGTGACTCCGTGACCCACCCTCTCCAACTAATTAGTCAGTTCCTTACTCCCAACCACCCAGATCGGGATATAAACCGTAAGCATCAGACTACGCTGGCGATTTGTTGCCGATCCCGGCTCGTTTCCGGCCTGATCAGCGTTTCCAGCCCTCCCACCGGGAAACAGTGGCGTTCTGGCAAGCCTCAGTGTTGCTCGTCTGCCTCGGAAAGCGAAACAGTAAAACCAGAGACTAACTATTCAATAAGTGTTGTAGTGGTCCTCCTCCCCGTCGCTGCCGCGAACTGTGCGATGCCGTTCCGGCGTCCGGGTTAGTCCCTATTGGGTGCGGGTCGCGGGCCACCGTACGAATTGGACGGGTCCAATCAGGTCAGTACCACAATGAATACTACCGGGCTATCGAACGTCGTCCTCGTCACAGTCGACTCGCTCAGGGCGGACGCCATCGGCGCCTACGACGACGAGCGCCACACGCCGGTGATGGACTCGATCGCGAACAGCGGAACCGTGTTCGAGCGAGCCTTCGCTACCGGAAACTGGACGCCTTTCTCCTTTCCTTCGATCATGGCCTCGCGGCCGGTATTCGCTGACACCGGACGCATCGGCGTTGACGGGGTCCCGACGCTCGCGTCGGTGCTTTCCGACGCCGATGTCACGACGGGCGGTTTCAACGCCGCTAACGGCTTTCTCACGTCACACTGGGGCTACGAAGCGGGGTTCGACGAGTTCGAACCGTTCGTCGCCAGCGTTGGCTCCAGCATCTACAGCCGGTACCTCGCGACGCATCCGACCGTTGAGGCGTGGCTCCAACTGGCGATCTCGCCAGTCCGACGGATCAGTTCCCTGCTGCGCGGCAACGCGGACGACCGGCCGTTCCTCGACACCTCGCGGATGTTCGACATCGAACACGCGGCCGCTGAATTTATCGCGGAGACCGACTCGCCGTTCTTCCTCTGGGTCCACTACATGGACGCCCACACCCCATATGTTCCAGCACCCCGTTACATCCGCGAGGTGTCGTCGGATCTCCTGGGCACCCACCGGATGCTCCACGCCCACACGCGGACCGGGCTGGGATGGGACGTTGGCGAACAGACGCTTGGCGACCTCCGGACGCTTTACCAGGCGGCGGTACGGCAGGTCGACGCCAGTATCGGTCGGCTCGTGGACACCCTCGCCGACAACGACATCGCAGACGAAACCGCGGTCGTCTTAGCTGGCGACCACGGTGAGGAGTTCCAAGAACACGGCCACCTCGCCCACTATCCGAAGCTGTACGACGAGCTGATCCGGGTCCCACTCGTGGTCGACGTCCCAGGCGCGGATGGCCGCCGGATCGACGGGCAGGTCGGCCTTGACGCCGTTCCACCGACGGTAGCGGACCTGCTGGACGTCGATGCCCCCACCGAGTGGCAGGGCGACTCCCTCGCACCCAGCGTCTTCGACGGAGACGCCCCGGCCGACGAACCGGTCGTCGCCGTCACCGTCCGCAGCGAGGACGTGACGGCCCAGCCCATTCCCCGGTCGCTCGACGACGGCGACCTCTTCGTCAGCGTGCGAGACCGGGACTGGACCTACGTCGAGAACGTCGACGGGGGGACCCGGGAGCTGTACTATCGGCCATCGGATCCGACCCAGCAGGATGACCTTTCAGCCGACCCGACCACCGAACAACGGCGCGTCATCGAGCGCTTCGGATCCATCGTCGACGACCACGCCGCGACGCTCCGCGACCAAGCGAGGGAGACAGCGATCAGCGACATCGACGATGATCTCGGGGCGCGGCTGTCGGCCTTGGGGTATCGATAGATGGTCAGGAGCTTTCTTCGCAACCTTTCAAGTGGTCCGCTCGCGCCGCAGTTCCGCCGGTTCGTTCTCGTCGGGACGTTCACGGCTACCGTTCAGATGGTCCTGCTGTGGCTCTTTGTCGACGTCGGCCGGCTGAACTACCTAGTCGGTGCAGTGATCGCCATCGAGATCACGATCGTCCTTTCGTACGTGCTCAACAATGCCTGGACCTTCCGGAGGTCGCGGAACACGGGCCGAGACGAGTACCTCTCCGGCCTGCTCAAGACGAACGTCGTTCGCGGGACGGCGATTCCCATCCAGGTCGCGGCGCTGTTCGCCCTCGTCGAGTGGGCGAGTATCCCGTATCTAGTCGGGAACGGAGGCGGCATCGTCGTCAGTGGCATCTACCGATACGTGCTCGACGCGCGGTGGACGTGGGGGAACAAATGACGCTGCTTCCGTTTCCCCCCGCGTTCGCGGTCGAGCTATCGTTCCTCGCGCTAGCGGGCACCGCCGAGGCGCTCGTCGAGTCCGCCACGGGCTGGCCCGGGATGGGCCTCGTCTTCCTCTACTCGTTCCTGATCGCGTTCGCGCTTCCCGGCCCCAGCGAAATCGTCCGCATCGTCGAACGCGGCGAGTCGTGGATCACGTCGCACGTACTCACGAGCGACGCCTCAGTTCGGAGTCAATATACGAGGCCAGCGAGACGCGTGCTGCCGCCGCGGCGCTTTTGCGGTCTGTCGTCACGCGACCGTACATCGCGCCGTTGACCGTCGCTAGAATATGCTCCGCGACCCGCGACGGGTCGACATCACGGAAAGTGCCGTCCTCGATACCGCGTTCGACGATGTTCCGCACGGTGGCTGCCAGTCGTTCATCGATCTGCGTGAATTGCTCGCGAAATACCTCGTTCGTCACGGCCTGGGAACGGAGGCCGACTAGCACCGCTTGGAGCTGTCGTTGCTCCTCGTCGGGCTGAAGCGGGAGGAGCTTCTCAATGACGTGCTCGATATCCTCTGGCGGTTCGTCGCCTGTCTCTGTCTCGATCGTCTCTTCGAATCTATCGACGGCGAATTCGAGAAACGCGACCAGAAGGTCGTCTTTCGTGTCGTAGTGGTAGTAGATCGCAGCCTTCGATTTGTCGAGTTCGTCGGTGATTCGGGAGATCGACAGGTCAGCGTAACCGTGCCTGAGTAGTGCTCGGTAGGTAGCCTTCATAATCTCTTCCTCGGCGGTGCTCCAACGCTGTTTGGGTGAATCAGAAGCCATTGTCAGTTCGGTTTGTTCTCGTCAAGTCGTTCCGGTTTGGTGACTTCGACACCGTTGAATTCGGTCGTACACCAGTGGCAGAATCCGAGACCGGGATCGATCGGCTTCCCGCAGGTAGGACAGGCTGGAGATTCACCGGCCCCTGTTGGCCCGACAGTATTGTTTGCCTGGGATCTATCGGTTTGTCTTCTCACCTTCGCGATGATATACGCGTCAAGTATGCTGGCGGCACTGATTAGGACTATCGGGAGAGTCGAGAATGGATCGGTTAGCGTACCCGAGCTAAGCGCGGATATCGTTGACTCGGGGACGAACAGAACTGACGCAACAACGGTGAGCCCTAGCCATCCAAGCGCTCTCAGCCAGCGGCGGAGGTAGAAGTGGCCAAGTCCAGTGACCACTGTTCCTAGGAGCGCAGCGAGCAGTGGATTGTTTCTGAGTGAGACCCGTCCCATACTACTGACTAAACGTTCGGTAAGTATTAAACCCTTCGTCTAACTACACACGGACATGGGAAGAGCAGCATAAGATGCAATCCATATATTCGAGTTGATTGGCGTTGACCCGCATATTCGACAGATAGAACAATTATGGCTGAGGATATTGATGGGTTCGAGGCGACCAATTCTGAGGTGAGATGAGAGGAAAGATTGATACTTACTGAACGTTCAGTATGTCACGTGGCGCGAATCAAAGCGCCGGAATACACAATGACCGACGATTTCCGACCCGCCGACGAACCGACAGCACCGTGGCACGGCCGCTACCTGGCTCACTGGGGCAATGAGACACCCCTCTACGACGCCGTCACCGATGCCGTGTCGACCGTTACCGGCGATACCCGTTCGGCAGTCGCTTCTCGCTACGACCAGGCACATGCGTTCGCGCTCAGTCAACTGTTCGGTGAGGAAGACGGAGCGTCGCCGCCGTCTACCGGTGTTGTCAAGTTCATCGTCTCCGAGTGTGTCGTCTCGGTTCACAGCGACGGACGGCTCTTAGTCAACCCCACTGATCGTGAACGTAACGCGATTGACTAATCTCACACAGATATGCATAGAGTCACCGTGAACAGCAGACCCGATACAGGATTAACCGCCGGACTCGATCGAACAATCGTCAACCGGAGACTGAATCGGGTTGATGGACCAGCCAACGCCGAACCTGAATGCACTCCCGAGACCACCTCTACAACATAACATACATGCAACATCTTGGACTTAAAATACGGATGGCCGTCGTCGGTGCACTTCTCGCGGGATTCTACCTCGTGGCCGTCGCCGCAGCGATGGTCGCGTTCGGCGAGGGCATCCTCCCGATTGCTATCGTCGGCAGCATCCTCTTGATCGGAATCCAGTATAAAATCGGCAAGTGGGCCGCGTTACGGAGCGTCGGGGCCGAAGACCTGCCTGAAACCCAATACGCAGAGATTCATCAGTTCGTTGAGCGCGTCTGTCGAGAGAAGGAGATGAAGAAACCGTCGTTGAAAATCGCCAGTATGGGCGTTCCGAACGCGTTCGCGGTCGGTCGCCGCGGAAACGGAACCGTGGTCATCTCTCAGGAACTCATTCAACTGCTTGACCGAAGCGAGCTCGAAGGCGTCATCGCCCACGAACTCGCCCACATCGACAATCGCGACGTCATTACGATGCAACTCGGTCAAGGCATCGCATCCATCGTCGCTATCGTTGCGCAGTACATCGTGTTGTTCACTGGCGAGAACGACCTCGCAGATTTCTTCCTCGCGGTCGTCGTCGGGAACATCGTCCAGTTCGTCGTGATGATCTTCGTGCTCGCGATTTCCCGGTACCGTGAATACGTCGCCGACGCCGACGCCAGGGATGTCATCGGGCAGGGCGAACCACTCGCTCGCGCGCTTGAGAAAATTCACCAGGGCAACCAGCAGGCCCAACAGTCGGCTGGACGTGCCCAGCGCGGCCGTGGGTCGGCTAATTGGCGCGGCCGCGGGCGGGGGAGGCAGCGCTCCCGCGACGCGAACGTTGATCAGCAGGTGAGCGCACTCTGTATCTCCAGCTCTGACCGTGGCTTCCTCCAACAAATCGTCTCCACGCACCCGCCCATGGAGAAGCGTATCCAGCGGCTCCGCTCGTGACGGCTCGACAGTAGTTGAGACCGACCATCCCAATGCATATGGAATGTATTCTTTGCAACTACAGAAAGAGAATCATAGGACCCTATCGACCTAACAGACGCTGTCGGAACGAGCGAGTGTGACGTGGTGCAAGACCACGCTGACCGGAATACGTCAGTAAATATCGCGTGGCGTGAGAAGGCGAAACTCGACGGTAACGACGCGGATTACCGGACTCACAAAAGCCAGCCGCAGGTGCGGTTGGTGCGTCTGTCCGGGTCGGGGCGCGTAAGCCGCCCAACCTCATCCCGCTCGCTTGCCGAGCAGGGAGTGCTAGCGCACGGCTGAGGGAACCAACAAAAGCCTCTGGCCACTGTGCCCGAGGCTGTTTACTTAGTCCGCTTTCGGGACTGTGACGCTGAAAACCGCCCCCACAGGCTCGTGGTCATCTATCTCGATTACCCCGCCGTAAGATTCTACCAGCGTCTTGACCAGATACAAGCCGAGCCCGGTACCAGAGCTCTCGAGACCCGTTTCACCCTTCCCAAAGATGGTCTCCTTCTCTGTATCCGGAATTCCCGGTCCATTATCGGCAATCTGAACCAGGACAGAGTCTGTCCGTTCACGTGCGGAGATATCCACCTCCGGGACCTCCTTGTCGTTGTGCTGGATCGCGTTCTTCAGAAGATTGCGAAAGACCGCCTCGAGCATATCATTTGCCTGAACTGGTGTCTCCGGCGCGGCAGCAGTAGGGGTGACCACGGCGTCCGGGTTGGTGTTCTGTACTTCTTCGACAGCGCTGGAAAGAGAAGGGCCAAGAGGAGTCGGACCGATATTTTCGGTATCTGAGAGCATCACTTTCGCCATTTGCCGGGCAGTCGTCGTGATTTCGACAGCGTGTTCTGCGTTTTCTAGAACGATATCTAGGTGTTCCTGGATAGTGTCGGACCCCGATTGGTCGGCAGCCAACTCTGCATATGCTATTATCAGCTGAATGTCGTTGCGGATGTCGTGGCGAAGCACCTGATTCAGGATTTCGAGATTATCCCGTTGTTCCCGTATCTCTCGTTCGTAGCCTTTCCGGTCAGAGATGTTCCGGACTAATGCGTGCAAACGTGGTTCCCCACGATGATCAAATCGGCTGAGCTTGACTTCTGCGGGGAATTCAGTTCCGTCGGGGCGTCGATGTACCCACTCGAAAAAGGCGGTTCCTGTCTCGAAAGCGGTCTCGATGTGCTCTTGGGCTGCTTCCTCTGAGTCCCTCCCGTCCGGTTGCGTTGGCGGTGCAAGGTCCCACGGAGTATACTCAGCGAACGTATCGACAGACTCGATGCGGAATAGGTCCAAAGTCTGTTCGTTGCAATCAAAAAAGCCCTGCCTGTCCAGTAACATAAGAGCGTCGTGGGTGCTCTCGAAGAGGTTCCGGTATTTGGCCTCGCTTTCTGTGAGTTCGCGTTCTCGTTCTTTCCGCTCGGTAATGTCTCTGACGAGGGAGTGTAGGACTGGCCGGCCGTCGTCTTCAAACCGAGTCAACTTCACCTCGGCTGGAAATGTTGTCCCGCCTACGGTCTGATGAGTGTATTCAAAGAACGCGCCGCCTTGCTGAAATGCAGTCTCGATGTGTGCCTGTGCGACCTCTTTCGAGTTGGCGCCATCAGGTTGGGTTTGTGGTGCAAGGTCCCACGGTGCATACGTGAGCGCCTCTTCCTTTGCATTGAGACCGAAGAGTTCGACTGCGCGTGTGTTGCAGTCAAAATACCCGTCACGGTCGAACAACAACAGCGCATCACGACTGTTCTCAAACAGAGCACGATACCTCGATTGCTTGGGTTTGTCATTACTGCACATATTCGATCTTGATGAGTGGTAATTGTACTCGTGATATACTCAATCAATAAACGAAGGTACATTCTAATAATTTGTACGATTCATCCCGCCCACGAGCGTGACAATACGATTGAGTTGGGGCCGAGTTGGGAGAGTCGTTATATATGATCTGTTCGCTGTCGTATTTCCTTTCCAATACCAGCATTGGGCGAACAGGACGGGCACGCAAGAACGACGCCGTTCTTGTCGCCAAACACTCGTGCGAACTGAGCGGAAATATGCCCGCCACAGGTAGCGCAGTCAGGCATATGTATCAGTAGAACTCCCGAACGAGATCCGTTGCGTTGTCCGGCGCTCCGTCGGGTATGACAGCCATATTCTCTGAGAGCCCTTCACGCTCTTCGTAGGCAACCGAGTTCTCGTCCTGATAGATCACACCCTGGTACTCTTTGTCTCCATCCATAATCGCGTCCGTAGCGTTGTCGTAGTCGGTCGGATCGTGATCTGCCTCGGCGAGATCGACAATCGTGTCTCGGAAGTAGTCGTAGGTGTCGACATCGTTGAACGTCACACACGGCGAGTAGACGTTGACGAAGCCGAATCCGTCGTGTTCGACAGCTTTCTGAACGATCTCGGTGTGGCGCTGGCTGTCTGAACTGAACGACTGGGCAATGAACGTCCCGCCGGCAGCCAGCGCGAGCGCGAGTGGGTTGACCGGCGGCTGTTTCGGCCCATCGGGCGTCGTCGACGTCTCGAAGTCCTCACGCGATGTCGGCGAGGCTTGTCCTTTCGTGAGGCCGTAGATGCGGTTGTCCATCACGATATAGGTCATATCGACGTTGCGGCGGACGGCGTGGATGAAATGGCCAGCACCAATCGAGTAGCCATCTCCGTCGCCGCCAGCGACCATCACTTCGAGGTTCGGATTCGCCAGCTTCGCCCCGATACCCACTGGGAGTGCGCGGCCGTGGACGCCGTGGAGCGCGTAGCTGTGCATATAGGTCCCGATCTTCCCCGAGCAGCCGATACCCGCGACAATGAACGTGTCGTCCGGGTCATTCCCGGTGTTCGCCAACGCTTTCATCATCCCGTTCATCGTCCCGAAGTCACCGCAACCAGGACACCACGTGGGCTGCTTGTCGGATTTGAACTCGGTGAATCTGATGTCGGTGCTCATCTTCTTACTGTCTTCCTCGGACCGTATGCCAGAGTTTATTCTTCGAGCCGATGCTCGCTGGTGTCGGTCGTTGCGTAATCTGGCTTGGTATCATGCTTTCGAGTTCGTGACTGTCGCAATTTCGATGTCTGTTATCCCCTGTGCTTCGATTTCGGCCCTCACTGCCGGTGGGAGCGTTTCCAGTGTCTTGTCAACTTGTGGGTTAATCGACACGCCGTCAACTTTGATCGCAACTAACTTGCCACGGCGACCGTGTGCAGCGACTTCGAATTCGAACGGTCGATCACGTTCATCGACGCTGTGGACCCAGACTTTCGCGAGCCCGTTTGCACTCTCCCAGTGAACGCTATTGACGACGGTAAGAGAGCCAGCCGGCGGGACGCACGACGACCCACACGCCGGGCACTGAGCGGGATGTGGCCTCTCGCCGAAATAGGTGTACTCTGCCCCGCACCGGTAGCACTGGAGTGATAGGGTCATGAGCGGTTCCTCAATCACCCCTCACAGGCGCCCCGCCCGTCCTGGGTCAACGTCAATGGCGTCAACGGGACACACGTCGACACAGAGCATACAGTCGATACACTGTGTCTCGTTGATCGGATCGGCTTTGATGTCGCTCTCGGGATGGCCTGGTGTATCTGTCCACTCGAAGACGTCGACGGGACAGTCCTCGAGACAGGCACCGTCGGCGATGCAGATGTCAAAGTCGACAGCTACGTGTGTGCCGTGGATGCCTAGCTGCTCCGGCCTATCGACCGGTCCCCAGACTCGGTGTTCCTGGTGCTGCTCAGCGACATTGCGGTTCTCTTCGAATTGTGGATCGATAGCCATGAGATCTCTTCGATAAGGGTGGCGTAGTCCAGACGAACTACTATCCGAGCGAGCCCTCCATCTCGAGTTCGACGAGTCGGTTGAGTTCAACCGCGTACTCGATGGGCAACTCTTCGGTGATAGGCTCGATGAAGCCCGAGACGATCATCTGTTTGGCGTCGTCGTCGTCCAGACCGCGCGACTGGAGGTAGAAGACATCCTCGTCGCCGATCTTCCCAACAGTGGCCTCGTGGGCGACGTCTACCGTCGACTCGTTAATCTCCATATACGGCATCGTGTCGGAGGTGGATTCGTTGTCGAACATCAGCGCGTCACACTCGACCGACGTTGAGGAGTTCTCGGCACCGTCGGCGATGTGGACCAGCCCACGGTAGTTCGTGCGGCCGCCGTCTTTCGAGATGGATTTGGACTCGATGGTCGACTTCGTGTCAGGCGCGTTGTGATACACCTTGGCGCCGGTGTCGATGTTCTGTCCCTCACCGGCGAACGCGATGGTGATGTGGTTGTCCGTCGCGCCCGGTCCCTTCAGGATCGTCGATGGGTACAGCATCGTCGCCTTCGAGCCCATCGACCCCGAGATCCATTCCATAGTCGCATCTTTCTCGGCGATCGCACGCTTTGTGTTGAGGTTGTAGGTGTTTTTCGACCAGTTCTGCACCGTCGAGTACTGGACGTGGGCATTCTCCTTCACGATTACCTCAACGCCGCCGGAGTGGAGGTTGAACGCCGAGTACTTCGGGGCCGAACAGCCCTCGATATAGTGAACCTCAGAGTTTGGCTCCGCGATGATGAGCGTGTGTTCGAACTGCCCCATCCCTTCGGAGTTCATCCGGAAATACGCCTGAACTGGCATCTCGACGGTGACGTCCTCGGGAACGTAGACAAACGAGCCGCCGGACCAGATGGCGCCGTGAAGCGCCGCGAACTTGTTGTCGCTCGGCGGCACGCACTTGGTCATAAAGTACTCGCGGACGAGGTCTTCGTGTTCCTGAACAGCCTCGTCCATATTACAGAAGATGACGCCTTTCTCTT
>Ga0207718_100356_pt1 | contig 46430 bp, 44 predicted proteins | sample A23M2SouthBayCA_FD_187749 | JGI IMG/M metagenome (GOLD analysis project Ga0207718, IMG submission 187749) | Aerobic enrichment media microbial communities from Eden Landing Ponds, California, USA - A23 M2 (SPAdes) | ecosystem: Environmental > Aquatic > Marine > Unclassified | place: Emeryville... | reverse complement strand
GGCGGCGGCCGAGGCCGCCCACGACCTCGGCGTGCCGGTCCACCTCGACGGCGCCCGCCTGTTCAACGCCTGCGTCGCGCTCGACGCCGACCCCGCGGCGATGGCCGACCCGGTCGACTCGGTGATGTTCTGCCTGTCGAAGGGCCTCGGCGCGCCCGTCGGGTCGGTGCTCGCCGGCCCCGGGGCGTTCGTCGAGCGCGCGCGGCGGGTCCGGAAACTGTTCGGCGGGGGCATGCGACAGGCCGGGATCGTCGCCGCGCCCGGCCTGCTCGCCCTGGAGAACGTCGACCGCCTCGCCGACGACCACGCGAACGCCCGCCGCCTCGCCGAGGGCCTGAACGGGATCGAGGGCGTCACCGCGCCGGCGCCGGACACGAACATCGTCGTCGCGGACGTGGGCGGGACCGGCCTCGACGCCGAGGCCTTCGTCGATGCCTGCGCGGACCACGGCGTGGGCTGCGTCGCCTTCGGGCCGCACACCGTCAGGCTGTGCACCCACCTCGACGTCTCGCGCGTGGAGGTCGGGGAGGCGACCGAGCGGATCGCGGCCGCGGTGGCGGCGACGCGGTGAGGGGGGCGGCACAGTGCCGGGAGGGGTCGCCGGTCGAGCGCTCAGACCTCGGGCTCGATGTACACCATCCGGATCCGGTCGTCGACCTCGCGGAGGCGGGCCTCGAGGCCGTCGATTGCCTCGTCGACCTCGCCGACGTCGAGGTCGGCGTCGAAGCTCACGTCGGCGGTGACGAGGACGTCCTCCGCGCCGAAGAAGACGGTCCGCAGGCGGTCGACGTGGACGACGCCGGGGTAGTCGGCCAGCGTCCCCCGGAGGTCGCCCTCGACCTCCTTCGAGAGGCTCTCGCCGAGCAGCAGGCGCTTGTTCTCCCAGGCGAGCGCGAGCGCAAAGCCCATCAGGAGGAGGCCGATGACCACCGCGGAGACGGCGTCGTAGACGGGGTTCGCGGTGAGTTCGGTGAGCCCGACGCCGACCAGCGCGATGGTAGCCCCGGAGAGCGCGATGGTGTCCTCGGTGAAGGCCGTCAACGTCGTGACGTCGGCGGTCTCCCGGAACGCCTCGCGGATCCCCGACCAGCCGTACTCGTCAATCTGCCGCTGGAGTTCGGCGTTGGCCTTCTTCAGCGCCCACGCCTCGAACCCGATCGCCCCCACGAGGACGACCACGTTGACCCACACGGGATCGAAGGTCGTCCCGAGGAGCGTCACGGGGTCCCCGCCGCCCCCGTGGCCGGGGTGCACGATGGCGTCGTAGCCGTGTCGCAGCGACTCCCACCCCGCGATGCCGAACAGGAGCACGGACACCAGAAACGAGTAGAAGAACTGGGCCTTGCCGTAGCCGAATGGGTGCCCCCGCGTCGGGTCCTTGCTGCTGTACCGGATGCCGATCAGGAGGAACACCTGGTTGCCGGTGTCGGAGATGGAGTGGTACGTCTCGGAGAGCATGGAGGGGCTGCCGGTCAAGAGGAAGCCGACGAACTTCATCACGGCGATGGCCCCGTTCGCCACCAGCGCGGCAATCACCACGGGTTTGCTGCTCGCCATGTTCCACGTCTTCCGGGGGAGGCGATTGAAACTTCCGGCCTCGCTCGGTCGACGCGGCCGCCCGACGTCGATCCGCGGACGCGGTCTCCGCTGGTCTCCGCGTGGTCTCCACGTACGCCGGTCGCCGCGGGCGCCGGTCTCCGGTAGCTTTGCGTGTCCGCGCGGCGTACACTCGCCATGCTCACCGTCCTCTCGGACACGCACGGCACCGACGAGTCCCGGCTTCATGGGCGGACACTGGAGGCGGTCCGCGAGGCGGACCTCGTGGTCCACGCCGGCGACTTCTCGACCGAGCGCGTCCTCGACGCGTTCGTCGCGGAGTCGGCGCGCCTGTTCGCCGTCTACGGCAACACCGACGACCTGGGGGTTCGGTCCCGGCTCCCGAAAGCGCGCACGTTCGCCTACGGGGGCGTCCGGTTCGCGCTGACGCACACCCGGCGTGGCGGTCCGACCGCGCTCGCCCTGTTCGGACGCGAGCGGGGGGCGGACGCGGTCGTCTTCGGCCACAGCCACCGCCCGACCGTCGAGCGCGGGCGGGGGGTGCTGTTGCTCAACCCGGGGAGCCACGCCGAACCGCGCGGGAACCGGGCGGGACACGCGGAGCTGGAGCCGGCCGACGGCGGCCTCGACGGCCGACTGGTGGGGGTCGACGGCGAGGTCGTCGACCGGTTCCGCGTCGCGGCGTCCGAGGACGCCGGGTGACGCCGACCGCCACGGGGAGCGGGGAACGGTAGCCCATCGAACGTGTCGAGCGCCGTCGGGCGGCGTCCCTCGGCGCGGAAAAGTCAAGGTCCAGACGGGCGCCCGGTCGGGGTCCGCGAGCCGGGGGAGGGAAGCCCGCGGACGGGGGAGGGCTGGAAGGGAGGGCCGATACAGCGGGAACCGGGGGGGAGAGGGCCGATGCAGCGGGGACCGGGCGTGGGGAGGGCCGAAGCAGTGGACCTTGCACACTCGGCTACGGTCCGTCACATGAAATACACACCGTAAGCTCAAAGACCCGTTTTACTTACCTCCAGGCCTGCTTCCGACCGGTTTCGGCGTCCTTCCGTCTCGGCGGCGACCCGGCGCGAACGCGACGGGGGTCGGCGCGGCCGGCGCCGGGGGCGACGCCGCACGCGACGCCCGATCAGCGTCGGGCGCGGAGGTACCAGACGACGAAGCCCGCGAGCAACACCGTGACGCCCCCGAGGAAGAACAGGGTGCCCGGCGATGCCGTCGCCAGTATCGTCGACACCGAGGTCGGGTCCGTCGCCGCGGCGACGGTGGTCGCACCGTCGGCGACGGTGGCCGTGGCCTCCGGCGTCGGCTGCGGGGTCGGCGTCGACGTCGCGGTCGCCGTCGGGGTGGGAGTCGGCGTCGCCGTCGGGGCCGGCGTGCTCGTCGCGGTCTCGGCGACGGTTCGGGTCGCCGTCTCCGCCGCCGTGCGAGTCGCCTCCTCGGACTCGGGCGAAGGAGTCGGTGTCGCCTCGGCGATCTGGAAGCCTCCCCCGTCGCCGGACGCGGTGGTCGACGTCGCCGTCGGTTCCGCGGTCGGTTCGGGGGTCGGCTCCGGCGTCGTGCTGACGGTGGCGTTGGTGCCGAGGTCGGTGGCGGCGCCGCCGTCGGCGCCGGCGCCGGCGTCTCCCCCGTCGGCGTCGCCGGCCCCGCCCTGGCTCGCGAGGGAGACGCCGCCGGTCGTGCGCCGCACCAGTCGGTCGAGCGCGACGGCGGCCAGTCCGAGGACGCCGACGCCGCCGATGAGCCGCGAGAGCGCCGTCCGGAGGCCGGTCGTCTCGGAGTCGCGACCGGCGACCACGACGAGCGCGCGGTCAGCGGGCGCGTACACCTTCATCTCCCGGCCCTTCTCGGAGTAGACCGTGTCCGCCACCTCGATGACGCCGGCGTCGTCCAGCCGTTTCAGGTGGTACTGGGCGTTCTGGAGCGTGGTGTCGGCGCGGTCGGCGACCGTGGAGGGCGTCGCGGGGTCCTCGTGAAGCGACGCGAGGATGGATCGCGCGGTGTCCGACGAGAGCGCGGCGATCAGGTCGTCTGCGTCCTCGTCATCGATGCCGATCACGCGGGGTTCGTCCGCCTGCTCGACGTCGGGGGAGGAGGGCAGCAGGTCGGCCATCGGCGGGGTTTTCGGGTCGGCAGATATGAGTCTTCCCCTCGCGCTGACAGTCGCCCGGACGAACTCGCGGCGCGGCCCGCCGCCCGCGGACGATCCGCGCGGGCGTCGCCGGCGTCGACCGAGCGCGCCAGCGGGACCGTCTCGGCGACGAATCCGCACCGTTATTGGTCGGGGTCCCGAAGGATCCGGGGATGGGAGTCCTGGAGAACAAGGCACGGGCCAGGGTGTTCTACAAGTACCTCTCGAAGGTGTACGACCGAGTGAACCCCTTCATCTGGGACGAGGCGATGCGCGACGAGGCCCTCGGGATGGTCGACATCGCGCGCGACGACCGCGTCCTCGACGTGGGGTGTGGCACCGGCTTCGCCACCGAGGGACTCCTCCAGCACGCCGAAGAGGTCCACGGCCTCGACCAGTCGATCCACCAGATGGAAAAGGCGTTCGAGAAGTTCGGCACGCGCGGTCGGGTGCGCTTTTGCCGCGGCGACGCCGAGCGACTCCCCTTCCGCGACGACGCCTTCGACCTGGTGTGGTCCTCCGGGTCGATCGAGTACTGGCCGAACCCCGTCGACGCCCTGGAGGAGTTCCGGCGCGTCGTCAAGCCGGGGAGCCAGGTGCTGGTCGTCGGCCCCGACGACCCGAAGTCGACCGTCTTTCAGAAGGTGGCCAACGCAATCATGCTGTTCTACGACGAGGCCGAGGCCCAGCGGATGTTCGAGGACGCCGGCTTCGAGGCCATCGAGCACCGCATCCTCCAGCGCCACCCGGGTAGTCCGCGCGCCATCGCCACGGTCGCGCGGGCGCCGACCGACGACTGAGCGCCGCCCTGACCCCGGCTCGAACGGGTCGCCGCCGTCACCCCGCCGCCGTCACCCCGTCGCGGTGAGCCGCGCCACCGGCCGTTCGCCGTCGTAGATCGAAACGGTCACCCGCGCGCCGGTCGAGGGCCGCGGGGCGTTCGTCCCGGCGACCCGGAACGACGCGACCTCGCCCGCCGTCCAGGTGGGATCGGCCGCGACGTTGAACGGCCCGCGCGGCCCGGGGTGGAACCCCCGCGCCGAGAAGAAGGGGACGGGCGGCTGGTGGGCGAGGGGCTCGCCGTCGACGACCACCCGGATCCGGAGGTCGCGGACGTCGAGGGCGCCCCCGCCCCGGTGGGTGACGGCGACGCGGTCGCCGTCGACCGCGACAGCGAGCGAGGTCGGCACGGTGGTCGCGGCGGTCGACGGCGCGGCGGTCGACGCCGCCGAGAGGGCGAGGCTCCCGACGACCGCCGCGCCGACGACGGTGATCGCCAGCAGGACTGCGACGCCGACGACCGACGCGGTGGCGCGGGCGTCGGGAACGGGAGCGCCGACGGAGCCGGGCGGATCGGGGCGGCCGGACGAATAGGGACGAGGCGGGCGCACGCCACGGGGTGGGCGCGTCATGGGGGATAAAGATCGCCACCGCGAGGACAGTTCGGGTCGGGGTCAGACCGTCTCGTCACTCCGCCGACGGCGAGCGGGAGTCACCCGGTCAGCGCCATAGGCGGGGAGAACGCAGGCGAGCGTCCCGACGCCACGGCGTCGGACGGGCTCCCGTTCGCGCTCCCGCGGGTCGTCGAGCCGATCGCGGTTCGGTTCACGGTCGTCGGGTTCACCCGCGGGATCGAACCGGGCTCGACCTGGACGATGACGACGGCGTTGCCCTGGATCGCGGTGACGGTGAAGGGCTCGCGGGGGGTGAGCGTCCGGAGGGTGCCGTCCTCGCCCGTGCGCCCCACGAAGTCGCTACGGTCCTGGTCGGCGAGGCCGAGCGTGATGTTCGCGTCGACCGGCTCGCCCGTCGAGTCGCGCGTGAGTCGGATCTGCAACGGCGCGCCCGGGTAGCTCCGATTGACCGTGAGCCGGAGACCGTCGCGGACGCTGGTCCTGGCCGCGCCCAGTTCCATCGACGAGAGCTCGCGGGTCTGGAACTCCTTGAACACGTTCTGTGAGCCGCTGTCGATGAACGCGGTGAGGGTGCCGCCCCGATGGGTGACGCTCACCCGGAAGCTGTCGCCCGACCCCACGACCTCGGTGCTGTTTCGTTTGAGTGTCCAGATGTCGGGGTAGCTCGACGCGGTGACGTTGAGCGCCGTCTCGGGGTCCATGCTGCTCCCGGTTCGACGCCGGAGGTCGCCCCGGTAGACCTCCCGGACCCAGCGGTCTTCGAGGAGCGTCGTCAGGACGACGCTGTCCTGCCCGGTCGTGACCGAGAACCGGGCCGGCGGCGCTTCACCCTCGAGGACGGCGACGGCGTGCGAGCGGACGGGCCCGGTGAAGGTGTCGAGTTCGCGCTCGGCCGCGGCGATCCGGCTCTGATCGATCGCGAAGTCCTCGGTCTCCTGGGCGAGAGCGCTGAGCCGGACCCGGCGTCGCTCCAGTTCCCGGGCGGTGGCGTCGACCTCGGCCAGGCGGATCAGCAGCTGGCGTCCGGTGATCGCGCCGTTCGCGTAGCTCTCGATAGCCGCCGCCTGCTGGCTGCGGAGCGTGATAACGCGCTGTTCGATCCGGTTCAGCTCGCCGAGGATCAGCCGCTGTCGGACGCTCTGGTCCTCGGCGGTCCGGATCTTCTCGACCATCGAGAGCGTCTGAATCCGGGCCCTGGTGGTGTTGCTGGCGAATCCGAGCGATGGCCCGACGTCGATGGAGGCGCGTTCGACCGTGCTGCCGGAGACCTGGCCGGTCGGCACGTCGAGGACGCGTAACTGGACGGCCCCGGAATCGGTCTGCTGGGCGGGGTCGGTCTGCTGGGCGACCGAGTCCGAAGCGCCGACCCCGGGGTCGAACGGCCCGGCGTCGGCCGTGGAGACGGCTGCCCCGGAGAGCGGGTCGGCCACGGCGACCCCCGCGACGGACGCGAGGACCACGACCGCGGCCAGGAGGGCAGGGAGGGATCTCATCGGCCGGCGGTACACCCGGGCCGTACTAAAGTACGATGGGTCGACCCGCGCGAACGGGTGGAGGGGAGACGGCGAGAGAATCCGGATCGGAGACGGCGGCCGGATCGGACGAACCACCGCTCGCCGTCGAGAGCGCCGACCCCGAGGATATCCTGATGGAAAGCGTTTTGGCGACGCCACGAGGACGAACGATCGGAATGCGTCTCGCGCCCTTCCTCGCCCTCCTCCTGGTGTTGCTCGGGGTGGTGCCCGGCGTCGCGTTCGCGGGTGTGACAGCGGTCGCCCCGGGGAGTGCGACGCCCGCGGCCGCCGGGCCGGCTCACGTCGAGGGGGCCGCCGGGTCGGCTCCCGCCGATGGATCGGCCGGCGTCGGCGCGCCGCTCCAGGTCGACACCGACGGCGCGGCGCGCACGGAACTCCACGTCAACCTCCACACCGACGGGGACGCGACCTGGGTCGTCACCATGCGCTACGACCTGAAGACCGAGAACGAGACGCGGGCCTTCGAGTCGTTCAGCCGCCGGTACGAGGACGGCGAGGCCGGCGTCGGGATGAACGCGGAGCTGTTCCGTCACGCGGCGGCGACCGCCTCCGAGGCGGCCGGCCGCGAGATGGCGATCCGGAACGTCACCCGGAGCGGCGACGTCGCCAATCAGACGGGGGTCCTGCGGCTGGAGTTCGTCTGGACGAACTTCCTGTCCACCCGGGGCGACGGGACCCTCCGGCTGGAGGACGCCTTCCGGACGGCCGACGGGAGCTACTGGTTCTCGTCGCTCGAACCCCACCAGCGGCTCGTCGTCGAGACGCCGCCCGGCCACACAATCGACACGAACCCCGGCTTCCCGTACCTCAACGACAGCGTGATCATCGACGGCCCCCGCGACTTCTCGACCGGGTCAGACCAGCAGCTCGTCCTGGAGTACCGGGAGATCCAGAACGGGACGACGCCCGGACAGGGCGGTCTCCCCCAGGACCTCCTCGTGGGCGTCGGGGCCGTCCTCGCGCTCCTGCTCGCTGTCGGCGGCGCGTTCCTCCTGGCCCGCCGCCGGGAGGACGGCGCGCCAGGCGTCGACGACGACGCGAACGGGGCGGGATCGCCGGCGGACACGCGCGAACCCGCGGCGGCCGACGAGTCCGCGTCGGTCGGCGTGAACGGGGGCGAGCCGGCCACCCCGGACGAGGCGCCCGGCGCGGCCGAGGAGCCCGACGAGGCCGACGTCGACCTCGACCTGCTGTCCGACGAGGAGCGGGTCGAGCACCTCCTGGAGCAGTCCGGGGGGCGCATGAAGCAGGCCACCATCGTCAAGGAGACCGGCTGGTCGGACGCCAAGGTGTCCCAGTTGCTCTCCTCGATGGCCGACGAGGGGCGCGTCGACAAACTGCGGCTGGGCCGGGAGAACCTCATCTCCCTTCCCGACGGCGAGGACGACACCGAACGGTGACCCCGGCGAACCGCGCCCGAGAGTGACCCAGGCGAACCGCGCCCGGGAGTGACCTCGGCGAACCGCACCTGGCAGCGATCCTGGCGACCGGCCGCTGACGATCCGCCGACGGTCCCGGATGACCAGCCGCCGACCTCCCTCCGAACCACCGGCGACAACCGAGTCGCGGTTCTGAAAACGTTTACCACGGAGTCAGCCCAGGCTTCGGGCATGAAGGTGTTGGTCACGGTCAAGGAGGTCGCCACGGTCGAGGACGACTTCGAGCTGGACGGCCTCGGGATCGACGAGCGCTACCTGGAGTACGATCTCAACGAGTGGGACGAGTACGCCGTCGAGGAGGCCGTCCAGTTGCAGGAGGCCGACGACGACGTCGAGGTGGTGTCGGTGACGATCGGTCCCGAGCGTAGCGAGGAGACCATCCGGCTGGCGCTGGCGAAGGGCGTCGACCGGGCGATCCGGGTCTGGGACGACGCGCTCGCCGGGAGCGACCTGCTCGACGTGGCCGCGAAGACGCGGATGTTGGCCGAAGTCGTCGCCGAGGAGGAGCCGGACCTCGTCCTGACGGGCGTCCAGGCGAAAGACGACTCCTTCGGCGCGACCGGCGTCTCGCTGGCGGACGCGGTCGGCTTCCAGTGGGCCGCGGTCGTGAACGCACTCGACGCCGACGCCGTCCTGAACGAGGACGTGGCGAAGGTCCACCGCGAACTGGAGGGGGGCGTCGAGGAGCTGACCGAGGTCGACCTCCCCGCCGTGCTGACGATCCAGACAGGCATCAACGAGCCGCGCTACGCCAGCCTCCGGGGGATCCGCCAGGCCCAGACCAAGGAGATCGCCGAGCGATCGCTCGCCGATCTCGGGCTCGAGGCCGCCGACGTCGAGAGCGACCTGACGCTCACTGACCTGTACGAACCCGAGAGCGAGGCCGAGACGCAACTGTTCGACGGCTCGGCCGCGGAGGCCGCCGGGCAACTCGCGACCGTCCTCCGCGAGAAGGGGGTGGGCGCCGAATGAGCGACGTGCTCGCGGTCGCCGACCACCGGCGCGGGGAACTGCGCGACGTCTCGTTCGAACTCCTCACCGCGGGGCGCGACCTCGCCGAGGCGACGGGGGGCGACCTCCACGTTGCGGTCGTCTCGGGGCCGGTCGAGGAGTTCGCCGAGCACCTGGCGGTCGAGGGCGTCGACGTGATCCACACCGTCGACCGCGGCGAGGAGTTCAACCACGACGTCTACGTCCAGGCCGTCACGGCGCTGGCCGAGGACCTCGATCCGGCGGTCGTGCTCATGCCAAACAGCGTCAACGGGCTCGACTACGCGCCGGCGGTCGCGGGCCGGCTCGACCGCCCGCTCGTGACCGACGCCGTCGATCTCGCGTGGGACGACGACGACGGCCTCGTCGCCACGCGCGAGATGTACGCCTCGAAGGTCGAGACGACCGTCGCGGTCGACGGCGACCGCGTCGCCGTCACCGTCCGGGGCGGCGAGTGGCCGCCGGCCGTGGAAAGCGGCGACGCCGAGGTTCGGGCGGCCGACGTCGCCGTCGACGAGTCGCGGGTCGGCTCCCGGGTGACGGGCTTCGAGGAGGTCGCCGGCGGCGACGTCGACATCACCGAGGCCGACGTGCTGGTCTCCGTGGGGCGCGGCATCGAGGAGGAGGAGAACCTCGACCTCGTCTTCGACCTGGCCGAGGCGATGGGCGCGACCGTCTCGGCGTCGCGGCCGATCGTCGACAGCGGCTGGCTGGAGAAGGGGAGACAGGTTGGCCAGTCCGGCAAGGTCGTCACGCCGGAGGTGTACATCGCCATCGGCATCTCCGGCGCGGTCCAGCACGTCGCCGGGATGAAGGGCGCCGAGACGATCGTGGCGATCAACACCGACCCCAACGCGCCGATCTTCGACATCGCGGACTACGGGATCGTCGGCGACCTCTTCGAGGTCGTCCCCGAACTCACCGCGGCGTTCGAGGAGTAGGGTCGTTCGGCCGCCTCGCCGAACGCGTCGGGCGATCCGAGCCGACACCTCTTTGGCCCCGGGATCCTGAGCGCCGGTAATGGAGTACCTGGAGCGCCGGGTCGCGCTGGTGAACGACCGACTGGAGGCGGTCGTCGACGACGTCGAGCCGGAGGAACTCGGCGACGAGCTGCGACACGTCGCGCTCTCGGGCGGCAAGCGCGTCCGCCCCGCGGTCACGATCCTGGTCTGCGAGGCCGTGGGCGGAACGCCGGAGGAGGCCGTCGACTTCGCAGTTGCGGTCGAACTGGTCCACAACGCGTCGCTCGTGATCGACGACATCATCGACCGCTCGGACGTCCGCCGGGGCACCGCGAGCGCCTGGTCGGCGTTCGGCTACGGGCCCGCCATCGTCTGTTCCGACGGCCTCCTGGGGGAGGCGTTCGCGCTCCTCTCGGCCGACGAGCAGGCGACCCAGATCGTCGCGGAGTCGATGGTCGAACTCGGAGAGGGCGAGGCGACCGAACTGGTCGCCCAGCCGACCAACGAGCGCGAGTACATGGAACTCGCCCGGCGCAAGACGGGGGCGCTGTTCCGGGCGGCGGCCGAACTCGGCGCGGTCGCGGGAGCGGCCGACCCGTTCGCCGTCGAGGCGTTCGGCGACTACGCCCAGCGCGTCGGCATCGCCTTCCAGATCCGCGACGACGTGCTCGACGCCACCGCCGACGCCGAGTCGCTCGGCAAGCCGACGGGACAGGACGCCGAGATGGACCGCCCCTCACTGGTTCAGGTGACCGACCTCGAACCGGCGGAGGCCAACCGGCGCGCCCGGAGCGAGGCCGACCGGGCGCTCGACGCGCTCGACGCGACCGGCGTCGAGGAGAGCGAGGCGCTCGGCTACCTCCGGGATCTCGCGGAGTTCGTCGTCGTGCGCGAGCGCTAGGCGCCCCCGAAATCCGTTCCCCGCCGTCAGCCGCCCGTCAGACCTCACCGAACCTGTTTTACCACGCTGTCGATAATTCCGGGCCGTGTCCGGTGACGAGGACGACTGGCGCGACGCGCTCGACGAGGCCGGGGAGCTGACCGCCGGGATCGTCGAGCGCATCCTCGCGGTCCACGGCGCCCGCGGCCGACAGGCCATCGAGGCCGTCTCCGAGCGGCGCGTCAAGCAGTACCGCGACTTCACCGTCGTCGTCGGCCACGAGGACGAGTACGTCGTCGAGGGCGGCGTCTGCACCTGCAAGGACCAGGAGTACAACCTCGACCCCGAAGACCCCGAGCAACGCTGCTGGCACGCCATCGCCGTCGACATCGCCGAGCGCGTCGGCGCCGTCGACCACCACGACATGTGGTACTCGGACGTGCGCGAGTTCCTCTAGAACCGAGCTTTGTCATCGTCGGGTGCCGCCTTCGGCAGCATCGCTCTCCACGGGCGACCCCTGCGTCGCCCGTGGGGACGCGAGACGGCTCAGCCTCACCGGGTCGCGCGAAAGCTGGTGCTCGGCACCGATCCTGTCTGCGTCGAACTCACCCAGTGGATTCGGAAGCCACCCACTGGCTGTCAGATCGTTTCCTCGCCAAAGACCCGCCCCGTGATGTCGGTCGGGGGGAGTTCGAACAGCGTCAAATTCGTCTCCTCAAGGGGGGAACGCCAGATGTCGAGACTGGTTCCGAACTCGGCGTTCGCCGCGAGTGCTTCGAACGCGGGCGTTCTGTCGTCTCCTCGAACCTCGGACAGTTCCCCCTCCACGAGGACTGACTTCGAGACCCCGGTCGCCGGATCGATGCTGAGCACGGCGAACGCGGCCGCCGCGTTCTCACCGATACAATCCGATTTCCGCCCCTGAAAGTTCATCTGGAAATAGAGGGCGTCCCCGTCGTACCCGAACGACATCGGAATCACGTACGGAGTGTCGTCCCGCGCAAGGCCCAAGAACCCGTAACTGGTGGACGTGAGAACCTCGTCGATGCCGTTTCCGTCGAGCGAATCCATGCCTCAACATCCATTCACCCTGAAAAATACCTTATTGACGTACCAGTTACACTAGCTTCGCGGGCACGCAGAGCAGTCGGTTCACGAGACGTCCGAGTGCAGCGGTTTTACTCGACGACTGGTGTAGAGTCCCGGGACGGCGACTACACCTCACTCCGAGACCTGCACGACCTGCTTGCCGACGTTCTCGCCGGAGAACAGACCGAGGAACGCATCGGGGGCGTGCTCCAGTCCCTCGACGACCGTCTCCCGGTGCTGGAGGTCGCCGTCGATCACCCACCGCCGGAGCCGGTCGTTCGCTTCGTCGAAGCGGCCCGCAAAGTCGCGGACGAGGAAGCCCCGGACGGTCGCCCGCGAGCCGAGGATCGCCGGGAGCTTCCGGGGGCCGACCGGGGGCTCCTCGGCGTTGTAGTGGGCGATCTGGCCGCAGACCGCGACGCGGGCGTTGGCGTTGAGCGACGCGAACGCGGCGTCCGAGACGGGGCCGCCGACGTTGTCGTAGTAGACGTCGACGCCGTCGGGCGCGCGGTCGGCGAGCGCCGCCCGGAGGTCGTCGGTCGCGTCGTAGTTGATCGCCGCGTCGAACCCGAGGTCGTCGGTGAGCCAGGCGGTCTTCTCGTCCGAGCCGGCGAAGCCGACGACGCGACAGCCGTTGAGTTTCGCGAGCTGGCCGACGGTGGAGCCGACAGCCCCCGCCGCGCCCGAGACGGCGACCGTCTCGCCCGGTCGCGGCCGGGCGACGTCGAACAGGCCGAAGTAGGCCGTCCGGCCCGGCATCCCGAGGACGCCGAGGTGCGCCGACAGCGGGACCTCCGCCGCGGTCACGCGCCTGACGTCGGCGGCGTCGACGACCGAGTAGTCGGCCCAGGCGCCGTCGCCGGTGACGAGGTCGCCCGCCTCGAACGCCCCGCCGTCGCCCTCGGCGTCCGCTGCGCTCTCGACGACCTCGCCCACGATCCGTCCCCGCATCACGTCGCCGACGTCCCACGGGTCGGCGTACGACGCGCGGTCGCGCATCCGGCCGCGCATGTACGGGTCCACGGAGAGGTAGCGGACGCGCACGAGCAGTTCGCCGTCCCCCGGTTCGGGCACGTCGCCCTCGCGCAGGGCGAAACAGTCCAGGCTCGGCGTTCCCTCGGGTCGCTCCGCGAAGATCCACTGTCGGTTGGCGGACGCCATGGCGGCCGTTCGACCGCGAGACGGAGGTATCTTCCGCCCCGGGCAGCGTAGCCGCCAAGGACAATCTTGATACGGCCGGACGGAAAGGCCACGACTGGTACGGCCCGACCCGGCGACGTCGCGGTCCCCCCGCCGGGCGACGGCCCCGAAGACGCCCATGTCGGACGACGATCATACGACGCCCACCTCGGACGGCGACCGAACCGAGCCCACCCCGGACAACGACCGAACGGAGCCCACCCCGGACAACGACCGAACGGAGCCCACCCCGGACGGCGACCGGGACGGCTCCTGGCTGCGGGACCTCACGCTGTACGCGATCCTGGGGCTGGTGTTCGTCGGGACCCTCTCCACGTCGCTGGCGGCCCCCGCCCTCCCGGGAATCGTGGACGCCTTCTCGATCAGCGAGGCCCGCGCCGGCCTGGTCATGACCGCCTTCTTCGCGCCCGCGACGCTCGCGATCCCCGTCATGGGGTGGGCGGCCGACCGCTACGGTCGTCGGCCGGTGGTCCTCGCCTCCGTGTTCGTGTTCGGCGTCGCCGGCGCCGGCGTTGCCTTCGCCGACGCCTTCCGGACGGTGCTCGTCCTCCGAACGGTCCAGGGGATCGCCTTCCCCGGCACCCTCCCGCTGAGCATCGCCCTCATCGGCGACCTCTACGCGGGGCGCGAGGCCACCACGGCCCAGGGGTTCCGGGTGAGCGTCAACGGCGTCACCGGCGTCGTCATGCCGGCGGTCGCCGGCGTCGCCGCGGGCCTGTCGTGGCGGGTGCCATTCGCGCTCTACGCCCTCGCGCTTCCCGCCTTCGTCCTCTGCCTGATCGCGCTCCCCGAATCGACGGTCGGCGGTGACACACCCGCGGACGACGGGGACGCACCCGCGGACGACGGGGACGGGGCGACGCACCGACCGGAGCGCGCATCGACCCACTCCGTCGCGCGCGGCGCGACCGACGGGGGCGTCGCGGCCAGGCTCGCAGGCGCGCGAGCGAGCGCGGTCGAACTCGCCGGGGCGATGACCCCCACCATCCGCGTTCTGGTCGTCGCGACGATCTCGCTGTTTCTCGTCCGGTTCGCGCTGCTCACCTACGTGCCGGTCTACCTGGTGCGGACGGTTGGCGCCAGCGACGCGGTCGGCGGCATCGCGGTGTCGGTCCTCGGTCTGGGTCGGTTCGTCGTCGCCCCGGCGGCGGGGGCGGTGGTCGCGCGGATCGGCCCGCGACGGGCCGTCGTCGGCGGACTCGCGATCTTCGCCACCGGGACGGTGGCCCTCGTCGCGTCGGCCGAACCGGTCGTGGTCGTCACCCTCATGGCGCTGCTCAGCGTCGGCGAGGGGGTCGTCAACCCCGTCGTCAACGACGTGGTGACCAACGAGGCGACGGCCGACGTCCGCGGCCGGGTGGTGAGCGCCCTCGAAGGGGGCAAAAGCGGCGCGGTCGCCGTCTCGCCGGCGCTGTTCGGCGCGGTCCTGGCCGCGACGACCTACCGGACCATCTTCCTCGCCGGCGGGCTCGTCGTCGCCGCGAGCGCGCTGCTCGTCCGGCTCGGGCCGTTCGCCGAGGAGAGCGCCGGCGCCTGAGTTCGCCTGCCGAGAGCAGCCCCGCCGAGCCCGTGCGGCAAGCGCAACCGTTTCCTCCCGCCGGGGCGACGCCACCCACATGAGCGACGGCGACCTGTCCATCGAGGAAAAGCGCGTGTACGGCGACCGAACCGGCGCGCGGGAGGCCTATCTCGCCAGCGCCGTCGGGGCGATCCGGGTGTCGGTCTCCGACGACCTGGTAGGCGGCTTCGGCCTCGCCCACCGCTGTGTCGCGCGGGACGTCGCGGCGGGCGGCGGCGCCGTCGCGGTCGCCACCGACGAGGGGGTGGCCCTCTCGACGGACGGCGAGGAGTTCGACGACGTGGGGTTCGGCCCCGCGGCGGCCGTGGGGCTCCACGAGAGCCACGTCGTCGCCGCCGGCGAGGACGGCCGGGTGGCTCGCCTTGATCCGGTCGACGGCGGACTGGCGTGGACCGATCTGGGCTCGGTCGACGAGCCCCGGGCGGTCGACGGCGGCCTGATCGCGGCGGCCGACGGCGTCCACCGCGTCGAGGGCGACGACCTGACCCACGCGGGGCTGTCGGACGTGCGCGACGTCGCGGGGCGGGGGGTCCCGCTCGCGGCGACGCCCGAGGGGCTCTACGTCCTCGGCAACGGGTGGATGGAAGTGTCCAGGGAGGCGTTCTCGGTCGTCGAGAGCGACGGCGAGCGCGCCCACGCGGTCGGGGAGGCGGGCGTGCTGACCCGCGAGGACGCGGGCGGCGACTGGGAACCCCTCGACCTGCCGACCGACGGCGAGGTGGTCGGCGTCGCCTACGGCCCCGGACAGGTCGTCGCGGCGACCCGCGAGGGGGCGGTGCTGGCGTGGGCCGGCGACGACTGGCGCAGTCAGCTGGTCGGGGCACGGGACGTGTCGGCGGTCGCGCTGCGCTGAGTCGAGTGTGGTTCCCGCCGGCGACGACGGTCGAGCGGGGGCCGGCCGGCCACGCCACGGGCCGGGACGAAAAGCGATTTGACCCGCGACGCAGTGTGCTCCACCATGACCATCGTACCCGGATCCGCCTCGCAGGCGCTGGCCGCCGCACTCGCGCGCGAGACGGGGGGCGATCTCGCCACGGCCGACTACGACCGGTTCCCGGACGGCGAGACGCTCGCCGCGGTCCCGGGCTTCGACGACGACCGGGCCGTGATCGTCGCCGCCACGCCGTCGAACGACGCCTACGTCGAACTCCTCCAGCTCCAGGACGCCGTCCGCGAGGCCGGCGCGAGCGAGGTGACGACCGTCCTGCCCTACATGGGCTACGCCCGCCAGGACCGGGCGTTCGAGGCCGGTCACCCCGTCTCGGCCCGGGCGGTCGCCCGCGCCGTCTCGACCGGCGCCGACCGGATCGTGCTCGTCAACCCCCACGAGGACGCGGTCGCGGACTTCTTCGAGGCGCCGGTCGACGTCGTCGACGCCGCGGGCGCGCTGGCCGACCCCCTGCCAGCCGACCTCGACGACCCGCTGTTCCTCTCGCCCGACGCGGGCGCGGTCGAGTTGGCCGAGACGGTCAGGGACGCCTACGGGCGCGGCGACACCGACTACTTCGAGAAGACGCGCCACTCGGGGACCGAGGTGACGATCGAGCCGAGCGACGCCGACGTCGCGGAGCGGGACGTCGTCATCGCGGACGACATCGTCGCCACCGGCTCGACGATGAGCGAGGCGGTCGCGGCTCTCGGGGATCGCGGCGCGAGCCGGGTGTTCGCCGCGTGCGTCCACGCGCTGCTCGCGCGCAACGCCCGCACGAAGCTCGAACGCGCCGGGATCGAGCGCGTAATCGGGAGCGACACGCTCGAACGCGACGTGAGCGCCGTCAGCGTCGCGCCCCCGGTCGCCGACGCGCTGTGAGACGGCGGCGCGCCCCGAGACGGGCGGGGGCGGGTGACGGGACCGAGCCCACGAGGACGTAACAGCTATGTCCCAGGGGCGGCCACCGGCGGGTATGGCAGGCCGCTACGGCGATCTGGACTACCCCAAAGTAACGAAACGCGGGATGGCCCTCGGGCTCCTCCTGTTCGCGGTCGGCGCGCTCGGCGACACCGTCGTCGCCTCGATGTACGGGCCGCTCCCGTCCTGGGAGTACACCCTCTTCCTCGACATGGAGGTCGTCGGCGTCCTCGTCCTGCTGCTGACGCCCTTTATCTTCGGCATCGCCCTCCCGCTGACCGAGTGAGACGACCGAGCCGACGCGACCGACCCTAGACGAGTCCCGACACCCACCATGGACGATCCTCCGCCGCCCGATCCCGCGACGCGGAACGTCCTCGAACCGGACTGCTCGCGGTGCCCGTCGCTCGTCGAGAGCCGGACGCGCATCACGTGGGGGAACGGTCCGCCGGACGCCGACGCGGTGGTGGTCGGGGAGGCGCCCGGCGCGGGCGACCCCGACGCCGACGTCTGGGGCGGGGGGAACCACACGGGCCTGGCGTACACCTCGCGCCACTCCGGGCGGGCGATCCGACGGCTCCTGACGAGGCTGGGCGTCGACGCCTACTACACGAACGCGGTCAAGTGCTTCCCGGCCGACGCCGACGATCCGACGACGAACCGCGAGCCGACGGCCGAGGAGCTGGCGACGTGCCGCGCACACCTCGACGCCGAACTCCGGTCAGTCGCGCCCAGGGCGGTCGTGGCGACGGGGAAACACGCCACCCGCTCGGTGCTGGCGCTCGACGCAGCGGGCGCGGAGGGGGACCGCGACGCCGACCCCCTGCGGGACGGCTTCCTCGACGCGGTGCTCGACCCGATCCCCCTCCGGTCGGTCGACGCCACGCTCGTCCCGCTCCTGCATCCGTCGTACCAGGCGGTCTGGCTGTCGCGGCTGGGGTACGAATCCGGGGAGTACCGGCACGAGGTGGCCGCGCGGCTGGCCGACTGCGGCGTCGACGTCGACGTCGCCCGGCCGAACGGGAACTGACACGCGATCAGTTCTGGAAGAAGGGGCGCGCCCCCTTGCCGTACTCCTCGGGCGGGGTGTCGACGACGCTCTCGTCGTGGAACACCGTGAAGAAGGGCGCGTCGCTCCAGTAGTACTCGTCGAACACCGAGCGCGCGGTTACCTCCATGAGGGGCGGGAGCGCGGCCGCCTCGGGTTCGAGGAACAGGGCCACGTTGAAACTGTTGAGTCCGAGGGACGCGTAGTAGTCGAGGGTGTCGACGAGGCCGCTGGCGAAGTCGGCCACCACGTCGCCGGCGGGGTCGGGCAGCCCGGTCTGGCTCTGGGCGGCGACGGCGAGGACATGGCGGTGGTGTTTCGGGGCGAACGGGGCGAGCCAGTGGACGCTCCCGAGTTCGGCGAGGTAGCGGTCGCCGCCGCGCTCCTCGGTCGCCAGGTCCGCCCAGTAGACCGTGTCGTGCTCGTCGTAGTAGTCGCGGGCCGCCTCGGCGAGGCGGCGCTGGCGGGTGGTGCCCCGGTCGTCGACGAGCGTCTGCATGTGCGGGTGGGTGACGCTGCTGCCGGCCGGCCGGAGGAAGTTCATGTTCACCGACGCGTACGCGGCGTCCGGGTCGTGCGCGAACACCTCGCGGACGTACTGGAGGGCGGCCTGGAGGCCGTCGGCGAAGTGGTCGACGGTGAACTCGTCGAGGGGGACGTAGTGGTCCTCGGTCAGCGCGACGACGTTCGAGTGCCCGGCGTAGGGGTTGAGGTTCGGGAAGGAGGTCGCCTCGCCGACGCTCCCGCGCTCGACCGACAGCCAGTCGGGGTAGGTCGGGGTCTGGGACTCGACGGCCCCGGGGCAGAAGAAACAGCCCTCGTCGTCGGTGAGGTACGCCTCGACGTCCGGTTCCTCCTCGGGCAGGAGGAAGTTGTCGACGACGATCCGCGTCTCCCGCCCCGTGAGCGGGTCCGCCCGGATCTCGGTCGGGACGGTGACCGCCTCGAAGTCCTCCAGGGGACTGTGGAACGTCGCCTCCTGGGTGTGGCGCGTGAACTCGACGTGCATACACCCCGTTCGGCTCCTCGGAGCAAAAGGGTGGTCCCGTCGGCCGAGTGATGGCGGGCGAACCGCAGGGGGGCGAACCGCGGCGGGTGAGCGTCGACCGTCGACCCGCAGTGAACCGGATTTTTGTGGCCGCGCGCGGAACCGGCACCCATGAGCGACTCCTGTGTGTTCTGTCGCATCGTCGACGGCGACCTGCCGAGCCGCACCGTCTACGAGGACGACGACGTGCTGGCCTTCCTCGACGCGAACCCGCTCGCGCCGGGCCACACGCTCGTGGTTCCGAAGGCCCACCACCGGCGCCTGCGGGAACTCAGCGAGGAGGAGTCGGCCGCGCTGTTCGCGGCGGTTCACGAGCTGATGGAGCCGATCGAGGCGGCCGTCGACGCCGACGGCTCGAACGTCGGGATCAACGACGGGCCGGCGGCGGGCCAGGAGGTCCCCCACCTCCACGTCCACGTGGTACCGCGGTTCCGCGACGACGGCGGGCGGCCGATCCACGCCGTCGCCGGCGAGGTGCCCGACCTCGCTGACGACGAGCTAGACGAGATCGCGGCGGCGATCGGCGAGACCTGACCAGCGACGCCAGGAACGCCGGATCGGGCGCCGTTCTGACCAGCGTATCGGACGCCGCCCTGACCAGCATATCGGGCGCCGCTCCGACAGACCCGACGGCCGCCGGGGTCGCGCCGGCGCGGTTCCCGTCGGCCCCCGCGAGTCCGCTATCAACAGCGATAGCCGTGGGCGAACCCTTTTGACCGAGAGCGAACCACCCCGCGTCATGTCAGCGAACACGACGGCGGTCGTCGGCGCGACCGGCGGCGCGGGGACGACGCGGACGACGGTCGAGGCGGCGACGATGCTCGCGCGGGACGGCCGCGCGGTCGCGGTCCTCGACGCCGCGTTCGCCACCCAGGGACTCGCCGACCACGTCGAGGGGGACTTGCGCCCGGACCTGACCGCGCTACTGACCGACGAGGTCGACGCCCCGCTCGACGCGGGGCTGATCGAGTCCGACTGGACCGACACGGGGCGCGTGGCGCTCTGTCCGGCGCGGGCGCCGTTCGAGCGGCTGGCCCGGGCGAAGACCCCCGCGGCGGCCCGGCGGTTCGAGGACCGGATCGCGGAGGCGGCCGCGCGCTTCGACCACGTGCTGGTCGACACGCCCCCGGTCGCGTCGAACCAGGCGATTGCGGCGGTCACCGCCTGCGAGCGCGTCGCCGTCGTCGCGCCGGCCACCACGCGCGGCGACGACGCGGCCCAGCGGACGATCGACCGACTCGCGGACCTCGGCGCCGACGCCGACGCCGTGGTGACGACGCGCGGCACGCTCGCGCGGGGCGACGTCGGCGTGCCCGTCTTCGAGGCGTCGGCGGTCGGCGACGCGCCGATCTGCGGGGGCGAGGGGTCGACCCGCGACGGCGCGATTGCGGCCGCGGCGGCGACGCTCGTCGACGACGACCTGGACGCCGCCGCGGACGCGCGCGCGCTCCTCGACGGGGTCGGCGAGTACATCGGCCGGTGAGAACGTCGGCCGGTGAGAACGTCGGCCGGTGAGAACGTCGGCCGGAGGCGGCGGGCGGTCGCGGCCGCGTCGCTGCGTAGCGGTGGGGCCGTCCGCGCTTCGCTAGCGGCCGACCGGAGTCCGGCCGAGCGGCCGGCGGCGTCGCCGGCCGGGTAGCTACATCACCTCCCTCATCAGCGACGTCCCCTACCCGATCAGCGACGTCCCCTACCCGATCAGCGACGTCGCGTGACCCATCACCGGAGGTCAGCGGCCGAACTCATCGTCTCGGCGAGCGCGTCCCGCTTCTGGACGGTCGCCGAGGGGCCGGAGGAGGGCCCCGAGACGGCGTCGACGAGGTCCGGGAGGGGATCGTGGGTGGCGAGATACGCGGCCAGCGAGAACTCCGACTCGCTCGCGCCGGTGAGTTCGAGCGCGTCCGCGCGCGAGAGGTGACCGTCCAGCCAGTCGCGGACGATCCGGCGCGCCTCCGGGCCGAGGGGGTCGACCCCATCGACGCCGCAGCGGTGCAGGACCTTGGCGGCGGTCACCGGCGCCACCGCGGCCGCCCGGGCGCTCTCACCCACGCTCGTCCCGCCGGCGTGGGACTCGACGACGGTGGCGGCCGCCTCGGGCGTGCAGGGGAGGGCTTCCGAGTGATCCGCGAGGCGCGTCGAAAGCTCCGTCTCCGTGTCGTCGACGGTCGCCACGCCCCGGTCGCGCTGCTCGGCGGTCACTTCGAGCCCGGCGGCGAGGTCCGACAGGGCCATTTCCCGAACCTTACTCTCATTTGATAATAAATCTTGGGCCCAGATATCGTCGATGAAAATCGTACCCACCGGTGACCGGTACGTAGGGGCGGCCGAACGACGTATATTCGGGGCGGTTCGTCCCGTCTTTAAATGTGCTATCGGGACCGAGTATCAACTGTGATGAGCCAAACCGAGACGAGCTGTCCGGAGTGCGAGGGGCGACTGCGAGCCGAGCGCGGCGAGACCGTCTGCGGAAGTTGCGGCCTCGTGGTCGCCGAGTACCGCATCGACCACGGTCCCGAGTGGCGCTCGTTCGCGGACGACGGCGAGAACCGGGAGCGGACGGGGGCGCCGCTGACGCGGTCGCGCCACGACCGCGGCCTGTCGACGGATATCGGCCGATCGACGCGCGTCAAGGGTCGCAAGCGACGGCGGCTGGCCCGGATGCGGACCCAGCACAACCGGGCGCAGATCTCCACCAAGCGCGAGCGCAACCAGGTGTACGCGTTCACCGAGATCCGACGGCTCGCGGAGGAGCTGTCGCTGCCGGACCACGCGGTCGAGTCGGCGTGCACGCTGTTCCGCACCGCCCAGGACGAAGACCTCCTTCGCGGGCGGTCGCTGGAGGGGTTCGCCGCCGCGACCGTCTACGCCGTCTGCCGCGTCGCCGGCATCTCGCGGACGGTCGACGAGGTCGTGTCCCAGGCCCGCGCGACCGACGGCGAACACCGGGCGGCCTACGACGCGCTGAACCGAAACCTCGACCTGCCGACCGGCCCCGTCGACCCCGCGGAGTACCTCGCGCGCTTCGCCAGCGAACTCGACCTCCCGTCCGCCGTCGAACGCGCGGCGCGGGCCCACGCCCGGGAGGCGAGCGAGGCCGGGCTGACCTCGGGGCGGAACCCGAGCGGCGTCGCGGCCGGGTGCCTGTACGCCGCGGCCCGGGAGCAGAACCACCCGCTGACGCAGGCCGACGTCGCGGACGTCGCGGGGGTCACCCCGGTCACCGTCCGCAACACGTACACCGACCTCCGCGAGTGAGCGACGGGCGACGGCGACCGAACGGCGACGACGAGCGCCACGACTGAGCCGGACGTTCCGCCCCCGAACCGATGGCGACCGCTCAACTGAACTACGCCCGCGAGCCGTGCGACCGCCCGTGCTTCTCCCCGTAGCCAAGCGCACGACCGGCGCCGCCGTCGACGACTGCCCCGTCGCCCGTGACAGCCGCTGCTGGACGGGGAGCGTCGACACCCGGGCCCGAGAACCGGCGTCGCCCGGACCCGAGAACCGGCGTCGCCGGGGGAGAACGCCCGTCGTCAGGCGCGCCCGGGTCGCGCGCGCCGAACCGCGTCCGCGATCGATCGGACGGCCGAACCGCCGGCGCTCGACGGCGCCGTCCGCACGACCGGACGCCCGGTGGAAACGGCGCGGCCGAGGCGGGGATCCGCGGGGACCGCCGTCGCCGGCGCGCCGAGCGTCCGCTCGAACGCTTCGAGGGGCGGCTCGTCGACCGTCCGGTTGACGGCAACGGCGACCAGCCCCGCGTCGAGTTCGCGGGCGAGTTCGCGCGTCCGCACGGCGTCGGCGAGCGCGAACCGCCGCGGCGACGCGACCAGCACGCAGGCGTCGGCGAGCGCGAGGGGGACGCCGGCGTCGGCCCGCATCCCGGCGGGGCAGTCGACGACGAGCGTCTCGTCGGGGCGGTCGAGGGCGTCGAGGGCGTCCCCCATGCGGGCGACGTCCGCGGCCCGGGCGCCGGCGAGCGAGCGGCCGCAGGGGAGGATGCGAACCGGCCCGTCGCGGACGGCCTCGCGCGGGTCGGCCCGCCCCGCGAGGACGTCGTGGAGGTCCGGCCCGCGGCCCGTGGGGAGGTCGGCCATCCCGAGATCGGCGTCGACCAGCAGACCGTCGAGCGCGGCGGCCAGTTCGAACGCGAGCGTCGACTTGCCGACGCCGCCCTTGCCGCCCGCGACCGCGAGGATCACGCCAGTCGCTCCAGGGCGGCGACCGGCACGTCGGTCTCGTCGGCCCGGGCCGCCAGCCGCTCGGCGCGCTCGGCGAGGGCGGCGAGCCTCGCCGCGTCGGCCGCGAGCGTCTCGGGCAGGTCGTCGACGGCGGCCAGTCCCCCCGCGTCGTCGACGGCGTCCGTCGCCGCCGCCAGCGACGCGCCGGTCAGGCGCTCCCCGAGTTCGACGCGCGCCTCGACCGAATCGAGCCACGCGACCGCGGCCGCGTGTGTACCGTGCTCGGAGGGGCGACTCGGCTCGTCTGCCGATCCCTCGTCGGCCGGCGAGCCTTCGGTTTCGGAGGCTGTCGTGCCGGCCTCGGCCGCGGGTGCGGGGAGGGCGGACGGCGATCGATCCCGGTCGCCGCGGGGGGCGGTCGCCGCCGGTCCCGGGACGGCGTCCCGCGGCGGGGCCGGACTGCCGAGTCGCCGGACGACGGCCGCTGGCGACGGCGCGTCGTCGGCGTCGGCCTCGTCGGGCCGCCCGCGGCCCGAGACGGCGACCGGGGGGCGAACCGGCGGCGCCTCGCAGGCGTAGCCGAGCGTCAGACTGTCGCCCGCGGGCACGGTGCCGCAGTAGCCCGCGTCGTCCCAGCCGGCCTCGGGGACGCCCTCTCGGCGCGGCGCCAGCACGGCGCCGTCCAGCCGGTTGTCGATCCGCACGCGACGATCGACGGGCGCCGGGTTGCACACGACGATCCGGACGAGCGAGAGCCCGTCCGCCGCGGTCACCCGGTACCGGAGGCGAAACCCCGCCTCCTCGATCTCGGTGGCGGCGGTGCCGGCGGGATCGTCGTCGGCCGCGGAGTCGCCGTCGCCCGGTGTGTCGTGGTCCCCGGAAGCGTCGTCGTCGCCCGGTGCGTCGTCGGCCACGGGATCGCCGACGAAGGCGCCCATCTCCGTCGGTCGCGTGGTCGTCATGGGGGGCTCTGGCCGCGCTCCCGTACAAAAAGTCCCGGACGGCGGTCGCGGTCGGCCCCTGGGGCGTCGAGCGCGGTCCCGACCGACCGGAGAGTCAGACCAGCACGACCGGTGCGTCGAGGCGGTCCGCGGCGGTGATCGCGGAGTCGAACCGCGGGGCCGAGAGCACCACCGGGGCGTCCACGGCGGCGACCGCGACCACGCCCAGCGCGCCGGTGACGGGATCGCCGGCGAAGGCGCCGGGGGCGTCGCCGGGCGCCGCGGTCCCCGGGAGCCGGCGGACGGCGTCGGCGAACCGATCGTACACGGCCGCGGCGAGCGACTCGCGGGCCGCCCGTTCGAGGTTGGCGACGCGGTCCTCCAGTCGAAGCCGGCGCTCGCGGGCGTCCCGGTGCTCGCGCATCCGCCCTTCGAGGGCGTCGAGGCGCTGGGCGGCCGCGAGGCGCTCGGTCTCGACCTCCGAGAGCCTGGTCGCGGCCGTCGAGAGTTCCTCGGCGGCCGCGTCGGCGGCGTCGTCGCGGCCAAGGTCGCGGAGGGTCTGGAGCCGCCCCCGGAGCGTGGCGACGCGCTCGCGGAGGCGGTCGGCCTCCTCGCCGGCGGCCGCCGCGCGCCGCCGAGCCTCGCGTCGGTCGACCGTCGGCGCGTCGCAGTCGGCCAGTTCGGCCCGGGCGTCCCGCAGCGCGTCCTCCTCGGGGGCCGTCAGGCCGCGCGACCGGGCCGCGGCGGCGAGCGCGCCCCGCAGCGAGACGCGCGTGTCCGGGGCGACGTGTCCGACGAACCCGTGGACGGCCCCGGGCGGGGGACAGTCGACCCGGACGGCGGCCCCATCGGACGTGGCCGACGCCCGGCCGGCCGCCTCGCCGGGCGGGGGTGACGACCGGCCGGCCGCATCGCCGGGCGGGGACGACGACCGGCCGGCCGCATCGCCGGGCGGGGACGACGACCGGCCGGCGTCGCGGTCCTTTCCGGCGGTCGGCCCGCCGGAGACGGCCGCGGCGACGGACGCGCCGTCGACGTCGACCGGAGCGCGCCGGAGGTCGATCGCCTGCCCGGCGAACTCCCGCTCGTCGACGACGACCCTCACAGCTCCTCTCCCCGCATGGCGGCCGGCGACGGGTGATCGGTCCCCGCGGCAAAGCGGGTGTACGGCGTGCTCGGCGTCTCGCGCGCCTCGTAGGCCTCGGCGGCGACCCGCACCCGCTCGGGGACGGCCTCGAACTCGTTGAACGGCGCCGTGCGCTCGATCTGCACGTCCGCGGCGTGTTTCTCGCGCAGGCGGAGCGCCAGGAACGCCCCGAGTTCCGTCTCCGCCAGCAACGCCGCGCGGCCGAAGCGCCTGACGACCGTCTCCTCGTGGGTCCGACAGACGTTCCGGAGCGTCGTTCGCGCCGCCCGCGAGTACGTTACGACCAGCAGCACGATCCCCCGGTCCCGGGGTCCGACCATAACCCTGTCGCCGGCGGTATCACCGCTGAAAACGCCGTTCGGCGCCGGCGAACCTCACCCGAGTCGCTCGACCGAGAACGCGTCGTCGTCGACGTCGACGCCGGCGTCCGCGAGCGTCTCCCGGACGGTCGCCCGGGCCTCGGCCGGCGATCCGGCGACGACGACGGCGCCCGCGACGCGGTCGTCGCCCGTGGCCCGGTAGACGTCGCCGCCGTCGCCCTCGAAGTCGGTCGCGTACGTCCGGAGTATCGTGACGACGCGCTCCTCGGTGGCCGCGAGGTCGGCGTCGCCCGCCTCGAAGGCGGCGAGGGCCTCCTCGACGTTTCGCAGCACGGAGATGCGGTCCATCAGCGCGGCTCCCCGGCACCCGGAGCGGCGACGGCGACGCGGGCGACGGCGACGCGGGCCACGGCGATCACGTCGTGCGGAGGTGGCCGTTCTTGGGCTCGTACACCTCGCCCTTCCGCCGGAGGTTCTCGATCTCCTTCTCGGCTTTCGAGCGGTCCATGCCGCCCTCCTGGGCCCGGTCGAGCACCTCCTCGACCGGCGCGCCCTCCTCGAACTCGCTCTCGATCTCGGCGATCACGCTCTTCAGGTCCTTGATGCGGTCGCGCTGGCTCTTCGAAGTCCCCGTCTCGACGACGTCGGCGTCGAACTGCCCCGTCTCGGGGTCGACGCCGATGTCCTGGAGACACGAGCGCACGATCTCGATGACCCGGTCGGCGTCCTCCTGCTCGACCGTGTCCGAGAGCCGAACCCGGGCGGAGGCCTCGGCGAGGCGGACCAGCGCCTCCAGTTTGCGGGCGGTCACCGGCACCGGGGCGTCCTCGTCGGCGCCCTTCGCGCGGAGGTCGACGTAGAAGTCGCGGATGGCCGCCTTGGCCTCCTGGGTCATCGTCGGGTAGACGTTGCGCTTGGCGTACGCGATGTACTTCCGCAGGAGTTCGGCTTCGATCACGGGGGCGACCTCCTCGGTCGCGCTGTCGACCTGCTCCTGGGAGAAGTTCGAGGTGGCGAGTTCCGTCCGCTGGGTGTTCAGTTCGCCGGCGTAGTTGGTCTGGATGATGTGCTCGGCGAGATCGGCGTCCCGCTCGGGGTCGGGCTGGTCCGTGACGGTGAAGATCAGGTCGAACCGCGAGATGAGCGCGGGTTCGAGGTCGATCTGCTCGCCGATGGGCTCGTACTGGTCGAACCGACCGTACTTCGGGTTCGCCGCGCCCAGCAGCGAACACCGCGACTTGAGCGTGGCGTTGATGCCGGCCTTGGCCACGGAGATCTGCTGCTGTTCGAGCGCCTCGTGCATCGCCGAGCGGTCCTCGGGGCGCATCTTGTCGAGCTCGTCGACCGCGGCGATCCCCTTGTCCGCGAGGACGAGCGCCCCCGCCTCCAGGGTCCACTGCTGGCCCTCGCCGAAGTCGTCGCGGACGGCGGCGGCGGTGAGGCCGGCGGACGAGGAGCCCTTGCCGGAGGTGTACACCGAGCGGGGCGCGATATTTCGGACGTACGACAGGAGCTGGGACTTCCCCGTCCCGGGATCGCCGATCAGGAGCATGTGCAGGTCCCCGCGGATGCGCGAGCCGTCGGGGAGGTGTTTCGTGACCCCCGAGAACAGCTGGAGGATCATGGCGAGTTTCTCCTGGTCGTAGCCGTAGATGGAGGGGGCCACCGACCCGACCATCTCGTCGTAGATGTTCTCGTGATCCGAGAGTTCGACGATCTCGGCCTTGTCGGCCTCGGTGATCTCCATGTCCTCGAACTCCTCGTCCTCGATGGCGATGGAGACGCCGTCCATGTAGAGGTCGAAGATGGCCGTCTTCTCGTTGCCCGACTGCTGCTGTTCGATGTGGAGGACGCCGACGATGGTGACGTGATCGCCGGGGGTGACCTTTCCGGTGATGTCGTCCTCGATGTTGACGTCGATGCTCTGGGGGGTCTCGCCGCCGCGCAGCCCCTCGGGAGACTCCTGGACCCTCACCTTCTGGGAGTCGACGAACTCGGACTGGTCGAAGTTCACCCGGAAGGGACCCTGGCGCTCGCAGCCCTGGCACTCGTGGGGCTCCTGGAACGAGCCGTCGACCTGCGGGATGTAGGTCATCGTCCCGCAGCGCTGGCATTCGAAAGCTGCCTCGGTGATTTTCGGGCGCACGTCCGTGGCCTTGCGGACGATGCCCTGGACCGCGACCATCCGGCCGATGTGGTCGTCGTGGACGCGGATGTTGCGGATGTCGACGCGCTCGGGGATGTTCTCCAGACGGACGTGTGCCTGGCCGAGTTTCACGTCCGCGGGGAGGTCGTACAGGCGGAGGGCCTCGCTGGCGTACTCGCGGATCTGCTCGGGCTTGTTGAGGAAGTCCTCGGCGAGGTCGGGATCGAACGTGTAGAGGTCGTCGTAGTCGACGTACAGCGACCGCTTCTCGTTGGGGTACTTCTGGGCGAGGTCGCCGATCTGGTCCCGGTAGTAGTTGCGGTAGAACTGGATGAATCGGTCGGTGAGGTCCTGATCCTGCGCCTGCGCCATCTCTCTCCAGGGTTGTTCGTTATCGGATAAGAGTCTTCGGCACGCGCGGTGGAAGTGGTCGGTCGTGGCTGACGCGGGACGGAGGGGAACGGACGGACGGCGCACGCCGTCGGCAGTCCGAACCGCTTTCATACCCGCTCGCCCTACCCGGAACCGTGTCACAGCAGGTCGCGCAGGTGGACACGCTGTTCCTCCACCAGACCGGGGACACCTTCCGCGTCGTCGTCGTCCGCGACGGCGAGCGCGTCTTCCAGGGCGTCCTCGAACTGAAGGAGACCGACGCCGGCCCGCGCCCGGGCAAGTTCCGCGTCAAGCGCGGGTCGAGCGAGGAGCCGCGCGACCCGGACCAGTTCGTCGAACTCGCGCGCCGGGCGGCCCGGATCCGCATCTCCGAGCAGACCTCCCGCACGGGCCGGGAGCGCCTGGAGGCGATGCTCGACGGCTACCAGCTGGAGGCGCTCACCGTGCGGACCTGCCGGTACTGCGCCTCGGCGGGTCGCTACTCTCCGATCACCGCGGACACGGCGATCAAAGCGGACAGGGAGTACATCTGCCCCGACTGCGCGAAGCGAGAGCTGGAGCGCGAACTCGCCTTCGAGGGCGGACTCACCGCGGCGGCCAAGGACCGGCTGGAGGACCTCCTGCTCGACGTCCAGGATCTGGATCGGATCACCGGCCTGCTCAAGGGCGGGCTCGACCCCGACCTCACGAAGTTCGACGAGGTGTCGGCGACCGTCGACGACGTCGACCCCGTCCGGACGGCGGACCTCGACCTGCACCCCGATCTGAAGGGGCTCGTCGAGGACCGATTCGAGACGCTGTTGCCGGTGCAGTCGCTGTCGGTGCGCAACGACCTCCTCGAAGGGCGCGACCAGCTCGTGGTCTCCGCGACGGCGACCGGGAAGACCCTCGTCGGGGAGCTCGCGGGGATCGACCGGGTGCTGAAGGGCGAGGGGAAACTGCTCTTTCTGGTCCCCCTCGTCGCGCTCGCCAACCAGAAACACGAGGACTTCGAGGCGCGCTACGGCGACCTCGTCGACGTGACGATCCGCGTCGGCGGCTCGCGGATCTCCGACTCGAACGCCGCCTTCGACCCCTCGGCGGACGTGATCGTCGGCACCTACGAGGGCGTCGACCACGCGCTCCGGACGGGGCGGGATCTGGGCGACGTCGGCACCGTCGTCATCGACGAGGTCCACACGCTCAAGGAGGGCGAACGGGGCCACCGCCTCGACGGCATGATCGCCCGGCTGAAACACTACTGCGAGCGGCGGGCCGGGAAGCGCGGCGGGTACGACGGCGCCCAGTGGATCTACCTCTCGGCGACCGTCGGCAACCCGGAACACCTCGCCGAGCGCCTGCGCGCGACCCTCATCGAGTTCGAGGAGCGCCCCGTGCCGATCGAGCGCCACCTCACCTTCGCGGACGGCCGCGAGAAGATGAACATCGAGAACAAACTGGTCCGCCGGGAGTTCGACCGGGAGTCCTCGAAGGGGTATCGGGGCCAGACGATCATCTTCACCAACTCCCGGCGGCGGTGTCACGAGATCTCCCGGAAGCTGGAGTACTCGTCGGCGCCGTACCACGCCGGGCTCGACTACGGCCGCCGCAAGCAGGTCGAGCGCATGTTCGGCGAGCAGGAGCTCTCGGCGGTCGTCACGACCGCCGCGCTCGCCGCGGGCGTCGACTTCCCCGCCTCGCAGGTGATCTTCGACTCGCTGGCGATGGGCATCGAGTGGCTGTCGGTCCAGGAGTTCGAGCAGATGCTCGGGCGGGCGGGCCGCCCGGACTACCACGACCGCGGCGTCGTCTACCTGCTCGTCGAACCCGACTGCACCTACCACAACTCGATGGAGATGACCGAGGACGAGGTGGCCTTCACGCTCCTGAAAGGGGAGATGGAGGACGTCGTCACGGCCTACGACGAGTCGGCGGCCGCCGAGGAGACGCTCGCCAACCTGGTCGTCGCCGGCAAACGCGCGAAGTCGCTCAACGACCGGATGCTCGGCGACGTGCCGACGAAGCACGCGATCGGCAAGCTCCTCGAGTGGAACTTCATCGACGGCTTCGAGCCGACGCCGCTCGGGCGGGCCGTCTGCACGCACTTCCTCGCCCCCGACGACGCCTTCCGCATCCTCGACGGGATCCGGTCGGGGGTCGACCCCTACGGCATCGTCGCGGAGATGGAACTCGCCGAGAACGAGCCGTAGGCGGTGGGCGGGAGGCGCCGCCACCGCACGGCCGCCTCGGCTGCGACTGCGGCCGGCCGCCGGCCCGACCTCCCCGCGCCGTTCGGAACCAGTCGTTTCATCCGGCCGACCGACGTAGGCCGACCCATGAACTCCTCGGAGCGACTCTCGATCGCGGCGCTGTTCGTCGCCTTCGCCGCGGGCACGAGCGCCCTCCTCGCGCCCGAAATGCCGTCCCAGATGGTGGCCCACTGGAACGCCGCCGGCGAGCCGGACGGGACGCTCCCGAAGGCGCTCGGCCTGTGGCTGTTGCCGTCGGTCTCGTCGGCCGCCCTGCTGCTGTTCGCGCTCATCCCGCGGATCGACCCGCTCGGCGCGAATATCGAGGAATTTCGCCCGTACTACGACTGGTTCGCCGTCGTCCTCACGGCGTACCTGTTCGTGCTCCACGCGGGCGTGCTCGTCTTCAACCTCGGCTACGCGTTCGACTTCACGGCGCTCGTCCTGGCGGGCGTCGCCGGCCTGTTCTACTACGCCGGCGTCCTGCTGACTCACGCCAGGCGCAACTGGTTCGTCGGCATCCGCACGCCGTGGACGCTCAGCAGCGAGACCGTGTGGGACCGCACCCACGCCCTCGGCGGCCGGCTGTTCAAATTGACCGCCGTCCTGGCCCTCGTCGGCCTGCTGTTCGAGGACTACGCGATCTACTTCCTGCTCGTCCCCGCGCTGGCGACCGCCGCGATCACCGTCGTCTACTCGTATCTCCTGTACGCGCGACTCGAACGCGACGGGGGCACGCCGGACGCGGGCTGAGGCGACGAGAATCGCGCACGCACCGACGGCTTACGCCACCTCTTCGAGCGCCGTCTCCCCGCTTCCATCCCTCGATTCCCACTCCCACTCGTCCTCGACCCGGACGCGACCGTCGTCGAGCAGTTCCACGGTGCCGACGGAGTGGCCCGTCGCCGTCTCGCCCGCCGCGTTGAGCTGGGCGTAGCGGACGTCCCACCGACGACCGTCGAAGGTACCGACGAGGTGGCCGTCCACCACGTCGCCCCCGGCGTAGCGCGCGTGGATCCGTTCGCCGTCCTGTTCGAACTGAAAGCGGGTCTCCGCACCGACCTCTCCCGCCTCGTCGTTTGCGACCCCGACGAGCGTCCGCCCGTCGAGGGATACGTCACCCAACATACGGGAAGCGAGTCGCGTCGAGGCGATAGGTGTTCGGTCGGTGTGGGAGGAATACCCACGCCCCGTCGGCGCCGCGGGAGCGTCGACGGCGGTGGCGAGCGGCCGCGAGAGGGTCGCGGAGTCACGGCCGCCGGTACCCCGGCACTGGACCGCCGGTACCCCGGCACTAGGACCGACGGCACCCCGGCACTAGGACCGCCAGTACCCGGGCGTCAGGAGCACCAGCACCGGGATGATCTCGATGCGACCGATCCACATGAGGAACGTCATGGCGAGCTTCGTGGTCCGCGGGAAGGGGGCGTAGCTCTCGAAGGGACCGGCGAGACCGAAGGCGGGACCGACGTTGAAGAAGGTGGAGGCGGCCGCGCCCATGGCCTCGAACTCGGTGACCGCCAGGCCGGCCCGCGAGGCGTCGACGACGACGAAGACGGTGGCGACGATGAAGAAGACGAGGCTCACGAGCGTGTAGGCGTAGATGTCACTGATGGTCGACTCGTCCACGGGTCGGTCGCTGAGCCGGACCGGTCGGACGGCCGTCGGGTTCGCGGCGGTGAACAGGTCGCGGCGGAACGCCTTGATCACGACCAGCCAGCGGAGCGTCTTGATCGAACACGTGGTGCTCCCGGCCATCCCCCCGACGAACATCCCCACGAACAGCAGGTGTTTCGCGCCGGCCGACCAGAGGGTGTAGTCGGTGCTCGCGTATCCCGTCGTGGTCACGATGGAGACGACCTGAAAGATCGCGTGGCGAGCGATGGGCTCGACGCCGACGTGGGATCCCTCGACGAACAGCAGCGCCGCGACGACGATCGAGAACGCGGCCAGGATCCCCACGTAGAAGCGGAACTCGTCGCTGCGGCGCAGGCGGCCGAAGTCGCCGCCGAGGACGTGGTACAGGAGGACGAAGCTGGTCGCCCCGGTCGCCATGAACGGGACGGTCACCCACTGGACGGCGGGCGAGAACGCCGCGAGGCTCTCCGCGCGGGGCGAGAATCCGCTCGTCGAGACGGTCGTGAACGCGTGGGCGACGGCGTCGAAGAGCGTCATCTCGGGGGCGAGACCGACGAGGTGGAGCCCGTAGAGGACCGCGATCTGGAGGCCGGTCAGCCCGAGGTAGATCGTCCCGAGCAGGCGGGCTGTCTCGGAGATCCGCGGCGTGAGCTTGTTCGCGCCCTGGGTCCGGGTCTCCGTCTCCATGAGCTGTGCGCCGCCGACCGAGAGCCGCGAGAGCACCGCCGTCGCCAGGACGAGGATGCCGATCCCGCCGAGCCACTGGAGGACGGCCCGCCACATGAGGACGGCCCGGGAGTGGCGGTCGAAGTCGACGATGACGGTCGCGCCCGTGGTCGTGATCCCGCTCATGCTCTCGAACAGCGCGTTCGTCGGCGCGGCCAGGGTGCCCTGGCCCGCCAGGACGAACGGAACGGCGCCGACCAGAGCGAGGGAGAGCCACGTCAGCGACACCATCAGGAACGCCTCGCGGGCGGGCAGATCGTGGCGTTCGGTCAGCCGTTCGAGGCCGACGCCGACGACCACGCTCGCGACCATCGGCGCGACGAACGGGAGCAGGGAGGTCCCGTCGTAGAGGGCGATCCCGAACGGCAACACGAGCGGGACCCACAGCCACTTGAGGATCGAGCCGACCAGCAGACAGCTGATCCGCCAGTCGACCCGGATCACGGCCGGCTCCGGCGGTCGGCGACCTTCGCGGACGGGGACGCCGGGGAACGCTCACCGCGCGACACCAGCCTCACGCCTCGTCGTCGACCACGTCGACGCGTTCGCGGAGCCACGCCGTCGCCTCGGTGACGGCGTGGGGGTCGGTGCCACTCACCTTCACTCGTCCCGGGGTGTCGCCGCGGCCAGGATAGCTCCCGACGACGACGTCGAAGCGGTCGCGGACGGTCGCCAGTTCCGCGCCGAGGGCGCCCTCGGGGGCGGGGGTGTACAGCGTCTCGCTGACGGCGTCGCCGCCGAACTCGTCGGCGACGCGCTCGAACATGACGTGGAGTTCGCCGGGGATGCCGGGGAAGACGTAGACGTTCTCGATCACGAAGCCGGGACCGAGGCTCTCGTCGGTCACCAGCGGCCGCGCGCCCTCCGGCACGGCGGCCTGCGCGTCGAAGTCGATGTCGACGTCGTAGGCGGCGGCCACGTCGGGGTTGGCCTCGGCGTAGGCGCGGACGGTCTCGCGGACGTCCGCCCGGATCGCCTCGTCGACGACGAGGTCGCGGTCGAAGGCGTCGGCGACGGCCGGCTTGGTCACGTCGTCGTGGGTGCCGCCGAGGCCGCCCGTGACGAGCACGGCGTCGAACTCGTCGGAGAACTCGCGGACCCAGCGGGCGATGACGGCGCGGTCGTCGGGGATCGTCAGCACCCGGCGAACCGACGCCCCGCGGGCGGTCAGCCGCCTGGCGAGCCACGTCGCGTTGGTGTTCTCGGTGTCGCCCGCGAGCAGTTCGTCGCCCACGGTCAGCAGCGCCACGTCCATGCCGGATCCAGGAGGTCGGACGTGAAAGGGATAGTGGCCGCCGGCCCGGACGCGTCGACCGAGCGCGGAACGTCGACAGGGGGGCGCCACGTCGACGGGGTGGGAGCGCCACGTCGACGGGAGGGGGGAGCCACGTCGACGGCGGCGGTGTCACGTCAGCAGCGATGCCACACGTTTTTTGGCCGACGGGAGCGATCGAACGGTGTGGTCGCCATCACGCCGGGCATCGTGATCGTCTTCGCGGTCATCTTGCTTGCGCTCGCGCTGTTCGCGACCGAACCGGTGCCGGTCGACGTGACCGCCATCGGGGTGATGGTGACCCTGATGCTCGTCCAGCCGCTCTCGGGGTACGCCGCCGCGACGGGGCTGCTCGGCGAGCCGATCCTCCTCTTTCCGGACTACCCGGGCGACGCCCTCTCGGGCTTCGCAAACTCGGCGACGCTGACGGTGCTGGCGATGTTCATCCTCAGCGACGGCGTCCAGCGCACGGGCGTCGTCCAGTTGCTCGGCGCGTACATCTCGCGGTACACCGGCGACAGCGAGTCCCGACAGCTAGGCGCGACCATCGGCGTCGTCGGTCCCATCTCGGGGTTCATCAACAACACCGCCGCGGTCGCCATCCTGCTGCCGATGGTGACCGACCTGGCCGAGCGGGGGAAGCTCTCGCCGTCGAAGCTCCTGCTCCCGCTGTCCTACGCCTCGATGTTCGGCGGCATGCTCACGGTGATCGGCACCTCGACGAACATCCTCGCCTCGGATCTCTCCGACCGATTGCTCGGCCAGCCGTTCTCGATGTTCGAGTTCACGCAACTGGGCGCCCTCCTCTCCGTGGTCGGCGCTGCCTACCTGTTCACGGTCGGCCGGGCGCTCACGCCCGAACGGATCAAGCCCGCCGTCGACCTGACCGAGGAGTTCGAGATGGCCGACTACCTCACCGAGGTCGTCGTCCGGGAGGACTCGCCGCTGGTCGGCCAGCAGATACGGCGGGCGCTCGTCGAGACCGAGTTCGACGTCGACCTCCTCCAGCTCATCCGCGGCGACGACGTGTTCCTCGAACCGCTGGGGCCGAAGCAGATCCAGGCCGGCGACGTCTTCGCCATCCGAACCGACCGCGACACGCTCGTCGACCTGCTCGACGTCGAGGGACTGGACCTCGTGCCGAACGTCACCGTCGACGAGGACGAACTCGAGGCCGCAGAGGAGAGCAGCCAGAACCTCGTCGAGGTCGTGGTCGCCCCCGGCTCCTCGCTGGTCGGCGAGACGCTGGCGACGACCTCGTTCCGCCAGCGCTACGACGCGACCGTGCTCGCGCTCCGCCGCGGGGGCGAACTCATCCGCGCGCGCCTCGACAACATCGAACTCCGTGTCGGCGACACGCTGCTCGTCCAGGCGACCGCCGACAGCATCGCCCGGCTGGACACCAATCGCAACTTCATCGTCGCCCAGGAGATCGAGCGCCACGACTGGCGGCGCTCGAAGATCCCCGTCGCCGTGAGCGTCGTCGCCGCCGTCGTCGCGCTCGCGGCCCTGGACGTCGTCCCCATCGTCGTCTCGGCGCTCGGCGGGGCGCTGGCGATGGTCGCCACCGGCTGTCTGCGTCCGACGGAACTGTACGACGCCGTCCAGTGGGACGTCGTCTTTTTGCTCGCGGGCGTCATCCCGCTCGGCATCGCGATGGAGACCAGCGGCGCGGCCGACCTGCTCGCGGCGTTCGTCGTCGGCACCGCCGACGCCTTCCCCCTGCTCGTGGTCCTCGGGGTGTTCTACCTGCTGACGGCCGTCCTGACCAACGTCATCTCGAACAACGCGAGCGTCGTGCTGATGGTCCCGGTGGCCGTCGAGGCCGCCACCAGCCTCGGCGCCAACGCGTTCTCGTTCGTCCTCGCCGTCACGTTCGCCGCCTCGACGGCGTTCATGACGCCCGTCGGCTACCAGACGAACCTGTTCGTCTACGGCCCCGGCGGCTACCGCTTTACCGACTACATCCGCGTCGGCGGCCCGCTCCAGTTGCTGTTCGCCGTGGTCACCACCCTCGGCATCGCCGCCATCTGGGGGCTCAGGCCGTAGAGTGCGTGGACGATCTCGTACGGCCGGAAGCGATCCCAGAAACGATTGCCGGCCGAGAGACCGCCGTGGGTGGCACTTGGAAGGGGGCTTCCGAGGTCGTTTCAGCCGTCGTCACTCGCCGTTTAGATCGGTCTGTCTGAACGGACCAACACGGCGACCGACCGTGGTGCTTTTGTAGCGACGCCGGCTCTACACGAGGTGCGGGACCGTGGGTTAGCCTGGTATACTTCGGGCCTTGGGTGCCCGTGACCCCGGTTCGAATCCGGGCGGTCCCATCCACCTTTTCACTCCTCGGGTGCGCCTCCGGCGCACCGCTCGCCGCAAAAAGCTGGACCAAAAAGATCCGCGACTCGCTTCGTTCGTCGCGGTACAGTACGGTGAGCCAAGCACACCCATTCGTCATCGACGAGGCTCGACGCACTTCGACGCCCGGACGAACTCCTACGAGGGCGCCGCGCAATGAACGCCAGTAGCGGAGCGGTTCGCCAAAAGCAGCATCGACGTCGCGGCGATCGTCGGCCAGTTCGGGAAGAACGTCCGGGCGTAGACTGAAAGCGTAATCTCGAACCCCGTCCCGCCGATCCCCCGCGACCCCCCGTCCAGCGGGGTTCGGAACCGAGCGAGAGGCCGAAGGCGAGCCCGAACGACCGTCTCGGACGACCCGAGGGCGCCTCGTTGCTGAATTCGGGTGTCCGTAAATGGGCTTCGACCGAACCAGAGGATGGACGGGGTGACCGTCCGGCGAAGCCCCGGCCACCCCGACTGATACCACCGACTCAAGGTTGGGATTCGTGGCAGATCAAGGAACGCTGGTAGTCGGGGCTCGACCCCCGTCAGAGCGCGGGTACCGGCGGATTCAATCGGCGGAGTTTGCGACCATGATCCGGTGCTCGCTGTCGACCAGGACCGTCGTCCCGGCGTAGTCGAAGGCGACCTGGATCTGCTGGGAGTCGCTCGTCTCGTCGAGCATGTCGGCGAGCGCGTCGGTGCAGATGTACTCCTCCAGCGGGGGGAGGTGCACCTCAGGACATCCCTGGATGTCGGAGATGAGTTCCAGGATCCGGACGCTCAGTTCCTCGGCGTCGGTCTCGGAGGGGAGTTGAACGAAGTCCGGACGGTCTTGCGTTCGGGGGTCGAGCATACCCCACAGTCAGGCTCCAGCGGTGTTAGTTACTGACGCGTTTGGGCGGGTAGACGGCCCATAGACGAGAAAGCGTGCGAGCAATTCTGCCAAAATCGTCATGTAAGGGTACGTTTCGTTACCGCCGTCGAGTCCGACGGGTCGGGGCCACGCCCCACGGAAATGTACAAGTACCCTATCAAATCGTCTCCTACTGACCGACGGAGGCACGCCGACCCGACGGAATCGAAGCCGCTCGATCGAGTCGGACGGCTCCCGGCACGCGACGTGTGCCCGGAGGGCGACCGCGACATCCCGACGTCGAACCCGCTCCCGTCCCGAACTGGGGAAGCCGCCCCGCCGATCGACCCCGTTCGATCGACCGGAGCGCACGACGTCGGTGGGGGCCCGAGAACCGCGTCGGGAACCGGGAGCGGGGCGTTGCCGACCCAGCCGGGACCGTCGACCGGTGGTCGTCCGTCGCCGACCCTGGGCTGGCGTTTATCCCGGTTCCGAACGAGTGGGGTGTATGCCCGGACTCAGCTACGCGGACTTCCTCGACCGGTCGTACGAGCCAGCCGACGAGGACCTCGTCTGCACCTTCCGAGTGACGCCCGCCGCCGACATCGGTATGGAGGCGGCGGCCAGCCGCGTCGCCGCCGAGAGTTCCAACGGGACGTGGACCGAACTCGAGACCGGGGAGGGGTTCACCGACCTCCGCGCCACGGCCTTCGAGATCGACGGCGAGACGGTTCGGATCGCCTACCCGGCGGCCCTGTTCGAAGACGGCAACGTCGCGCAGGTCCTCTCGTGTATCGCCGGGAATATCTTCGGCATGAAGGCCGTCGACCGGCTTCGGCTGCTCGACTGCGAGTGGCCGGCGGCCCTCGCGTCCGCCTACCCTGGGCCGCAGTACGGCTCCGACGTCAGGGAGGCGGTGTTCGGCGTCACCGACCGGCCGCTACTGGCAACGGTCCCGAAGCCGAAGGTCGGTCTCTCGACGGCCCGCCACGCCGAGATCGGCTACGAGGCCTGGGTCGGTGGCGTCGACCTCCTCAAGGACGACGAGAACCTCACCGACCAGCCGTTCAACCCGTTCGCGGATCGCCTGACCGAAAGCCTCGCCGCCCGCGACCGGGCCGAGTCCGAGACCGGCGAGCGCAAGAGCTACCTCGTCAACGTGACCGGCCCGGCGGCGACGATGCTCGACCGCGCCGACGAGGTGGCCGAGCAGGGCGGCGAGTACGTGATGGTCGACGTCGTCACGGCGGGCTGGGCCGCCGTCCAGACGCTCCGGGAACGCTGTGGGGAGCTGGGACTGGCCATCCACGCCCACCGGGCGATGCACGCCGCCTTCGACCGGGTGCCCGACCACGGCGTGTCCATGCGCGCGCTCGCACAGGTGGCCCGCCTCTGCGGCGTCGACCAGATCCACACCGGGACGGCCGACCTCGGCAAACTGGAGAACGAGGACACCGCCGGGATCAACGAGTGGCTCCGCGCCCCCTGTCACGGCCTCGGGGACGTGCTGCCGGTCGCGTCGGGCGGGCTCCATCCGGGGCTCGTGCCCGAACTCCTCGACAGGCTCGGGACCGTCCTCTGCGTGCAGGCCGGCGGCGGCGTCCACGGGCACCCCGACGGGACACGGGCGGGTGCGCGAGCGCTCCGCGAGGCCGTCGAGGCGTCGCTGGCCGACGAACCGCTGGCGTCCCGCGCCGAGCGCGTGCCGGAACTGGCCGCCGCGCTGGCGGAGTGGGGGACGTCGACGCCCCGGTGAGAGTGGCCGACCCGCCGCGCAGGCGAAGCGTCCGCCAACGCGCCGCGCAGGCGAAGCGTCCGCCAACGCGCCGCGCAGGCCAGGCGTCGGCCGGTCCTCAGCCCTCGGTCCAGGGCTCGCTCGTCTCGTCGCCGAACAGTTCGCGGATGAGGACGACGACGCTCTCCGGGGGGAACTGACCGAGTTCGGTCACGATGGCGTCGACGTACCGCGGCGGCGTCACGTCGAAGGCGGGGTTGACCACCTCGACGTCGCCCAGGTCCTCGCGGTCCTCGTCGGGGACGACCTCGGACTCCTCGCGCATCTCGATATCGACCGTGTGGCCGGTGAGCGTCGCCGGGTGGAGCTTGATCGTCTGGGCGGCGACGACGATGGGCGTCCCGCGATCGCGGGCGTTGACCGCCAGGCCGCTCGTGCCGATCTTGTTGATCACCGAGCCGTCGGCGGCGACGCTGTCGGCGCCGACGAAGACGTGATCGACGTCGTTGAGGTAGCGCCGGGCCGCGCTGTCGACGATCAGCGTCACGTCGACTCCCAGGTCGGCCAGCTTGCGGGCGGTGATGTGTCCCTGGTTCCGGGGGCGAGTCTCCTTGACGACCGCCGAGAGGTCCTTCCCCTGTTCGACCGCGGCCCGGAGACAGGCGACGACCGCCGTCGAGTGGCAGTGGGTCATGACCGTGTCGCCGTCCCGGAGGCGGTTCGCTCCGACCCGCCCGAGATCGTCGAGCGACCGGTCCAGTCGGTCGCGAAACGTCTCGACCGCGGCGACCACGTTGGCCCGCATCGCCGGCACGTCCTCCCCCTCGACCGACCCCAGGACGTACTTGAGCGCGTTCGGGAGGCTGACCGCGGTCGGGCGGGTCCGATAGAGGCACGCGGCGGCCGCCCGGAGGTCGGCACGGAACGCCCCGGGGGTGGTCGCCTCGCTCGCCTCGGCCTGGACGCGCAGGGCCTCGGCCGCCGCGTCGGCGATGGTCGCCGCGCCCCGGATCTCCATGGACGCGATGGCGTCGGCCGTCTCCTCCACGGTCGGGTGGAGAGAGCTCCCGTCACGGGTGGCGTCGGAGTCGCTCATACGGTCCCCTGGACGTCACGGGTGGAAAGCGTTCGCCCGGTCGACGTTCACACCCGCTCGATGAGCGCCTCGTCGGGGTCGCCGATGCGGATCGCCTGCACGTCCGTCTCGAACTCGACCGCGTCGGCGAGTTTTCCGGCGTTCTCCGCGTAGATCGTGTACAGTTCGTCGCCCCGCTCGACCTCGTCGCCCTCGTCACAGCGGAGCACGAGTCCCGCCCCCGCGTCGCGCGGCGCGCCGGCGTGTCGCGCGATGTCGCTGATGTGACGGTTCTGGACGGCGGTGACGATACCCGACTTGGAGGCCGTGACGACGTGACTGTGTCGCCCCGGCGTGAGGTCGTCCCGGGTCACCTCGGGGTCGCCGCCCTGTGCGGCCACGATCTGCCGGAACTTCGCGAGCGCGTCGCCGCCGTCGAGGATCGACGCCGCGTCGGCCTCGACTCCGCAGAGTTCGAGCAGGATGTCGGCGAGCCTGATGCTCTTGAGGCGCAGTTCTCCCGGGCCCTCGCCCTCGAGGACGGCCAGCACGTCCCGGGCCTCCAGCACCGGGCCGATCCCGTCGCCGATCGGCTGGCTCCCGCGAGTGATGGTGCAGGCGATCTCCAGGTCCAGGTGTTCGGCGACGCGGCGGAAGTCCCGGGCGAGGTCGCGGGCCTCGGAGAGGCTGGTCACCTTCGCGTTCTCGCCGTAGGGGAGGTCGATGATGACGCGGTTCGCGCCGGCGCTCTTCTTCTTCGAGAGGACCGAGGCGATGATCTGTCCCGGCGGGTCGACCGAGAGCGGGTTCTCGGCGCGGATGATCTTGTCGTCGACCGGGGAGAGGTCGACGCCGCCGCCCCAGACCAGACACCCGCCGGTCTCCCGGACGACGTCGCGGATCTCCTCGACCGAGAACGACACGTCGCAGAACACGGCCATCGTGTCCGCGGTGCCCGCCGGCGAGGTGATCGCCCGCGAGGAGGTCTTCGGGATCGTGACCCCCGCGGCGGCGACGATGGGGATGACGATCGGCGTGACGCGGTTGCCCGCGACCCCGCCGATGGAGTGTTTGTCGGCGACGACGTCCAGGTCCCACTCCAGGGTCTCCCCCGTCTCGCTCATCGATTCGGTGAGGTGGCGCATCTCGGCGTGGGTCAGCCCGTTCGCGTACAGGGCCGAGACGTACGCGCCCAGTTCGACGTCGTTCAACCGGTGACGATTGATGTCGCGGACGATGGTGTCGATCTCGGCTCGCTCGAGTTCGTGATCCTTGAGTTTCTCCCGGATGAACGCGACCGAGGCCGGCTTGGACGCCAGCGAGACCGTCACCGGGCCGGTCACGTGGCCGAGCCGGTTGGTCACCGCGAGCGTCCCCTGGTCGACGAGTTCGCTGGTGGTCTCGACGATCCCCGTGTAGGTCCGTCCGTCCAACCGGATCTGGATGCGGTCCAGCGGGTGGGCCCCGAGTTCCTCGGCGTCGGCGTCGTGCAGGATGACCGTCGGCGACGGCGTGCCGATGTCGATCTCCCGCGCGATGAGCTCCATATCGCTCCGCACACCCGCCCGGGTATAATACCCCTGGACCGCCGTGACGCCCTGGACCGCCGTGACGACCCCGGCGCTCGTCGGAGCGCGAGTCGACGCCTCGCCGGACAGTCGAGGAGCCCCGCCGAATCGGGTCGACCGGATGGGCGACCGACGCCAAGCAGCCCTGACCGACTCGGCCGAGGGCGTCGCCACCGTCGACGGCCGAAACCGGACGCTGGCGAACCACGTCGTGCACTCGGCAATCCCCTCCGCGCACCGTCTCGGCCGGAATCGGTTCCCGGGGACGTCCCGGGAGGATCGGCTACTCGGGACGTTCCCGGGCCCGGATTCGACCGTTGCCGTCGACGGCGACGGTCATGCCGGCGTAGCGGAACGTGACCTCGATCCGTGCGTCGTCGGCGGCGCGCCGAAGCAGCCTGTCGAGCGCCTCGGAATCGACCCGCTCCATCAGGACGGGCAACTCGGTCGCGGGTCGCCCCCGGACGTCCGAAATCAGCTCGACGACGCGCGTGCTCAGATCCTTGGCGTCGGTTTCGGAGGGGAGCTGAACGTAGGCGTCGTCGGCGGGCGATCCGGACCTTGACATACCAAATATGATAACGAAGACGATATTAAAGTTTCCTCTTACATTCTCAGCAGAGATAATTCAATCGGGCGCCGGCGTGACGGGGCGCTGTGCTGTAGTAATAAGGTGTTATACTCGCTGGCGACGACCCTCATATAGTTGGGAAGGGACGTGAGAGGGACGAGCATCCGATCGAGGAGTACGAGACCTGGATGCGACGCCGTCGAGGAGTACCCGTCGTACGATCACGAGGACGTGCGGAAACTGTTCGTCCGGCAGTGCCGGGAGTTCGACACGTCGTTCAGGGACGGGACCCCGATCGCCGCGGTGCGACGCCTCGCGTGGAACCGGACCAAGCACGCGCTGCGACGGTCGACGTTCGAGGGGGACGAGGAGGTCCAGGTGTTTCACTCCGTCGAGGCAAACGGGAGACAGCGGGCGGACGAACGGCGAACAGGTGGCGGATGGCGAACAGGTGGCGGATGGCGAGCAAGTGGCGGACGGCGAACAGGTGGCGGATGGCGAGCAAGTGGCGGACGGCGAACAGGTGGCGGACGGCGGGCGGACGGCAGACGGAGGCAGGTGAACTGCGGGCAGACGGCGGCGGCGAGCGGGAGGGCCGCTGGCTGAATCGACCGTGATCGTCAGTCGGGGTGTCCCAGCACGTCGAATTCGGCCTCACCACAGTCGGGGCATGCCTCGCGTAACGGCTTCACCCCCTCGTCGCGCTTGAGCGCGATGCGGATCGACCCGCAATTAACACACTCGACCGAGTAGGGAATTCCCATCAACTCGGCATGAGTATTCGGGGCGCATAACGGAAGCGGGCAAAGAATTAGGGTGCGCGCGGGGCGCCGAGCGCGAGCGACGACGTACGCTCGCGCTCGGTCGTCGGCCGCGCCGCCGCGAAATATAAAGGATTCCGTCGACGGAGTGTCGCCGCCCCGAGCGATGGTCGCCGGCAGCCGTCGAGTGGCTCGCGAAGCGGGCGGTGGTTGGGAACGATTATTATCCGGGGCATTCCACGCTACGAGCACAGGGTGACAGTTGTGAGTCAAGAATCGGTCAGATTTAGCGAGTCCTCGCTGGGCGACCCGACGTCGTCCTTCGAGGACTGTTTACTGCAGCAGGGCGAGACCGCCCCGCCGCGGTATCGCTTCCTGGAGCCGGACGGGTCGTACGATCCAGACGCCGTCCCGGACTTCTCCGTCGAGGAGCACCGGGAGATCTACTACTGGATGCTCCTCCAGAAGCGATACGACGAGCGGATGGTGAACCTCCAGCGCCGGGGCGAGATGGGGACCGTCGCCACCGCGCGGGGGCAGGAAGCGAGCACGGTGGGCGTCTCCATCGGCATGGAGAAACGGGACTGGTTGCTCCCCTACGGCCGGGAGCCGGCGGCGCTGATCCGCCACGGCGTCTCGATGCGGGACATCATGCTCTACTGGCTGGGTGTCCAGGACGCCAACCGGCTGCCGGACGCGAACGCCCTCCCCTTCGCCATCGCCATCGGGACCCACCTCCCCGTGGGCGTCGGGTACGCCTGGGGGCTGGGCATGGACGGCGCCGACAGCGTCGTCACGATGATGATGGGCGACGGCCAGCCGAGCACCGGCGAGGGGCAGGCGGCGATGAACTGGGCCGGCGTCGTCGACGCGCCCGCCGTGTTCTTCTGCCTGAACAACCAGTACGCCATCTCCGCGCCGTTCCACAAGCAGACGGCCACCAACAGCATCGCCCAGAAGGCCCTCGCGTGGGGGCTGGACGGGATCCGGGTCGACGGCAACGACGTGCTCGCCGTGGTCGACGCGATGCGCCGCGCTCGCGAGCGCGCCGTCGAGGGCAACCCGGTGCTCCTCGAAGCCGTGACCTACCGGCTGGAGGCCCACACGACCAACGACGACCCGTCGCGCTACCGCGACGACGCCGAGGTCGACTGGTGGCGCGAGCGCGACCCGTTCGACCGCTACCGGGCCTTCCTCGAAGCCGAGGGGTACTGGAGCGAGATCGACGAGGAGGCGATGCGCGCCGAGATCGACGAGCGCTTCGACGACGCCTGGCAGGCGGTCAAGGAGTTCGAGTCCGGCGGCGTCGAGGAGCTGTTCGAGTACGTCTACGAGGACATGACGCCGGCGCTTCAGAGCCAGCTCGCGGACCTCGAGGAGTTCCTCGAGGAGCGCCCGGACGCCTACGAGTACATCGAGGAGCGCCCCAAAGGATGAGCGCCCAGACCACACAGCAGCTAACGATCGTGCAGGCGGTCAACGACGCGCTGGACACGGCGATGGACGCGGACGACCGGGTGATGGTCTACGGCGAGGACGTCGCCGAGCAGGGCGGGGTGTTCCGGGCGACGGAGGGCCTCCTCGACGACTACGGCGAGGAGCGGGTCCTGGACTCGCCGCTGTCGGAGATCGGCATCGTCGGCACCGCCATCGGCCTGGCGATGCAGGGCAAGCGCCCCGTCGTCGAGATCCAGTTCTCCGGGTTCCTCCCGCCGGCGTTCAACCAGCTCGTCCAGAACGCCGGGCGGATCCGGTGGCGCAACAAGGGCAAGCACTCGGCGCCGATGGTGGTGCGCGTGCCCTACGGCGGCGGCATCCGGGCCCTGGAACACCACTCCGAGAGCCTGGAGGCCGCCTACGCCCACGTCCCCGGGATCAAACTCGTGGTGCCGTCGACGCCGGCGGACGCGAAGGGGATGTTGCTGTCGGCCATCGACGACCCCGACCCCGTGCTCTTCTTCGAGCCGAAACGGGTCTACCGCACCTTCCGCGAGGCCGTCCCAGAGGGCGAGCACAAAGTGCCACTCGGGAAGGCGAAGGTCGCCCGCGAGGGGTCGGACGTCACGCTGATCGGCTGGGGATCGATGCTCCACTACGCGCTCCAGGCCGCCGAGAACCTGGAGGCCGAGGGCGTCGACTGCGAGGTCGTCGACCTCCGGAGCATCTCCCCGCTCGACCGCGAGACGGTCGTCGAGTCGGTGCAGAAGACCGGCCGTGCGGTCGTCGTCCACGAGGCGCCCCGGAGCGGCGGGTTCGCGGGCGAACTCGTCGCATCGATCAACGAGGAGGCGCTCATGTACCTGGAGGCGCCGATCGAACGCGTCACCGGTTTCGACACGCCCATGCCGATGCTCGCCCACGAGGACTACTACCTGCCGAACCCGCCGCGGATCGAGCGGGCAGTGAAGTCAGTCCTCGACTTCTGAGCGCGGTCGGCGCTACCCCCTTTCGGCCGGCCCTCGGCCGAGTAACCGGGTTTCGGCCAGCGCTCGGCCGGGTGACCGGGCCCTCGATCCGGAAGCCTTCGTCGGCCACAGCGGTGGCGCGTCCACGACGACAGTGGCGCATCCACGACGACGACAGTGGCGCATCCACGACGACGACAGTGGCGCATCCACGACGACGACAGTGGCGCGCCGACGTCGACCACGACGCGTCGGCGTCGACCGTGACGCGTCCGCGATCGGTCCCTTCGAAACGCCGTCGAGCCGTCGCACGTCGACCGACGAACCGATCGCTCGATAGATGGAAACCTGTTAACCCCTCACCCCTCACTATTCCGACCGAGGTCTATCACGATGAATAACTGTAATCGACGAAGTTTCCTCAAGGCAAGTGGCACAGCGGGCACGATCGCGCTCACCGGACTCTCCGGGTGCGTCGGCGGCATCGGCGGCGGTGGCGGCACCCCCACCCTCTCGCTGGGCTGGGTCGTCCCCGTCGAGAACTTCGCCACCCTGATGAGCGTCCCCGACCTCCAGGAGCAGGTCCCCAACCTCGGCGACGCCTACGAGTTCGAGTCCGTCCACCACTCCTCGACCCCCGAGGGCGTCAACGCCCTCGCCTCCGGTGAGACCGACATGACGCTCATGACCACCGTGAGCTTCGCCAACGCCATCGCCCAGGAGGCCGTCCCCGACGGCATCACCGCCTTCATGACCGACTTCTGGGACGCCCACGACGACTACTACGGCATCTCCGTCTTCTCGGGCGCCGATTCGGACATCACCGAACCCGCCGACATGGAGGGCAAGAAACTCGGCGTCAACGCCACCGGTACCGGCATCCACGCCGTCTACGTCAAGGCGCTTACCGAGGTCGGCCTCGACCCCGAAAACGACGTCGAGTTCGTCGAACTGGGCTTCCCCGCCTTTACCCAGGCCATCAAGGACGGCCGCTTCGACGTCGGCGTCTACCCCGCGCTGTTCGCCGTCCAGGCCCGCGGCGAGGGCTTCACCAAGGTGTACGGCAGCCAGGACTTCTTCGACCCCTACCCCTTCGCCTACAACGTCGCCGCCAACCGCACCTTAGACGAGAAGGGCGACGCGGTTCGGGCCTTCTCCGAGGACTACGTCTCCCTCCTCGACTACGCCCGCAACAACCGCGGCGAGGTCATCTCGGCGGCCGCCTCCCACTTCGAACTCCCCGAGGCGCTGCTCGACGCCTACTTCCTCACCGACAACGACTACTACCGCGACGAAGTCGCCATGGACGCCGAGGCCCTCAACGGCGTCATGAGCGACCTCGTCGACCTCGGCTTCATCGACCAACAGCGCGACTACTCCGAGTTCGTCACCACCGACTACATGCCCTGACCG
>Ga0207718_100352_pt1 | contig 46924 bp, 46 predicted proteins | sample A23M2SouthBayCA_FD_187749 | JGI IMG/M metagenome (GOLD analysis project Ga0207718, IMG submission 187749) | Aerobic enrichment media microbial communities from Eden Landing Ponds, California, USA - A23 M2 (SPAdes) | ecosystem: Environmental > Aquatic > Marine > Unclassified | place: Emeryville... | reverse complement strand
CCCTGGCCGATACGATCCGATCGGTCGGAACGTCGTGACGAAACCGGGGTTCGTGGAGATGGGTCGGCGCACGCGAAACCTGGCGAAGACCCACGCGGATGGATCGCTCGGTGTGATCCTGGAGGGTGGGTACAACATCAGTCACCTCCCGTTCGCAAACCTCGGCGTCTTCGAAGGTCTCCTCGACGTGGATACGGGGATCGAAGATCCCTACGATTTCGAGGAGTTCCACAACGAGAACATGGGCGTCGTCGAGGACTGGCTGGACGACGCACGGAAGGAACTCTCGAGCCACTGGAACCTGGCCAGCTAGAAGACGTCTCGGCGATTTCTGAGTCTGTGTGCTCGCGTGCGGAGCGACGCCAGTCGCGAATCGACCGTAGGGATCGGGGCCACGCCGTGAGTGCTTCGAGAGGTGTTTCACCATAGTAAATAAGTGGGTGGGTGTCAATGTCACGCCATGGCCGAAACGTCCCAACTCGTCTCCGACGACGCGCTGACCATCGGCGCGGTGGAGAACACGATCGGCATTCTCGAAGCTATCAAGCAACTCGACGGCGCGAGGAACGTCGACATCGTCGACCGCACCGGGATGTCGAAAGCATCCGTACACAAACACCTGAACACGCTTACGCGAGCGGAGTTCATCACCGAGGAGGCCGGCGTGTATCGTCTCGGGTTCCGATTTTACGATATCGGAGAGTGGGTGAGAGACCGAATTGAGGGGAAAGAGTACATCCAGACCGCCCTCGAGAAGATCGTCGAAGAGACGAACGAGATCGCCTACTACATGGTGGAAGAACACGGTCGCGTCGTCATCGTCTACCGCAAACAGGGACGCAAGGGCGTCAACACGCGGTCACGCCGCGGCAAGCGAGACCCGATGCATCAGAACGCCGGTGGGAAGGTAATACTCGCTCATCGGTCGGACTCGTTCGTCGAAGGAGTCATCGAACGCCACGGACTGCCGGCGGCCACCGAGTTCACGATCACGGACCGTGACAACCTCCACGAGGAACTGGCTACGATCCGGGAACGGGGCTTCGCCCTGAACGAGGAGGAGAGTTCGATCGGTCTTCACGCCGTGAGCGTTCCCGTGATCACCGACGACGAAGTGAGGGGTTCCTGTAGCGTCGTCGGCCCGAAACGCCGGCTCTCGGGGAGTTACTTCCGGGAGGAGATTCCGGACCTCCTGTTGACGATCTCGAACGAACTCGCGCTCAACCTGAAGAACGCGTGAGGCTGTTATCCCGGCTAGAACGAGAATCGGGGCGTTCGGACGGGGCGGGTATCGTGTGCCACCTCCCTAGATTATATATAACCGGGAGTGTATCTGGTGACGTATGTCACGCGACACCGCCATGGAAGAGCGGTTTCCGTACCCGGAAGAGGTGAATCTGCCCGAGGAACTGGAGGGGTGGAAGGAGATGTACCCCTCGTACTATCATTTCAATCGAACCGAGGAGCGAGGGGAGTACGAGAAGTCACTGTGGTGGGTGTACGACCTGGCGACGACCGACCCGATCACCCCGTGGGACGCGACGATCAGCGTCGACGCCTGGCAAACCGGGTGGGCCCAGAACACGAGCCGGGTCCTGCCGATCCCGACGGCGATGTCGGTAGAGATTCGGTTGATAGCGGGCTACGCCTACACTGCTGGAACGGTCTGCAACGACGACGCACTCGTCGCCGAGAGAGAGGAACTGTTCGAGGAGCGATTCGAGTACTGGGTGGACAATTTCGACGAGCTCTACGAGGAGAAATGGAAACCCGCGATAGCGGAACTGAGCGATCGAGTCAGGGGGATCGACGTGCCTTCGGAACTCCCCCGGTACGCGTCCGATACGGTCGTCAGGGAAGCACAGGGACAGGTCCCCATCGTCGACGTTCTCGAGGCCTACGACCGTCTCGTCGAACTCGCGCTCAAAGCCTGGCAGCGCCACTTCGAGTTTCTGACGTTCAGCTACCTCATTTACGCCGAGTTCGACGAGTTCTGTCACGAGGCGTTCCCGCAGATTCCGGGCACCAGCGTCACCAAGATGGTGGCGGCCACCAACGCGGACGTCTACAAGCCCGATAAGGAGTTGAACAGGCTCGCCGAACTGGCGGTCGAGCTCGGTGACGACGTGACCGAAGTCCTGCGATCTGATGTATCACCCGACGAGAAACTCGACCGGCTGGAGACGGTCGATGGTGGGGACGAGTTCGTCGCTGCCTTCGAGGAGGCTGAGGACCCCTGGTTCTACATGTCCAACGGGGACGGGCTCCACAGCTATCACGGGTCGTGGATCGAGGACTACGAGACCCCGTTCCGGTCGATCACGACGAAAATCGAGCGCCTCGAAGAGGGAGAGTCCCTTGACTCCGAGGGGGAGTCGAGGGAGGAAGAAGCCGAGGCGCTCTTTCAGGAGTATCGATCGTACCTGACCGACGAGGAGGACCGAGAGGAGTTCGAACGTCTCTTCGAGCGGTGTCGGGAGATCTACTACTACGCCGAAGACCACAACTTCTGGATCGACCATCGGTTCAACACGCTCGTGTTCATGAAGATGCGGGAGTTCGGGGAACTGCTCCAGACGCACGGCATCCTCGACGACAGCGAGGACGTGTTCATGTTCACCCGGTACGAGGTGTCGGAGATGCTGGAGGAACTCCTTCACACGTGGGCGCTCGGTCCGACCGGGTACGTCCCGACGCACTGGAACGAGACCGCGAGCCGACGGAACGAGATGTTCGAAGCCGCCAAGGAGTGGGACCCAGTTCCGGCCATCGGGGAGCCCCCGGAGACGATCGAGGACCCCGTACTGGAGATGCTAAACGGGGTTACCGAGGAGAAGATCGACAACTGGCTCGGGCGAGGTGAGGGGACCGGAGATGCATCCCACATCGAAGGCCTCGCGGCGTCAGACGGTGCCGTAGAGGGCACGGCTCGCATCGTCTCAAGCGTCGAGGAGTTCGACCGGCTAGAAACCGGAGACATCCTCGTCTGTCCCCTCATCGGTCCATCGTGGGCTCCCGCCTTCGACAAGGTTTCGGGCGTGGTAACCGACCAGGGCGGCGTGTCGAGTCACGCAGCCGTGGTCTGTCGGGAGTACGGGATTCCTGCCGTGGTCTGTACCGGGACGGGGACGAAAGACATTCACGAGGGCGATCGCGTCCGCATCGACGGATCGGGCGGGACAGTCGAAGTTCTGTCGAGGGCGGAGTAAATCCGTCGAGGGAGTTGAAACGGGACCACTCCCGCGTTGTCACCTGGGTAGAGAGGGACATCTCCGCGTTCACACGGCAAGCGCGGGACGACCGTCGATCGTCCCCACCACAACACATAATATCCGTACTCGTGTCTCTCCGACCAGCGTCATCCAATGAGCGCCCTCAGTAACTACATCGACGGTCAGTGGACCGAGAGCGAGGACGGGGGAACCCGAAGCGTTTCGAGCCCGTCCAGACCCGACGAGACCCGGTGGGACATCCCCGACTCGACGGAAATCGACACGAGATCCGCGATCGCAGCGGCCGTCGATGCCCAGGGAGAATGGGCGAGCACGCCTGCCACCGAACGTGGGAGGTTTCTGGTCGATGCTGCGGACGCACTCGAATCTCGCAAGGACGACGTCGCCGAGGTACAGGCACGGGAGACGGGGAAGACGATCGCGAACGCGACGAGCGAAGTCGGCCGCGCGATCGACACGCTCAGATACTACGGGACCATCGCGAAGGATCACGAGGGCATGACGAGGCCGAGCAGGAAAGCGGACGCTCTGGTCTACACACGGCCCGAACCGCTGGGCACCGTCGGCATCGTCACGCCGTGGAACTATCCGATCGCCATCGCGGCCTGGAAGATCGCTCCGGCCCTGGCAACCGGGAACACGGTCGTACAGAAGCCCGCCTCGGCGTCCGCGCGCACGAACGCCGAACTGTTCGAGGCGTTCGAATCAGTCGGGCTCCCTGACGGCGTAGCGAACCTCGTGATCGGGTCGGGAAGCACCGTGGGCGAGGCGCTCGTTTCGAACGAATCGATCGACGGCGTGTCCTTCACGGGGAGCGTCGACGTGGGCGAGCGAATCCGAGATACGGCGACCGCCCACGGGGCCCGCGTCCAGTGCGAGATGGGGGGGAAGAACCCGATCGTCGTCGACGACACCGCCGACATCGATCTCGCCACGAACCTCACCATCAAGAGTGCGTTCCGTAACGCCGGGCAACTGTGTGTCGCCATCAGCCGGGCGATCGTGTTCGAGGACGTGTACGAGGAGTACCTGGCGTCGCTGGCAGACGCCGTCGACGACTTGGTCGTTGGCGACCCACTCGATAGCGAGACGACAGTGGGTCCGAAAATCTCCGAGTCGTCCATGCGATCCGACCTCGAGTTCGTCGAGGAGGCTCGCCGGGACGGCGGCCGGTGCGTCGTCGGGGGCGAGCGCACCGGCGACCAGGGGTGGTTCGTGGAACCGACGGTGATCGCGGACGTGGACCCCGACAGTCGCCTCGCACAGGAGGAGGTCTTCGGGCCGGTTCTCGCGGTCGTCCCGGTCAGCGGGTTCGAGGATGCGATCGAGATCGCGAACGAGGTCAGATACGGACTCGTCGCCTCCATCTGTACGAACAGGCTCGACCACGCGAAGGAGTTCGTCGACCGGGCGGACGCGGGCATGGTGAAGGTCAACCAGACCACCGGGTTCGAGAAACAGTTCCCGTTCGGTGGCTGGAAGGACTCCAGTACGACGACCTACCGGGAGCAAGGTCGGGAGGCGTTCGACTTCTTCACCAAGGAGAAGACGGTCTACGTTTCTCATTTCGACGCGGAATAGGTCTTGGTCTGGCAGTCACTCCCGTCCGCGCTGTTCGACCGGGCCGGTTGGTTCACCGTGATCGACGAGCACGTACGCCGACAGCAGGGCCCCGACGAGGGTAATCACAGCCGACACCCACCCGTCGCACCCGGGGGGACAACGTTAATTGCCCGAGCGTCCGGACGAATGTCATGGCTGACAATGCAGACAGCCGAGACGACTCGCCAGTACCGACGCTCGGACACGCGTTCGACCTGAGCGTGACAGTAGCCGAACCGATTGAGATCGGGGACACTGGCGACGGCTACCGTCGAATCGTTCCGATCACTGGCGGGACGGTATCCGGAGCGGTATCCGGAGATGTCCTCCCCGTCGGCGCGGATTTTCAACGCCTCCGTCTCGACCGACCGACGGAACTCGTCGCCAGATACGCATTCGAAACCGAATCCGGCGCGATGGTGTACGTGGAGAATCGGGGGCTCGCCGTCGCACCACGGGAGGTGAACCAGCGAGTCAAGGAGGGACTCCCCGTCGATCCGGCAGAAATCTACTTCCGAACCGTGCCATCGTTCGAAACTGCCGACGAAGACCTGTCGTGGCTCACCGAGCGGGTGTTCGTCGCCACCGCCGAACCGAAGGGCGGCGTCATCGACATCTCGGTGTACGAAGTCGAATAGCGCCGTCGCCGTGGGGACGAGTCGCCGAGGCAACCCGGCGTGAATCCACGTGCAGTTCGCTCGATCCGCTCCGGGCGACTATCTCCGGAAGTGGGCGAGCGGGCGGCGGTGGGTGTGCGAAGCGTCCCAGGTCACACGCCAAGATAGCGCTGTCGAAGGTCCTCGTCTTTGCGGAGCCGTTCGGTCGTGACCTCGTCGACGATTCGTCCCTCGTCGAGGAGATAGTGCCGATCGGCGACGGCCATCGCCACGGCGACGTTCTGTTCGACGAGCAGGATGGTGACGTCACGTTCGGCGTTGATGTCCTCGACGATGGACTCGATCCGTCGGACGATAAAGGGCGCAAGCCCCTCACAGGGCTCGTCGAGGAGCATGAGATCGGGGTTGGCGACGAGGCTGCGCCCGATGGCGAGCATCTGCTGTTCTCCGCCGCTCATGTTCTTTGCCGGACGCTCGCGCATCTCCTGCAGTTCCGGGAATACGTCGAGGACCTCGTCGATGCCGAGGGGGTCCCTCGCATGGTTGTGGGCGAGCCGGAGGTTCTCCTCGACGGTGAGTTCCCGGAACGTCCGCCTGGCCTCGGGGACGAGGCTGACGCCGAGCCTGGCGATTTCGTGGCTCGGCCGACCGAGGAGTTCCGTCCCGTCGAACTCGATCGAGCCGCCGAGCACCCGCGGGACGTCCGCGCCCATGACGGCGTTCATTGTCGTGGTCTTCCCCGCACCGTTACGGCCGAGCAGGGAGACGACCTCTTCCTCCTCGACCATGAGATCCACATCGAAGAGGACCTGCCCAGTCTGGTAGCCCGCCTCGAGTGCAGAGATCGAGAGTAACGCCATCCTCAGAGTTCCTCCTTCATGCCGCCGAGGTAGGCCTCCTGAACGCTGTCGTCCGCCTGGACTTCATCGGGCGTCCCGGTTTTCAAGACCGTCCCCTGGTTCAGCACGGAGATTCGGTCGGCGATCGAGAGCACGATGTCCATGTCGTGCTCGATCAGGAGGACCGTGAGACCCAGCTCCGAGCGCACCGCGTCGATGAGGTCGGCGGTCGCCCTCGTCTCGGTCGGTCCCATGCCGCTGGTCGGTTCGTCCAGCAACAGCACGTCCGGATCGGTCGCCAGCGCCATCGCGATACCGAGACGGCGCTGGTCGCCGTGGGAGAGGTTCGTCGCCTCGACGTCGGCGTTCCCTTCGAGGCCGGTCCGCTCCAGCAGGCGGGTGGCTTCCGCCTCCGCGACGGACTTTCCCCGTCCGAGGAGATCGAGGCTGAACGGGCCGGCCTGGGCCGTCTGCGCGACGATGCGAACGTTCTCCAGGGCAGTGAGGTTGGTGAACAACTGGTTGGACTGGAACGAGCGTGCGAGCCCGAGATGCGGACTTCGCTGCTCGGAGGTGTCCGTAATGTCCCGACCGCCAAGCCAGACGGTCCCGTCGGAGGGGTGGATCGTGCGCATGATGAGGTTGAACAGCGTTGTTTTGCCGGCGCCGTTCGGTCCGATGATCGCCCGGAGTTCGCCCTCGGGGACGCTCATGTCGACGGCGTCAACCGCGACGAGCGCGCCGAACGATCGCGTGAGGCCACGGGTCGCGAGTGCCGCGTCCTCGGGTCGGCTCTCGGCGGGGTGATCTGGCCGCGCCTCACCGTCCGACATGCGTCCGTCGCCGTGTTCAGACACGGTAGATCAACCCCCCGATCACTCCGTAGATCCTGTTGCCGGCTCGTCGTACGAGTCCCCAGATGCCCGCCATCGGCGAGAGCAGGACGACCACCACGAACAGCACCCCGAGGAAGAACTGCCAGTACGTGAGGACGCCGGAGAGATCGACGCTTACGACGGAGAACTCCGTGAGCGGGAGGTGAAGCGTCTCGAAGTCGGTGAGGAGCTCCTCGGCGAGGAGCCACACGAACGCCCCGGCCGGCGGACCGAAGAAGTAGACTGAACCGCCCAGGATGGTCATCAGGATGACGTCGCCGGAAACGGCCAGCGAAAGAAGTTCCAGCCGCGTCCCCTGGATGTTCAACTGGAGAAGCACGCCTGCCAACCCGGCGAACAACCCGGCGAAGGTGAACGACCACACCTTGTACCGGTCGACGTTCACCCCCATCGAACGCGCCAGTGCGTCGTTCTCGCGGATCGCGATAAGTGTGCGGCCGAACGGCGAGCGGACGACCTGCCAGATCGCCAGCATGCCGAGGACCGTGGCGATCCCGAGCACCCAGTACCAGTCGAGTTGCAGACCGCCGACCGCGACGAACTTCTCGCCCCGATCGAGGACGAACCACGCTGGCGTAGCGCCGGAGATGCCGGCCGAACCCCCGGTCAGGTCGAAGGGGTTCTGGTTCGCCACGTACTGGGCGGCCTGGGCGAACCCGAGTGTGAGCATCGCGAAGTAGATCGCACCCTTCTGAACGATGAGTCGTCCGATCAGGTACGCCACCCCCGTGGATACGAGGACCCCGATCGCAGCGACGACGATCCAGGGGAGGCCGAAACGGGTGTGTCCAGCCGCGGCCACGTAGGCTCCGAGGCCCAAAAACAGCGCGTGACCGAAGGACAGCAGGCCAGTGTATCCGAGGAGGAGATTGAACGACGCGGCGAACAGCATCCAGATGAGGATGGTGCTAGCGATCTGTTCGTATCCCGCCAGCAGTGAGCTCGAAACGATCGGACGGAGCAACAATACGATGAGCAGGAGCCCGACCGGGACGCGCACGTCCTGGAGATCGAGTCCACCGATGCGCTCCGGGAGCCGGGACTCGATTCGACGGAGCATGCCGCCGTCGATCATTCGAGGAATCCCTCCTGACCGAAGAGCCCACGGGGTCGAACGAGCAGGACGAAGATCATCACGAGATACGGCATGAGCCCGCCGATGGCCGGGACGTCGATGGCTCCGACGCCGGTAACGATCGAGAGCGACCGGAGCACGGTCGGCGTGAGGTAGATGGCCTCGCCGATCAGAAAGCCCGCGACGACGCTGCCAAAGAGACTTCCAACCCCGCCGACCACCACGACAACGAACGCGAGGATGACCATCGACTGGCCCATCCCGACGTCGATGATGACGCCGGTGCCTCGGAGGACACCGCCGAGGCCCGCGATCGCGGTGCCGAGGAAGAACACGAAGACGAACCGGATCGGCATGTTCACGCCGAGGAACGCCGCCATCTCCCGGTCGAGGACTCCCGCCCGGATCGACAGGCCGAAATCGGTCCGGTCGATCAGGAGATACACGGCCAACACCGTGAGCGCGGCCAGCAACACGGTGAACAGCCGGAACCGGGCGACAGTCGTGACCGCGAGATCCACGCCCGAGGAGAGAACTGTCGGAATCTGTACCGACAGCGGCGTGCCGCCCCAGACGGCGCGTATCACGTCCTCCAGCATGAGCGCGAGTCCGAAGGTCGCGAGGAAACCGACGAGGGGGTTCTCCTCGTAGACGTGCTGGAGCACGAGTCGTTCCATCAGCAGGCCCACGACGCCGACCGCGATCGGAACGAGTACGAGCGCGGCGACGAACGGCAGCCCCCACACCGACATCACCTGGAAGGTGAGGTAGGCGCCGAGCATGAAGAGGGCGCCGTGGGCGAAGTTCACGACACCGAGGAGACCGAGGATGATCGAGAGCCCCAGAGCGACGAGCACGAGGATCATCCCGTAGACCAGTCCCCCCACGGCCTGGTCGACGAAGAGGCCCGGTCGAACGGCGAACGCCACGCCCAGCAGGGCGACCAGGAGTCCCCAGAACGCGAGCCAGACCCCCGAAAGCCGGTAGTCACCGACGGTCAACGCACTGCGTGAGTGGTTCATTGGAGGCCCTCGCACCTAGACCGAAGGCCGACGCATCTAGAAGTCACACCCGTCTTCCGAGCAGGGCATGGCCACGTCGGCACCGGGAACGGTCTTGTCGACCTGTAGCCACTGTTTGTACGGCGAGTCCTGCATCTCGGACTGGGACATCCCCGAGACGACGTACATCGGTTTGAGGAGTTGGTGGTCGCACGCTCTCCAGTGGAACTGGTCGCTGTTGAAGATCGTGTTGACCCGTGAGTCGGTGATGTCGTGGCCTTCGAGCGCTTCGCGGACGTCGTCGGCTTCCTTCGAGCCCGCCCTGAGGGCCGCCCTGACGAGTTGATCCAACCCGAGGTAGGACGTGGCGTGACGGACGAACGGGTCGAGGTTTCCGCGTTCTGTGATCTGCTGTTTGAACTCGTCGCCGCCGCCGACCGAGTTCACCCAGCCGGTGGTCGAGACGTCGACCGCCTCGGCAGCCCACTTGCCGACGCCCCAGTACACCGGGTCCTCCGCCTGCTGGTTCATGATCGCGAACTCGTCGAGCAACCCCTCGTTCCTGGCCTGTCGCATCGCCGAGGACGCAGACGTGCCCGGGAGGATCAGCCCGAGCCCGTCGGCGTCCGAACTCGCCGCATTGTTGATGTACTGCGTGAAGTCCCTGTCCTGGGGTGGCCACGGCGTCGCGTCCATCCCGGCGACCGAGGCACCCTCCGCTTCGAGGCCGCTCTCGATGAGCTTCTGTGACACTTGCCCCCAGACGTAATCCGAGTACAGCAGGTACCACGAGTCAGCGTGGTTCGCCATCTCGGGCGCGACCGCGTTGGAGAGCATCTCGGTCGAGCCGTACACCTGGAACATCAGCGGGTAGCATTCGTTCGACTGTTCGGTCATGTAGACGACGCCGTTGTCCGCCGTCCACGACCCGAGGGCCTGGATTACCGTGCCCACGATTCCGCCGAAGGCGAAGTCGATGCCGTCGGCGTTCACGGCCCGCTGCATCCGCTCCTGGGCGGCACTCGGGTTCGTCTCCGTGTCGTACGTGCTGATCTCGATGTCGACGTCGTATTCCGACTGGAGATCCTCCGCAGCGATGGTCGTGCCGAGTTCGTGGGCCGGTCCCCACGTCCCGAACGGGCCGCTGAACGGCGAGAAAACGCCGACATGGAACGACGTCGGGCCGGTGGAACCCGCCGTCCCCACGGTGGTCCCACCGCCGCCGCCGTCGCCGCCGCTGCTTCCGTCCCCGCCGGTGCCACCGCTGCACCCGCTGAGTCCTGCGATGCCGGCTGTCGCGCCGGTGCCGATACCTCTCAGTAGCCGTCGTCTCGATGCGTGCTTCACAATACCTCACATACTGCAAAAGTATTTAACCTTTTCTGTAGAGGTGAGGAGATCGGATTAGAGCACTCCGGCCTGAGAGAGCCCGCCGAGGATCGCCAGGCCGACGAAGATCACGATGGCCACGCCGTAGTAGGCCAGCCACGACCGACTCGGACGGAACTTCTCGGGCACCTCGTTGTACACGAGGTAGAGATTAGACGGGTAGACGAACACCTCCACGATGATACCGAACGTGCCCAGGGCGACCACGAGCACGACAGGCGTCTGGCCGAAGATCAGGACGGGGATCGCACTGGCCACGCCGAGTACGGCGACGATGATTTGCCGCGTCCGCTCTGCAGGATACTCGTAGCCGAGTTCGTTGGAAATCCGCCAGAGCACCCGCCCCGATCCGTCGAGGGCGGTGATCACCGTCGACCAGAGCGCTGCGAACGCCGCCACGAGTACGACGTAGAAGGCCCACCGACCGTACGTTTCCTCGAATATTCCACCGAGCGCCTGGGCGATACCACCCTCGGGCATCGTCGGGTAGAGCACGTTCGCCGCCAACAGCGCCATGATCGCCATGAGGAGGAAGCTAAAGAGGTATCCGATCCGGAAGTCCTTCAGCCCGGTTTCGAGCCAGGCCGAGATGTACGCTTCGTGCTCGGGTGCGGCGGCGTCCTGGACGCTCTCGTGTTGGGCGCCCTGGTTTTTCGTCAGGCTCCACGAACTCAGCATGAGGCTGCTGATGATGAGCGTCGGAACGAGGCCTGCGGCCCCGGCGAAGACCGGGAGGAACGGCGGCTCCAGGAGCGCCGGAACGGCGAACGTCGTCTCGGCGATCACCGACGCAGGCGGTGGCCCCATCGTGATACCGAGGATCATCAGCAGGACGAAGAGCGCGACGAAGGAGAGCAAGAACCGTTCCAGCATGTCGTAGTTCGTCCCCACGACCAGGAGGACCGCCGCCACGACCATGACGACGAACGCCTGGAGTTGGGTCACCGGTGTGATCGCGGCAGCGAAGGCTGCCCCAGCCATGCCGAGGGCGGCAGTGTTCAGGACGCCGGCGATGAGGATCGCTGCAGCGGAGAGCCAGAGTGCCCAATTTCCGGGCCCGGGCAGGTCCTTGTATCCCTCCAGTAGGTCCTTCCCCACTGTGTAGTTGTATCGGATCCCGAGTGACCAGGCTCCGTACTTCACGATGAAGATGAACGCGAGGGCCCAGACTGCGAACACACCGAACATGGCTCCCATCGTCGGTGCCAGTACGATGTGGCTGGCTCCGATCCCTAGAAGAGCCCACAGAATCGACGGGCCGAAGTGGTGTTTGAAAAATCCGATCCAGTCCTCCTGGGGCATCTGCTTCGTTGCTGTTGTCATGTTGTTATCAGTGTCTGTCGCCCGCGGTTTTTCCACCCACGATATTCCAAACCACGCCTATGCATATCACACCACACATATAAGATTTCCCACTGAATCCGATCCGCAGTCGTCAGAGGGGGCGGATCACGGTGACAGCGCGTGTTCGCCAGGTGGGAGGGTGAACGACCCGTCGCGCGTAGCAGTCGGACAGACCACGGGAGCCGCGGTCGAGGATGAGGCGATCGAAGACGGCTCGGTTCGATTTACCTGATTGCATCGTAGCGCCGGGACGGATGCGTACTAAGGCACACCCGCGGGAACGGGCGGACGAGTGCGCCGAAACGTACCAAGAAACCCCCGCGCCGCCCTCCGAATTTGTCGATGGGAAACGGATACTGCCGCTCCCGACGGTCGCGACGGCTTCCCACACGCTACTGTGTTTTGTATGAAGAAACGCGAGTCCGCCGAACCGGCGAGGAATCGACGCATGGCTTTACATCCCTATAGATGTAATCAACCCGTCGATAACCGGTCGAGTCGGCTACTGGGACAAGGTCGACGGACCCCTGTCTTACACTACCATGGTCGTAAAATGCCACGGCATCGGCACGGTTGTCGGCGTAGAACTGCCCAACGCAAGGGGTTCTTCTTCGGCCGGTCACCCTCCTGGACCGATCCGCCTGCGCCGACAGCGGGGGTGGGTACCTCTCTAAACGACAATATGATCACATGTTTTTCCATGCGAAACTGATCGTGTCTGTGGGTACCAATGCCCTGATTCCGCCGCGCCGGACTCGCGTCGCAACGATGGTTTCTGGGCGGCAGCCTGGATCGAGCCACGGGTTGTGCCGTGCTATCGTCGAGGAATCGGCGTACTCCGTGTGACGTCGATCGACTCTCGACACCCTCCATCCGTTCGCGAACTCCGCCGAACGGGCACCAACAGACCGAGCATGAGTTTCGATTGAGTGAACACCGACGCCACAGTACTGAGATGTGCCCAATGTTCCCGACCGAAGCTCGCTGAACGTGGAAGAGGTACATGCGATAATTTTATTATCTGTCGGAGGGTGCGACAAACCATGCCAAGGAGTACGAACAGACGTAACTTCCTGAAGCGAAGCGTAGTGACCGGTGGGGCGATCGCGTCGGGTTCTACGCTTGCTGGCTGCCTCGGGCAAGTCACCGGGGGTGGCTCCTCCACCCTCAAGATCGGTGTCCTCTCGACGCTCGAACTCGACGTTGGCAAGGCAACCGAACGCGGCGTCCAACTCGCCGCGGACGCCATCAACGAGGCGGGGAGTATCGACCAGGAGGTCGAGGTCGTCAGCGAGAACACGCAGGGGACTGCGACGGGGGCGGTCGAGGCGTACAGTAATCTGGTCGATCGGCAAAGCGTGGACGTGACCCTCGGCGCGTTCGCCGAGTCGGCGGCGGCAGGTATCATGCCCAACATCGCGGATTCGCAGACGATCCATCTCAACGTTGGGGCAGTGTCGCCAGCGCTGTCGGCCAAGCTCGTCGAGGACTACGAGAAGTACAAGTACTGGTTCCGATTCGCGCCGCCGAACTCGCAGTTCTTCGGGGTCGACTTCCTGCGGTTCGCCGAGCAGTTCATGATCGGCGAGATGGACTGGGACTCCGTGGCGTTCTTCCGGGAAGACGCGGCCTGGACGAACGAGGTTGCTCCGTTCCTGAAACAGGAGTTCCCGAAGATGGGTATCGAGGTGCAGGGCGACGTGGTGTTCCCGATCAGCGAGAGCAACTTCTCGCCGTACTTCTCAAAGTACCAGGACATGGACGTCGATGCGATATTCGCGATGGTCGCCGAAGCGGGGAAAACGCCCATCCAGGGGTACGCCAAGTCGAGTCTCGACGTGCCGATGGTCGGTGACGTCGTGGCGGTTCAGTCCCCATCCTACCCCGACGACATGGGCGGCCAGGGGCAGAACGTCGTCGGACGAACCCACTCGACCTGGAGCGCGAAGAAGGTGACCGACGCGAGCGAGGAGTTCGTCAACACCTGGACCGACACCTATTCGAGCCGGCCGCAGAAGCCGACGTTAACGGGGCTCGGCGGATTCGCCGCCACGAGAATCCTCGCGAACGCGATCTCCCGGGCGGGAACCAAGAACGCAGAGGAGGTCATCCCCGAGGTAGAGAAGGCGGACTTCGAACTCTTCCAGCGGTACCAGGTGTTCGGAAAGGACGAGAAGGACCCCATCACCGGATCCCGGTTCCCCCACGACCTCAAGTACGGCCCGGATCACTACGAGTCGACCTGGTCACAGTGGCGTGACGGCGAGCAGGTGACCGTCTGGCCCCAGGACCTCGCTACGGGCGACTTCCAGCAGGTCTGACACCAACCGATTCTGGACGGAGTCACGGACTCGCTGCCATTGTGGCAAGACGTACACCTGGGCGGCGGTGGGCGTCGTAATTCGACCGTCGCTGTGGTCGTGGGGGAGGGAGAGCTCCGTCAGAGCCGTTCGGCCTACGTCGACGGGAGACCCAGGTACGCCTCTTGGACGTACTCGTCTCCCTCCAGTTCCGAGGGTGTACCTCGCGTGACGACGTTCCCCGTTTCGATCAGGATGATCTCGTCGGCGTGTTCGAAGCCGAACGTGACGTTCTGTTCGACGAGTAGGATCGTCAGACGCTCACCGAGCGTCTCGAGCGCGTCGGAGATGTCCTCGATGACCACCGGAGCGAGCCCCAGCGTCGGTTCGTCGAGAATGAGCAGTTTCGGATCGGCCATCAGCGCCTTTCCGATAGCCAGCATCTGCTGTTCCCCGCCGCTCAACGTCTTCGCGCGCTGTCCGGCCCGCTCCTCGAGTTTGGGGAACAGTCCGTACACCTCCCCGAGGTTTGACTCGATATCGTCCCGGCTCACGTTCGCGCCCATGAGGAGATTCTCCTTGACGCTCATGTACGGGAACAGGTTGTGTTCTTCCATGCAGTAGCTCACGCCGAGGCGCGCGACGTCGGAACTCGCGAGATCCCGCACGTCAGTCCCATCGACCTGTATCTCACCGTCCCACTCGGTGTAGTTGAAGATCGAATCGAGAATGCTCGTTTTCCCCGCCCCGTTCGCTCCGATAATGCTCACGACCGCACCCTCGTCGACGGTAAACGAGACGTCGTGGATTACCTGGGACTGGCCGTAGAATACGTCGAGCGAGGAGACGTCGAGGAGCGCCATCGTCATGCCCCCGTGGACTGTTCGCCAAGGTACACTCGTCGCACTTTCTCGTCCCGGACGATGGATTCGGGGTCGCCCTCGGCGATTTTCTCACTCGACATCGCGACGACCCTGTCGACCAACGGCATCAGTACGTCCATGACGTGGTCGACCACGAGGAAGGTGTACCCCGATTCGGTGCGAAGTTCCTCGATGATGTCGGCCAGTCCGGAGGCTTCCTCGTGGGTGACCCCCGCGAACACCTCGTCGAGCAGGAGGAGGTCCGGGTCCCGGGCGAGCGCACGGGCGATCTCGAGACGCCTGAGTTCACCGGGTGTCAACTCGCCCGGTAGCGTGTCGAGGTACTCTTCCAGGCCGACGTACGCGGCGACGTCAGCGACTCGCTCGCTGTTCTCTCCGCGAGTGCGGAGCGTCCGGAGTGAATTCGGTAGTGCCGCCGCCCGGATGTTCTCGCGTACGGGGAGTTCCGAAAACGGCCGCGGGGTCTGGTAGGTGCGAGCGAGTCCTCTGTTAATTCGCTCGTGGGTCGAGAGCCCATCGATTCGCTCCCCCTTGTAGTGGATCGTCCCCTCGTCCGGGGTCAGGGCTCCGACGACGAGGTTGAACGTGGTCGACTTCCCGGCTCCGTTCGGTCCAATCAGCCCGACGATTTCGCCCTCGTCGACGCCGAAGGAGAGCGAATCGACGGCAGTGAGTCCGCCGAACCGCTTGGTTACGCCGTCGAGGCTGAGCATCCGTGACATGACACCACCATCACGAAGCAGGCATATTAAGCTCACGTCTCCGCGGGTCGAACGGGGGTCGGGCATCCGTGGCGAGGCAACGGAAAATTCATTACCGAGGTTGTGGTAAACTGACTAATGGCAGTGCTCGATTACCATCTCCATACGGAGTACTCCGACGGGAGTTCCATGGAGCGAATGGTTCGTGCCGCCGCGGAGGCGGGGCTCGATGGGATCGGTTTGGCTGATCACTGCAACGTGACGAGCGAAGTCATCCGACGGGATCGTGGGTACTTTCTCCACGAGACCTACCGGGAGCGACGGAAGGAAATCGACGATCTCAGGGAGGAACACGACGTCACCCTCTTCGATACGGTCGAGGTCGACTACTATCCCCACGACGAGGACCGCATTCGATCGTTCCTCGAAAAGGCCGACTTCGAATTCACCATCGGGAGCGTCCACTACGTCCGAGACCGGCACGTCGCGGAGGTGGGGTACTTCAACAAACAGTCGGAGTCTGAGCGCCAGCGACTGGTCGATTGTTACTTCGACTCCGTGGTTCAGCTCATCGAATCAGAGCTCTTCGATATCGCAGCGCACCTCGACATCTTCGAACGATACGAACCGTTTCGGGGGCTGGCGACCGAAGATCACTACGCGGCAGTCGTCGACGCCCTCGAGCGCTCCCGGACGGTCCCTGAGATCAACGTGGGCCGACTGTTTACCTCCTACGGCGACAATCCGTACGGAAAGACACACCCCAAACCGGCCTTCCTAGAGTACCTCGCCGACCACGGGATCGCCTTTACTTTCGGGTCAGACTCCCACTCCCCAAACGTGGTGACGGAAGCTGCGGACTACTATCGGGACACCCTCGAACCGAGCGAGTTCTCGTTCGTCACGCTCGATCTGTGAGGGTCCACGCCGTCGCAGGGTGGGGAACGTCAGCGTCGGACGGCGCACCTGATTGTCAGAATTCATATGGAAGTATTGATTACTCCCGAGTGAGGTGATCAGAGATATGGGAGTAGGCCCACCGATCGAGGAATTCCAGTTCCACGACGCGCCGAACGTCGAGGAAGTCCCTGGTCCGGAATCGCAGCGACTGATCGAGAACCAACTGGCCCAGGAGAGTAACGCGGTAAAGTATCCGAGACGAACCCCGATAGCGATCGACGAAGGCCGCGGGGCGACACTCCGGGACGTGGACGGCAACACGTACCTCGACTTCTACGCCGGAATCGGGGTCCTGAACGTCGGCCATTCGAACCCGTACGTGCTCGAGGGGGCGAAGGAACAGCTGGGCAAGCTCGTCCACTCGGTCGACTTCCCGACGGAGGGTCGGTTCGAGCTTATGGACAAACTCGACGAGATCGCACCGGAGGGACTCCGGGGGAACAACAGGATTCTCTTCGGTGGACCGACCGGGAGCGACGCCATCGAGGCGTCGATGAAGGTCGCGATGAAGAAGACCGGCGGACATGGCTTCATCGCGTTCCGCGGTTCGTATCACGGGGCGACGAGCGGCGCGCTGAGCCTGAGCGGGATGAGCAAATACCGGGCGGACTACTCACCGTTGATCGGCGAGGTGGCACACCTGCCGTACCCGTACCCGTTCCAGCAGGACGTCTCCCCAGAGGAAGCCGTCCAGCGCTCCCTCGACGAGGTTCAGACGGTGCTCGGAAGCCCGGCCGGTGGACTCGCCAATCCGGCCGGGATCTGGGTCGAGCCGATCCAGGGGCAGGGCGGCATCGTCATTCCGCCGGAGGGATTCCTGGAAGGCCTCCGCGACCTCGCCGACGAATACGACGTTCCGCTCGTCGTCGACGAGATTCAGACGGGGTTCGGTCGTACGGGAGAGTGGTTCGGCTGCGACCGCTACGGCGTCAAGCCCGACATCATGCCGATGGGGAAGGCCATCGGCGGGATCGGTCTCCCGCTCTCGGGGACGATGGTGGACGACGACCACGACGCGCTCGACCCGGGCGGACACGTCGGAACGTTCCGTGGCCACGTTCCCGCGATGGTCGCAGGCGCCAGGGCCATCGAGTACATCCAGGACAACGACCTTCTCGCCCACTGCCGAGAGATGGGTGCCTACATCAAATCACGGTTCGAGGAGATGCAGGACGGAACCTCGATCCTGGGCGAGGTCCGGGGAGTGGGGCTGTTCGTCGCACTGGAGTTCGTCGACAGCGACGATCAGCCGGACAAGGAACTGGCCAAGGTCGTCCAGAAGCGGGCGTTCGAACGCGGCGTTCTAGTGCGGGCGGGCGGCCGCCTCGGAAACGTGCTCAGGTTCATCCCGCCGCTCGTCATCACCGAGGAACAGGCCGAGATCGCGTCGGACATCGTGGCGGAGATCGTCCGGGAAGTCGACGACGAACGCTCCTGACAACGCGGGCCGTTCACCCCCACGTCGTCTCCGGACGGCTCTGGACGACGAACACGTTATCGGGGAACGGGAGTGACTCGTCTAACACCCACTCGACGTCCTGGGGGGTGCCGAAGTGCCGTTCGAGGCGTTTGCCGATCTCCGTGAGTTCCTCGAGTTCCCGGTCGTCGAGACACGGCTCTGACTGTTCATCCGCCGGGACGCTCACCGTTTCGACGCCGTCGTCCGCCGGAACCATCATCCGCGGCTTCTCCGCAATCGTGCGTTCGACCACCGTGTACGTGGGCTTGTCGACCAGGTAGCTGTCCGGGGTAACCGCCCCGCTGACGACCGCCTCGCCCAGGCCCCAGTTCGCTTCGATCCGCACCTTCGACCGATCGCCGTTCGAGGGGTTGAGCGTGAACATCACGCCCGAGACGCCGGCGTCGACCATCCGCTGGACGCCGACGCTGATGGCGACGTCCGTGTGGTCGATGCCGTTCTCGGTCCGGTACGTGATCGCGCGCGAGGTGAACAGGCTCGCCATGCAGTCACGAATCCGTTCGAGCACGCGGTCTACGCCCGCGACGTTGAGGTACGTCTCGTGCTGGCCCGCGAAACTCGCCTCGGGGAGGTCCTCGGCCGTCGCACTCGAACGGACCGCGACCTCGAGTGCCTCGACGCGACTCCGATCCCTGAGGTCCGACCACGCGTCCCCAACCGCCGTCTCTAGTTCTGCCGGGAATGGCGCCGAAGTGATCTGATTCTGGAGTTGGTCCGCGACCGACGCGACTGTCGCTTCGTCGGCGTCCGCTAGCTGCCCAGTGTGAGACGCGACGACTTCGGCAAGGTCGTTTCGTTCGAGGAAGGTCCGGTAGAAGTCGGTCGTCACGGCGAACCCCGGGGGGACGGGCATCTCCGCCGCGATGAGCTCTCCCAACGACGCGTTCTTCCCGCCGACGACATCGACCATGTCATCGGAGCACGCTTCGAGCGGAACGCAGTACCCAGAAGGCCGTGTCTCAGACATCCTATCGCGTCTCTTCGAGGATGACTGACATAGGTGTTCGGGTGGAACGTCACGGAACCGCCACGGCTTCGAGCGTCGTGCGATCGTGTGGACCGGGAGTCACGAGTGCGTATCGACGCGGTACCGGGTGGTCGTCCACGTGCGGGCGAGCTGCCCACCGGGCGGCGCCGGAGAGAATGACGAACGACGTTCTCGGTCCCCCACGACACGGAGGGTGTGAACAGAGATGCAGGGGGTGGTGGGGCGGCGGAAAAAACGCGACCCCCGTAAACTCCATACCAGCCAAAAAGTACTATACCCTCCCGCGAAGTGTTCCACCATAGCATGCTAGGTTGCCACCTGCGGTGCACGACCAGCGCGCGCAATCCAACAATCGAGGTGAGCGATGGTCAACGTCGCTGAGATCCTCGTATCCGGACTGGTGACGAGTTCGTTTTACGCGTTACTCGCGATCGGGCTCACGCTCGTCTATTCGATCGCCGGGATCGAGAATCTCGCCCACGGGTCGTACGTGATGGTCGGGGCGTACGGAGCGTTCCTCGTCACGCAGGTACTGGGGGGTGCTGCCCCGCCAGTTCAGATCGTCGTTTCGATCCTCGTCGGGGTTCTCGCCGCCGTCGCGACGTGGAAGATCGTGGTCCAACGCATCCTCGAGAATCCGGTGTCGGTGTTCATCGTGACGCTACTGCTCGCCATCGTGAGCGAACAGGCGTTCCTCATTCTGTTCGGGTCGGAACCGAAACTGTTCCCGCCCGTCGCCGACGGGTCGATATCGATCCTCGGCGCCGGGGTGTCCTTGAACCTGGTTCTCGCATTCGTCGCGTCGTGGACGTGTTTACTCGGCCTCGGCGTGATGGTCAAGCGAACGCAGTTGGGGCGAAACATCATCGCGGTTGCACAGAACCGGAAAGCGGCGGAGCTCACCGGTGTGAACATCGACCGGATCTATCTCCTCGTGTGGACGATCTCCGGAGCCTTCGCCGGACTGGTGGGCGTTTTCTACGGCCAGTACACGTCGCTCCAGCCCCACATGTGGGTGTTTCCGCTGCTCTACTCGTTCAGTATCGTGATCGTGGGTGGACTGGGGAGTCTCAAGGGGACGATCATCGCCGCCCACATCATCGGCTTCATCGAGATGGCCACAGTGCAACTCGATCCTCGATTCAAGGGGGTGCCCGCACTGGTGGCGCTCATCCTCATCATGCTCGTCAAACCAGAGGGGCTCTTCGGGCGGGAGGAACTGGAGTGAGTATGGTTCGAGCCTACCTCCTCAGGCTCCTGACGGACGCCGACGACCTCACGAACCGGGAGTATCTCGCCGGCTGGGCGGTAGCGATCGCGGCCCTCGGGATCCTCCCGCTCTTTCTGACTACGTACTGGGTCAAGATTTTCATTCTGGCGAACGTCTTCGCGCTGTTTACGATCAGTTGGAACGTCGTCAGCGGACGGACCGACTACATCAGCTTCGGACATTCATTCCTGATCGGTGCGGCGGGGTACGCCACGGCGATATTGACCACCGCCTCCGGCCTTCCGCTCGTGGTTGCCCTTCCGCTCAGCATCCTCTTTGCGCTCTTCGCCGGCGTCCTCATCTTCATTCCCTCGCTCAAGTTACGTGGTGCATACTTCACCTTCGTGACGCTAATGATCCCCATCCTCGCGGAACGCCTGGTCATCCGACAGAGCGATCTGACCGGCGGCGTTCGGGGCATCATCGGTATTCCGAACCTCTCCGGGGACTTGCTGGTGAACTACTACCTCTCGATGGGGTTGATGCTCGCCGCTGGGCTCACACTCTGGATCCTGTTCCGGTCCGACCTAGGGACGATCCTCCGCATGATTCGCGAATCCGAGGATCTGGTCGAGAACAGCGGCATCAATCCGTTGAAATTCAAGATTACGATCTTCATGCTCAGCGCCATCATCGCTGGCGTCGGCGGAGCGTTCAAGGTGACGTACCTGGGTTCGATTACGATCGACAGCGTGCTGTATCTCACGCTGTCGATCAACATCGTGATCGCCGCTATCATCGGGGGCCGTGGGAGTGTCGCTGGAGCGGTAGGCGGAGCGTACTTCTTCGTCCTGTACGAGGCGTACATGCGGACGTTCCTCGGAAGCCCGACCCGCCACCTGCTCTTTTTCCTCCTCGGTATCGTCTTCGTCTCTTTATTCCCCGAAGGTGTAGTTCCACGCGCGATCAAGTACCTCCGGGATCGATCCGACGAAACGGGAACCGGCGACGAGTCGCCGGCCTGATACCCCCGATTCGGCTGGGTGGGGGTGATTTTCGTGTGGGAGGATAACAAGGACGCCGATTCATCACCTCAATCGACTGGCGTCGCGAAGACTTGTTCTTTCCAGGGAATGGGCGCCAGCCAGCCAACCATCTACGTGAACATATCCTCTTTGACGGTTATTAGTATTTAGATAATATCGCGTTGACATAGGAGTCGAATCTGGTCCAACCACTCATGGGGTAGATCGTCAACAAGATGCAGTACGGGGGGACGAGCGATGGACGTCCGGAAGGGGAGAGATACTGTCTGTAATCCGGCACAGATTCATATTACGTCGTCGCAGCGAGCCATTCCTACCGCCGAGATTCCGGTAGTAGACGGTTGGGTCGAGGGCAGAACTGGACCCTACGATATCGCGGAGGGAATCCCGAGATAGACTCGCATGAACGATCGTCCCAACCTGGCAGGTTGACCGAGTCGATCACCGGTCCTAATGTGTGATTAGATATGACCACATTCGACAGTCGAACACCCCCCACCTTCGACGGCTAAGAATATATCTGCTCTGTGAGGTGAGTCGAATCTCCACGCCAGCTTTAGTACTCCGTCGTGCCGACGAGCAGCCCCTGCTCAACGAGGAAGTCGCTCGGCTCCTTCTCGGCGACGCCGGTCAGGTAGGTCACGATGTCGGCGATCAGGCAGAACTTCTGGATGCTGTTGTCCCACACCCCGCGGATGTCGACCATCCGGAAGGCGTAGGCATCCTGCCGGCGGTTGAGTCGGTTGACTACGAGGTTTAGCCACCGAATCGGCTCCCGGTCGTAGTTCCCCAACACGAAGTACGATCGGTCGTCCTCGTCGATGTCGACGTGGCTGAGCAGTAGCAGACAGTACGAGCGGTGGCGGCTGCCGTCGTCGATCAACAGCCTGTGACAACACAGCTCCGCCGACGAGACTGCGTCGAGTTCCTCGGAGTAGAGGTAGTAGCGGTGGCCAGTGAGGAGGAACTGGAGGTCGAACGCGGCGAACCGAGCGAGTCCGGTTTCGTGGAATCCCTCGGCATGGATTTCCGTTTCGGTCTGCGCGAGAAATTCGCCGTAGTTCTCCCAGAGAATCGTGCCCTTCGGGACGACGGAAGACGGGGGTATGCGCTCGTATCTTTATCACTAGAGTCCAGTCTACCAAGCGATGACTGCCAGCGCACCATTTACCACGCATGCGTTGTGGTGTGCGTCGGCGGAATGGTGAACCTTCAGTTCATATTATTTATCCGGACGATCATCGACCCGCTCGACGATTTGGTCACGGCCGTCCCCGATTGGGAACCGCCCACGGAAGATTACCTCCTGCTCAGACGTGTGTTTCGGAACCTCGAAGAGGGCATACCCGCCAACGTCTCCCCCGGCCGAAGCGTAAAATCATCATGCCCGTCGTACAGATCACCAGACACGGGCTCGAAGATACCATGACGAATTGTCCCGTCCGGTTTGTCATCGATGAACCCGTTGACCCCGCCTCGAACCAGTACACAGACGGTTCTGTTTACTTTGACTGCGTCGGGTTCCAGGCCCGGACTCTGTGAGTGTCAAACCCGCTCGAAAGCTCCGACTGCACTGACCTTCGTCAGTTAACCAACAACCCCCCGAGTCCGGGCCTGCTGTTGGTTAATATCGTGCTCCTTTCGAAGCCAACAGCCGGCACCCAGTACGCTACACAACCCAGGAAACTATTCCCCGAAATAAGAATTATATCCTTCACCCTGCAATCCCGAGTATGTCCGAGACAGACGCCGCCGATGGGCCACCCCCCTTCGAGGATGCGTTTAGCAGCGACGACGTCGAACAACGCGTCTACGGCACTATCCTCCAGACTCGCGAGCCGACGACGGCGAGCGCGATCGCCGACAGCGTCGACTGTGACCCCAAGACCGCTCGGAAGTACCTCGGCTGGTTCGACGATTTGGGGATCGTCACCCGGCACGATGGCCATCCAGCCACCTACGAACGGAATGACGCGTATTTCGAGTGGCGACGCATCAACCAGCTCACAGCCGACCATTCCGTCGAGGACCTGCAGGATCGCGTTCGTGAGCTGACGTCGCTCATCTCTGAGTACGAGGCGACGTACGACGCTGCGTCACCGGCCACAGTCGACGCCGTCGCCGCCGCGGAGGCCAGCGACGAGCGGACCATCGACGACGTGTACAGCGACCTCGCCGACTGGGCGACCGCCCGCGAGGAGCGCGACCGGTACGAACGCGCGCGCCAGCAACGCACGGGTGGCGAGCGCGAACAGGCGTCCGGGTAGCCCCCTCGATGGTGCCACCGACAGGCGATGGCGGGAGCCCTGCCCCCATCGATCGTCCACTCCTCGAGTTCCTCCAGACGCGGCTCCAAGCGACGAGGCAGGTCTCCCGAGCGGCCGTCACGGATACAAGCGGCCATCTGGAACTCCACGTCGTCGTTGCCCCGTCGTACTACCCGGGAGCCGTCGACGAGGCGCAGCTGACGGTCCGTTGGTACACGAACGACGATTTCAAACTCCACTACCGAGAGCAGCACGCGGACCACACCTGGGAGTGCCGGTGGGACTGGCACCCGAATCCGCACAATACACGGGACCACTTCCATCCCCCGCCCACCGCTTCGACGCCCGGCGAGGACGCATCGTGGCCGGACGACCATCGTGACGTCGTTGCGCTAGTCCTCGATGAGATCGAAGACCGGATCGCGACCCTCTGGAGCGAGTAAGGGCTACGGTCTCACGTGGAGTGTTTGTCAGCGTCCCCAGAACGCGACGCGTTCTGGTGTCTCGGAATCCAATGGATTCCGACGAGTCCGCAGGACCTGCGGTCCTGCGAGATGCGGACGAGAAACGCTGTTTCTCGTGCACGTCGGAGGGCGTGCAGCGCGCGACAGCGTGCGCGGCGTAATTCGCCATGGATGATCTCGATCCGCACGACGACACGAGCGTTGCAGGGAAGACGCGACTCGTCGCCGATGGCGGGAACGCATCACGAAACACCGCGAGGGGGGGATCGTGTCGACGAGACGGAGTCGGAACAGTGCGGATGCGACGACCTGCCCGACGACTTCCCCTGCTGAGAGTGTGTCCGGACCAGGCGCCGAGAACTCCCCGAGTGACCCGCCGACGGGGTGAACGTGCCCCTGAGAATGGCGGTTCAATCCGAGTGACCCATACGAGGACGATACCCTCCAATTGCGGTATACGTCCCGGACGAGATAGCAACGAACCGGCAATGGAAGGAAGGCACATCTCGTGTCGTGGTCTCCGGTATAGTCAGGAGGAACGGACGTTTTCCGGAAAGTCTACAGATTTAATTGAACATACTCTGGAGAACTAACCGCAGAGAGATCACCCTGGTACGAGCGACAGACTCGGCGGTATTTCCCACCGCGTCGAGAGAAACAAGGTAACGAGAGTCGCTACGAACCGACGCGACGTTCGCCTCGATCAGCCAGACTGAGTAGGACGGCATTGTTCAGATTAGCTGGTTCAAGCAGTGAGCAAACGCTTGCAACCATGTTTCGGCGGTCTCTGGCTGGGTGTGTCGAAAGTGTTAGCAAACGCTTGAGTTCGGCGTTTGAGCTCTTTGAACACCCGCTCGACGCTATTCCGATTTCCATGGGTGACATGCTGAAATCGGAGCCCGAGGTGGTGGCAGGCCGCTCGCAACCAGGGCGCGCCATCGACCAGGAATATCGCGTCGTCGAGGAGATGTTTCTCGCGAAGTTCGCTGAGAAACATCTCAGTGATGGCGGTGGTCCTGGTCGGATACAGTGCGACGTGGAGCAGGCGGTTGGTGGCGGGATCGACCGCCGCGTACAGCCAGAATCGCTGACTGTTGACCTGGATCACCGTCTCGTCGACCGCGACGTGATCCGGGTTTTGGCCGCCTGTGGGCTGTAAGTCGGCCTTCTGAATCCAGTTGTGAACGGTGGTGCGACACCGATCGACACCCAGGCCAGCCAGGACCGAGACGGTATCCGACAGCGACAACCCCGCCAGATGGAGCTGGATACCCAGCTTCATCGCCCCCTCGGGTGTCGCCTCTCGCTCCACAAACTCTAACTGCGGGAAGTCGCTACCTTCGATGAGGCGCGTCGATTCTTGCATGGACACCAAGAACTGACGGCCGCCTCACTTTTCGACCTTATCTGAACACTGCCGCCGCCGGAGGGGAGTCCAACTGGTTCCGTTCGAACCCGGCGAGGGGCGGCCCAAGCATTCAAGCCGGTCGCGGGAGCACAACGGTCGATGACGGATCCGAAGCGCGGAGGCGAACGAACGCCCGGAGGCGAACGGACGCACAAAGGCGACGCGGCGGGCGAGGGGACCCGGCCGTGACCGACCTCGACGGGCGGGTGTGCCTCGTCGCCGGCGGCGGCCGCGGCTTGGGCCGGGCAGCCGTCGAGGCCCTCGCGGACGCGGGCGCGAACGTCGTCGTCAACGACCTGGGAACGGAACTCGACGGCGAGGGCGAGGACGCGTCGGTGGCCCGCGACGCGGCGGCGGCGATCCGCGAGGCGGGCGGCGAGGCGGTGGGGCACCCCGGAGACGTGAGCGACGTCGAGTACGCGGCGTCGCTCGTCGAGGCCGCAGTCGAGGAGTACGGCCGCCTGGACGCGGTGGCGAACTTCGCGGGCATCCTGCGCGACGGCGTCACCCACAAACTGAGCGAGGCGGACTGGCGGGCGGTGATCGAGACCAACCTCACGGGCCAGTTTGCGCTGTTGCGGGCGGCGGCGGGTCACTGGCGCGAGCGCGCCGGCGACGACGGCCTCGACCCCCAGCGCACCTACCTCGCGGTGAGTTCCTACGCCGCGCTGGGCAACCTCGGGCAGGCGAACTACGGCGCGTCGAAGGCCGGCGTGCTGGGGCTCGTCCGGTCGGCGTCGAACGACCTGTTCCGCTACGGCGTGCGGGTGAACGCCCTGATTCCGAACGGCTACACCCGGATGACCGCCTCGGTCCCGGAGGAGTACCGCCCCTACACCCGCGAGGAGATGCCGCCGGAGAAGGTGGCCCCGATGGTGGTGTACCTCGCGGGCGACGCGGCGGCCGACGTTACGGGGACGACCCTCTACGCGGGGGGCGACCGCGTCGGCGTGTTCAGCGACCCCGAACTGACCCACGTCGGCGTCCGGCCGGGCGGGTGGACCGCCGAGGACCTCGCCGAGCACTTCCGGGACGACGTGGCCGACGGGGTCGACCTGACCCGCACGGACTCGCACGTCTGAGCGGCGGAGCGGCGAGGGGAGGGGGTCGACGCCGGAGATAGTCACCGCGTCGACACCGGAGATAGTCACCGCGTCGACACCGGAGACGGTCACCACGGCCGGACACTCGGCCGACATCGAAGATCGTTCGGGAGAGCGATCCTATTCCACTACATATTTGGGTCGCTGGCGAGCATTGTCGGGTGACGCCATGAAATTCGTCAGGTTCAACGACGACCGACTGGGACTCCTCGGCGACGACGGCGGCATCGTCGACCTCACCGACCGCCTGGGGCTCGAATCGGAAGATCCCCTGGTGGAGTACATCGAGGGCGACTACGACGCCGCGCAGTACGCCGACGCGGACCCCGACCACGACGTCGAGGACGTCCACGTCGGGGCGCCCGTCGAGCGGCCGGGCAAGGTCATCGCGGCCCCACTCAACTACGAGGCGCACATCGAGGAGGCCATCGCGGACAAGGACATCACCACCGACGAGTGGTTCTCCATCAAGGACAAGGGGTACTTCCTGAAGGCCCCCTCCAGCGTCGTCGGGCCCGACGACGGCATCGAACTCCCCTTCGCCGACCGCCGCGTCGACCACGAGGTCGAACTGGCGTTCGTGATGGGGTCGGACGTGAAGGACATCTCGGCCGAGGACGCCTGGGACGAGATCTTCGGCTACACGATCCTGCTCGACATCTCGGTGCGCGGCGACCAGGACCGCTCGAACCGCAAGTCCTACGACTCGTTCACGGTCATCGGCCCGGCGGTCGTCACGCCCGACGAGATCGACGACCCGCAGAACCTCGATCTCCACCTCGCCATCAACGGCGAGACCAAGCAGGACGCCAACACGAACGACATGGTGTACACCTGCGCCGACGTCGTCCAGTACGCCTCCATCGGGGCGACCATCGAGGCCGGCGACGTCATCACCACGGGCACCCCCGAGGGCGTCAGCCCCATCGAGGGCGGCGACGTCGTCGACGCCGAGATCGAGGACGTCGGCTCGATGACCGTCGACGTCACCCAGCGCGACGTCCGCTTCGAGGACGTCAACGTCCGCAAGGGCGGCAAGGAGTAGGGCGACTCGCGAGGCCGGCCGAATCGCCGGTGTCGTCGTCGCGAGGCCGGCACGGAGTAGGCCACCGGCGAGGAGTCGGTCGACAGCGTTCGACGGTCCACGAACGACCGTCGGCGAGCGGTCGTCGAGACGTGGTTCCGGCATTCTTTTGGGCGCCGCAGGCCCACCTGGTAAGTATGGCAACACACGACACGCCGACCGACGACGAGCGCCTTCAGTCGCTCGTCGAACGGCTGCTCGTCCGCGACGCCGACGCCCACGAGGCGGCCCTCACGGCGCTGCGGGAGGAAGGCGACCAACGGGTGATCCCCCACCTGATCGAACTGCTCGTCATCGACTCGATCGGGAACGACTGGGAGCGCTTCGGGTTCCCCGAGGTCCTGCGGTCGCGGGACCCCCCGCGGTATCTCGACCTCCCGGAGGTGCGCTGGCCGGGCGTACTCGACGCGCTGCTCGAACTGGCGGACGCCGACTTCGACTCGGACTACGCCTGGGTGGAGTGGGAGACGTGGTACTCCCAGCGGGACATAGAGCCGTTGGCGGGATTCGACGAGTGGAAACTCCGGCTGTACAAGTCGTACCTCCCGCCGGTCGGCGGCCTGCTCGACGCGGAGCCCCGCGAGTTCGACCTCCAGGCGATTCGGTGGGGGAACTGCGATCGCTCGTTCCTGGCCGCCATGAACGCCCCCGACTTCGTCCCCGGGGACGCGGTCGCGGTCGACGGCGGGGACGGCGGCGGTGCGGACGGTGCGGTCGATGCGGACGGTTCGGGCGGCGCCGCCGAGCGGTACCTCAAGCCGGAGGACACGGTGTTCGGCTTCGAGATCGAGGGGGTCGCCTACGCCGTCCCGCGGTGGGTGCTGTTCCCCCACGAGATGCTGAACGCCGAACTCGACGGGGTGCCGGTGAGCCTGACCTTCTGCACCCTCTGTAACGCCCCTATCCTCTACGATCGGCGGGTGGGCGACCGTACGCTGACGTTCGGCAACTCCGGGATGCTGCTAGGCGGCAACAAGGTGATGTACGACGAGGAGACCGAGACGCTGTGGAACCAGCACGTGGGCGTCCCCATCGGGGGGCACTATTTTGACGCCCGGCCGGACGTCGTGCTCGACCAGTTCGCCGTGACCCAAACGACGTGGGGCGACTGGCGGGCCGAGTACCCCGACACGTTCGCGCTGGACGTCGACACCGGCTACGGCTTCGACTACGACCACTACGACGGCGACCTCGGCATCTTCCGGCACTACTGGGAGAGCGACGGGGCGGTCCAGCCCGGGGTCAGGGTGGACGAAAGCGAACTGCCGGAGAAAGCCGAGGTGTACGGCCTCGTGTCGGCGGACGCGAGCGAGGTGTGGGTCGTCCCGAAGGCCGACCTCGACGCGGACACCGCGATCACCGGCACCGTCGACGGCCGCGAGGTCGTTGCCCTGCTCGACCGAACCGACGACGTCGCCGTCTTCGAGGGGGTGCCGACGCCGGTCGAGCGAACCGACGCGGGCGTACGCGACGCCGAGGGCGTCGAGTGGAGCCTCTCGCGGAACGAACTGCGCGCCGACGGCGCGACCCGGGAGCGGATCGCGGGGCGCCACGGTCTCTGGTTCGCCTTCCGGACGCACTACGACGCGGCGCACGTCCTCGGCGGGTAGGCCGACGGTCGGCCGGGATCGTTCCCCGGTTCGCCAGGAGAGAACAGATAGTGGCGGCAGCGGCGTTCGCTCTCGGAGAACGACCGGTGTTGCGGGCGCCACCGCCGACGCCGACGCTGAGCCGTCTAAGACGGCTTAGACGGAGAAGAGAGGAAAACGAGGAGTGAGCGGGCCGGCTACGAGGACGGTTCGGCTTCGGCGTAGAAGTTGAACGCCTCGAGCACCGGGCGGTCGGTGATGCCGAGCAGGATGGCCTCGCCGTCGGGGTCGTGGTGGTGGATCTCGTCCGGGGGCACCACGAAGATGTCCCACTGGCCCCACTCCAGGGTCTCGTCGCCGACGTGGGTGGCGCCCTCACCCTCGATGACGAAGTACACCTCCGTCGCGTTGTGGAAGTGGCGGTCGGTGGTCTCCTGGAGCAACTGGGCGCGGAACGACATCGTCGGGAACAGCGGCGGCTTGCCCGTCGCGGGGTTGACGTAGGAGAGGCTGTAGCCGTCGTGGGGGTCGGGTTCGTCGTTGTCCGCGCGCTGGCGGAGCGTCTCCAGGGTCTCCGCCCACTTGAATCGGAATGGCGGGGTGGCCTCGCACTTGCCCTGGAACGGCCCGGGGATGTCGTCCTCCTTCGTCGACTCGTAGTCGCGGGCGCGGCCGTACTGGGAGTCCCAGTAGCCCTCGGTCTTGGTGACTGGCTGGCGTTCGAGTTCGTGGTTCTCGAAGACGTTGCGGGCGTTCAGCGAGTCCAGCACGAGGGGGAGGTCGAGCACGTCGAGCCACGCCGCGGTCTCGTCGGAGTCGTTGACGTGGTCGTGCCACTCCCACTGGGGCGTCGTGATGAGGTCGTTGTTCTTCATGGGGAACTCCTCGCCGGCGACGACCGTCTTCATGTCCTCATGGCCGTCGATGGTGAACCGGAGGGCGTTGGCCCCGTGGCGGTGGGAGGGAGCGGTCTCGCCCGGCGACACCGTCTGGACGCCGACGTAGATGGTGTTCGAGATGGCGTTCCCCATCGCGGTGTTGATCGGCACCGCGACCCGGCGCTGGAAGCCCGGCGGCAGGTCGGCGATCGGGACGTCGCGCTCGATCCCGTCGATGGCCGCCTGGATGTCCTCCCACTTCCAGATGTCGGGCTGGAGGTCGTCGTAGACGTTCCCCATGTCGTCCTCGACCTCCCAGAGCGGCCGGAGGCCGTGTTCCTCGAGGATACTCCGCGTGTCGGTACTCAGCTCTAGGAGGTCCTCTGGCTCTTGCTGGGCCATACCGATTAATTGGGACAAAACCACAATAAGTGTATTGGCCGGTCGTCGGGCGGTGGGAATCGGCGGCGGGAGCCGGGCCGCGCGCTCCCGCCGCGGGGCGCCCCGGAAGGGACCAACCGGGATGAAACGGGCTAACCGGGCCGAAACGGGCTAACCGGGCCGAAACGGGGCTACGCCTCGGCCTTCGCCTGGGATTGGTGGACGTCGGCGGTGCGGAAGACGTTTCGGCAGTCCTCGCAGACCATCTGGCGCTGGATCGCGTACTCCCAGAGCTTCCCCCCGCACTCCGGACAGTCGAAGTGCGCTCTGACGAACGGGCTGTGCTCGGCGTAGGGGTTCTCGAACTCGGCCATACGCGACATAGAGAGACGAGTCGTATAAAGAATTCGTCGACGGAAGCCCGCACGTGCCGGCGACGCCGGCCGGCGGCTCAGACCGCGTCGTCGTCGAGGACGACCAGCGCGTCGAGGGCCAGGGCGCCGTCGGCGGTCGCGAGCACCGGGTTGACGTCGACCTCGCCGATCTCGGGGCGGGCGTCGACCAGGTCGCCGACGCGGCGAACCACCGTCGCGAGCGCGGGAACGTCCGCGGGGGGGCGGCCGCGGTAGCCCGAGAGCAAGCGGGCGGCGGTGAGTTCCCGGAGCGCCGACTCCGCCTCGGCCTGGTCGATCGGCGCCAGCCGGTGGGCCGTGTCCTCGAAGATCTCGGTGAACACGCCGCCGAGGCCGGCGAGCACGACGGGGCCGAAGGACGGATCCCGGAGACCGCCCACGATGACCTCGGTGCCGGCGTCGACGTCGGCGGCGGCCTCGACCAGCACGTCGACCGCGACGCCGGCGGCGTCGGCCGCGTCGTGGATCGCGTCGACCGCCTCGCGAACCGCGGCGTCGCTCTCCAGTCCGAGGGCCACCCCGGCGCCGTCGCCCCACTCGCTCTTGTGGGAGACCGCGGGCGAGGACACCTTGACGACGACCGGGTAGCCGATCGACTCGGCCGCGTCGACCGCCTCGTCGGCCGCCGAGACGACGCGGAACGCGGGCGTCTCGATCCCCCAGTCGGCGAGCAGGCGCTTCGACTCGGCCTCGGTGAGCGTCGTGCGCCCGTCCGCCAGCGCCGCGTCGACGGGGTCGCGCTCAGACATCGGCGCTCACCTCCTCGTCGTCGGCGCCGTCGGGATCCGCGCCGTCGCGCCCGCCGTCGGTCGCCGCGTCGCCGACGGCGTGCTCGGCGTACTGGATCAGCGCGCCCGCGGCCCGCGCCGCGCGCTCGGGGGAGGAGTAGACCGGGACGCCGGCCTCGCGCATGGCGTCGAGCCCGTCGGCCATGTCGTCGGGAGGCCCCTGCGTCGCGAAGAGGACCGGCTTGTCCACGTCGTCGGCGAGGTCGCGGACGTCGTCGAGGGGGAAGCCGAGGGCCGTCTCGAACAGTTCGTACACGACGACGACGTCGACGGCGTCGTCCCGCGCGACGGCCTCGACGACCTGCCCGAACTCCGGCATCGGCCGACCGGTGTCGACCGGGTTGCCGGCGTAGGTGATGCCCGGCAGGATCTCGCCGACGGCGTCCTGGGTCTCGTCGGCGAGTTCGGGCAACTGCGCCCCGAGCTGCTGGAGCGTGTCGGAGATGATGATGCCCGGGCCGGCCTGCGCGGTGACGACGCCGACGTTCGGCCCCGAGGGCTCCGGGGAGTCCGCGAGGGCGACGCCCGCGTCGAGCAGTTCCTCCGTCGACTCGACGGTGGGGACGCCGTACTGGTGGAAGCCGGCCTCGTAGAGGTCGTGGTCGCCGGTGAGCGCGCCGGTGTGCGAGGCGGCGAACTCGCCGACGTCGGTCTTCCCGACCTTGTAAGCGATCACCGGGGTGTCGGCGTCCCTGCACGTTTCCAGCAGGCCGCGGGCGTCGTCCGTGCCCTCGACGTGGAGGACGATGGCGTCGGTGCGCTCGTCGGCGTCGAAGTACTCGATGACCGGCTCGAAGCCGACGTTCGCCCGGTTGCCGAGCCCGACCATCGCAGAGAGGCCCCGGTCCTCGGCGACCGAGCGGAAGGAGACGTCGTGGGCGACGCCGCCGCTCTGGGCGACGACCGCGACGTTGCCCGGGCGGATCCGGTCGATCCCGCCGGCGAAGGAGGCCCGCAGGTCGTCGGCCGGGATGACGAAGCCGCTGGTGTTCGGCCCGAGCAGGGCGACGTCGCCTTCCTCGGCCGCTTCGACGGTGGCGCGCTGGAGTTCCTCGCCCTCCTCGCCGGCCTCGGCGAACCCGCCGGCGTAGATGACGGCGGCGCCGATCCCGGCCTCGCCGCACTCCTCGATCACGCCCGGGACGACCGGCCCCGGGACGCAGCACAGCGCCAGGTCCACCTGGTCGTCGATATCGGTGACCGACTCCACGAACGATTCGCCGAAGACGCTTCCCTCCGCCGAGGGGTTCACGGGATACACCGGCCCGTCGAAAGCACTCGCGTTCGCCATCGCCTCGTACCCGATCTTCTCGGGCGACGTCGAGGCGCCGACTACGGCGATGGCCGACGGGCGAAAGAGGTTGCTCAGGTTCACGGATTCCTATTTCCAGAAGGCCACCATAGGCGTTTCCCACGCGGGTCGCCCACGCCCGCTTCCGAGGGGGCGGGCGCCCGCGACGGGCGACCGCCGGCGGGCTCAGGACTTGTTGGCGAAGTTCACGAACCGGTCGAGCTTGTCGCGGGCGCCCTCGGTGACGTTCGAGCCGTGGAAGACGAGCCCCGCCTCGAACTCGTAGTCGAGCAGGCGTTCGAGGCTCTCGTCGGCTGCGTTCAGGTCGTCCGAGTAGTAGGCCGTGGGCAGGACGAAGTAGCCCGGGGGCAGCCCTCGGCTATCGGAGCCGAACACGCCGTCCCCGAGGACGGCGAGGTCGTGCGACTCGTCGACGAGCGCGTGCATGTCGGCGGAGTGACCGGGGAGGTGGACCGCCTCGAAGTCACCGATCTCGTCGCGGTCGCCGTACCGGTGGTCGGCGGCGGTGCCCCCGGGGAGGTCGGTCCCCTCGGGCACGTACGTCTCCAGGTCGAATTCGGCCGCGAGCCCCGGAAGCCCGCCGACGTGGTCGCCGTCGCCGTGGGTCACGACGAGCCGTTCGGGCGCGACCCCGAGGTCGTCGCAGGCGTCGCGGACCACGTCGACGGTGTCCTCGAAGCCGGCGTCGACGAGCGTCGGCGTCCCGACGTCGAAGAGGTACACCCGGTAGGTCGCCTCGCCCCGCTCGCGAACGGGGATCTCGTACACGTCCTCCAGCAGTTCGGTGGGCATCTCGTCCGAGAGGAGCGCTCGGCGCCGCATAAATCGTTCGTCGACGCGGCAGGCGACCGGGAGCGGGTACCCGCCGGGCGAGGGCGACCCCGACCGCGGCGCGGGCCGTTCTCTCTCAGCGACCGGTCGTTCGCCCTGAGCGATCGGCCGGGGCTCCGAGCGACCGACCGGCGGATCGGAGCCAAGCGGGAGGTCGGCGACTCGGCGGCCGAGAGGTCGAAATCGGAGCCGAAGCGCGACCGGCCGCGCTACCGGTCGAAGTGGCGGTCGATGACGTCGCCGCGCTTGACGGTCCCGGTGTCGGAGCGGGGCAGCGGCTCCGACTGGAACGCCCACCGGCGGGGGCGCTTGAAGTCGGCGAGGTAGTCGCTGTTCCGGCAGAACTCGTCGAGGTCGTCCGCGGTGACGTCGCCGTCCGTGACGACGACGGCGGAGACGACCTCGCCCCAGTGGTCGTCGGGCAGGCCGAAGACGAGCGCCTCCTCGACGGCCTCGTGTTCGGCGAGGGTGTTCTGGACCTCCTCGGGGTAGACGTTCTCGCCGCCGCTGACGATCATGTTGTCGACGCGGTCGGTGATGTAGATGTAGCCGTCCTCGTCGACCTCGGCGACGTCGCGGGTGCGGAGCCAGCCGTCGACGAACAGGTTCTCCTGGGCCTCGGGGTTGTCGAGGTAGCCGTCGGACATCCCCGGGCCGCGGGCGAGGATCTCGCCGCGCTCGCCGGGTTCGACCTCGGCCTCGGGGTCGGGCTCCTCGTCGACGGCGACGGCCTCGACCACGCGGATGTTCCACATGTACGACTCCTTCCCGAGGGTCCCGGTGTGCTCGTCCTGGACCGACGGGTGGGCGAAGGTGAGGTTCGGTCCGCCCTCGGTCAGCCCGTAGGTGTTGTAGACGTTCTCCGTCAGCAGTTCCGAGGAGCGGCGGATCAGGTCCTGGGTGACGATGGAGCCGCCGGTTCGGATGTACGACAGCGTGCTCGTGTCGTAGCCGGCCTCCGCCTGCACGTCGTTGAGCGAGTCGAGCTGCGTCGGCACCGCGAGCAGCCCGGTGGCGTCGTACCGCTCGATGTCCTGGAGCACGTCGGTCGGGTCGAACGACGGGTGGACGACCAGCGTCGCCCCGGCCTGGAGGTGCGGCAGGATCCAGGCGTCGGTCGTCACCATGTGGTACCAGGGCGTGCAGACGATGGCGGTGTCGACCTCGGTGATCGACAGCTCCATGATGACCTGCGTCGAGCCGTGCCACATCTGTTCCTGGTCGAACAGCACCGCCTTTGGCTGGCTCGTCGTGCCGCTCGTGTAGAAGACGCCGTACTCGTTCCCGTCGGGGAGGCCGTCGGCCAGGTCGTCGTCGGCCCCGGCGAGGATCGACTCGTAGGACTCGACGTCGTCGCGGTCGAGGTCCGCCTCGCCGGCGTGGATCGCCACGTCGAAGTCGGCGCGGTCGAGGGCCGCGAGCGCCGTCTCCGCGTTGTCGTCGTCGAACAGGATGGCGGCGGTGTCGGCGGACGCCATCATCGACACGAGTTCGCCAGCCTTGCCGCGGAAGGGGAGCTGGACCGTCGCCTCACCGCGCTTCTGGCCCGCGATCATCGACTCGATCGACGCCAGGCCGTTCAGCGCGAGCACCGCGCACCGCTCGCCAGGGATGCGCTCGTGGAGCGCGTTGGCCAGGCGGGTGCTCCGCCGGTCGAGTTCGGTGTAGGTGTACGTCTCTCCGTCCTCGGTGACGATGGCGGTGTCGTCGCCGTGGACCCGAACGGATCGCTCGAAAGCTTGCAGGTAGTTCATGGCTCTGGGAGTGTCACTCGGGTGGGTTGGCAATCATCGCTTTGGTTATTAATCATTGTGATACCCGGTGACGGTGGCGGGCCGATCACCGGGCCAGGTGACGGCGGAGGGCCGGCGACCGCACGCGGGAAGGGGTGGGCTTTTTCGGGCGCCCGGCGAAGGCCGCCCATGGACGCCGCGTCGGCGCGACGGATCGGTCGGGGACTGGCCGCGTACGTGCGACCGACGTTCCTGGCGCCGGCGGCCGCCATGTCGCTGTTCGGGGGCGCGCTCCCCGGCGGGGTCGGCGGGATCGATCCGATTCCGGCCGCCCTGCACGCGGCCGCGGTGGCGACGGCGCTGTACGTCGCCCACCTCGTCGACGGGTACGTCGACGGCGTCGTCCGCGGGGAGGAGGTCCCCCGGCTGGCGGCCGGGGAACTCCGGATCGCCGCCGGGGCGACGACCGCGCTGTTCGGCGCGCTGGCGGTTGGTCTGTGGGCGACCACTGGGACGCCGGCCGCCGCCCTGACCGTCCCCCTCTGGCTGCTCGCCGTCCTCCACGCGCCCCTCCTCGACCGGCACCCGCTCGGCGTCACCGCCGACTACCCGGTGGGGATCGGCGTCGCCGTCGTCGGCGGGGCGGCGGCCCAGGGGAGCGTCCCGGCTCGCGCGGCGGCCGTCGCCGCCGCGTACGCGCTGCTCCTCTCGGGCGTGAAGGTCTCGATCGACCGGCTCGACGCCGCGTTCGACCGCTCGGTGGACAAGCGAACCGTACCGGTCGTCGCGGGCGACCGCCGGGCGCGCGCGGCGTCGGCGGCGCTGGTGGGGGCCGCGGCGCCGGCGCTGGCCGTCCTCGTCGCCGTCGGGGGGCTGCCGCCGACCGCGCTCGTCGCCGCGCCCGTGGCGGCGCTGGCGGGGGCGTGCGCGTTCGCGCCGGCGCGGCGGGCCGCCCGCTGCCAGATCGGGCTCACGTACCCCTTCACCGGGCTGCTCGCGCTCGGCACCGTCCCCCGGCTCTGTGCGTGGGCGCCGTTGCTCCGAGCGGGCTGTGGGCTCCCGTGAGCGGCGCACACGACCGGCCGGCGGGGCCCTCGTCGGACCGGCGACGCTAGTTGTACGCGAGGTTGAGTTCGACGTCGTTGGCGGCCGCGAGCAGCAGGTCTGCGAGGTCGGTCTCGCAGCGCTCGCGGGGGAGCCGGTGAGCCGGACCGGCGACGGTGAGGGCCCCCTGGATCGCGCCCTCGAAGGCGAGGGGGACGCCAACCGCGTGGATCCCCTCCAGGTCCTCGCCGAGGTTGAGCGCGTAGCCCCGGTCCCGGATCTCCGCGAGTTCGGAGAACAGCGCGTCGCGGTCGGTGACGGTGTTCTCGGTGCGCGCGGGGAGCCCGTGACGGTCGACGACGGCCTCCACCTCCGCCCGGGGGAGGTGGGCCAGCATCGCCTTCCCGCCCGAGGTGCAGTGCATGTTCGTCCAGGAGCCGATCACCGAGTTGACGTTGATCTCGGTGGTACCCCCGTCGCCGAACAGGTACATCGCCCGGCCGTTCTCGTGGGCCATGATCCAGGACATCTCGCCCGTCTCGTCGGCCAGCTCCTCGACCTTGGCCGTCGCGGCGTGGAAGACGTCGTACTGGTTGCGCGCGTACTCGCCGTAGTGGAAGAACTGGAGCCCGATGTGGTAGCGCCCGTCCCGCTTGACCACGTAGCCGTGCTCCTCCATCGTCCGCAGGTGCTTGTGGACGCTACTCTTGGCCAGGTCGAGCTGGCCGGCGAGCTCCGTCACACCCGCGCCGTCCTTGTCTTTCAGGAGTTCGATGATGGCGAACAGCGTGCGGTCGGACTTCACCCCGCCGTCGGGGACCGCGTCGCGGGTCATGACGAACCGGAGAGGCTACCCGGGTAAAAACCTGACCGATCGCGGCGGGACCGCCGACGCCCCACCGCCGTCACGCGGGCGCCGAGCGGTCGCGAGCGGCGGCACCCGGGACCGCCACACGCCCCGTTCGCCCGCAGCGAACGGGCGGGACGACGGCGACGGCGTTTACAGGGATACTTTTGTAAAGGCGGTCTGCCGGGCCGGTCACCGGCGGGACGCCGGGACGACCCGGGCCGTCCGATCGCACGGAGCCGGCTTCGAACACAGTCGGTTGCACGTCGGTGGGGCTACCGGAGACGAAAACCACGCGAGGAAGCGGCCGATCGGTCCCTGGGCCCCGAGCACCGTCGCGTCTAACTACATGCGTCGGCGAGATCGGTCGACGGGCCGGTCGTCCCCGCCTCATCGCCTGAGCCACCACCACCCCGCGCCGAGCAGCGCGAGGACGACGACGACGCCGGCCAGCAGCGTGGACACCTGCGCGTCCGGCCCCTCCGGTTCGGCGACGCCCACGGCGACGAGGTGGGGCCCGGAGCGAACCGTCTCGTCGGCCGGCGTCTCGGCGGTGAGGTTGACGCCGACGCTCGCGGTGCCCTCGACGGCGTCCTCGTCGGCCGCGAGGTCGAAGGCCAGCGTGTCGCTGGCGCCGGGGGCGAGCCGACCGACGAACGCCCGCGGGGAGGCGCTGGAGAACGGCGGCGCGACCGCGAGCCGGGCCTCCACGTCCGAAAGCGGGACGTCGCCGACGTTGGTCACCCTGAGCAGGAGGCGCGTGCGGCCGTCCGGCGCGACGGCCGCCTCGACGGTCTCCACCCGGAACCGGTCGCGCTCGGGGGCGAGCCGCCGGGTGAAGCGGATGGGATCGCTGCGTCGCACCTCGCCGTCGCCGTCGACGTACTCGACGACGGCGGTGAACGCGCGCGGCCCCGGGTCGGCGGTCGGCGCGACGGTGACGGGGACGGCGAAGTCGGCGCCGCCGGTCGCGGGCAGGCGCCCGAGCGGCACGACGCGCTCGCCCAGCGTCACACCGGCGGCGTCGGTCGAGAGCCTGACGACCGCGTCGCGGACCCGGCGCTCGCCGAGCGTCGCCACCGCGCCGCGGAGCGTCCCCTCCTCCCCGACCCGGAGCGTGCCCGAGAGGTTCCGGAGGACGAACGACGGCGGGGGACGCGGGCTGACGGCGAACGCGCCGACCGGCTCGGTCACCTGGCGGCCGCGGGCGTTCTCGTAGGTCGCCGCGAGCGCGAGTGCGTACGCCTGCGGGCGGGCGTCCTCGGCCACGCTCGTCGCGAAGGTCACCGTCCGGCGCTCGCCGGGGGCGAGCGTCCCCGCGAACCGGGTGGCCGTCGTGAGGGAACCGGCCCCCGCCGCGGGCGCGGCGGAGCCGCCGTCGGTCCCGGTCGTCCCGGTCCCGTCGCCAGCGCCGGCCGTACCGCCGACGCCGGTCGCCGCGGGGAGCAGGTCGGTCGAGCCCGTGTCGAGGCGGAGGCGGACGTCCCGGGCCGGGGCGGAGCCGAGATTCGCCACCGTGGCGGAGACGGTGCCCGTCTCGCCCGCGGTCAGCGAGGCGTTCGTCGAGACGACGCGGAGCCGCGCGCGGTCGGCCACCCGGACGGTCGCGGGGACCCGCACGCGCTCGCGGTCGTCGCCGACCACGTAGCTCACGACGAGCGTGAGGTCGTACGTGCCGCCCGCGGCGTCGTCTGGGACCGCGAGGCGGACCTCGAACTCGCGGGCCTCCCCGTCGCTCAACCGCCCGAGCAATCGGGGGCCCGACCGAACCCCGATCGGGCCCGCGCCCTCGACGGTCACCTGGACCTCCCTGGCCGGGCGGACCCGGTCGTCGACGTCCCGGGCGTCGTTGCGGAGCGTCAGCGCCACCTCGCCCTCGAAGCCGGGTTCGAGCACGGGCTCGGCCACCAGCGCCTCGAAGCGGGGATCCTCCTGGGCGGCCGCGGCGGGCGGGAGACACAGCGAACAGGCGAGGACCAGGACGAGGAGGGCACGACGCATGAGTGAGGCTCGCTCCGGAGAGCAGTCACTTCCAACTGTGCCCCGAGGGGTCTTGAAGGTAGCCGCTCCGTCGGCGGGTTCGCGGGGTCCAGTCCCCGTCGGGAACCGATCAGAGGTCGCGCCGGCGGAACACCGCGACGCTCGCGTACACCAGCAGGATCGCCGCCACGAGCAGGACGGTGGCGCCGGCGACGTCGTAGGTCGACTCGACGAGCACCTCGGTGGGGTCGTAGTACCGCGTCGGGGAGAGGGTCCCGAGCCACTCGTAGTCCGTGTCGGCCGTGATCGAGTCGAGGAGGAACAGCGCGAACACCAGCGCGATGCCGCCGCGCTGGGCCACGTCGGATCGGAAGACGAGCGTCGACAGCACCAGCCCGAGCGAGCCACAGACCAGCAGGTACGGCACCGACAGCACGTGAACCGCGACCAGGTCGACGGCCGAGAGCGACTCGCCGACGGCGATCACGCCGCCGTAGACGAACAGCGGGACGACCAGGTTGAGGACGACCACCGGAACGAACAGCGAGAGAAACTTCTCAAGGAGGAAGCGCGCCCGGGAGATCGGCGCGGCCAGCAGGAGTTCCGCCCGCCCCGACTCGACGTCGCCGGCGACCGTTCCGCCCCCCGCGTAGGCCAGGTACAGCCCCAGGAGGAGCAACCAGAGGAACTGGTACAGTTCGACGGCGAGGAAGCCCTCGATCGTCGTGATCGACGAGACGTTGAACCCCGCCTGGATCGCCGGCGGCAGGCTCTCGGCGTACGCCTCGAAGTCGACGCCGCTCGCGGAGATCGAGGGAAAGATGGCGATCATCATCAGCCCGAACACGCCGAGGCCGAGCGTCAGCGCCAGCGTCCCGCGGACGCGCCGGCCCGCCTCGTACCTGGTGACGTCAGGCACCGTCGGCGTCCCCCCGCGTCCCCGCGTCGGCCCCCGGATCGTCGCGCGTCTCCGCATCGTTTCGCGTCTCGGCGCCGTCGCGCCCCTCCGCATCGTCGTGCGTCTCCGCATCGTTTCGCGTCTCCGTATCGTCTCGTGACTCGTCTGCCTCCGTGTCGTCCTCGCGCGCGTCGGGGGCGGCGCCGTAGTAGTGCATGAACACGTCCTCCAGCGGCGGTTCCTCGATCTCCAGGTCGAGCACGGTGCGGGCGGCGAGCGCGTCGAGCAGCGCGTCGTAGTCGCCGGTGAACGTAAAGCGCGCCTCGGGGCCGAGCCGCTCGAAGTCGACGACGCCCGCGACGCCCAGGTCGCCGGGATCGAGCGGCGGATCGGTCTGCACTCGGACGCGCTTGCCGCCGCGTTCGAGTAGCGACTCGACGTCCTCCAGGGCGACGAGGTGGCCCCGGCGGATGATACCCACCCGGTCGCAGATCCGGCGCACCTCCGCCAGCACGTGCGAGGAGAGGAAGAGGGTCGTGCCGCGGGCCCGCTCGTCCCGGACGAACTGGTTGAACTGCTCCTGTTTCAGCGGGTCGAGCCCCGACGTCGGCTCGTCCATCACCACGAGGTCGGGGTCGTGCATGAACGTCTGGACGAGGCCGAGCATCTGCTTGTTGCCCGTCGAGTACTCGCGGATCTTCCGGTCGAGCGGCGGCGTGAAGAGGTCGAGCAGTTCCGCCCGCCGGCTGTCGCCCTTCAGGTCGGCGTGGAAGTCGAGGTAGCGGCGGCCGGTGACGTCGCCGTCGAACGCCGGCGAACTGGGGAGGTAGCCGACGTTCCGCTTGGCTTCGAGCAGCGCTGACTCGTCGCGGACGTCGCGGCCGAACAGCTCCGCGGTGCCCTCGGTGGGGGCGTGGAAGCCGAGCACGGCCCGGATCGTCGTCGTCTTGCCGGCCCCGTTCGGGCCCAAAAATCCGAACACCTCGCCGCGCTCGACCTCGAAGGAGAGGTCCTCGACGGCGACCGTGTCGCCGTAGTGCTTCGTCAGCCCCCGAACCGACAGCACGCCCATACCCCCCCGTCGACCGGGGGCGCCTTCGGCGTTTCGGCCGGCGATACTGACTCGGCCTGCGGTGCCGTCGCCGGCCGGCGAGCGCTAGTCGGCGCGCCGTTCGGCGCGACGGGACTGCCCCACGTCCAGCGGGTCCGACGGGGAGGTCGTCGTCACCAGGCGCAGGAACCGACCGGCGTTCGTGAGCAGCTTGTTCTCTGCCTTGCGGAGGTGCTCCTCGTAGGTCGACCGCGCGACGGACGTCAGGTCGGCCAACTCGCGGAGCGACGTCCCCCGCGGTTGCTGGTAGTACCCCTCGTCGAGGGCCAATCGAAGCGCCGCCAGCTGCCGGTCGGTCACCCCGTCGAACAACTGGTCGACCGGCGCCAGCATGCTGTGTGGCACCTGCCGCGCGTCGATCGCGGTCTTCGACAGCAGCTCGATGTCCCGATCCGCATCGAGCTCCCGAAGCAACGATCGAACGTCGCCCTCGTCGAACGCGACGACCGTGTAGTGCTCCCAGCCGCGGCGGTGAATCGTCGGGGGCTGGTAGAGGCAGTTGTGGGTCTCGAATCGCTCCAGGATCGATCCCTCCAGAGGGCAGAGGCACGACCGGGTGACGACGTGGAGGCCGGAGCCCTCGCCGGACTCGTGCAGGATCTCGCCCAGTCGGTCGATCTCGTCGAGGAGGTCGGCCGTCGGCGCGTCGCGGGACGTGAGTTCGAGCACCTGGCAGTCGCTCAGGTACCACTCCCGGATCGTGAGGTCCGGGAACCGCTCCGAGAGCTCGCGGTACGGGCACTCGTGTCGCAGCCGGAACGACGCCTGATACAGGCCCATACGAACCGAGAAGAACCCCGGAGTGATAGGGGTGCCGGCCATGTCCGGCACCGGGTATATCGGTTTGCCGCGCCTCCGGAAGAACACACGATGTCCGGCTCCGACGGATCACGGCGACAGGGGATTCGCGCCAACTGGCCGCAGTTCGCGCTCCAGTTGCTCACGGTGTTCGCCGTCGGGCTCACGATCGGGGCCGAACGCAACGTCGTCCCGGTCATCGGCCGGGACGTCCTCGGCGTCGAGTCGATCCTCGTCATCGGGTCGTTCGTCGTGAGCTTCGGCTTCGTGAAGGCGCTGCTCAACCTGTACGGCGGGAAGTGGGCCGAGACCTACGGCCGGAAGCCGATCCTGATCGCCGGCTGGCTGGTGGCGCTCCCGATCCCCGTCGTCCTCATCTACGCCCCGAACTGGTGGTGGATCACGCTCGGGAACGTCCTCCTCGGCGTCAACCAGGGGCTGGCGTGGAGCATGAGCGTCAACGCGAAGATCGACCTCGCCGGGAGCGACGCGCGGGGGTTCGCGGTCGGCCTCGACGAGGCCTTCGGCTACGGCGGGGTCGCGCTCGGGACGTGGATCACCGGCGTCGTCGCCGCACAGTACGGCCTTCGACCGGCGCCCTTCTACTTCCTCGCGGGCGTCGTCGTCGTCGCGCTCGTCGTCGCGGTCCTGTTCGTCGAGGAGACGCTCCCGTACGCGGAGGCCGAAGCGGACGGGGACGACGACGACACCGACGCCGACCTCCCGTTCGGGGAGATTCTGAGACGGGCGACGTACGGCGACAGGACGCTGTTCGCGGCCTCCCAGGCCGGCAGCGTCGAGAAGTTCGTCGACGCGCTCGTCTGGATCGCCTACCCCCTCTATCTCACGACCGCCGGCCTCTCGGTCGCCCAGGTCGGCGTCGTCGTGGGCGCGTACGGCGGCGTCTGGGGCGTGCTCCAGCTCTACACCGGGAAGCTCGCGGACGACGTCGGTCGCAGACCGCCGGTGATCGCGGGGATGTTCACTGCCGGCGTCGGCGTCCTCGCGACCGCGCTGGTCACCGGCTACTGGGCCTGGATCCTCACCGCCGGGGTGACGGGCGTCGGGATGGCGTTGCTCTACCCGAACCTCATCACGGTCGTCGGGGACGCCGCCCACCCGACGTGGCGGGCGACCGGCCTCGGGGTCTACCGGATGTGGCGAGACGCGGGCTACGGCTTCGGTGCGATCCTCATCGGCGTGACCGCGGACCTCGTTTCGATCCAGGCCGCCTTCTACGGGGTCGCCGGCGCGATGTTCGTCTCGGGCGGTGTCGCGCTGGGATGGATGCGGGAAACCCATCCCGACCGCGGCGAAGACCCCCCGTCGGGGGCACCGGAGCCGAGCCACCCGGGCGACGACTGACGCCGGTCTGACCGCCGGACGGCCGCGCGCGCCACACGTCCCGCGGTGGAGACGATCGCCTCGGTCACGTGCTACAGCGTGGTATTGTGGATTACCGACAGTTCTGTTCGCGGTCAAACGCTGTGCCGTCTCGTGGTTCGGATTCGAGGGGAGCTCCTCGGGAGGCACGCGTGAACCGGTGGGCTGGGTCGAGGATACCGGTTCGGCAGCGGAGCCGTCGGGGGAGAACGCACGCGTCGGTCGCGCGCCCGCTACTCGGATCGTTCGAGCTTGTCCCGCCGGGTTTCGAACTCGTCGTCGGTCAAGTCGCCACGGGCGTACGCCATGCGCAACTCCTCCATCGCCCGGTTCCGAGACGACCGTGAGTCCGTCACCCGGCGGAAGACGAGGTAGGCACCGCCCAGAAGGATCAGGAAGAAGCCCAACTGGACGAGCATCCCGACGAGGGGCCACCACCCGCCGGTCGCCCCGTAGCCGCCCCTCATCCCACCGTAGCCCATCATCCCACCGGAGCCCATCATCCCGCCAAAGCCCATCCCCATCGTGAGCAGGGGGAGGACGACGATCGCCCCGAGGACGAGGAGAACGATGGTCGTCGTGTCGAGCTGGTTCGAAGACGACATGGTCACACGGAGCGCCGACCCGATTCGGGTTCCTCGGCGACGCTGGCGAGGACGCGCTCGAATCGTTCGTGGACCTCGGTCGCGATCGAGTCGAGCGCCTCGTTGTCGGCGATGCCGACCAGCCGTCCCGGGTCGACTGCGCTCACCGTGACCTCGCCGTCGTCACTCTCGTAGACGATGACGTTACACGGGAGGAGTGCACCGAGTTCGATCTCCTCGTTCAGACCCTCGTGTGCCAGAGGTGGATTGCACGCCCCGAGGATGCGGTACTGTCGGAATTCTTCGCCGAGTTTTTCCTTGAGTGTCGCCTGAATGTCGATGTCACAGAGGACGCCGAATCCTTCGTCTTTGAGCGCAGCAATCGTCGTGTCGACGACGTCGTCGAACTCGCCGGTGACTGAAGCCTGTATTGTATAGCCCATGAAATACATACCCCGTCCACGGGGTTAATGGTTGGGTGCCACAGAGGCGGGCGATGGGGTGTGGGGCATCGGTTGGAACAGCAGTTGTTCCGATCATCCAGTACGTTCGAGCTGTTTTCGCCGTCTATCGAATTCATCATCCGAAAGCTCACCGCGGGCGTAGCGCTCACGGAGAACTGACAGCGACCGCTCATCGTTCCCGCCAGATCCTCGGTTGAGGAGCGCATAGATGACGTAGAGCGGGACGGCGATGAGGAGCCCCATCCAGAGGAGCCCCCAGAGACCCATCGTCCCGCCGAAGAGCCCCCAGCCGCCGTCCATCATGCCGCCGCCGTAGCTCCTGCCGCTGTGAGCGGCAGCCGTTCCGGTCGCCGCGACGAGCAGGGGGGCGGCGAGTAGCGTCAGTCGACGAGCGGTGCGCCCGAGGTGAGTGGTGAATTGGGTCATTGTCGTGTGTTGGTGGGTGAGTTGTCGAGGTCGTTCGATGTGTTCGGTACGGTCAGGGGCCGTCAGCAGTGGCCCTGTCCGTACATCCCGCCGTGGTAGTCGTCGTCAGCCATGTCCTGGGCCATCTCGTCGACGGTCACACCCATGTGCGACTCCATCCGCTCGACGCTACCAGGACCCATGTGCTCGGTCATCTGCGCCTCCATCCAGGCTGCCCAGTCGGCGGCGGCCCCATCGGACGGGGGCGCGTCGTCTGCGGTCGTTTCGTTGCCGTGTGCACTGACCACGGGCGCGACGAACGCGAGTCCGATGATCGCGAGCGCCACGAGCAGCCAGCGGCCGATGGTGAAGTTGGTCATTGTCTTTCTCCTCGGTTACTCGTAGGACCCCTCGGGAGTTATCGGCGTGGGTGTGAACCCGCACAGGAGAACGTTCGAGAACGTGTATAGAGCGTTCTAATCGTTTTTTAGAAAAAATACCGTTCGTCCGCGTCGAATTCGGCGGTTATGAGCGGGGCAGAGTCATGCAGTCTCTGTATATAAGCGCGGGGCCCTCGCACCCATGATCGGGGCAACCCTATGGAATTGGTGGCAACTCAGCCGCCAGTTGTCTGAAGGCGGCCGTGGTATCGTCTGCTCCAGTCGATGTTATGGCCGAATTCAGCGAAGACTGCCGTACAGCTACGAGGGTATCATAGAACTCTTCACAAGGGGTTGTTTTCGTACTGAAGAGTGTGAAATATCTGTTCAGTCAAGCGAGCGAAGAGACCGCGGTTGAGAGGGGTCCGTCCACCGGCAGGCAGGACGGGACTCATCTGTGACCGGGTACCTGAATTCGGAGGCAATGATCGATACGAAATCGGAGCGTCCGGCTTGGGCGTCACAACCGCCAGATCACTCTCTACAAGCCAGGTGACTCAAAAGAGTGTTTAACGGTCCACAAGACTGTTTATTTGTCTGTCTGTACTTTGGGTTGTGAACCGACGTACAGTACTCGTGGGTGTCGGGACCGCCATCGCGTCATCCGCCGGTGGCTGTCTGCAAACCAGTCTGACTCCGGGAGACGAATCCAACGAGGACCCCCGGGGAACTGCTGATCTCGGAACCCGTCTCTGGTTGGAACAGGTCACCCTCTCGGAGACTGATCGGGATACTGTTGATCCGATTATCTTCGGCACTCTCTCCGAGGCGGAAAAGGAAATCATTCAGACTGCGCTCAATGATGGTGAATACACGTCCGATACAGAAACAGAACCACCGGCACTCGAAGACCTTCGGTCAAGAATCGAGGAGCGAACAGGCGGCGGACAGACACTCGAAGTCTACCTAAAGCACAACGAGACGTACTATCGGGTCGGGTTCGCGGCAGGCGACCACATCATCGCCCATCCCGATCAGTAGTCCATCTGTACTGACCGGTTGAGGGTAGTGGTGAATCGAGAGTGAGAACCGTTCTCGGGCACCCTAGTATCAGTACCTCACAAAGCATCGCCAGTTAGTCGGACCTGAGTCACCTGTTTTGTCGTGATGAGTCGTCGATAGCGGTTGGACAGCACTAATCGAAGGCGGAGCTG
>Ga0207718_100351_pt1 | contig 46939 bp, 46 predicted proteins | sample A23M2SouthBayCA_FD_187749 | JGI IMG/M metagenome (GOLD analysis project Ga0207718, IMG submission 187749) | Aerobic enrichment media microbial communities from Eden Landing Ponds, California, USA - A23 M2 (SPAdes) | ecosystem: Environmental > Aquatic > Marine > Unclassified | place: Emeryville... | reverse complement strand
CGGATCGGGATATACGGCCCGCCGAACGCGGGCAAGACGACGCTGGCGAACCGGATCGCCCGCGACTGGACCGGCGACGCCGTCGGTCCCGAGAGTCACATCCCGCACGAGACGCGTCGCGCGCGAAGAAAGGAGAACGTCGAGATCGAACGGAACGGCAAAACCGTCACCATCGACATCGTGGACACGCCGGGCGTGACCACGAAGGTGGACTACAAGGAGTTCCTCGACCACGACATGGAGAAGGAAGACGCCGTCAAGCGGTCGCGGGAAGCGACCGAGGGCGTCGCGGAGGCGATGCACTGGCTCCGCGAGGACGTCGACGGCGTCATCTACGTGCTCGACTCCACCACCGACCCGTTCACGCAGGTCAACACGATGCTCATCGGGATCATCGAGAGCCAGGACCTCCCGGTGCTCATCTTCGCGAACAAGGTCGACCTCGACGACGCCGACGTGAAGCGTATCGCCGACGCGTTCCCGCAACACGAGACGGTGCCGCTGTCGGCGCTGGAGGGGGACAACATGGACGAAGTGTACGAGAAGATCGCGGAGTACTTCGGATAATGCCCGAAGCAACCGCTCCCGACGACGGGGACGGCGTCCGTATCGACCTGATCAGCGGCGCCCGGATGGAGGGTCTCACCTCGATGGAGAAGATCCGACTCATCCTCGACTCCGTCCGCGACGGCGACATCGTCGTTCTCGAGGCCGGTCTCTCGCCCGAGGAGGAGTCGAAGCTCATCGAGGTCACGATGACCGAGATCAGTCCCGACGACTTCTCGGGCATCGAGATCGAAACGTACCCCTCGAGTCAGCAGCCGAACCAGGGGCTCGTCGGTCGACTCCTCGGCAAGGAGGAGGCCGCGAAGAAGCTGACCGTGATCGGGCCGGCGAACCAGATCGAGACACTGCACAAAGACGAGGATCTCATCAGCGCGCTCGTCTCCCGCAAGTAGCAATGCCGCACCAGTGTACCAACTGCGGACGGACGTTCGCCGACGGATCGAAGGAGATGCTCTCGGGGTGTCCCGACTGCGGCGGCAACAAGTTCCAGTTCGACCCGGCCGGCGGGAGCGACACTGCTCCACCCGAAGCCGAGGGCACCACCGATCGCGACGCTTCGACGGCCGCGCGCGGCGGAACGGACGCTGACAGCGTGGTGGAAACGGACGCTGACGGCGTGGTAGAAACTGACCCGGACGACCCAACGGGAACGAGCGCGTCGCCACGGACGGCGCCGGATACGGAGGACGGCGCGCAGGCGAGCGCCCGCTCGGACGTCGTCTCCCCGGACGAGCTCGCGGCGGCCGCGGAACCGACCGAGCCGGCGACCGATCGAACCGAACGAGAAGGGGTGCCCTCGGCACCTGAGGACACCGAGGCGACGGACCCGAACCTCGATGCCCTCCGGCAGAAGCTCAACGACCAGTTCGAGTCCATCCGGATCGTCAGTCCGGGACAGTACGAACTGAACCTCATGGAGCTGTATGACCGAGAGGAATACATCATCTCGCTGCGTGAGGACGGTCGCTACGTTATCGAGATGCCCGAAGGCTGGGACGACCGCTGAACGCGGGTCCGAACGCCCTGTTCCACCCGAAACGGTTCCCTTCCGCGACCGGCCGACTCGCCCGGTCCGACCCGACTCACAGCTGTCCACTCGAATCATACCCTTCCAGTGGAATCACATCCTCCACTCGAACTATCCCCTCCTTCCGAACTGTTCCCCTCCACTCGAACTAGCCCTCTCTTCGGAACGACCCCGCCTCGCTCGAGTGACGCCGCCCCACCCCAACCACCCTGTTCCACCTGAGTCAGCTTCTGGTTTCGATACTCCCTTGCTGTCGGACTCTCCGATCCGAAGTGGATGCTCTCCGCGCTCCGTGAGCGCCTCCGATCGGCGTTGTTCGCGTTCCCCTCCGTACTGGCAGCGTTCGGACTGATCGATCGGAAGAAAGGCCAGGAAGCGTTCGATCTGGCGGTCCCGGTGATGGTGACCGGCGGCCTGCGGACACTCCTCCGCGTCGCCGACTTCTTGATGGTCGGGATGTACGCCGGCGGCGCGGCGATCGCGGCGCTGGAGTTCGGCTTTCAGTACTACTTCGTTCCGTTCGGGCTCGCGCTCGCACTCACGTCCGGGACGATCAGCGTCGTCTCTCGGTTCCAAGGTGCCGACGATCCCGCGGAAGCGAACTTCGCGATCAAGCAGTCGCTGTGGCTGGCGATCGCGCTCGCGGTGCCGATCACCGTCTTCACGCACTTCTTCGCCGAGGAACTGATCGGCGTTCTCACCAACGACCCGCGAACGATCGCCCTCGGCGGCGACTACCTCCGGGTCGTGATGTACTCCGTCGGCTTCCGCTTCTGGTCGATGATCGCCGCCCGCGCGCTCGCCGGGTCGGGTGATACCCGCACCCCGATGTACGTCCGGCTGCTCACGCTCCCGACGAACGTCGGCCTCAACGCCGCGCTCATCTTCGGGCTCGGCCCGTTTCCGGAACTCGGCGTCGTCGGGGCGGCGTGGGGGACCGTCGCCGCGACGACGCTCGCGGGGGTCGTGTTCGCGTGGGCGCTGCTCTCGGGTCGCTACTCCGTTCGGCTCCCGATCCGCGGCAAGCAGTGGGACACCGGAATTGCACGCGAACTCGTCCGCGTGAGCCTCCCGCTGGCGGGAACGAGGCTCTCCCGGACGTTCGGTCGGTTCCCGTTCCTGTTCCTGTTGGGCGTGCTCGGGACCGACGTCGTCGCAGCCTACGCGATCGGCCGCCGGGTGATGCTGCTCGCGCTGATGCCGGCGTGGGGCTACTCCACCGCCGCCTCGACGCTCGTCGGGCAGACGATCGGCGCCGGCAACCTCGACGAGGCCGACGAGTACGGCTGGCAGACGCTCCGACTCGCCCTCGTCACCCAACTCCTCATCGGTGCAGTCATCGCGGTAGCCGCACGACCCATCGCGGCCGCCTTTGGCTCGGAGAACCTCGCGCTCACGGTGACGTTCGTCCGCGTGTTCGGCCTCGGCGTCGCCGGCTTCGCCGTCTCGCGGACGATGCGCGGCGGGCTTCGCGGCGCCGGCGACACGCGCTGGCCGTTCTACGGCGGCATCATCGGCACGTACGTCGTTCGACTGCCGATCGCGGCGCTCGCGCTTCCCGCGGGATACGCCGTCACGTTGTTCACCGGCCCGCTCGCGGCGACGCTGGGGATCGCCCCGTTGGTCGTTCCGCTTCCGGGAATGGGTCTCGGACTGGTCGCGGTGTTCGCGGCCATCCTCGGCGACATGTACGCCCGGGCCGCCGTCAACGTCGTTCGCTACTACAGCGACGCGTGGAAGACCGTCGCCCGCGAATCCGGCGTCGGCGCGTCGGCGGACTGATCGCGGATCGATGACCCGATGACTCGATCGTCGATGGCGGCGCTTCGCACCCGATTTCCGGGGCGACGCCTCGCACCCGATTTCCGGGGCGACGCCTCGCACCCGATTTCCGGGGCGACGCCTCGCGACCGTCCACGCGTCTCGCCGTCCGCTGACGGCGACGGAATGAAGGCTTTATGCACCACGCCTTGCCACTTCGAGACATGAGCAAGGCGACGAAGATCGTGCTCGGTACCGTCGGCGTGTCGGCCGTCCTCGCGGTCGGCATCATCCTCGTTCTCGCGTTCGGGTAGATGGCCGGCTTCGAGCGACGAACGCTCGCGCCGCCCGTCGCGGCCGTCCGCGAGGCGTACGCCCCGGATAGTCTCGTCCTCGACGCCGGGGCCGACTTCGAGACGCTCCCACCGGAAGCCGCCGAGGAACTCGGCCTGCTGGTCGACGCGCTCGATCCCGCGGCGTATCCCGCGGAGTGGCTTCCGGATGACGCGCCGCCGCAACTGCGGCGGTACGCCGGTTCGGACTTCACCATCGGGATGCCCGGCGACGGCACCGTCGTGTGGACACGCCAGACGACCCCGCCGACGGTCATCGCGAAGAAGCGCGCGGACGGCACGCCAGAGGACTTCCTCGGATTCCTCTTGGCCGAGGCGTTCGTCGAGCTGTCGCTCGGCGTTCCCGAGCACTTCCTCCCGTTCTTCGGGGAGTCGTATCGCGATCTCGTGGCGGCGACGCCGCTGGGACCCAACGAGACGTATCAGCTCGCGGCGGCGCTGTTCGACGCGTGGGTCGGCATTCAGACGCGCGAGGTGTTCCGATCGTGGGCAGACGACTCCGACACCGGCACCGAGGCCGGCACGGGCACCGGCACCGAAGCCGGTACCGACCCCGAAACCCCGTCGCACCCCGAGATCCACGCCGCGTGGGTCGACGCGGGCGACCGTCTCGTCGGCCGTCTGGAGACCCTCCCGGCGGAGGTGGCCCGCGGCGACCGCTCGTTTACCGCGGCGACGGAGTACGCCTGCGCGGCGGTGAAACACGACCTCGACCTTCCCGCGCCGTTTTCGGCGCTGGACACCGAAGCCTACCGCGACCACGGGCCAAGCTACGCGGTTCGGTGGGCCGAGAAGACGTTCGAGAAACTCGGCGAATAACCCCACAGAGTGCCAATTGAGGCGTTTCAGCCCCCCTTCGAGGAGTTACTTCTCGGGGACTTCGACCGTCACATCGCCGTCGCCGGTGAGGTCGATAACCACGTCGAACAGCTCGCGGAACCGTCGGATCTCGTCGTCGTCGTGGACCTCTCGCGAGAGGTGGAACAGTCCCACGGCGTCGTACTCCGCCAGTAGGTCGAGCATTCTCCCTGCTGCATCGTGAACGCCGTCGACGTCGGCGTAGTAGGCCAACTCGGTGAGCGAATCGACGCTGATCCGGCGCTTCCCGGCGTGAGCGGCGAGGAAGCTCTCGACCTGTTCGACGACACCGTCGAGGTCGTCCGGAGCGGAGACGTAGTGAAAGTGGTCCGAACTCCGTCTGGAGTAGCCCCGTTCCACGGAGATCGTGTCGAGGATCTCCGCACGCGACTCGTCGACATCGTAATGCTCGAGCTTCTGTTCGACCTCGCGGGCGGTCGTTCGCGTGGAGACGACGAGGAAGTTGTCCGTGTCGGCTTTCAGGAAGTCCGTGTCGATGCGGTCGGTTTCACCGATGCTCGGATGGAGAAGCAGCACCCCTGTTCCGCCGGGAATCGTCGTGTCGGTGTCGCCGACGGCGAGCGTGTAGTCCATGTACCTGACAGCGACCGCTCGAACTTAAATTCCGTTGCGGCACCGGCACCGGTGGCCGTTCGGTATTCCGCCGGTCGAACGCCTCGACGATCAGAACTCGCCTCGACGATCAGAACTCGCCTCGACGATCAGAACTCGCCTCGACGATCAGAACTCGCCTCGACGATCAGAACTCGCCTTGGACGATCTCGAGCACCTCCTCGCGGTCATCCCAGGAGACGAAGATGGCGACGGAGGTAGCGGAGGTGATGATGTCGTGGACGTTGATCCCAGCTCCGGCGATGGGGCCGACGATATCCGAGACGACGCCGGATCGGTTCGGGAGCTCCCCGCCCATGACGCGGATGACGGCGTAGTCGCCCTCGGTGCTGACCGACGACAGCGAGCCGTCGCCGACCACGACCTCGTCGTGAAGCGCCGCCTCGGCTCGGTCGGAGACGTCCGTGTCGACGTAGAACGTCACCGAGTCCATTCCGGAGGCGACGGCGTCGATGTTGATCTCCTCTCGACGGAGCGACTCCGAGAGGTCGGCGAGAATTCCCGGTCTGTTTCGGATCGCGCGCCCGGCGACCGTGATGCACGAAAGCGGCTCCTCGCGCATGTCGATGAGGTTCTCGAAGCTGCCCTCGATGCGGGTGCCGCCGCCGAGGAGGTCGCCGTGTTGGTAGTGGACGACGCGCACGTCGAGGTCCTCGTCCTTGTACACGAGCGCGGACGGCGCGATCACCTCGGCGCCGCGGAACGAGAGGTTCCGTAGCTCGTCGACGGTGATGCTCGCGACGTTGCGCGCGCCCTCGACGACGTGGGGGTCGCCGGTCATGACGCCCTCCACGTCGGTGACGATGACGACCTCGTCGGCGTCCATGTACCTGCCGAGCATTACGGCCGTCGTGTCCGAGCCGCCGCGGCCGAGCGTGGTCACCCCGCCGTCGCGCGTCTGCGCGAGAAAGCCCGTGATGACCGGGACGACGCCGTCCATCTGCGCGGCCAACGCGGCTGCGCGCTCCTTGGTCGCCTCGACGTCGACCTCGCCGACCTCGTTGGTGATGACCGGCCACTGGTCGCGTCCCGGTTCGAGGAACATCGCGTTCACGCCGCGGGCGGCCAGCGCCGCCTTCAGCATGCGCACGGAGGTGCGCTCCCCCATCGAGACGATCTCGGCGCGGTCCTTGTCGTCGATCTCGAAGGTGATCTCGTCGAGGAGGTCGTCGGTGGTCGACCCCATCGCGCTCGCGACGACGGCGATCTCGTGACCCTGCTCGACGGCGGCAGCGATCGAGTCGGCCGCCCGCTCTACCCGGTCGCCCGAGCCGAGCGAGGTGCCGCCGAATTTCGCGACGACGCGCATCAGACGCGTACCCCTACGTGGAGCAGTCGGTGTACGTCGGCGTGTCGGTGGTTCATGACCCCCGGTAGCACGGGTTCGCGTTTAACGCTGTCCTCTCTCACAATGGTCGCCGCGGTGGCGTTCGTCGGCCGTCACGGAACCGAGCGTCGCAGTCGTCGCGGTCGGGGGTGTTTTCACACGGCCTGCTAACGAACAGATATGGTCGGCCGGAACAGGCGGTACGCGCTCGCTGACTCCGCCCAACAGATCGTCGGCGGGTTCCTCCTCGCGGGGCCGTTCGTCGTCACCGAGGAGGTATGGCTGCTCGCGGGGAGCATGGAGTGGTTCCAGGCGCTCGGGACCGTCGCTATCGTCTTCGGGATCGGCTACGGCGCGCTGTACAAGGCCGACGATGAACGGGATCCCGACCGTGAGGCGGAGGTCGCCGGCGTCCCTGTTCGGTTCATCTCGCTGGTGCTTGTGTCGTATCTCTCGGTGTTGATCCTCGCGCTCGCGTTCGATGCCCCGGAGACGTTCCTCGCCGAAGAGTACGGATCGGGGACGATGGCACAGGTGTTCGTGACGATGAAAGCCGTCTCCGTGGGATCGGTGTTCTCCGTGGTCGGCGCCGCGACCGCCGACTCCGTGTTCTGAACGGGAGGCCGCCTGAACCGAGTTTTAGGCGCGGTCGGGCTGCCGGTGTTGTTCGGGCTCCCGCGGACGCATGGAACCGACGCCGAGGCCGCGGACACCGTCGGCGACGGAGATCCGTCGCCGATCGGCGTTCGTGATCCGCGCGAGTCTCTCAGTTCACCGTCCCTCCGCGAGCCGACTCCCGATCCGTTCCGGAAGTCCGGCCTCCGCAACCGCCGCCGCGACGGCCTCGGTGTCGTATTCGACGCGGCGCTCGTCGACGGTCCGTTCGTCGACGTCGAGGACGGCGTAGGCCGCGCGGGAGTCGCCGTCGCGTGGCTGCCCGACGCTCCCCGGGTTGACGACGACGCCCTCGGGGAACACCCCGTGGTGCTGCACGTGGGTGTGGCCGAGTACGAGCGCGTCGAGGTCGTCCTCGTCGACGCCGAGACGGTCGGCGGCGCTGTCGATCAGGCCGCCGGCGAACTCCCGCGACCGGGTGTAGTGGTCGGGGTCCTCGGGGTGGCCGTGGACGACGGCGACGCGCCCCTCGGCGACCGTCCGGCGTTCGGGGAGTTCATCGAGCCACGCGAGCGCGTCGCCGTCGAGCGCACCGCGTGCGTAGTCGACGCCCGCGCGGGCCATCGCGTTGAACCCGGGTGCCGAGCCGGCGGCGACCGCCCGGTCGTGGTTTCCCTGCACCGTCGGTATCGAGCGATCCCGTACCGCCGAGACGCACTCGGCGGGCCAGGGGTTGTATCCGACCACGTCCCCAGCACAGACGAGTCCGTCGACGGGCGGCATGTCGTCGAGGACGGCTTCCAGTGCGATGCGGTTGCCGTGGACGTCCGAGAGGAGACCGAGTCGCACGTCGTCGTCGACGGGCCCCGCGATGGTAGTTCCGTCGCCGCCGAAGGGCGACCGTTCGCGAGGAGCGACCGATCGCGAGGGACGACCCGGCGCCCCGCTCGCATCGGCGACCGTCGCGCCCCGTCTCAGCCCAGTTCGAGCGTCTCCAGGTAGTCGATGTGTGCCTCCAGCGCGGGGTTCGCGCGATACGACACCGTCTCGGCGTCGCGGTCGTACTCGATCACGTTCGCGGCCTCCAGCTTCGGGAGATGCGCGTGGCGGAGTCGCACCGCGATCCGATCGATGCCGTCAGGGTCTATCGACCGGAGGCGATTCGTTCGCCCGCGGACGGCGCCGATCAGCTCGGCGAGCGGGATGTCGTCGCCGCCCCGGCCCCGGAGCTCGTACAGCACCGAACGTCGGAACGGGTTGTCGAACAGCTCCAGTACCGTGTCGAACGACTGCGGGAGCGGTGTCACATCCGCCGGATCGGACCCGCGAAACGAGCGGCCGGCTCCGTTGTCGGTGGACGGACTGGACCGGCCCCCGACCGTTCCCCGGAACGACGGCTCGACCTCGGCGTCCCCGGCCGTCGAGACGGTCCACCCGTCGCCGTCGCGTTCGACGACCGCGTCGTACAGCGGTCGAAGCGCCGCGATCATCGAATCCGGGCAGTCTGTCGGGTCGACGTGGTGGTGCGCGAACACGCCCAGATCGACGCACAGCGTGTTCAGCGCCCTCGCGAGATCGACGACGTCCTGGACCGTGTATCGGTCCAACAGCGTGTCCAGCGAGTCGAGACACAGCTGGGTCGGGTCCCCGGTGTCGACCCACGCGCCGATCTGCGCCGCGATCGTGACCGCGAGGTCCAACAGGTCGCCGTCCGTCGCGAGCGTCTCGAGTTTGACCGACGGGGCGGCGGTGATGGCGCTCTGGGCCTCGCTGTCGTCGCCGGGCCGGGCGTCGACGATCGCGGCCCGCGCCGGCAACTCCTCTCCGACGTACTGCTGCCACACGTCGATCCGGTCGTCCGGGCCCTTGTTCACGGTCACGCAGACCACGTTCGGATGCGGTGGACTGTGTCGCGTGAGCAGGTCGGTACACGCCGTCGAGTCCGTGGAGGAGTCCGGGGGTGCGACGAGCAACACGGTCGACGCCTCGGCGATCGATTCCGCGACGGCGTCGGTAATCCCAGTCACGAGCGATGGTCGACATGCGCCCGGATAAATGTACTCCAATGGACACGTATGTCGGCGACTGCGCGGCGTCGCCGTCTCGGCCCGTTCAGCCGTGGTCGCGGCTCACTCGTTCCCGCCCGTGTTCTGCACGGCGAAGGAACTCCCCCCGTCGCCGACGTGAACCCCCGCCGCACAGACGGCGTGCTCGTAGTCGAGTCCGTACGCCGTCCGCGCGGCCGCCACCGCGGTTCGAGGCTCGAACTCGAACGGTCGCGGCTCGTTCTCCTCGTACGTCGCCACGAGGTGGGGCTCCTCGACCTCGCGGACCAGCAGCGCGTCGCGACGGACGATCCCGATGTAGCCGGCATCGTCCTCGACGACCCCTGCGACGCGTGGGGTGTCGTAGTCGTCCTTCTCGTAGTCCATCGCGTGCAACGCCTCGACGAGCGCGTCGCGGGCGGGGTACCCCCGGTCGTACTTCTCGGCGATGGGATCGACGTGTGAGCCGTTGCCGATCACGGCACCCTCGCCGGCCGCCCGCGCGCAGTTGTACGAGACGTACGGGTTGTCCGTCTCCTCGGCCGCTGCGGTCGGAACGACGGTGAGCGTGTCGTCGCCGCGGCGGACGACCTTCCGGTTCGGGAACGAGCGCGAGGAGACGCGGTAGGCGCCGACGTCGGGACCGACCACGACGAATCGTCCGATGTACATACACGACCGTGCATCACGAGGCGACAAGTAGGTGATGGTCTATGCACGACCGAGGGTCGTCCGCGCGCGCTGACTCCTCACCCACTGAACGAACGTTCAGAACGCTTATCGGGGCGGGCGACGTGAATCGACCGAAACCCGTGCGAACTCCTTCAGTTCCCGTCGTCGTCTGTCTGCTCCTCGTCGTCGGAGGGGTCGCGGGCGTCGCCGCGCCCGCCGCCGCCGACGCGTTCGTCACGATGACCACCGACGTTTCCACGGAGGATCCGGTCCCCGACGAGGCGTTCACGGTTACGACGACGCTCACGAACGACGACGACAGCGACGACACGTACCGAATCACCGACCTCTCGGTCGCGGAGGTCTCCGACCGCAACTACGACGAGGACGACGAGGAGTTGGCGGTTCTCGACGTCTCGGACCCGCTCGAACCGGGCTCCGAGCGGACCTACGACTTCTCGGTCACGCTCGAGGACGCCGGCGAGCAGACCGTCTACGTCCACGCGACGCTGCTCAACTCCCGCGGCGACCGCAAGCACATCGTCCAGCCGGTGACCGTCGACGTCGACCGACCCGACCCGCAGCTCGAACTCGACGTGAGCGACGCCGTCGTCGGTGCCGAGCGGACAGTGAACGTCACCGTCGCCAACGGGCTCAACGCTTCCATCAGCCAGATCGACGTGCGGGTCGTCTCCTCCTCGGACGCGCTGGCGTTCCGAACGACCGGCCGCGTTCGCTCGACGCTGGCCGGGGCTGACACCGCCGCGTTCACGTTCCCGGTGAAGGCGACCGAGGCGGGCCAGTTCCCCGTCGAGGTGACGCTCGCGTACTCCCTCGAGGGCGACCGTCGAACCGTCACCCGGACGTTCGACGCCGACTTCTCCGAGCCGCAGAACCCCGGCGAGATCCGACTCACCGGAGTGAGCGTGACGCGCGGTCCGGACGGCGTGCTCCAGATCGCCGGGAGCGCGGCCAACGTCGGCAGCACCGACGTGGAGAGCGTCCTCGTCAGCGTCGTCGACGGCGACGGGATCCGGGCCGCCGACCCGCAGCCCGACTACTTCGTCGGCGGCGTGGAGGGAAGCGACTTCGCCTCCTTCGATCTCAACGCCGAGTTGACCGGCGATCGAACCACGGTACCCGTCCGCGTCGAGTACGTCGTCGACGACGTCCGACGCTCGTACACGACCGACGTGCGTGTGAGCCAGTCCGCGCTCGCGACGCCGACGCCCGAACCGCAGGGCGGCCCGCTCGGGGGCCTCCCGCTGCTCCCGACCGTGCTCGCCGTGCTCGTCGTCGTGTTCGGGGGAGCGCTCGTGCTCCGCCGGTGATGGCGGGATCCGAGGACATGGGCGCCGACGATACGGACGCTGACGAGGGGACGACCCGTCCGGTCATCGCCGGCCACGACGTGGTGAAAGAGTACGTCACCGGCGGCGAGACGGTGCGCGCGCTGCGCGGCATCGACTTCCGGGTCGACCCCGGCGAGTTCGTCGCGATCGTCGGCCCCTCCGGGTCGGGCAAGTCCACCCTCCTGAACATGCTCGGCCTGCTCGACGTGCCGACGAGCGGACTCGTCGAGTTGAACGGGGTCGACGTGGAGACGTTCGGCGACGCCGAGCGCACCCGCAAGCGCAAGGAGACGATCGGCTTCGTCTTCCAGAGCTTCCACCTCATCCCGACGCTGACGGCCGTGGAGAACGTCGAGGTACCCCGGCTGCTCGACCGCACGCCCCGGAAGACCCGCGAGACCGCCACCGACCTCCTCGAACGGATGGGGCTGGGCGACCGAGTCGCCCACTACCCCGACGAGCTGTCCGGCGGGCAGAAACAGCGCGTCGCCATCGCCCGAGCGCTCGTGAACGAGCCGCGACTCCTCCTCGCGGACGAGCCGACCGGGAACCTCGACCGGGACACGGGCGACCAGATCCTCGCCGAGTTCGACGCGATCACCGACGAGGGCGTCGCCGTCGTCACCGTCACCCACGACGATTACGTCGCACAGTCCGCCGACCGCGTCGTCAACCTCATCGACGGCACCGTCCGCGAGGACGAGGAGGCGGTCACCGGATGAACCCCCTCGACCGCCTGTGGGGGTCGTTCCCGGCGTTTCTCATGGCGCGCCGAAACGTCGCGCGGGCGAAGACGCGCTCGGCGCTGGCGGTCGCGGTCATCCTCATCGGCGTCGTCGCCATCGGCGCCATCGGCGCCGGCGGCGTCGCCTTCCAGGCGTCGCAGTTCGAGACGCTCGGCTCCATCGGCGCCGACGTCCAGGTGTTCGCCGGCGAGGACAACGAGAACGGCTATCTCACCGCCGCCGACGTGGGACGGATCGACCGCGTCAGCGGGCAAGCCGAGATCGTCCCCCTGAAACAGGAGAGCGCCGACGTGGTCCGGGGCGGCTCGACCGCCGGGAGCGCGACGCTGTACGGCGTCGAGGAGCCGTCCGCGCTGTACGAGGTGCGCGAGGGATCGATCCCGGCCAACTGGCGCAAGGGCGTACTCGTCGGGTCGACGCTCGCCGACCGGTACGACCTCCGGCCCGGATCGAAGGTGACGCTCCGGCGGACGGTCACCGAGGACGGGGAGACCGTCCGCCGGACCGAGGAGTACCGCGTGACGGCCGTGCTCGCGCAGGGCGGACAGGCCGACATCGCCAACCCCAACGAGGCGTTCGTGCTCCCGCCCGGCGAGTTCGACGACGACGCCTTCGCGCAGGTGATCGTCCGCTCCGAGGACGCCACGGCGGCCAACGAGACGGCGATGGAGATCAAGCGGACGTTCAACGGCCGCCGCGAGCTGGTCTCCGTCTTCGAGCGCGGCGACATCGCCGAACAGATCGACGAGGCGTTCCGGCTGATCAACCTCTTCCTCGTCGGCATCGGCGCCATCTCCCTGGTCGTCGCGGGCGTCTCCATCGCCAACGTGATGCTCATGTCGGCGATCGAGCGCCGCGAGGAGATCGGCGTGTTGCGCGCGGTCGGCTACCAGAAGCTCGACATCGTCCGGATCATGCTCGCGGAGGCGACGCTGCTGGGCGTCGTCGGGTCGCTGCTCGGCGGCGCGGTCACGCTCGGGGTCGTCGCGGTGATCAACGACGCCCTGTTGGGAGACCCGTTCGCCTTCCCCGCGGGGTCGCTCCAGTACGTCGCAGCGGGGATGGTGTTCGGCGTGATCGCGAGTCTGCTCGCGGGGATCTATCCCGCGTGGACAGCCGCCCGCGAGCGGCCCGTGGAGGCGCTGCGTGGCTGACCTTCTCGGGGGACTGTCGCGTCCCGTCCGTCGGCGGTTCCGCCGGCTTCGGGGAGTTCATTACCGGTCGTCTGTGAGAGGGGGCGAGGGATGAGCGACGGCACCAACGGCGGACCCGAGGCGGGCGACGCGGACGACGCGAGCGACGCGGGTGATGAGCCGGACGTGGACACGCTCATCATGGATGCGACGTACCGCGCGCTGTGCGAGCACGGCTACGCCGAGTTGAGCGTCTCCCACATCGCCGCGGAGTTCGAGAAGAGCAAGTCGTTGCTGTACTACCACTACGACTCCAAGGACGATCTCATCGCGGGCTTCCTCCGGTTCGCGGGCGATCACTTCCTGGCGATGCTCGACGAGGCGGAGCGCGAGGCAGACACCCCGCTGGAACGGATCCACGCGTTCGTCGACATCTACCTCGGCGCCGAGGTGGACGACCTGATGGCCGAGGCCCAGCGCGCGATGATCGACCTCCGCGCGCAGGCGGTCTCGGAGCCCCGCTTTCGCGAGGAGTTCACGCGCATCGACGACCACCTGCGCGAGCGACTCGCGAGCGCGATCTCCGACGGCGTCGAGTCGGGGGCGATCGACGAGACGATCGACCCGGAGGAGGCGGCGACGTGGCTCCTGTCGACGCTTTCCGGCGCGATGCTCCAGCGGCACACCGCCGACTACGACGTGGTTACGCCCGTCCGGACGATGCTTCACGGCTACGTGGACGAGTTCGCCCGCGCGTCCTCCCACACCGATCACGGCGATCGGCCCGACGACGGAGCTGACGCGTCACGGGAGTGATCGGCGAGCACAGGCTTTTCACGCCGGCCGAAGTGTCATCGATCATGGCAGACGACTCGACCGCGGACTCGCCAGCGTCGAAGACCACTCGCAGCCTCTCGCGCCTCGGACGCGTGTTGTTCGGGCTCGGCCTCGCGTTGCAGGCCTCGGAGGACTTTCGCGACATGGAGGACTCGATCGAGTACGCCGAATCGGCGGGCGTTCCGGTCCCCGAACTCGCGGCCCCGTTCGCCTCGGGGATGATGCTGGTCGGCGGGCTCGGGGTCGCGCTCTGGCGGCTTCCCCGGGTCGCGACCGGCGCGGTCGTCACCTTCCTCGCGGTGGTGACGCCGACGATGCACGACTTCTGGAACGAGGAGGGCGACGCCAGCGGCGAGCGCCTCGCGTTCTTCGGCAACCTCGCGATGTTCGGCGCCGCGCTGGCGTTCCTGCGCGAGGCGTACCGGTCGTAGCCCTCGATCGGGATAGTTCGGCGAGCCGCCCTCGCCGCCGTCAGTTGCTTTCGGATTTCCTGTCGAATAAAAATCAACAACGATTAAGATGTTTCTCAGTCACCCGCCGGTGACGATGACGAAGGCACTCAAGGCGTCCGGATTTCTCGGATTGGCGGTGATGATGGCGGTCGGGCTCCACCAGTTCGTCATACTGTCGGGTGGATCGGCCGTTCCGCCGTGGATGATCGGCGGCCACGCCCACCTCGGCGTGTTGTCGATCCTCGCGGTCGTGATGGGGTTCGCGGTGCCAGCGATAGGCGTGGTCGGCCGGCTTCGGACCGCGGTCACCGGGCTGTTCATCGCCGGGCAGTGGGGGATCCCGGGGATAGTCTGGCTCGGTGAGGGCTTCGGCCTCACGTTCCTCATGCCGACCGGGTTCCTCTGGGGCGGCGCGCTCATCGCGTCGATGCTCATCATGCTGTACAAGACGGTGACCGGCTCGGACACCGCGGGAAGCGGACGGACGGGCGTCGCGCCGGCGGACGACTGAGCGGCGGTCTCGTTCTCCCGGTCGGGGAGCCCGCCCTCGCTCGCTACACGTCGCGGCGGGCGAACAGCGCCGTCGCGGCGAACAGGAACAGCGTCGTCACGCCCAGCAGCACCGCGACCGAGTCGAGGGCGTACTCGCCGCGAACGAGAACCGCGGTCGGATCGAGATATCGCGCGGGCGCGAGCGCGCCGACCCACTCGTAGTCGCTGCCGGTGACGACCGCCTCCACGATCCACGTGGCGAACACGGCGCCGAGGGCGACCCGCCCGGCGGTCCGTCCGCCGTCGACGGCGACGCCGAGAAACAGGCCGGCGGCGCCCCACGCGAGGAGGTACGGCACCGACAGCGCGTGCAGCGCGAACAGCCGGGTCAGCGAGAGGGCGTCGCCCACCGCGATGGAGACGCCGTACAACGCCAGCGGGACGACACCGTTCACGACGGCGATCGGCACCAGCAGCGCGAGGAACGTCCCGACGAGGACGCTCGCGCGCGGCGTCGGCGCCGACAGCGTCGCGTCCAGCCGATCGGAGGCGACGCCGCCGGCGACACGGCCGGCGGCGACGTACGCGACGTACGCCGCGAGGCCGACGATCCACCCCAGCGTGTAGAACTCGGACGCGAGCAGGCCGGCGACGCTTCCGAGCGACTCCAGGCCGAACAGCGCGCGCAGCGCCGGCGGGAGCGCCTCGGTCAGCGCCTCGATGTCGACGCCCGCGGTGACCTGTGGACCGATCCAGACGTACAGCGACCCGAACAGCGACAGCGCCACGGCGGCGGCGACCGACGGCACGACCAGTCGCTCCGCCTCGTAGCGAGCGATCGTCAGCGTCGCGCTCGACGGCGCTCGGGGGTCGGTCGCGTCGCCGCCGCGTCGCCGCGCGGAGTCCGCGTCCGCCACGTCGTTCGTCACACGTCCACCTCCCGAAACCGGACGGTCGCCGCCGCGAGCAGGACGGCAGTCGCGCCCAGCAGTATCCCGGCTCCGGCGAGGTCGTACTCGCTCGCGGTGAGCACCGCGACCGGGTCGTAGTAGTGCGCCGGCGCGACCATCGCCAGCCAGTCGAGGTCGGTGCCGGTCACGGCGACGCTGACGACGTACGTGGCGGCGATCGCACCCGCTCCGGCCGCCTCGGCGACTCGTCGACTCCGCGCGAGCACCGAACACAGCGTCCCGACGGCGACACAACACAGGAGGTACGGCACCGACAGCGCGTGGACGGCGACCACGTCGGCGATCGGGAGCGGGTCATCGATCAGTACCGACCCGCCGTACACGACCGCGGCAACGACGACGTTCGCGAGCGCTACCGGGAGGAGGTGCGCGACGTACGTTTCAACGAGCAGTCGCGTCCGGGAGAGCGGCGCCGCGAGCACCAGATCGATCGTGCCGTCGTCGATCCGGCCCGAGAGGCTCCCGGCCGCCAGGTACGCGACGTACGTTCCCAGCCCGAACACCCAGCCGAACACGTACAGCTCCGCCGCGATGAACCCCGCGAGCGTCCCCATCTGCTCCAGCCCGAACGACTCGACGAGCGACGGCGGCAGCTGCTCGGCGTACGCCGTCAGGTCGACCTGTTCGAGCAGGCCGGGGGCGACGAGCAGCATCATCCCGCCGAAGGCCGCCAGCGACGCCGAGGCGACCACGGCGCCTGTAACCCGGCGCTCGCCCTCGTAGCGGGCGACCTCAAACATCGGTGGACTCCCTGGGACGTTCCCCCCGCTCGCCGTCACGTTCGCGTTCGGGCTCGCGGTCGTCGGCTGCGTGCTCGGCGCCGCGGTCGTCGGCGGCCTCGGTCGGTCGGCGGGTCGCCGTGCCCTTGCCCTGCCCCTCGTCGTAAAACCGCATGAACACCGCCTCCAGCGGCGCCTCCTCGATGGTGAGATCGAGCAGGTCGAACCCGCCGAGCCACTCGAGCAGCGGCTCGTACGCGCCCGTGTAGGTGAACGAGACGGTCGACGCGCCGTCGTCGGCCTCGGCGGCGGTCTCGGTCACCTCGACGCCGTGGGCGTCCGCGAGCGTCACGTCCTCGGGCGCGAGCGCAGTTGCGGCGTGGACGCGGACGGTCTTCCCGCTGCGTTCGAGCAGCGCCTCCACGTCCTCCAGGGCCGCCAGCCTGCCGTCTCGGATGATCCCCACGCGGTCGCACACCTTCCGGACCTCGCTCAGCACGTGCGAGGAGAAGAAGAACGTCGTCCCGCGGTCGCGCTCGTCGCGAACGAACCGGTGGAACTGCTCCTGTTTCAGCGGGTCCAAGCCGGTCGTCGGTTCGTCCATGATCACGAGGTCGGGATCGTGCATGAACGCGATCACGATCGCGAGCATCTGCCGGTTGCCCCGCGAGTACTCGCCGACGTTGCGGTCGAGCGGCGGGTCGAACAGGTCCAGCAACTCGTCGCTTCGGACGTCGCCCCGAAGGCCCGCGTGGTACTCGAGGATGCGCCGGCCGGTGACGCGGTCGTCGAACGACGGCTCGCTCGAGAGGAAGCCGACGTTCGCGCGGGCCCGTCGGAGCGCGTCCGCGTCGGTGATATCGGCGCCGAGTACCCGCGCGGTGCCCGCGGTCGGCGACTGAAAGCCCATGAGCGTCCTGATGGCGGTCGTCTTTCCCGCGCCGTTGGGACCGAGGAAGCCGAACACCTCGCCGGAGTCGACGGCGAACGAGAGGTCCTCGACGCCCCGAACGTCTCCGTAGTACTTCGTGAGTCCGTCGAGTTCGAGCGGGGGCATCTCTCCGTACACGTGGACCGCGATGGGGCATCAGTATTCCGTCGCTACCCGATACGACCGAACCACCGTCGTATTCGTCCGCCGTCGGCCGGTCTCGACTTCGCAACACTCATAACTCCCACCGACGTACACTCGATGCCGAGAGACGGACGCGGATCTGAACGGTATCAGTCCATTGGGGTAGCTGGCCAATCCTGTTGCCTTCTGGGGGCAACGACCCTGGTTCGAATCCAGGATGGACTACTTCTCTTCGCACGCTTCACGTAGAACTGTTTCCGGACGCAGTCCTGCCATTTCCACACGAAACAAGGGGGTCTAGCCTCCGATCCAGCGCTTGCTCTCCGCGGTCCGAGCGGCCTCATCAACGGGCCGCCGTCGGTCTCGCCCGTGCCGCCGTCGCTCCGGCGTCCCCGACCGATTTACGTTCCCGACGTCACGTCCGCGCATGGTTGCTCTCGATCCGCTCTCGCTCCCGGTCGTCGGGGCGGGTGTCATCCTCGTCTTACTCACGTGTTCGGCGTTCTTCTCCAGCAGCGAGATCGCGATATTCAGCGTCGAGCGTTACCGCGTCGGCGTGCTCGCTGAGGGGGGCGGAAACGGCGCCGTGCTGGAGGCGCTGCGGTCGGATCCCCATCGGCTGCTCGTGACGATCCTCGTCGGGAACAACGTCGTCAACATCGCCATGTCGTCGGTGGCGACGGCGATCCTCGTGGCGGCGCTCCCCGCCGGCGTTGCCGTGACGATATCGACGGTCCTCCTCACGGTGGTCGTCCTGGTGTTCGGGGAGATCGTCCCCAAGTCCTACGGCGTGGCGAACGCGGAGTCGTGGGCGCTGAAGACGGCGCCAACGGTCCGGCGGTTCCAGCGAGTCGCCGCCCCGGTGGTCACGGCGTTCGACCTCGTGACGCGCCGGCTGAGCGCGGCCGTCGGCGGCGAATCGACGATCGAGGCGCCGTACGTCACCCGCGACGAGTTGACGGCCTTGGTCCGCTCGGCGGAGCGCGGCGGCGAGATCGACGCCGACGAGCGCGAGATGGTGGAGTCGGTGCTGGGGCTCCACGAGATCACCGCCGGCGACGTGATGGTTCCCCGCGAGAACGTCGTCGCCGTCGACGTGACCACCTCGATCCGCGACGCGGCGACGGTGGCGGCCGACGAGCGGGTGACCCGCCTTCCGGTGTTCGACGGGTCGCTGGACGACGCCCGCGGGATCGTCGACCTCCGCGATCTGGAGCGGACGCTCGCGCTGGACGAGTCGGTTCCCGTCGATCGGCTCGCGACGCCGACGCTGTCGGTCCCAGCCACCGAGCCGATCGACATCCTCCTGGAGCGGATGCAAGACGAGCGCGTCCGGATGGCGCTCGTCGTCGACGACGCGGGCGCGGTCGTCGGGCTCGTGACGGTGCAGGACGTGTTGGAGGAGGTCGTCGGCGACCTGTTCGACGTGGGGAGCGAGGCGAGCATCCGGGCGGTCGCCGACGGCGTGATGGTCCGCGGCGACGTGTTCCTCGACCGCCTCGACGCCGTCTTCGGGACGACGCTCTCGGCCGACGCGCCCGCGGACGCGGGGACGCTCGCCGGCTACGTGTACCACCGGCTCGGGCGCGTCCCTCGCTCGGGCGAGCGGGTCGACCTCGACGGGATCGCCGTGACGATCGAACAGATCGACGGCGAGCGCGTCCGACGGATGTTCGTCGAGCGGACCGAGTCGACGGGGTCCCCGTCTGTCGGCGAGGGGCGTCCGGAATAGCCTTACTCCCGGTCACGGACACACGAGCACATGTCGCTCCTCCAGGGGACGACGGTCGCGATCGCCGTCGACCTCGGACTCGTGGCGGCGGCCGTCGGCGGTCTGTGGGTCGGGGCGAACTGGTTCGTCGCCGGGGCGACGAGGTTGGCCCGCCGCCTCGGTCTCTCGGGGCTGGTGATCGGGCTCACGGTCGTGGCGTTCGGAACGTCGGCGCCCGAGTTCGCGGTCACGGTCGACGCGGCGGTCGCGGGCAACCCGGACATCTCGGTCGCGAACGTCGTCGGGTCGAACGTCGTCAACCTCGGGTTCGTCCTCGGCGGCGCGGCGCTCGTCCGGGCGCTGCCGACCTCCCGGGACCTGGTGTGGCGCGATTCGCTCGTCCTCGTGGGCGTCACCACGCTCGTCCTCGGGCTGCTGTGGGACCTCCGGCTCGGCCGGTCCGAGGGGCTGCTCCTGCTCGGCCTCCTCGTCGGCTACCTCGCCGTGCTCGTTCGGTCCGGGTCCGCGGGCGTGGCCGTGGACACGGACCGGATCGAGCCGTTCGAGTCGGTGGACGTCGCTCGGCTCGTCGGCGGGCTGGGAGTCGTCGTCGGATCCGCCCATCTGCTCGTCGCCTCGGCGGCCGGCCTCGCCGGGGCGGCGGGAGTCTCCGACTGGGTCGTCGGCGCGACGGTCGTCGCGCTGGGCACGTCGGCCCCGGAGTTCGTCACCTCCGTCGCGGCCGCACGCCGGGGGCGCGCGGGACTGTCCGCCGGGAACCTCGTCGGGAGCTGCGTGTTCAACTTCCTGGGGGTTCTCGGCGTCGCCGCCCTCGTCGCCCCACTACCCGTGAGCCCCGCGGCCGTCTCGGGAACGACGTGGCTCCTCGCGACGGTCGTCCTCGTCGCCGTGCTCTTCGGCACGCGTCGCGTGCTCTCGCGGCCCGAGGGAGCGCTCTTGATCGCGGTGAACGCCGTCAACTGGATCGTCGACTTCCTTCGGTAGCTTCGGCCGGATCGGGGGGCTCGCGCGATCCGGCCGCTCGGCCGGGTTGCCGACCGGCTACTTCCGCACGTCCAGCAGCGCGACGCGCTCGTGGATCACGTCAGGAAGCGTCCCCGCCGTCGCCGCCAACTCGGCGTCGTCGACGCCGAAGTACGCCCGCACGAGCGACTCGTCGTAGTCGCCGAGCGTATCGGCCGGCGCCACCAACTCGCGGACGGCCGACGCCGCCGCGGCCTCGTCACCGTGGCCGCCAGTTCCCTCCTCGGAGGCGACGAGCACGACGACGGAGCGCTCGCCCTCGGAGACGCCGAGCGTGAGCGCGCGGTCGATCTGTCGCCTGCCGGCGGCGTACAGCATGACCTCGACGCCGCGGTCGCGGGCGACGTTCTCGCCGCGGTCGATGGCGCGGTCGGCCAACTCGAGCGCCCGTTCCAGCTGCGTGCGGTCGACGACGTAGCGGGCGTCGAGCGCCTGGACGGTGCAGCCGGTCTCCTCGCCGACCTCGGTCAGCTCACCGAGGAAGGCGTCGAGGTCGCCGATGGTCGCGGTCCCCTCGACGAGTCTCACGAGAAATCACCGAAGGTCGCCTGCCCGCTTCCGTCGTCGTCCGCGTCGCTTCCGGCGGTCGCCGCGGCGGACGCGGTCGCGTCCTTCTCGACGCCGTCCATGGAGGGGTCCTGCCGGCCGACCGCCTGCAGGACGTTCTCCGCGGTCTTTTCTCTTCCCCTGAGCGCGCCGAGCACGACCGACTTCTCCGCCTCGCGCAGCTCCGCGCGGGTCTCGACGCCCGCCTCGAACAGCCGCCGGGCGCGCTTGCGGCCGACGCCGCGCACGCCCGCCAGATCGAGCAGTTCCTCGCCCACGCCGTACTCCACGCGCTTTTTCGCCTCGCGGATGTCGAGCACCACGTCGAGGTCGAGTTCGTTCGCCAGCTGCTCCGCGGCGCCGAGGAGCCACTCGGCGGTGTCGACCTTTCCGCGGATGTCGCCGGGGCCGACGCCGTAGCGCTCGGTGATGGCGTCCTCGTCCAGCTCGCTGGCCCAGTCCTCCAGCAGGCGCGCGGTCTTGAGCGCCGCCAGCCAGTCCTCCCACGCCACGTCCTCGAACTCCGAGGGCGCGTGCCCGAGGAACTCCGCCTCGCGCTCGTAGAACTCCTCCTCGTACGTCTCGCGGTCGCCCGACTTCAGGTACAGCTGGTACATGTCGGGCGTCCGCGCGACGAGGTGGTACAGGCCGAGCGGGGTGATCGTCGGAGCGTCGGCGGCGCCGTCGGCGTCCTCCACACCGTCGCGTTCGGTCGCCCCGTCGTCGGGTCCGTCGCCGTCGTCCGCGACCAGGTCGTTTCCGGTGACGAACCCGGCATCGGCGGCGTTTTCGGGGACCTCGGCGTCGCCGGCGGGCGGATTCCGAGGAGCCGTCGTCGCGGACGCGTCGGCCGTGCCGCTCGCGCGCTCGACGCCCTCGCGGAGCCCGTCGACGATCTCGGCGGCCGACATCGGGTCGAGGTAGAGCCGGGAGACGGTGTGGCCGATGCCAGTCGCGGTGAGCGTCCCGTCCTCGCGTTCGAGGAAGTCGTTGACCGCGAGGTACTCGAGCACGCGATCGGTGACCTCCGCGAGGCGCGCGTCGTCGCCCGTCTGGCTCGCGTACAGGGTGCGATCGAGGAACTCCAGCAGACCCTCGCGCGTCGTCGCGAACCCGGAGGCAACGGTCGCGAGGACGTGCGTACGGAGGGCGGGCTCCGCGGCGAGCTTCGAGCGAACCTCCTCCGGTTCGGCCCAGACGTAGCGCTCGAACAGTTCGTCCATGGTGTCGCGGTCCCTCGCCAGCAGGACGGCCTCGCCGTACGGGTCGAGCCCCGGTCGCCCCGCGCGACCCATCATCTGGTGGATCTCCAGCGTGTCGAGCGGCTGCATCCCGCCGAACTCGCCGTCGTAGCGCTTCCAGTCCCGGACGACCACCCGCCGCGCGGGCGTGTTGACGCCGGCGGCGAGGGTGGGCGTCGCGCTGATGCACTTCACGAGTCGGTCGCGGAAGGCGTCCTCGACGAGCGAGCGCTGCGTCGCCGACAGCCCCGCGTGGTGGAAGGCCGCCCCGTTACGGACGCAGTCGGCGAGGTCGTCGGAGGTGTCGGTGTCGGAGTCGTCGCGGATGTCGCCGGCGAGCTCCGCGAGCTCGGCCTGCTCGGCGGGATCGAGTCGACTCGCGGTCACGTCCGCGAGCCGCTTCGCCGCGCCCTCGGCGTTGCGCCGGGAGTTGACGAACACGAGCGAGGAGCCGCGCTGGCCGTCGACCTCCTCGTCCAAGGCGTCGGCGACGAGCGCCGCGGTGGGCTTCTGTCCCTTCCCGACGGGCACCTCGCGCTGGCTTCCGTCGTCGAAGTTGATCGCGTTGCCGTAGTGGACGCCCATCTTCAGGTCGATGGGGCGCCAGTCGGACTCGACGAGCGCGGCGTCGAGCCAGTCGGCCACCTCGGCGGCGTTGCCGACCGTCGCCGAGAGCGCGACGACCTGCAGGTCTCGGTTGATCTTCCGGAGCTTCGCGAGCGTCACTTCGAGGGTGGGGCCCCGTCCCGAGTCGTCGACGAGGTGGACCTCGTCGGCGACGACGCACGTGAGATCGTTCACCCACGGCGCGCCGTTGCGGATGAGCGAGTCCACCTTCTCGCTCGTCGCGACGATGACGTCGCGGCTCGCGAGCCACTCGCCGTCGGACTGGTAGTTGCCGGTGGAGACGCCCACGTCGACGCCGAACTCCTCCCAGCGCTCGAACTCGGTCTTCTTCTCGCTGGCGAGCGCGCGCAGCGGGACGATGTACAGCGCCTTCCCGCCGCGTGCGACCGACGAGAGCATCGCCAGTTCCGCGATGAGCGTCTTCCCCGAGGCCGTCGGCACGGAGGCGACGACGCTCTCGCCGTCGGCGACGCCCTTCTCGATGGCGTCGGTCTGGGGCGGATAGAACTCCTCGATCCCCTCCGCCTCCAGCGCCTCGGGAACGCCGTCGGGCAGGGTCGAGAGATCGGAGGGTCTCATTACCCGAGGTAGCGGGGTTCTCGGGTTTAACTTGTCGGAGAAGTCGTCGGGGGCGTGGGACGTGACGGGGTCGGGGCGCTACGGTTCGTGGACGTGCCCGCACTCCGGGCACTTGACCTCCTCGCCGCGCACCTCCGCGCTGGCCTCGCGCACGTCGCGCATCACCGACGAGATCTTGTCCTCGGCGGCCAGTTCCTCCTCGACGGTCAGGTCCGCCCCCTCGACCTCCAGGAGGAACTTCGCGACCTCCGTCGACTCGTACATCACGTCGTCCAGATCCTCGGCGGTGAAGAAGCCCGACATCGCGCCGTAGAGGAACGTCGCGCCCGCCTTGCGCACCTTCTCCTCGAAGGAGGCGCGCGCCTGGTTCACCGCCTGCGGGGTGTACGTGTCCGTCATGAACGGCACCAGTCGAGGCAGGTTCTCGCCGATCTTCGTCATCTCGACGCCCGTCTCCGTCCGGAAGTCCGCACACAGCCGCGCGATCGCCCACTCGCGCGCCGTCACGTAGGTGCGGTCACGGAGGAACTCGTTGACGCGGTCGTACTCCGCGCGCTCCATCTTCTGGAAGCGGTTGTACTTCGCCACGTCGTCGGGCACGTCGTCGGCCGTCTCCTCGGAGCCGTCGACCGCGTCGTCGCCGACGTCCGGCCCGGGAACCGACCCCGACGCGTCGTCGTCGACCGCTCGGTCGGTGTCCGTCGCGGTCGCCCCGCTCGCCGCGCTCGCCTCGTCCGTCGCCGCCTCGCCGTCCGGGGATGCGCCGCCGACCTCTCCGCCGGCGCCCTCGCCGCCGTCGGTGGCCCGCTCGTCGTCACCGCCGGCGGCGTCGGTCGCGTCGGCGCCGCCAGCCTCGTTCCCCGTGTCGTCGGTCATGGCGCCTCGTAGCCGAGCGAGTGTGAAAAACCCGTCCCCCGCGCGTCCGACGGTCGGCGGACGACTCGGCGGACCGACGTCGGAGTCGGCGGCACGCTTTTGTCCGGGCCTCCCGACCGTCGGCGCATGAAGGTACTGCTGGGTATCGGCGGAAGCGACGACTCCCTCCGGGCGCTCGAGGACACCGTCGAGCGCGCGAAGGCCGCCGGCGACGACCTCACGGTCGCGGTCGTCGAGAACCCCCGGTCCGAGCGCTCGCCCGAGGAGGTCGACGACCGCGTTCGAACGGTGCTCGCGGACGCGGGCATCGACGCCGCCGTCCGCCACGTCGAAGGCAACGCGGGCAGCCAACTCGTCGCGATCGCCGAGGAGGAGGACTTCGACATGATCGCCATCGGCGGCGGCGAGACCAGCCCGATGGGGAAGATCAACCTCGGTAGCATCGCGCAGTTCGTCCTGCTGAACTCCCACGTCTCGGTGAAACTGGTCCGATGAGCGGCGACCGCGTCTACCCCGACGAATCCGCCGGCCCGTTCGAGGCGCCGCCGCTGTCGTTCGTCGACGGCGAGGATCGCGACATCGAGATCCGACCGTACCCCGACGACGCCGACGGCGAGTCCGGCGAGGACGAGTTCGAGGCGCTCGTGGAGATGTACACCGCGTTCGATCCGGCCGACCGCGCACAGGGGATACCCCCGGGACGGGAGTCGGACGTGCGCTCGTGGCTGGAGACGATCCTCGGCGACGACGGCTACAACGTCGTCGCGTGGGACGGCGACACCGTCGCGGGCCACGCCACGCTCGTCCCCGACGGCGACGCCTACGAGCTGGCCATCTTCGTGCTTCAGGCGTACCAGGGCGCCGGCATCGGCACGCACCTGATGAAGGGATTACTGGGGTACGGTGCGGCCAACGGCGTCGACAAGGTGTGGCTCACCGTCGAGCGGTGGAACCGCGCGGCGGTCGGCCTCTACAAGAAGGTCGGCTTCGAGACGAGCGACGCCGAGTCGTTCGAGCTGGAGATGACGGCGCTACTGGCGGATCCGGCGTAGCGGTCCACGCCGCCCGTCGCTTCCGGCTTTCCGGCCGTGCGTCTGGTGCCGTGTTCCTCCGCGTTTGGTCACACCGACAGCACGGGCTGGCTCGCGTACAGCAGCACGTACTCGGCGGCCTTCTCCAGCACCTCCCCGGGCTCGCCGGTGAGCGGCTCGCGCGGGATGACGATGAAGTCGGCGTCGATGTCCTCGGCGGTGTCGAGGATGACCGACCCGGGGTGGGTGGTCTTGCGCTTCGTCGAGAAGCCGTACGCGATCGACGATGACACCTCCACGCCCTCCGTGTGGGCGAGATCGCGAACCGTGTCGGTGAACGCCTCGGTGTCCTCGGCGACCTCGGACTGGTCGACAACGTCCTCCTCGATCGCGCGGACGACTTCCTCGCCGAGCACGTACACGGCGTGGACCTGCGCGTCGTACCGCTTGGCGACGGCGACGGCGTACTCGACGGCCGTCAGTGACTCGTCGCTCCCGTCCACTGGGACCAGCACGCGTTCGACGGTCAGGCTCATACGGATTCCTGCGGCGGATGGCGTGAAAGGTGTTCCCCTCGCGTACGTCGCGATCGCTCGCCGTCCGCGGGTTCGGACGGCGAGCGGCCCGACAGCCTACTCCAGCGCCGACAGCGAGAACTCGAAGGCGGCGACGGGCACCTCCATGTCCCGATCGACCAGCACCTCGGGGTGGAGTTCGCCGACGACGCCGACGGCGTCGCCGCCGATCACGACCTCGGCGACGCGGCCGTCGAGGAAGCTGGGATGCTCTGCCGCGGGCGTCTCCAGCTCCGCGTCGAAGTCGTCGCAGACCGCTTGGAGTCGCGCTTTCGCGTCCTCGTAGGTGGCGTCGGTGCGCGCGAGCACCCCGGCGACCCGGTGGTCCTCTGCGACGCGGGTGTTCACGTCGTCGTCGCGGTGGGCGACGAAGCCGACCTCCGCGAGGTCCTGCGGGTAGCTCCGGTGGGTGTTGTTCTCCAACACCTGCACCAGCGAGGGGAGCGCCCACGTCCGCAGTTGGGTGTAGTCCTCGCTGTAGGGGCTGGTTATCTCCGCGCGGGGCTCGGCGCCCAGCGGCGCGTCCGACAGGTCCGTGCCCGCCTCGCGCTCGTCGAGGCGCATCCGGTCGTAGTTCTCCTCGGCGGCGGTCATGTGGAAGTTCAGCATGTCCTCGAAGCCGAGCCCGATGAGGCTCGCTCGAACCGCCCGTTCGAGCCGCGAGCGCTCGTGGCGCCCGCCGATGGTCCCGATGTCGGGGTACGTCGGCTCCAACTCGTTGAAGCCGTACGCGCGTCCCACGTCGTCGATCAGGTCCAGCGGATGGAGCACGTCGACGCGGTACGGCGGGATCTCCACGTCGTAGACGGTCTCCTCCTCGCCGAGCGAGTAGGCGACGTCGAGCCCCGACCGCTCGAACAGGTCGACGACCTCGTCGCGCTCCAGCTCGATCCCGAGCATCGTCTCGATGCGGGCGTGCGTGACGGACTTCTCGTCGGTGTCGAGGTCCGGCCGGAGCAGTTCCGGGCCGTACTCGTCCGGGTACGCGGCGCCGTCCCGATAGTTGACCTGCACCTCCTCGACGGTGCCGCCGCGCGCCGAGAGGGCGTAACAGAGGATGACGCACATCTTGTCGATGGTCCACTGGTCGGTGCCGGTCAGCTCGATGAACAGATCACGAGAGTCGGTGTCGACCTCCGTGCGCTTCCCGTTGATCACCGGCGGGAACGAGAACAGCCCCAGCTCGTCGTAGATCGCCGGGTAGCGGTCCAAGTCCTCGACGAGGTCGGCGTATTTCTCGCCCGTGTCGTGCTCGGCCAGCACCTCCGCGGGCGTCAGCTCCGCGTTCGCGTCCAGCGGGACGAACCGGTCGCCCTCGGGGTCGACGCCGCGGTAGGTGATCGTCTTCTCGGTCGCGCCGAGGTCCGCGGTGGCGGCGTCGATGGTGCCGGAGGGCTCGCTCTCCTCGGTGAGCGCCTGCCCCTTCAGCATCGTGAGGTCGTGGACGCCGATCGCACCCTTCGCCCGGCCGCGTCCCATCGTCGCGTGGAGCTTCTCCTGCAGTTGGATCAGCGACTCCAGCCCGGACTCGCCGAGTTCGACGCCGCGGACGACCGCGCCAGTGACGTACGGCCGCTCGTCCGGAACCGAGGGGTCGACCTCGATGGTCCAACCGGCGTCGTTCGTGTTCGGGACGTACACGCCGCGGTCGGCGCCGTACTGGTAGCGCAGCGATCGCGCCACCCCCTCGACGGAGAGCCGATCGAGGCGGTCCGGCCCGAACTCGAACTGGAGCAGGCCGTCCTCGGTGTCGCCCTCGTACTCCAACCCGAGCGCGAACAGGTCCGACTTGAACTCCTCGTTCGTCTTGTCCGCCTCGCCGGTCAGTCCACGCAACTCGTCCGTGTCGATGTCGACGACTGGCATCAGTAGGTCACCTCCGCGTTCCGCAGGAACTCGAGGTCGGCAAGGGTGCCGTGCAAATCGCGGATGTCCTCGGCACCGGTCGTGAGCATGGCGAGGCGCTCCAGCGCGAGCCCCCACGCCATCACGTCACACTCGATCCCGAGCGGTTCGAGCACCTCGTCGCGGAACATGCCCGAGTTCCCGATCTCGATCTCCTCGCCCGTCTCGGGGTGCTCGCCGAACAGCTCGAAGCTCGGCTCCGTGTAGGGGTTGTAGTGCGGCTTGAACCGGATCTCCTCGATGCCGAACTGTCGATAGAACTCCTCGAAGGTGCCCATCAGGTCGCGCACCGAGAGGTTCTCGGCCATCACCCACCCCTCGATCTGGTAGAACTCCAGCAGGTGGGTGGCGTCGAGCGTGTCGTTGCGGTACGCCTTCTGCACCGAGAAGTACCGCTGGGGCGGCTCCAGGTCGGCGTCCGCGTACCCCGAGAGGTAGCGCATCGACAGCGACGTGGTGTGTCCGCGCAGCGCGATCGCCCGCGCGAAGTCCTCCGACCACGGCGAGTGGTAGCCGTCCCCGTCCTCGCCGACGCCGTCGCGGTGGGCGCCCTCGACGCGGTCGACCAGTCCCTCGGGGAGGTCGGCCACCGGCGGCACGTCCAGCGCGAAGCGGTCCCAGTGGGTCCGCGCCGGGTGGTCCTGCGGCATGAACAGGCAGTCGTTGATCCAGAAGTCGGCGTCGGCGTGCGGGCCGTCCATCTCTTGGAAGCCCATCCCGACGAGCACGTCCTTCACGCGTTCGGACATGCCGCGGAGGACGTGCTCGCGGCCGCCCTCGACGGCCGGCGCGTCGGCCTCGACGTTGTACTCGGCGAACTCGACGTCCGTCCACTCGCCGCTGGTCAGGAGTTCGGGCGTGAGTCGATCGACCGTCTCGGCGGTCTCGACGCCCTCCATCAGGGCGGTGACGCCCTCGTCGGTGAGCGTGACCGAGCGGACCGTGCGCTCGTCGAGGTCGACGAGCCCCCGGCTCTCCAGTCGGTCGAGCACGCCGTCGTCGTCGACTGCCTCGCCCTCGGCGAGCGCCGAGAGCGCGGCGGCCTCGGTATCGGCGTCGGGATCGGCGTCCGCGTCCGCGGAGACCTCGCCGGAGTCGACGACGCCGTACCCCTTCCGTGCGTAGTTGGCGAGCGCGATGTCGACTTCGGGACCCTCCAGCCCGGCGGCGCCGATCGCCTCGCCCATCCCCACGTCGCCGCCGGCGTCGCGGGCGGCGCGGAACAGGCGGATCTCGGGCAGGCCCTCGCCGCGGTACGTCTCGCCCTCGTCGGTGAGCGTCGCCGACTCCTCGACGCGCTCCTCGACGGCGACGAGCCCCTCGTCGCGGAGGTCGAAGGCGGCGCGGGTCACCGTCTCGGGCTTCAGGTCCGTCTCGTCTGCGAGCTGTTCGATCGTCTTCGCGTCGGTCGCGCTGGCGGCCTCCAGCAACGCGACCTGCGCCTGTGGGAGTCGCATTCGGTTGTGTGCGTGTCGGTGTGGTCGGTGGTTAGTCGTGTCGTTCCGGTGCGCACCGTTCGGGTGGGAACCGGTCGATACCCGCGTGCGGCGACCCGCGTCGGTTTCACGCGGCGGCGACCTCGCGGCCGCCGCGGCGCTCCGCCGGGGTCAGCGACGCGGGAAGAAGAAGCCGGACCCGTCCCCGTCGGTGGTTGGGTGCGGTACCTGCCTCGTCGCGGCGGGTCCGGTCGCCATATCGGAGTGGGGTGTCGCCGCCGGCAAAAGCGTTCGGTCGACGCGCCCCTCGCTGTCGGCTGCTACCTCACGTCGCAGCGGGTCTTATCGTTCCAGCAGTCGTACGGATGCCATGAACTCCGCCGCGACGAACACCCTGAAACACGCGGCCATCGGCGCGGCCGTCTCGCTCGTGACGTTCTTCCTGCCGTTCTCGCCGGTGATCGGCGGCGGCGTCGCCGGCTACCTCCACGGCTCGGACCGGACGGAGGGCGCGAAGGTCGGCGGGCTCTCGGGGCTGCTGGCGGCGGTCCCCGGCGCAGTGCTCGTCACTCTCGTCGCGTCGATCTTCGTCATCGTCGGGCCAGGCCAGCGCTCGGCCCTCCTCGTCGCGTTCGCGGTCTTCCTCGTCGCGCTGCTGTTCACCGTCGTCTACGGCGGGGTCCTCGGCGCCGCCGGCGGGTTCGTCGGCGCGGTACTCAACGAGGAGTTCGACGGTCCCGTCGGGACGGATCCTACCCGGCTCCGCGGTGACGCTCAAGGGTCCGACTCGGACCCCGACTCGGAGCTGACCGAGTTCGACGAACCGGTCGAGGAGTCGACGAGCACCTGATCGGCTGGGCGACGCCCGGTTCTCGGGCGCCCGCTCGTCCCCTCCTTCTCATTTCAGCCTTCTCACTCCATCTTTCTCGTTCGACCGCTCGCCCGCCTCGATACCCCGCTTCACGCGACGTTCCGTTCGATCCGGTCCTCGCCGCGCTCGAAGCGTCCCCTGTCGAGCCCCGACACGTCGACTGTCGACGACTCGCCGTCGAGCACCAGCTCCGCAACGGTCCGCGCGGTCGCCGGCGCGTGCTGGAAGCCGTGACCGGAGAACCCCGCGGCGGTGACGACGCCCGGTACGGACTCCTCGACGACGGCGTGGTGGTCGGGCGTCACCGCGTACAGGCCGGCCCACCCGCCCGCGAGGCGGCTCTCGGGGCCGAAGTAGTCGGCGACCTCGCCGACACGCTCGACGGCCTCGACGGCCCAGTCGGTGTCGGGCGTCTCGGAGAAACGGTCCGGGTCGGTTACGACCGGGTCGGTCTCCGCGAAGTGGCCGCCGACGAGCGCGCGTCCGTCGCGCTCGGGTCGGAAGTGTGCGGTCGTGTCCGCGTCGATGACGAGCGGGTCGGATTCGGGAACCGGGCGCTCTGGCTCGATGACGGCTGTCTGTCTGCGGTGGGGAACGATCGGAAGGTCGTAGCCCGCGGTCTCGGCGAGTCGCGGTGCCCACGCGCCGGCGGCGTTGACGGCGTCGTCGACCTCGACGGAGTCCTCGCTGTCGTCCGCCAACTCGACGCTGACGCCCGTCTCTCGTGGGTCCAGTCCAGCGACGGGCGTGTTCGTGCGGATCTCGACGCCCTCCTCGCGCGCCGCGCGGGCGTACCCTTGGAGCGCGAGGTGCGGGTCGGCGAAGCTGTCGTCCGGGCAGTACGTCCCCGCGACGAACTCGTCGGCGCGGAGGCCGGGACACAGGTCGGCGGCTTCCGCGGCGGAGACGAGGCGACTCTCGACGCCGTACTCGTTCTGCATCGCCACTTGCTCGGCGAAGGCGTCGGCGGTGTCGCCGTCGCGGGTGCAGAAGAGATAGCCCGTCCGTCGGCGGTCGATGTCGACGCCGAAGCGCTCCTCGAAGGCGTCCCACACGTCGATCGACGCGACCGAGAACTCGACGTTGATGCGGGTGGAGAACTGTGCGCGGATCCCGCCGAGCGCGCGGTCGGTGCTGCCGGCGCCGAGGCTCCCGCGCTCGAACAGGGTCACCTCGACGCCGCGGGCGGCGAGTTCGTACGCGCTCGCCACCCCGACGATCCCGCCGCCGACGACCGCGACGTGCATGGTCCGAACCCATGACACCGGATCACATGAACGTTGCCGCCGCCCCGGCCGGCGGGCGGTCCACTGAGGTACCGAAGCGCGAGGAAACACCGAAGTCCGCCGCCCGTGACCTGTCGGCCATGCACGTCCTCGATGACGACGCGGTCGCCTCGTTGCTCGCCCTCGACGACCTCCTCGGGGTCGTCGAGCGGGCGTTCCTGAAGCAGGGCCGCGACGAGGTCGAGCGCCCCGACCGGCCGCACTTCCCGGTCGGCGAAGGGCTCGACGACCGCGACGAGCCGGCGGGAACCGGGCTCGCGATGCCCGCGTACGTCCACGGCGACCCGGCGTACGCGACGAAGCTCGCGTCCGTCTTCCCCGGAAACGCCGCCGCCGATGTCGACCGGCCGACGGTGCAGGCGCAGGTGCTGCTCACGGACGCGGCGAACGGGGAGCCGCTCGCGCTGTTCGCCGGCGAGCGGATCACGAACGCCCGGACGGGCTGTATCGGGGGGATCGCGGCGCGGGAGTTATCCGCAGGACCGGGGCCGGTCGACCTCGCGGTCATCGGCGCGGGACAGCAGGCGCGTTGGCAGGCCCGTGCGATCGATGCGGCCCGCGGCATTGACGCCGTCCGGATCTACTCCCCGACGCCCGACTCGCGCGAGGGCTGTGCGGCGGACCTCCGACGCGAGGGGATCGCCGCCGAGGCGGTCGATTCGGCGGAGGCGGCCGTCCGCGACGCCGACGTGGTCGTCACGGCGACGACGAGCGAGACGCCGGTGTTCCCGGGCGAGGCGCTCGCCGACGGGACGCTGGTGGTCGCGGTCGGCGCGTACGAGGCCGGGATGTGCGAACTCGACCGCGCGACGTTCGAGCGGGCCGATCAAGTGTTCGCGGACGTGCCCGACGAAGTCGCCGCTATCGGCGACATCGTCGACAACGGCGTCGATCCCGCACGGTTGACGCCGCTGTCGGTCGTGTTCGAGGGCGACGCGGGACGGGAGTCGGCCGACGAGGTGATCGTCGTCGAGAGCGTCGGCTCGGCGGTGTTGGACACGGCGACCGCGAACTACCTGTGGAGCGAAGCGAGCGCGAAAGACGGGGTAGCGATCGCGTTCTGAGCGTGGATGCGAACGGCTGAGGGCTACCGAGCGGGAGTCTGCCGGCTACTCGCCGTCGCCGCTCTGGATCGTTGTGATGGTGAGTCCGTACGTCGTGCCACACCCCTCACACACTGCGACGGTGCTGACTTCCACGTCGCCGCCGCGGGTGAAGTCCGACACCTCTTCGCCGCACTCACACTCGAACGTATATTCCATCTTACGCGTTTAACTCACGACGTGTCAATACCTCTTTCGGTCGAGGTTCCGGATCTGATTCCTCGGGCGGGCGCGTTGCTCCCCCTCGAATCGCGGTCTCCTTCTGGTGACTCGCCCACAAACTCGCCGTCCACGAGACCGTCGGTTTCGTGAGCGCACAAATCGCGGGGCGATCTGTGAACGCTGTTTTACCGAGGGCTCACTCGCTTCGCTCGTTCGACCTCGCTACTCTGTTGGGCGGCTCGGCACGAAGACCTCGCCGCCGATCGACTGGGACGCTCGCGTTGCTCGCGTCCCGCTACTCCTCGTCGCCGGGGATCCCACGCCGCGAGCCGTCCACGTCGAGGTCGATGTCCAACTCCGCGAGCAGTTTCTCGGCCTCCTCGCGCTTCTCCTGGTGCTCGGCGAGGAACTCCTTCATCAACGTCGCCGCCTGCTCCTTGCAGTCGCCACAGAGGCGCTCGCCGCCGACGCACTCCTCGTACACCTCCTCGGCGAAGCCGTCGTCGTCGTTCGCGAGCAGGTACGCGTACAGCTCGTACACCGGGCACTCGTCGGCCTTACCGCCGAGTTCGCGCTGCTTTTCGGCCGTCTCGCGACCGCCGGTCGTCGCCGACTTCACCTTGTCGTACCCCTCCTCGGGGTCGTCGAGCAGCGAGATGTGGCTCGCCTCGATGGAGGAGGACATCTTCCCGCCCGTCAGGCCGGTCATGAACCGGTGGTAGATGGACGAGGGCGTGTAGAAGCCGAAGCCGCCGTTGTCGACCTCGACCTCGCGAGCCAGATCCTCGGCGCCCTCGCGGTCCAACTCGAAGGAGTCGATGTGGGCGTCGAAGACGCGTTTCTCGCCGGGCACCGCCTCGATCAACGCCTCGAAGGCGTCCTCGTCGGCGTTGCGGTCGAGGAAGCGCGTCCGGGGCCGAAGCGGCTCCATGCCGGCGTTCTCCAGCTTCTCGACGGCGCCCGCGCGGGCGGAGTCGAACTCGGCGTCAACGTCGGCCTCGGCGAGCCACGCGGCGGCGTCCTCACAGCGCGGCGTCTCGGGCTCGTCGGCCCACTCCTCGCGCCGGTCGTACGCCCGCCCGACGAGCACGCGCTCTGCGGCGTCGAACTCGGGACTTGCGAACGCCTCGGTCACCTTGAAGTAACGCGTCTTGCGCGCGATGTCTCGAGAGAATCGAACGTGCGGGTCCTGATCGGGACCGACCGGGATCACCGTCGGCTTCGGCTCCTCCAGTTGCGGATAGAGGATGTCCGCCATCTGGGTGACGACCGACTGCATGTGCGAGACGGACGTCTCCCCGCCGAAGCCGTAGATCGACTCGAACTCCGCGAAGCGCGCGTTCGATCCCAACTCGAACGCGAGGTCCTGCAGCCGACGGTTCGTCGACTGGCGGTACAGCTCCCCGTCCTCCGGATCGAACCCGAGCGCGAGCAGCGACAGGAGGTAGTCGCGGGCGTGCTCGTCGATCTCCTCCCACGTCAGCCCGCGGGCGGAGTGCGCTTCGAGGTCGGCGATGAGTCCGTACGTCTCGGCGCCCTGCTCTTGGTGGTAGATCAGCTCGTCGAACACGAGCTTGTGGCCGATGTGCGGGTCCCCGGTGGGCATGAATCCCGAGAGGGCGGCGGCGGGCTCGTCGTTCGCGAGCGCCCGGGCGACGGCGCCGTAGTCGCGGTGGCCGAAGATGACGCCCCGGCGCATGAGGTAGTGCGGCTCGGGCACCTCGTCGATGATCGCCTCGAACTCCTCGATGCCGAACTCCTCGAACAGTTCGCGGTAGTCGGCGACGGTCGCCGAGCCCCAGGGGTCGAGCGCGACACCGCCGTCGGTTCGCGCTCGCTGCTCCTCGCTGTCGGCTCCGTCGTGACCCCGTTCGGGGCCGGTGTCGTCGTCGCTCATGGGGTGAGTCGCTCGACCGTCAGGTAGTCGTTCGAGTCGTCGGCGGCGAGCGCAAAAACCATTCGCTTCCGCACGCCGCCGGCGAGGCGCACGTCCAGCGCGAGCTCCCGCGGATGGAAGCGATGGTCGGGTGTCACCACCCGCACGAGACACTCGGAGTGGGACAGCTCCGTCACGGACTCCACCGCGTCGTAGGTCCGGAAGTCGGCGCCGAACTTGTAGCCGGTCTTCGGGACGACGCCCCGGTCGCGAAGCTCACGGTACACCGAGAGGCGACGGTCGAACCGCTCGCCCTCCACCTCGCGGCCCCGCTCGATCACCGCGTCGGCATCGAGGTCGACGGCGCCGCGGGCCGCGAGATCCGCGGCTTCCAGCAGCGACAGCTGGAGCGCGTCCACGTCGGCGTCGTCGCGGCCGGAGACGGGCTGGCCGTAGAACGCCGACTCGTACAGCGCGGTCGGCGGCGACCAGCAGACGACGCGGTCGTCGAGCAGATCCGCATCCAGATCCGCGGGGAGGTCGTACTTGGTGCGGCCGTCGAAGCCGCCGCCGGCCTCGCAGCCGAAGTACGACACCTCGCTCTCCTCGTCGACGACTGCGAGCGTCCGTCCGACGAGGTCGGCGGTCGTCAGCTCCTCGCGCTCGCCGGCGACGCGGACGCGGTGGGCGACTGGCCCGCCGGGTTTCTCGCCGCGTTCGAACACGAGGATGTCGGCGTCGGCACCGCCGTCGCGGCCCGCGCCCTCGTCGGCTCCGCCCGTGCTCCCGGGCCATCCCTCACGAGCGGGCGCGAGGTAGAAGCCCCGCTCGCGGAGGTCGGCGTACACGAGGAACCGGGCGGCGAAGCCCGGTTCGCTCGCGACGCTGTCGCGGAAGAACGCCCGGAAGCTCTCCCCCGACACCGAGTCGAGGTCGCCGCGGTACAGCAGGTGCGCCGCCTCCACGCGCGCGAGGGTCACGTCCGGACCGTCGGCCCGTCCGTACCCCCGGGCGTCGTGGAAGCGCTGGCGGGCGTCGCCGCGGGCGCGGACGACGTCGCCGTCGAGTGTCGCGTTCATTGTGTGTACGGGTGGGTGGTCGCCGTATAGGGGCTGTGATCGTGTGTCTCGCCGTGTCACGACGTGTCGAAGCCGTCGCTGGCGCGGGTGTCCCGATCGCCGGTATCCCGTCGTCTCGGGTGTCGTCGCCGAGGGCGCGGTGACGAGATCGCGTCGCCGAAGCGGGCGGTCAGGGCTGTCGGTCCGGGTCGGCCGGCCGGTCCAGTTGGCAGGTGCCGTCGAGACAGCGCACCCCCGTCGCGGTCTCGAAGCGCGGGAGGCCGCAGGTACACTCGCCGGCGAACACGCCCGCGGGCACCGAGAACGCCGTCTCGCAGTCGGGGTAGCCGTCGCATCCGAGGAACGCCCGGCCGCGGTGCTCCCGAACGCGGAGGTCTCGGCCGCAGTCGGGACAGTCGAAGCGGCGGTCCAGCGCGTCGCGGACGGCGTCGGTCATCGAGTCGCACGCGTAGTCGATACACAGACGGAGCGACTCGCCGCGCTCGACGGTCATCAGCGGGAGCCCGCAGTCGTCGCAGGTGTCGTCGTCGTGGACCGTCGCGCCAGACGGGAGACCGTAGCCCTCGTCGCAGCCGAGACAGACCACGTCGCCGCCGGCGCGGACCAGCGCCGCCCCGCAGCCGGGGGCGGGACACTCGCCGACGGGGACGCCCGCGTCGCTGACCGGCAGCTCGACCACCTCGCCGGCGTCGTGCGACCGGACCGAGAGGGTGCGGCCGGAGTCGTGGGCGGTGACCGCGAAGCCGTCGTCGTCGGCCTCGACGGTGAGCGAGTCGGCGCGCGTGAGCCACGCGACGGGCTGGTAGCCCGAGCGGTCGTGAACCAAGAGCGTGCGGTCGGGCTTCGCGAGGACGACGACGCGTCCGCGCTGGGTGCGCGTGTCGCCGGTCGTCGTCTCGAACCGCGTCGTACAGTCGCCCGCGAGGACGGTGGAGGTCGCTGGCATGGGGTGGCTGGTGCCGGTTTCCTACTTGGACTCTCGCTTCGAGGTGGGGGTCGGTTTGGGTCGGGGGTCGGACGCGTCCGTCGATCCCGTCGGCCGGGCCGGAACGCCCATCCCTGCGCCCGGGCATCGTAGGGGTATGTCTGAGTCATCCGACGGCGATGCCCCGGGGGCGGCGGAGGGGACCGACGCTCCCCAAGCCACCGACTCGGCGGACACGACCGACTCCTCCACGGCCGACCGCCCCGACTCCGCGCCGGGGACCGCCCAGACGGAGGCGAACGCCGACGCGTCCGTCGTCGTCTGCTTCGACATGGACGGCGTCCTCGTCGACTCCGAGGACTACTGGCACGTCGCCGAACGCGAGGAGATACTGCCGCGCGTGCTCGCCGACGGCTCTCCGGCCCCGGAGCTCGACGAGGTGACCGGGATGTACTACGGCGAGATCTACGAGTACCTCGCCGAGCACTACGAGGTGACCGTCGACAAGGCCGAGTTCATGGCGCTGTACGAGGAGACGGCGAAGTCGATCTACGGCGATCGGGTCGAACTCCTCGACGGCGCGGCCGACTTCGTCGCCGACCTGCGCGCGGAGGGGGTCACGGTCGGACTCGTCTCGTCGTCGCCGCGCGACTGGATCGATGTGGTACTCGGTCGCTTCGATCTCTCCTTCGATCTGATCGCGCCCGCCGAGGAGTTCGACGGCCCGGGCAAGCCGGAGCCGGGCCTGTACGAGGCGGCGATCCGCGATCTCGGGGGGACGGCCGATCGCGCGGTTGCGATCGAGGACTCGGAGAACGGGGTGCTCGCGGCCGCCCGCTCGGGTGCGTACACGATCGCCGTCCGCGACGACCACAACGCGGACACCGACCTCTCGGCGGCGGATCTGGTGATCGACCGGGCCGACCCGAACGCGCTGTTCGCCGCGGTGCGTCAGTCGACGCGGACGATCCGCGAGTCAGTCTCGGGGAGCAACGGCAGTTCCGGATAGACGATCTCCACCTCGTAGCGCATCTCCGCCTCGCCGGGCGCGCCGAACACCCCGACGGGGACGGTCGTCTCGTCGCTGAAGTAGAGCGTCTTCTCGGTCATCTCGACGCCGTTGGCGGTGACGCGGATCCCGGCGCGTGCGCTGCCGCCGACGTTCCGCACCGTGACCTCCAGCATCTCGTTCTCCCCGGTCCCGATTGACTCGGGGAACGCGCCCCACTCGACGACCGCGTTCGGGAGGTCCTCCGCCTGGCGCAGCACGCGCTCGGCGACGCCCTCCGAGAGCCCCGCACGGGTGAGCCGGTCGGCCCCGGCGGCGATCACGTCCGCGGGGGTGGTGAGCCCGCCCGCCGACAGCGACTCCGCGCGCCCCTCGCCGACGCCCTCGATGGCGGTGAGGCCGACCGCCTCGCGCTTGACGCCGTGTTCGACTCTGGCCTCGACGCGACGCACGAGGTTCGCCGCGCGCGGGCCGGCGACGGCGTCGGCGAACTCCCGAAGCGCCGCGAGCAGGCGCAGCGCGTTCTGCCGGATGATCCACGCGTCCGACCGGAGATCGGAGGGCATCGACCCGCGGACCGCCGCGTGGAGGATCGCGAGCACCTTCCGGTTGCCGCCCTCCAGGCTCGTGTCCACGTCCGAGAGCACGCGATCGACCGCGTCGGCCTCCGACGAGCGCGAGGAGGCGGAGTCGAACTCGGCGGCCGAGGCGACGACGTGCAGGACGGCGCCCTCGTCGATCGTCTCCCGCTCGCCGAGTTCGGCGAACCGCTCGGCGGTCTCCATCCGGAGGTAGTACTTCGAGGCGAGCCGACCGAGCGTGGTCGCCGCCACCCCGAGCTGGCCGTCGGTCTCGACGAATCCGCGATCGACCAGCGAGTCCAGCGTGTCGCGCACGCGGTCGCGGACGCCCTCGAAGTCGTACGCCTCGGGCTCGGTGCCCGCGCGAACGTAGTAGAACGTCGTCTCCAGCCACGACATCACGTCGTCGAGCCCGGAGATGGTGCCCAGCGCGATCTCGGCGTTCAGATGCGAGTCGAGGTCCTCCGCGAGGCGGGACTCGATCTCCTTGCCCTCCCGCAGCAGCGTCCGGTACTTGTCGGCGTCGGAGCGGTCGCAGACGACCCAGCCGTACCCCACGTCGTCGTACCCCGGTCGACCCGCCCGCCCGAGCATCTGGAGCACGTCGAGCGGGCTGATGTCGACCTCGCCCTCCAGCGGGTCGTGGTACTTCGTGTCCCGGATGACGACGCAGCGGGCGGGGAGGTTCACGCCCCACGCGAGCGTCGAGGTCGAGAAGAGGAGCTGGATCTTCCCCTCCTTGAACCACCGCTCGACGCGGTCCTTGTCGTTCTTCGAGAGCCCGGCGTGGTGGAAGGCGACGCCGTCGACGACCGAGTGCCGGAGGGTGTCGTTGTCCAGCTCCTTGGCCGCGGTGTGGAAGTCGTAGTCGCCGCGGGCGCCCATCTCGAGGTCACGCTCGCCGATCTCGTCGCGGGCCTTCTTGGCGGCCATCACGGTGTCCTGTCGGGAGGAGACGAACACCAGCGCCTGTCCCTCCTCGCGGATGTGGGGCTCCGCGAGGTCGAGCGCGCGGTACAGCCGGCGGTACTTGTCGGCGAAGGAGTTGTCGCCGTGGGTGTACGTCTTGACGCCGGTTTCGAGGTCGACCGGGCGGTAGTCGTCGCCGAACTCGAACGTCGTCTCGGGCGGGGCGTCGAGCCACTCGGCCACGTCGTCGACGTTGGGCATCGTCGCCGACAGCGCGACGACGCGGGGGTCACAGATCCGGCGCAGGCGCGAGACCGTGACCTCGAGGACGGCGCCGCGCTTGTCGGAGTCGAGCAGGTGGACCTCGTCGATGACGCAGCAGTCGACGTCGTTGATGAAATCGTAGCGGGCGGACTCGTGTTTCCGCGTCGCGGAGTCGGTCTTCTCGGGCGTCATCACGAGGATGTCGGCGCGCTCGGCGCGGCGGGGGTTGAGGTCGCGCTCGCCGGTGACGACGTACACGGAGTAGCCCAGATCCTCGAAGCGCTCCCACTCCGCCTCCTTCTCGTTGGTGAGCGCGCGCATCGGGGCGATGAACAGCGCCGTGCCGTCGTCCTTCAGCGTCTCGCAGATCGCGAGTTCCGCGAGGGCGGTCTTGCCGGAGGCGGTCGGGGCCGCGGCGACGACGTTGTCGTCGCGCTCGAGGATGGCCGGCAGCGCCTCCCGCTGCATTCGGTTGAACTCCTCGAACCCGAACGCGTCGGCGAACTCCGGGACGGCGTCTGCGACTTTCATTCGTTGGGTGTCGTCATGGGCGGTTGGATCTCGGGGTGGCGCGGTCCGCGGTCGGTCGGGGGTGGGAGATCGGATCGACTCGGGTCGCGTCGGCGGACCGCGCCGGCAACTACGAGTAGGTCGGGGCGCTTCGGCGGATGAACCTTTCCCTCTCCGGTTGATCGGGCGGGGTCGTGTCCGTGTACGTCTCCGGCGTGTCCGGTTCGTGATGGCAGGCCGCGAGCGACGCGGCCCCTCTCAGTCCCACCCGACCGCACCGCCACACCCTCCCCAGCCGATTCGCTCGTCGGTCGCTCCGCTCCCGACTCGCTCATCCTACGTCAGAGCTTGTTCTGACGAGGTCACACTCGCTCCGCTCGCGTGACCCTCGCGCGCGTCCGCGCCTGCTCTGTCAGGCGCGGCACGCGCCGACCGCCCTAGAACTCTTCGACGTGCGGCCGCAGATCCAGTTCAAGCGTCCACGCGCTGGGGTCCTGCTGCACGAGCTGCCAGTAGCTGTCGGCGATCGCGTCGGGATCGAGGTACTCCTCGGGGGTGTCCGTCTCCACCTCGGGGCCGAGGATGCCGCCGTCGATCACGACGTGGGCGACGTGGACGCCCTCGGGGCCGAGCTCTCTGGCCATCGACTCGGCGAGACCCCGGGAGCCGAACTTCGCCATCGAGAACCCGACCGCGCCCTCGCGCCCGCGAACGGACGTGGTCGCGCCCGTGAAGACGATCGTCCCGCCGCGCTCGTCGGCGGGGCGGTCATCGTCGAGCATGTCGCGGACGGCCGCCTGCGAACACAGGAAGTCCGCGCGCGGGCCGACCTCGTAGGCGCGGTCGAACGCGTCCAGCGAGGTGTCTCGCAGTCCGGTCCACGAGGCGTCGCTGGCGTGGTTCACGAGCACGTCGACGGGTCCGAGTTCGTCGCGGACGCGGTCGAAGGCGGCCGCGACGTCGGCCGAGTCACACAAGTCGGTCGCGACGCCGACCGCGTCCGTCGGGAGGTCCGCAACCAACTCGTCGAGGTATCCCCCGCTGCGCGCGAGCAGCCCGATGTCACATCCTTCGGCGGCGAAGCGCCGCACGACTGACTCGCCGAGCCCCGGGCCGACGCCCGCGATGACTGCTGTGGTCATGGGGGGACCGTCGGGCGGCCGGAGCATAACCGTTGGCCGGACGGTCGTCCTCGCCGCCGCGGTCGTGGAGTCGCCGCTGCGACACCGCGACCGCCCGTCGGTCGTGACACGCGCTCCCTGACAACCGAGTCGCTTAACAGGCGTTCCGGGGAAGTACGTGTGAAATGCCCAGTGGGGATTACGACCCGGAGACCACAGAGCCCGAGTGGCAGCGGCGCTGGGTCGACCAGGAGACGTACGCGTACGACGAGGAGGCCGCGACCGATCCGAACACCGTCTTCTCCATCGACTCCCCGCCGCCGACGGTATCCGGGGACCTCCACATGGGCCACCTGTACGGCTTCACCCTGCAGGACTTCGTCGCCCGCTTCGAGCGCATGAACGGGGAGACGACGTTCTTCCCGTTCGGCTACGACGACAACGGCATCGCCTCCGAGCGGCTCACCGAGGACGAACTCGACATCCGGCATCAGGACTTCGAGCGCCGGGAGTTCCAGCGCAAGTGCCGCGAGGTGTGCGCGAAATACGAGGAGCAGTTCACCGAGAACATTCAGGGGCTGGGCGTCTCGGTCGACTGGAACCACACCTACCAGACGATCGAGCCGCGCACCCAGCGCATCTCCCAGCTCTCGTTCGTCGACCTGTACGAGCAGGGCCGCGAGTACCGCGAGAAGGCGCCCGCGATCTGGTGCCCCGAGTGCGAGACGGCCATCTCGCAGGTCGAGACCGAGGACGACGAGCAGGACTCGCACTTTCACGACATCGCCTTCGGCGTTGCGGGGAACGACGAGGAGTTCACCATCTCCACCACCCGCCCCGAACTCCTCCCCGCGTGTGTCGCCGTCTTCGTCCACCCCGAGGACGACGAGAACCAGCACCTCGTCGGCGAGTCCGCGGAGATCCCGCTGTTCGGCCACGAGGTCCCGATCCTCGCGGACGAGAGCGTCGACATGGAGACCGGCTCGGGGATCGTCATGTGCTGTACGTTCGGCGACCAGAACGACATCGAGTGGTACCAGATCCACGACCTGGACCTGCGCGTCGCCATCGACGAGTCCGGCCACATGACCGAGGTCGCCGGCGAGTACGAGGGGCTGCACTCCGCAGAGGCCGGCGAGGCCATCGTCGAGGACCTCGACGACGCGGGCGCGCTGCTCGACCGCCGCGCCATCACCCACACGGTCAACGTCCACGAGCGCTGCGGCACGAGCGTCGAGTTCCTCGTCACCGAGCAGTGGTACATCGAACTGCTCGACAAGGCGGACGAGTACCTGGAGGCGGGTCGGGAGATGGAGTGGTTCCCGGAGAAGATGTTCACCCGGTACAAACACTGGGTCGAGGGGCTCCAGTGGGACTGGCTCATCTCCCGCCAGCGCTCCTCGGGCATCCCGTTCCCGGTGTGGTACTGCGACGACTGCGGCGAGGAGATCATCGCGGACAAGGCCGATCTCCCGGTCGACCCGCTGTCGGACGACCCCCCCGTCGACGCCTGTCCGGCGTGCGGCCACGACGAGTTCGAACCCGAGGAGGACGTGCTGGACACGTGGGCCACCTCCAGCCTGACGCCGCTGATCAACGCCGGCTGGGACTGGGACGAGGAGGCAGGGGAGTTCACGATGGAGCACCCGGAGCTGTACCAGTTCGACATGCGCCCCCAGGGCCACGACATCATCAGCTTCTGGCTGTTCCACACCGTCGTCAAGTGCTACGAGCACACCGGCGAGGTGCCGTTCGAGCAGACGCTCATCAACGGGATGGTGCTCGACGAGAACCGGGAGGCGATGTCGAAGTCGAAGGGGAACGTCGTCCTCCCCAAGGAGGTGCTCGCGGAGTACCCCGTCGACGCCGCGCGCTTCTGGGCCGCCGGATCGGCCGTCGGCGACGACCTCCCGTACAACGAGAAGGGGCTGCGCGCCGGCGAGAAGCTCCTGCAGAAGCTGTGGAACGCCTCGAAGCTCGTCGAGTCCTTGGTCGGCGACGCCCGTGAGGACCGTCCCGACCTCGCGCGCGACGACCTGCGGGAACTGGACCGCTGGCTGCTCGCGGAACTGGACGATCTCACGGAGACGCTCACCGAGCAACTCCAGAACCGGGAGTTCTCGAAGGCTCGCGACGACCTGCGAGGGTTCTTCTGGCACACGTTCTGTGACGACTACCTCGAGGTCGCCAAGACGCGCGTTCGGGAGGCGGAGGACGACGACCCCGCGGCGCGGTACACGCTGTCGGTCGCCCACGAGCGCTTCCTGAAGCTGTTCGCGCCGATGATCGCGCACGTCACCGAGGAGCTGTGGCGGGACATGTACGCCGAGGACCGCGCGGGCGACGGGTTCGATTCGATCCACCTGCGCGACTGGCCCGAGCCGCTGGGCGTCGAGGCCGATCACGAGGCCGGCGTCGCCGCGATGTCGGTCGTCGGGGCGCTGCGTCGGTACAAGAGCGAGCGCGGGCTCCCGCTTAACGCCGAAGTGGATCGCGTCGAGGTGTACGGCGAGGGCGATCTGGCCGCGTTCGCCGACGACGTCCGCGGCGTGATGAACGTCGACGAACTCACCGTCCTCGACGAGGCGCCCGAGATCGAGTCGGTGATCGTCGGTATCGACCTCGACTACGCGCAGGTCGGTCCCCAGTACGGCGAGCAGGTCGGTGATATCGAGGCCGCGCTCGCACGAGAGGACTACGAGATCGTCGACGGCGAACTGCACGTCGCCGGCGAAACGCTCGGCGCGGACCTGTTCGAGGTCGAGCGCGAACGGCGCTACTCCGGCACCGGGGAACTGCTCCAGCCGGAGGACGCGGTCGTCATCGTTCGCGACGAGCGGTAGGCAGCGCGCTCTCCCGTCGACCCCAACCGTCTTCTCGGCGTGGTCGCACTTTCACCCGTGAACCGACGTGCCCTCTCGCTGGGCGGCTTCGTTGTCGCCGGCGTCTCGCAGGTCCTCCTCGGCGCCGCCATGTACGCGAGCCCCGACACGCCGGCGAACCCACTGTTCTCCGTGCTCGGGGGGCTGCTGGTCGCCGGCGTGTTCGTCCGCGCGCTCTTGCGTGGCGACGACCTGAACGGCCTCGCGACCCGACCCCTGTTCGTCGCCGTCGGCGTCGCGTCCGGCGTCGTCTCGGCCGCCCTCACGCTCGGAGTGTTGATCGCGTGAGGCCGGACGTGCGCGTCGTCTCGCTCGGCGGATTCACGTTCTCCGGCGCGTGTCAGATCGCGGTCGGCGTGGTCGAGTACGCGAACGGCGCCCTCCCCGACGCCGGGCTGTCCCTCCTCGTCGGACTCGGCGTTCTGTGGATCTTCGGGCGGCCGCTGGTCCGCGGGGACGACCTGAACGGGGTCGCCTCCCGGCCGGCGTTCGCGGCCGTCGGCGTCGGCCTCGGAGTGGTCTCGGCGGCGGTCCTGTTCGTCACGCTCGGCGCTTGACCCCGCTACAGGTCCGCGCCGACCGCGTCGGCGACGGAGTCGAAGCCGTCGCGCTCCAGCAGTTCGACCAGCCCCTCGTTGATGTCGCGGGCGATGCTCGGTCCCTCGTAGACGAGGCCGGTGTACAACTGGACGAGGCTCGCGCCGTTCCTGATCTTCGCGTACGCGCCCGCGGCGTCCGAGACGCCGCCGACCCCGATCACTGGCACGTCCGTGCGCTCCGCGATGAAGCGGATCATGCTCGTCGCCCGCGCTTCGATCGGCTTGCCCGAGAGTCCGCCCCGTTCGGCCCGTTGGGGGCTCCGGAGGGTGTCGGGGCGATCGGTCGTGGTGTTCGTCGCGATGACGCCGTCGAGACCGAGGTCGTCGACGACGGCGAGCGCCTCCTCGACGGCGGGTTCGGGGAGGTCCGGAGAGAACTTCACCAGAAGCGGGTCGGCGCCTGCGTCCGAGAGAGTCCCGAGGATCCGCTCCAGCGAGTCGCGGTTCTGGAGCGAGCGCAGGCCGGGCGTGTTCGGGGAGGAGACGTTGACGGCGACGTAGTCCGCGTGCGCGCCCACGCGCTCGTAGGTGTACAGGTAGTCATCGGCAGCGTCCTCCAGAGGAGTGGACTTCGACTTGCCGACGTTGACGCCGAGGGGGACGCCGGGCGCGGGCTCGCGGTCGAGGCGGTCGCCGACGCGGTCCGCTCCCTCGTTGTTGAAGCCCATGCGGTTGACGATGGCCTCGTCCTCGCGCAGGCGGAACATCCGCGGACGCGGGTTTCCGGGCTGGCGCTCCGCAGTGACGCCGCCGACCTCGACGTGACCGAAGCCGAGCGCGGCCAGCGCCCGGGGGACGCGGGCGTTCTTGTCGAAGCCGGCGGCGACGCCGACGGGGGTCGGGAACTCGACGCCGAACGCGTCCGTCTCCAATCGCTCGTCACTGACGGCGTATCGATCGCGGAGGAGCGACTGGATCGGTGTCCCCTGGACGGCGCGCAACAGTCGTTGAATTGTCTCGTGGGCGGTTTCGGCGGGAAATGCGTACAGCGCCGGCTTCGCGAGATCGTAGGCCCTCATTGCGGTACTTGCCCGTGTCTCAGACCGGGCACGCTCTTGAACTGCGGGGGTTACCCGGCGTCAGAAGTCGTGTTCTACCTCGTCGGGGTCCGCTTTCTGGATGATAATCTTGCCGTCGCGGACGCGAACGAACACCTCGTCGCCGATATCCATGCCGGCGACCGCGAGCTCGTCCTCGTGCAGGTTCACGTGGACGTTGTGGTACTCGCCGTTCTCGTCCTTGGCGCCACTCGGACTGAGCGTCTTCTTCCGGACCATCGCCTTCGGTATCCCGTGAGTCCCCCGACGAGACACATAAGTGTTGTTTACGGTCGTCCGCTTCCGGCGGGCCGCCATGCGTCCCCCGCGGATGCCCCCTGCCGGAGCACGACACAGGCAATCAATCGCCGCGGTCGGACGCCGGCGATGAGTCCCCGAAGAACTGGCGTTCGCCACACCGAACACATGAATCTTTCCCCGAAGATGCAGTAATTCCCCCGATACGTTTATCATACAGTGTGTGTTCGCTTCACACGGAGGCGAAAAACCATGGTACGTGAGGACGGTAAGCGGAACTTCGCGCTACGCGAGGGTGACGGCACCGAGGAGAGCGTCTTCTCCGGCAACACGCCGCGACAGGCAGCGCTGAAAGCCGCTCGGCGGCTGGAACCGGCAAGCTCCGAGGATGCGGCCGAACGCGTCGAACTCCGGCTCCGAGAGAAGGGGACCGACAAGGTCCACATCTACGAGGGGTGGTCCTGGCGAGAGTCCGCGCCGGACAACAAGCCCGACTGGATGCCCAACGAGATAACCGAAGCCAACGTGGCTAAGAAGGGCATCGAACACCTCGAGAGCTGATCTTCGTACTGCCCGTTCTTTGAATACTGGCTCCCCCAGTCACGCCGCCGCCGATCGTCGGAACGGTTCGTTATATGAACACGCTCTGGCCGGGACCGACTGCGGTCACTGCGCTCTTACACGATTGTTCACCATGCCGGTCCGTGAAACCGCATGACGTGGCGGTGTCGAGACGACGGCCTTTTATGTTCCCCTGCCATCCGATGAAATGCGAAGGTCGCACGGGACGCCCCGGGCGACACGGCACACCCTTCCGGGGTGTGTCGAAGTTCGTTCCGATGCCCTTATCAACGGCAAAGGCATCGGATGAAATGCGAAGACACGACGCGAGTCGAGGCGGTTCAACTCCGCCGCGGTTCGCCTCGTCAACGGGCTTCGAAGGGGTTAAGTCCCCACGCGAAGTACGTTGATATCCGCAAGAGATGAGGATTCCGCCCCTGCGGTCCGCCGCAAGACGGTATCTGATGTGAGCCTCGATAGTTCGGTGTCACCCGATCGGTGTCGCCGAACATGGACCACGCAATGGTGAAGTCACGCTTTGCGCGTGACTTCCCGCCACCCCCTCCCTTCGCAGGGAGGAACATTCCGGTTGATCCTGCCGGAGGTCATTGCTATCGGAGTCCGATTTAGCCATGCTAGTCGCACGGGTTCAGACCCGTGGCGAATAGCTCCGTAACACGTGGCCAATCTACCCTACAGA